>Ga0181466_1000492_pt1 | contig 14680 bp, 7 predicted proteins | sample InSIn4gowninarea_FD_119078 | JGI IMG/M metagenome (GOLD analysis project Ga0181466, IMG submission 119078) | Clean room microbial communities from NASA Spacecraft Assembly Facility at Jet Propulsion Laboratory, Pasadena, California, USA -... ... | reverse complement strand
AGAACTCGTGTACCACTTCCTATAATATATTATTACACTATAGAGACTACTAGAGGAAATTATATTAGATAGAGATAAATTATTTATTTTAGAATTCTAGAAAGTATTAATAGGACAACTAGGATTATTATATAAGTTATCTACAGCATACTACCTATAGATGGATAGATAGACTAAGAGAATAAACTAAATATTAGAATAATACCTAAGAGAATATATTAACTATTAATAAGAGAACTAGGTTTCTCTATTACTATTAGTATAGCTAGTATATAACACAAGTATTAATAAGATAACCGGAATAATACTATTCTATATAAACTATAGGTATTAAGTAGAGCTTTACTAAGAACTAAAAGAGGTTTAGAATATAGCTAAAGGAATAGATATATTAGTAGAAGAGCTAAAAAAACTTTACTAGAAATTAAAAATAGATATTAAGTTCCTATTAATTCGATTAGCTTTCTACTATAACTAGTATAGAGTAAGGCCGCCTATACTAAAGGAGGGGAATAAAGTTTACCTTCTTAGAAAAAATATTAAGATAAGTAGACTAAGTGGTAAACTAGACTATATAAAAATTAGACCTTTTAGAATTATTAGAAATATTTAAGGAGTAAGCTTTAAGTTAAAGTTACCTATAAGTATAAGAATATATCTAGTATTCTATATTTCCTTACTAGAACTAGCCCTAGACAAAGTTCTAGAACCTATATAAGTTCTAGATAACTACTTAATAGAATAAGAAGAATAATATAAAGTATAGCGCATTTTAGAAGATAGTAATAACTTTAAAGATAGTTAGTAATATTACTATATTAGATAGAAGGGTTATATAGAGACTATATAGGAACTACTTATAAATCTTAATAGCTGCAAAAGAATTATTGCGTAGTATTAGGAGTAAAAGTAGAAAAAGAATTTAACACTCTATCTAGAGTAGCCTATAAAGAGGAAGAAAGAGCTAAAATATTAGAGAAAGAAAAGTCTAAGGAATTTAAGAAACCTATTAGGGGAGTCTTCTAAACTAAAGCCTATTAGCACTTAAGCCGCTTAAACTCCTCTATTAAGGTAAGTTCCTATAAGACTACTATAGAGTAATAAGACTCTAGCTCTTATAGCTCTTTCTAAAGCTATAGGTAGCAAGTAATAGCCTTAGCTATTACAGCCTTAGCCTCTTATAACTAGTGGAGAAGATCCTAATATTTATAGGTTATCTCCTACTACTCTTCTTAAGTAATAATAAGATTATAGTTTACTTTAGAAGTAATACACTTAGTATAGTAGTTAGAACGCAGGTTCACCTTATAGAATAGTTTCTAACCTAAATAACGGGTATAAGAAAAAGGTATTATAGAACTAAAGTAATAAATATAAAGGGCTAGATCTTTATAGTAAGAGAAGGAGGATAGTTTTTCTTTCCTTTACTTAGTAACACGGTCCGGTATAGTTAGAAAGAAGGCTAGTTATACCTTTTAGAATAAAAGCTAAGAAGGGAGGGAGATAGTGTTATAAACTAAGAGCTAAAGGTGGGGTAGGAAGGTAATTAGTACTAAGGGTTATATATAGACTAATTACTAAGCTATACTAAGATAGGATTAGTGTAATTAGTGTAATTAGGACTAATTAGATAGAGTAGACTAATTATAGTATAGAGATACTTAGGGAGACCTTAGGTATATAGAAGACGATATTATCCTCTCTAGAAATATTGTGCTCAACTCATATAATACTATAGACTATAGCTAGATAGTAACTAAGCATTCTATCTTATAAATAGAACACGTATTTAACCCTTATCTAGTATCTTATTAGCACTACATCGTACCTCCCCTACTATTAGGGCACACCCTTTATTATATCTAGTCTAGTAGAAAAGCTATAAACTCTTTTTATATAGGATTAAGTCTAGAGTTAGCCTTCTTATATTAAAACTATAGCGTCTAGATATCACTCTTAATATATTAAAGTATATAGGTAATCTTAGTTTTATTATTATAAAAGGTATTAAAAGCTAGGCGGAATACTAGCTTTATATTATTATAGAAGTCTTAATACTTCTAGATATTCTTTTCTAAGTATAGGGGAATCTTTATAATAATAGCGGCTTATTTAGAAGCCTATAGTTCTACTACCGTGCTGCTAGTATTATGCTTATATAATAACGCTAAAGTGCTTAGTTTAAAGAATATATTATTTTAAATTATTAGGGTGCTATAAATTAATAGTAGGCCTACCACTCTATATATATTTAGGCCTTCTATTAGGAGAGTATCTAAAATAGGGGGAATAGTAGAAGTTATTACTTGGCTGGTATTCTACTAGTAAAGAATATTAACCTTCTTCTAAAGAATATATAGCTATTTCTTCTCTAGAAGTTAAGCGCACTTAATTTTAAGCTTATATATTAACTATTATTTAAGTGTTTCCGCTAAAGAAGTATTAGTATTTAGTTCTATTATATCTTATTAGAAAGACTTCTTAGTTAAAGCGCCTACACTTTATAGTTACATTAACGCTATATAATAGGTTACTAAATTACTACCCTAATAAGAGTAGAGAATTTAAAATTATTAAAGGATATAGATTCTTAAGGTTAATATAGTAGTATAATAATAAGGTATAGGTAGATAGAATAATATAGTTAGTTTTATAGAAGACTAAATTCTACTAAGCTTTTATTATATAGAAGCAACTACTATATACTCTCGCTTAGCTAGTGTATTGCTAGTAGAAAGCCTAGATGACACCTAAGACTCTCTTTATATCTTATAATAGGTATTACTCTATCTAAGTCTCCTATAGTAGGAGATTATAATAGATTTTATTTTAGGGTTACTACTAAGTAAATAGAGTATAAGTATATATAATGCGGTCTATATATTTATTAACTACTATACTAAGATAGTATAGTATATCTCTACTATTAAGACTCTAGATTTAGCCTAGCTAGCTAATATCTTTATTAATAAGATTATATAGCTATATAGTATTCTAAAAGGAATTATCTTTAATAGAAGAACTATATTTACTAGTAACTTCTAGTTAGACTTCTACTTTATAGTAAAAGTAAAACACCGGCTAAGTACTACCTTCTACCTATAAATAAATAAGTAGATAGAAAGATAGAACTAAATACTAAAGTATTACCTATAAGTCTACTATAATAAGATGTAAAGTAACTAGACGCAGCTCCTACTACTAATAAAGTTTATATATAATAATACCACCTATATAATAATAGGTATTAGCCTATTTTACACCTACTATAGCTACTACTTCTATATAGAGTATAAACCCAAAGCTAAAGAGAATAGTATAGTGCCTACTATAGTAAAAAGAATTAAGAAACTATATTATAAGTAAGAAATACTAGCAAAACGCTAGGAAGCTATTATATAGTTATAGGCTAAGTACTATAACTAAAAGCACTAGCCTAAAAGCTACCGCAAGAGAGACTTAGTTATATTATCTATAAAGAACCTTAACTAAAGGCGCTCTAATAGGAAGCTATCTACTAAGTATATTAGACTATTCCGCGTAAATAAACTAATTAGTAAGTAGGTATACTATCTATATCTCTCTAGCTTCTACTATATCCATTCTATCTTCTATATTAGTCTTCTTAAGCTATACTAAAGATAATAGACTAATAGTAAAGAGCTAATATCTAGCCTAATAGACTTTAGTAAAGAAGAGCCTATAAATTAATATACTATTAAAAAGCTCTAGGATAGGAAAACGTAGTAGGAAGTTATTAAGTATTTAATTAAGTGGAAAGACTAGTTTAAGGCGTATAATAAGTAGATTGTGTAGAATAATATTAATAAGAATCTTATTAAGGGATATTAAGGTAAGTTAAAATAGAAATAAAAGCGGAAAGTAGGTAAGACACGACTATAATTATAATTATATATAGTAGTATAGTAAGAGAGTATATAAAGTAGTATTATTAATAGGTATAAGGCTCTAAAGCTATTAAGCTAGTAAAAAGCTAGTAAACTACTACTACTCCCCCTACTTACTTATACTATTATCTATAGAGGATAATAGTAAGGAGCTACTCTTACTTACTATATTCTCTACTCTAACTAGCTCTAGGCTCGCCTAAGATATATTAGTAAAAGAACTATAAACAACTATAAAACGCCGCCTATATTATATTATATAATATTATAGATACCTTTTAATATCTTATAGACCCCTTAGGCCTTATATAGTAGGGTAAGCTATAACTTCTTACTCTAAAGTTAATAGTAGAACCCCTACTTATTAGTAGCGCGAATAAAGGCCTTAATAGCCTTAGTATATAATTTCTAAGCCTTTATAAGTATAGTATCTATAGTATCCGCCTATATACTACTAGTAACCTATAGGGCTACCGCCTTATTACTTATACAGAATAGCTTATTTAAATAAGCTATAAACTTAGTAGGAACCTTACTAAAACTATATTAGTAATTTATAAAATGTAGTATAAATAATAGCAACTTACTAAATTATAAGCCTTACTAATTTTAGTATAGTATATATACTTAGCGAACTCCTTTTTAATATAAAGACTCTAACTGCCTTAAATAACGCGCTTAGAGTACTATAAGTATATTAGCTTAAGTAGCTTAATAGGAGCGTAGGCTAAGTATAAAGTAATAGTTTTCTAATAAGAATTAGTAGATAAACTATAGGGTAACCGCGCGCCTATCTAACTTATAGATAGTATACTTAGTAATAATATTATTACTTTTAAGAAGCTAATAGCGAAAAGTAGCTAGAAAGTAGAGTATATTAAGCTTTAAAAGTTTAGAAGAACACGCGATATTTATATACTTACTAAGACTTATAATTTACTATTTATTTACCCTTATAAGCTTATTTTATATTATAGCCTTATTTCTATTTACTTCTATATTACTTATAGTAATATAGCGCTATTATATATTATAAATAAAGGCCTTAATAGTAATAAGTAGGCGTACTACTACTAGAGACAGCCGTATAAAAAGAGGGAGGTAAATATAAAATATAAAGAAAGCTTTAGGCTACATCTAGGCTTTCTACTAGTAATATACCGGCTAAGTAAGAGTATATATAGTATTCGCTCCTACTATAGAAGCTTAATAGAATTTAGTCTCCTACTAAACTAACTATATTATTCTATCCACGCGTGCCTTATTATTATATTACTATATTAACCCTAAGGATGTATATTCTCTAATACTAGGCATCCTTAAATAGTCTAATCTTCCTATAAATACGGGCGAGATACCTGGATTTAAAGCTATACTCGCTCTACTACTTAGTAGTAATATCTTTTTTTAGTTCCTTAAGATCCCAACTATCTTTAGATAGCTTATTCTTTAGCTAATTAAGAAAAGCTTATAAGAAGGGTACCTTCTAGCACTACTAGCTCTTAGCCTAGCTTATAAACTACGCTAGTATACTATCTAGATTGTCTTTAGCTGAAATTAGTAATAATTATAAAGAATTGCAGTTATTTAAGGGAGCAGGCGGCTAGACTATTAGTATAAGCATCTAAGGGACTAGAGCTAAAGGGTATCTAGCTACTAGCGCTTACTAGACTAGCGGTTAACCTATTCTATATAATCTATCACCCTTCTTTACGCGCTTATAACTAAATAGCCTTATTAGTAGATTAACTATTAGCTAGTTAAGATTAGTCCGGCCTTATCTAATATCTCGGTTCCAAATCTCTATCGCCTTAGGGTTAAGAGGTAGATAGTTATCCGGTAGGGTATTAGGACTATTTAAATAGCAAATATAATTGCCGCCCCTACTATAATTTAAACAGCTAGTATTCTAATATTGCTAACAAAAGCTAAGATTATAAGTATAGCTATTAGCGGCCCTTATAGCGGCAATACAGTTTAGGAGATTAAGAAGCTGAGTGGAGGTAGCGGTGCGTTGACCTTATTATTGTAGTGGCTAGCTAGTAATTAGTCTTGAATTTAACAGATTAATCTCTTCAATAATCTCTTCAACCTTAATCGTGATATTAACTTAAAGGCTCTGCTTAGGGTAGGCTTTATACTAGGTAACTAGCACTTATTCAGCCTCGTTAATACTCTCTTGATTATTAATATCCTAAATAACACTAGCCCCTCTATCTTGCGACAAAGCAGCCCGAATATTAAGCCGCTTAAACTACTAGGGTTGGGTGTGCTCTAGTGCCTAGCGTTCAAAGCGCTCTATATTAGGGTAGAAGAGACGGGACACTAGCTCGTTAACCTTATAGATGCGCGTCTACGATTTAAGTAGCTTCTTATTATTAACAGCTTGAAGATAGTAGGTATAAGGAAAAACCGGTGCCTCCTCTTGTTTAGCGGCAGTCTCTTGTTCAGCGGCAGTATCCGATAGAGACTGCCAGTCATCCTGCCCTGATAATAGCGAGACGGTAGGAGCGCACGGTGATGAGGGTATAGATATAGGAGCGGTCTGAGTTTGAGGATGGGAGGATCGAGGACGAGAGGATTGGGTAGGAGCCAATAAGGGTATAGCCGCTCGTGAACTACTAGCCGGTCTTAAACTACTAGCAGCTAGTGTCTTTCTTAATCGTTTTCTCTTAGTATTAGTAGCTACAACCTCAATAACCTTCTTGCGCTTCGGCATTGCGGTAGACGTGGCTGGTAGATGGTGGACGGTAGCTAGTAGCTGGTGGCCGGTGGACGGTGGACGGTGATGACGTGTTTTAGACTAAAACACTAAGACTTCTATATAATTGACCGTTTTAGGTAGGATATTGGACCGTTCTGATAAACACCGGCTTCATAAACGTTCTCCGGTTTTTGTATAGAGATTTCTATTGAAATTGTGGGGAGGGGTTGGCGCTCGGGCCGTTTTCTCTATGTTATCGGAAACGACAGGATGCGGGAGAAATTTTGGGCACAGACGACAGACAACAGCCCACAGCCCACAGCACCCTCCACCCCCAGTCATACCACCACAAGTCATAGTCCTACAGTACACTAAGCCCACGCGCAATTGCGCAAGAGAAGACCGGAACCCGCAGCTCCAAACTAGGACTTGTGCCTGTCTCCGCGTTGTTGAGCAGAAAGCGTGTGTAGGAAACCCCACGACAACCGCAAAGGCAGCTACGACTTCCGCGCAACCCCCCATAAATACTAGCGGCAGAGTATCAGCGGGCCTCGTCGTCTCTCTAGCTGGGCTACGAACAAGATGGTAGGTACACGGGGCCCAGTCCCGGTACCGCTCCGCGACGGCGACCGCGATGTCACGCAGCAGATCCTTGACATGCTCGACGAGAAGCCAGAGCTCAATTCCAGCTCCGACTTCCCTCAGCTACCCCAGGCCGAGATCAAAGCCGCACTGGATAGGCTGGCCTCGCGGTCGATGATCGAATACAAGACGGAGGACAAGGAAGAGGTCGTTCTGACCAAGGAGGGCCAGACGATATGCGACGAGGGCAGCCATGAGTTTAAAGTGTGGTCTGCGGTCAGCAGCAAGGGGAAGATACCTGTGAAGGAGCTGGCGGTAAGAACGCCCCAGCTGGACTTTGCTCGTGGCAGCCATCCATGACAAGAGCGTGGCACTAACGAACATGCCTAGAATGAAGTCGGCAAGGCTTCAGTGATAGGTCAAGGCGCTGCTATGAAGAATGGCTGGGTAAAGAGCGAGCAAGGATTCCTAGTACCGAAAGCGAAGGAGGTCGAAGATTCGACGCAGCAGCTACTACAAAAGATCCAAGAAACAAGGTCGGTCTCCGACCAGAGCCAGCTGAAGCAGCTTAAGAGTCGGAAACTGGTGACCACAGCAAAAGTCATAAGCTACACAGCCACGAAAGGCCCAAAGTACGCGAAGGAGATACCCGTCGAGGTGACAGACCTGACCGCGGACATGCTGGCAGATGGCTCCTGGAAGACTGCCAACTTCAAGCCCTACAACTTCGCCGCCCTAGGTGCCCCGCAAAGCGCCGGCGCACTGCATCCCCTCAACAAAGTACGGACAGAATTCCGCAACATCTTCTTCAACCAAGGCTTCGTCGAGATGCCGACAGCGCGCTTCGTGGAATCCGGCTTCTGGAACTTCGACGCCCTGTTCGTGCCCCAACAACACCCGGCCCGCGACCTCCAAGACACCTTCTACGTCTCCGACCCCCCCTCCGCCGACAAACCACGCGAAGACCCCGTGGCTGAAGCCGCCATGGACGAGATGGAAGCCGGTTCCCGCCGGCTCTTCTCGACGGACACCCAAAAGAAAACAAAATCCCGCGACTACGAGCAGTACTGGTACGACATTAAGACGGTCCACCAAGACGGCGCCTTCGGCAGCATCGGCTACCGCTACCCGTGGTCAGAAGAAGAGTGTCTACGCCTCGTGTTGCGCACGCACACCACAGCCGTCAGCACCTGGGCCCTGCACCGCCTCGCCGAAGACCCGCGGCCCGCGCGCTACTTCTCCATCGACCGCGTCTTCCGCAACGAGACCGTCGACGCAACGCACCTGGCCGAGTTCCACCAGGTCGAAGGCGTGATTGCCGACTTCGGCCTCACGCTCGGCGGGCTGATGAAGTTCCTCGAGGACTTCTTCAGCAGGCTCGGGATCACGAACCTGCGGTTCAAGCCGGCGTATAACCCGTACACGGAGCCGAGCATGGAGGTGTTTGGGTACCACGGGGGCCTGGGCCGGTGGGTGGAGATTGGGAACAGCGGGATGTTTCGGCCCGAGATGCTGGAGCCGATGGGCTTGCCGAGGGATTTGAGGGTTTATGGGTTTGGACTCAGTTTGGAGAGGCCGACGATGATTAAGTATGGGGTTAGTAATATCAGGGATTTGTTGGGGCATAAGGTGGATCTTCATTTCATTGAGAGTAATCCGGCCGTGCGGTTGGAGAAGGATTGAGGGGGTAGACGAGTGAGTAGAGCTTGAGCAGATGGCGCGTATCACAGTTCATGTGATACAGCCGTAGAAGATAGGTCTCGGAGGTTGCGGTGCGCCTTGCGGAAGTTTGTGGTCCTTGCATATATAGTAAGAGGCATCAGGTAGACCAAACTGCGCAGACAGCAACTAAACTTTTGGGTGCCATTCGAGATTGCGCCTAAGAACAATCCTTGATTCTGTTGATGCCTAGGGCATGCGAGCCGTATGCTCATGATCATCACAACCTGGATGTTTCATGCAGTTCCCTGCGGTTTTAGGACATCATCTCCTAAGACTTCACCACCTCTGCATGGTGGCTTTGCCATTTTATACCTTCCGACCCTACCCCTTCATCTTTACTATTTGTATATATAGCACAGCAGAAGGCTGATATGTACACACATTTCGGCCTTAGTAGCAAACGAGCCAAACATCGGTACCTACTCATGAATTGTCGGCGCGAGCGACGGTATCCACGAGGAAAAACTATCCGTTGGTCCGAACTTTAGCTTTAGGCTCGTCGACCCGACCGGCAAGGCCAATTCAAATGGCTTTGCCGGTGCCATGATGATCAGCCCCGGCTTCGTCATCAAGTCGAACCTCACTCCTTCGAGCGCCAGCGACACGGTCTCAACATCGCTGACGAGCTCTTCCACCACGTCGATATCAGCGTCCGCGGCATCGGCAGCGTAGTCAGTGGCAGCGACAGCGAGCGTCTACTACTCCAGCCCAGACCCGGCTCCCGGACTCGGCATGGTAGACAAGATTGGCATCAGCGTTGGTGTTGTTGGCGGCGTAGCTGTCGTCGCGGCCTTGCTTTGGTACTCTACATTCCGACGCCGACGCGCGCTTTCGCACAACGATGGAATTACAGGCGGCATAGATCATGCCGTGGGTCTGAATATGGGCTATGCGGAGACGGATTCGGCGGAAACGGGTCTATATGAGGCCGCGAGTCCTCAACGGGAACATGTAGGTAGCGAGCTTGATGGTTCGACGGCCTTTTATGAGCTCCCAGGGCGGAGCCAAGCACACGACGTTGCTGAAGAGGATAATTTCGGGTAGGGTTTGCTCAGAGGAATTTTGGATTGTATTGGTAGACGGAAGACTTGGAGGCTTGAAAAGAACTATGTTCACGCTCAAAAGACGGTCTGGCGAACACCTACTACTGTATATTCTTAGATCCTTTTTTACGGTCTGCCCTGACCCATCTATGCTAGTCGTTGGGGGGCAGGGGGCAGCATGTCCACAAGTTTTCGATGATGTACTCTCTCTCGTTGAGCAAGGAGGGGGCTTTAATGGCGGTGCTAGATATGTGGTGCTCTTGAGGGCCGGTTGGGATGGGCTTTGACTTGGTCGTGACTACAATTCGATCGAAATCGGACTTACTGCATGCAAAATGGGCGCTTTGGCAACGAACGACCGAATCCAATTGACGGCATGGAAGGGACGTAGAGACATCGCATTCGTAATTGAGTCATTGTGCGGTATGACCATAGGAAGAAATGTACACCTACTGATCATATTCGCTGAACGCTAGAGCCTTTCCATAGTGATAAGTGACATCTGTACACTAAGTGGAGCAGAACTTGAGTGGTTGGAGTGAATAACTCAGGCGGGTAAATCCGGAATATTGACGACTGACTATTTCAAGAGAACATGATTTTATACAAAACAGTGCCTCGTACCTGCAATCGCTTGGATCAGATTGTGAGCATCCCCATCATCTTGATAAGTCCCATAGCAAAGTCCCCCCCATCCTCCGCCCATCCCCTCTCCGGTCCCCACGTCGTCCTCTTCCCCCGATTCCTTGCCTCTTTCAACAGCTCCCGCATCAGCGGTGAGTCCTTCGACACAGACGGATACCCATCAAACTGCACTACCTCCAGCGATGGCACTTGTACCGCGATCTCGCTGAGCAGGTTCCGGCAGAAGTGCGTGTAGAAATCCTCATTCTTCCTGAAGCCGCGGAATATGTCGTCGGAGGCCGGATCGCACTCTACGAAGACTTTGAGCATCCGCAGCACCGTTGTGTCGCTGAGACCAAGCCGCGGGCTGACTTTCCAGCTCCCCGGTGGCGCGGTCCATCCTGGCCCCAGCCGCAGCTCGACCCTTTGTATAGCCGCGCGATACCGTGGCGGCAGACGCGAGAGGAGAGGCCGTTTGGTGTGGAAGAAGCGTCCATGGATTGGGAACAGACGGAAGGTGTTGTTGCCGTAGAAGACGCGGTAGGCTTCTTCGTGCATGCGGTGGCAGGTCAGGAAGAGCGCGAGGCGGGGAGCGATGCGGCGGTGGTTCGTGGGATCGAGGTCGATGGTCTTGGGGACGACGAGGCACAGGTCGTAGATGCGCACACGCAGCTCGCTGGGGAGGTCGAAGAAGCGAAATGGAGGGTTGCGGTCAGAGGAGGCGAGGGAGGTTATGGAGGTCATGGACGAATCCATCGCAATAGCAGACGGAGACACCATAGAGAATGGTATTGAGGATGGTGTCAGGTCTCTTAGCGACCGAGCCGACTACGCAGCCATCGTGGTGGATTTAAAGTAGGTCTCGCAGGATGTATCGTTTCTTACGGGAGTCGCAACTCAGGAACCCAATGGGTCTAGCAGCGCTTCTTGGGAGAACGAAGCATTGGTCTGCCCAGCTAATACAGCTCCAGGCCCATAGTGATTAGGGACCTGTAGCCAAAATTCCTGGGGCTTCAACTTTCACGATGGGAAGAGGAAGAGGCAGGGAGTCGTGAGCATCACTTTCTGTGGTGCAGCTTGGCGTCCACGTGACATACGTCAAGGTCATGTGACACACTCTGCAAGGAGCTAATAATAACTACCACGCGGTATGACACCGTCGTGGATGGAGCGTAATATCAAGTCGAATCGAATACACAGAAGCTCTAGATACGCCTCTTTAACTTCATTATTAATACTTAAGAGCGATTGCTCTTACAACATGAGACACTGCCAGTGGAAACACCGCTCGGAAGCCACTCGGCCGAGTTGTCCGAGGAATAGTTCCTCAAATGGCAGCGCGGGAGAAATTGCCTTTTTGCGAACAAATCCCCTGTCTCTTCTGCTTCAGCGAAGCACAAACATGCACGACCCGTCTATGGGCTCTGCGGAGCTACGAGGGCTTCTTCCCGACAGGTAAATATATATAGCTAGAGAACCTCCAGTTACGCCTTTAATTCTTCTATCCTCCTTAATCCTTCTTCCAATTGAGTCCTTCTACAGCACACAGTGATTTTTACGCAGTACCTCGTCCTTTCCCCATATCCATTCAGACATCGCTGGACACTCCTCAAAGCACAATGGGCAAGCCAGTCGTTCTACACCTTGGTGACGATATTAAATGGAACCATGAGCTCTACAAGCAGCTACAGAGCAAGTTCGATATAGTGCGGAGCTACAGCATGCCGCGGGAAGAGTTCAAGCAGGCGCTGAAGGAGAAGAAATTCGGCGACTTCGTTGCCATGTACAGGCCGTTCTGGAACACAGGAGGGGAGATGGGCAATTGGGATGACGAGTTGATGTAGGTGCATTCTCAATATCTATATCCAGGTGGTCTTGGCACCATGCATCGAGTGGAACTGGAGTGTGATCTATCCGCGTCGGTCGAGTCAAAAGTCATCCGTTCGTATCCGTCCAGGTGTATCAGTGGCTTCATGAATGTTGTCATTTGATCAGCAGGCTAACAGACCACAGCTCGCTGCTCCCCAAATCCTGCAAAATCTATGCCTCCGCTGGTGCGGGCTTCGACTGGGTAGACACGAAGAGGTTAGCACAGAGCGGTATCATCTACTGCAACGCTGCCGCCGCATGTACCGAGTCCGTAGCCGATGCCGCAATCTGGCTGATTCTGTCCACTTTTCGCGGGTTCTCCTGGTCCGCTCTCGCCGCCCGCTCCCTGGACGTGGAGAAGTTCAAGGATGCCAACAAGAACATAGCGGCCGTGACGCACAATCCGAACGGCAGCTCTCTTGCGATAATCGGCCTGGGGCGCATCGGTTACCGAATCGCCCAGAAGGCTCACCAGAGTTTCGAGATGAGGATCCTCTATAACGATATCCGACAAATGCCCCAGGAGATTGAGAAAAGTATAGACGCTACATTCTACGAAAAGCTTGATGACATGCTGGCTGTGGCCGACTGCGTTCTCGTAGCGACCCCGTTTGGTGGCGACAAAGTGCTCAAGGCCGCGAGCTTCAAGAGCATGAAGAAAGGTTCCAGGCTCGTCAATATCGCGCGCGGTAAGCTGATAGACGAGGAGGCGCTCGTCAAAGCGCTTGAGAGCAAGCACTTGGAGAGTGCAGGACTGGACGTGCACTACGACGAGCCGAAGGTGCATCCGAAGCTTGCAGCCATGAAGAATGTGGAGCTCCTCTCGCACACCGCCGGCGCCAGCGTAGAGTCTCACATTGGCTTTGAGAGGCTGGGCATGGAGAACATCCTGAGCTTCTTCGAGACCGGCAAGGCCGTCACGCCGGTGAATATGCATCTCCTCAATCAGTCGAAGTTATGAGTGGAGGAGTTTTGGATGTCTTATATGCGTCTTATCGGTCTCTCCGCGTTTTGTTGTTTGGTATACGGAGCATCTTACGGACCTGACTCACATTGAAGCTGAAAACTGTACGCATCTGGTTTAGCGAGACAGGTTTCTGTAAGCGCCGACACAAAAATCGAGCCAGCTACTTACCGTGATGTGGTCTTGCACTGCATCTACTGCAGATAAGACCAGTTGAAACGAGTCTATTTGTTGTTATTAAGCTTCTGCACTAATGGCACTTCACGCGGTTTTGAAAACGTCAAGCCTTAAAGTTTCTCACACAATACTCATGTTCGGCATGCACGAATGTCAGTCTCATCAAGAGTGAGCCCATCGATGTTGTTGACAGCCAGATCACAACAGACGTTGACAGGGAGAGACTTAGTGCAAGACGTTCGCCATGATGCTCGAAGAGCAGAGGGAAAGTTCTTAGCCGTTTGGTATAAATATGGCCCTCGGAACCCGAGCTGACAGAACATCAAGCAGCACATCATCCTTCATCAGTACTTCACATCAAACAGACGTCCATAGATCACAATGGTTTCCTTCAAGATCTCCCTTCCTCTCGCACTGGACGCGACTTACTGGGGCCACGGCCAAGTCAGTCGCACACGCCGCCCTGGTTTCCATCTTCGGCCCCGTAGAGACCTGGAACCCCGTCCGCGCCATAGACGTCAACCCCATGGCCACTTTCGAAGGCAAGCCCGTCAACTACTCCCTCATCATTGCCTACCAGCCTCCCAAGGCTGCCCCAGAAAGCAAAAGGGCAGACGTCCAAGCCCTTCTGGACCTCAAGGAAGAGACCAAAGACTCAAGCTAACGAAGGGCGAGGTCGATGAGCTGCTACAACTCCGGCAACCCGGGTATAGCAGAACCAGCTGTAGTCAGGCAAAGACGGCTTCTGTGGCGAGCTGAACCACAACGGCGGCCTCTCGAAGGGCGGGACGCATTGGCAACATCGTCTTCATCATGAGCGAGCGATGGGTCCTTCCAGCGCTTTACTGATCAGGAAAGGAAGAGTCGCCAGAGTTTTCTTCCAAGTTTGGGTCCGCGATGGCTTCGTCCGAAACTACAATAACTGCTACAATGCGCTTTGGGAGATTATCGTGTGCTGCAGGGGGAGAGACACGAATACCGCCGGCGGTTTCGTCTCGCAATACAACTCCGGCAGCATAGATGCGCGTATCGACATCGACGACTAGGCTTTTGGTGTGGGACTTCGGCAACCGTGATGTTTCCTGCG
>Ga0181466_1000491_pt1 | contig 14716 bp, 21 predicted proteins | sample InSIn4gowninarea_FD_119078 | JGI IMG/M metagenome (GOLD analysis project Ga0181466, IMG submission 119078) | Clean room microbial communities from NASA Spacecraft Assembly Facility at Jet Propulsion Laboratory, Pasadena, California, USA -... ... | reverse complement strand
ATCCACAGTATGTTACATATTGGAGTTATGTTAGCGTTATGATCGGATATTTTCCTTAGCTTTGGAAGTACAGTTTATTTTGGACTTGTATTGGACTAATTGGCAGTTTTAATATCTTCAAGAAATATTCCATCAAGCACTGTTTTAGCAGAAAAATGCCATTGAAAAAGAGTACAACATCAGTCCAATTGGAACAACCATGGAATACAGCACGCTGCCACAGGCTGATCCGGCCGTTGGTGGCTGCCATCCAGACTTTCAGAAGCGATGTGAGCAATGATGGACAAGTTTCCATGCCGCAAACGAATCAATCCGGACAGCATACTGGAAACAAGAATCCACACTTCAAGACAGAGCAAGATCCGGACTGGAGCATAGCTTTACCTCGCAGGCGACTCAAGCGAACTTATTCGGACCGAAGCGCATCCGCACCTATCAGAAAAACAATAGAAAAGGAAAGTTCGCATTTCTCGCAAGGAAGTCAGCCAGGAGAGATTGTTGTTCCAACTCCCATCTTGAAGCGTATACGCACTGGGAACTCTACACAGCCGGAAGATGCCAAGGGTTCACACACATTGTCCGGACAACAAGAGCAAGGTATACATGATGCAGATATTTATCGAACCAATACACCAACATCGACTTTTGAAAGAGTCCTGATGGCATTCGAGCGCATTTTCGCTGCAACGGAGATGAGTACGATGTCGAAGCCACCTTCAGTTGGCGCAAGATCGTTGTTCTCCCTGTGCCTCCAGGCTGTTCCGAACGTGATGGCAGAAGAAGAGAGAGTACGCTTAGAAACAGACCCCGACGACAACCGCGATGTTTCAGCAGAGATATACGCGGAGCTTGAAGGATTAGAACCATTACCCGGCTACGGCTGGAAACATTTGTCGGAAGTGGTTCGTGCTCATGCTGTGTTATTGCTTCTGCGTGTGATCGAAGAGCTGCAGCTAGATGTGATAAGGATCAAATCCCTCCTCAGGGTGTGCAGCCGCTACAATGCTTCGGCAGAGGCAGACAAACTTCTAGCAGCGTTTTTGAGTCCTCCACGACTAATCAGTGACGGTTGTGGGTCAACATACTGCGGATGCGATTCGAAAGCAAGCATGCTATACCGTGATTGCCATATCGAATACAAACGTTGTCGGAGCTGTGGACCGACGTGCGCTACACAGGGACGTTTCAACGAACAAATTCGTGGGGCCAAGCCGCTGTCAGATGCATCCTTTCTCAGTATGATGTTCAGGGATGTTTATATTGGTCAAGGAGCAAGAATCCGTCACATTGCTAGAATGATTGGTTCGGGGAGGTTGTCACCAGCAGTGTTAGCCGAGCCTTCATGGAGAAATCTCTGGAGCGATATTCTCCAGTCAATCTCAACAGGTAATCAAGGCGCAGCTCAAGCGGCTACTTTTGTCGTCCAAATCCTTTCAAGCGCATGCGGGCTTTGCACACTTGCCACCGAGGAAATTACACAACTCAAGTCATCCAGGGAAGCCCAACAGCATGCGAATGAAAATACAGTCATTAGCTTACTTGCGATTTTGGTTTCTATTGCCAATGTCACGCAGGATACGCTGAATGGCAGTAACCCGTCGCCTGCGGTGCAGCGCTTACTGTGGCCGCTGCATGCACTATCCAGCATGTTACTGCGGCAGCATCGCCGGGAACGAGATCATGGTGAGGCTTTTAGCTCTCAGCATGTCGCGCCTCGACTGGTCGTTCTTGCGGCGGAAGTCTTAGTTTCAGTACAACATTCAAACCCTACACCAGAAGAACCTTCGCGTGATCTGGAAGATAACCTTGAGCGACTTAGTATAGTTCGTGACGCAGCAGTGGCGGCTAACGGAGTTGGCTCACATGAATGCCACGGCATCTCAAGCCTGATATGTGCCGTTGCACGTTGTACTGGCAAAGCACAAGCTATAGAGCCTTTTCGAATTTTTCAGACTATGGTGGAAAAACTGCTCTCGTTCCAAAGTACAAAAACTTCAAGCCGCATTAAATCTCCCGGACGAAGCATGCTACTTGGACGACAATTAGCCCTTTCTGGTGCTCTTGCGTTTGCGCAGCAATCTGATGACGCAGAACATCTAGCGTTTGCCTATCAGCTGGAGAAGTCAGCTGGGCAAGCCTTGACGTGTACTCACCACAACACGATCATAACCAAGCCAATATCATCGCCGGCATTGAAAAAGCGTTTCCGATGGGAGGAAATATAATTATGCATTATTGAAAGAACTATGCCTATCCTACAGATGAACCAGTAGTAATGAGATCGCTCGTTGTCGTTGGGACTGCAATGTTAGTAAACAAGCGGCAGAAGGTTGCGGTAGCCGAATTAGGCGAAGAGGGTCTAGACACATGTCGAAAGCTGGCTCGAGAGCACGTGACATAGTCACTCCCTCTCCGCTTCGACCATTAATAATTCTGCCATACCTGTCTGTTCGCCGACAGACGTCACTATTCATTCAAATCCATCTCGAATAAGTTCAACAACGTGCGACTTGCTACATTTCCACACCAACAACAACAAACAACGATTCAAACTTCCATCTCATCATGTGGATCGTCAGCTGGTTGTACGTATTACATCAAAATTCTACTGCAGTCTTTGATGGCGCTGTTCGCCTTTCAGACATTCTAACATGGCATTTGCGAACTACAGCTGGGATGTGCTCGCTTCGCTGGGCTTGCTCAACAAGCACGCGAAACTCCTCTTTCTTGGTTTGGACGTATGTTCTCCCCTGTTCACACAAATCTGCATGCGCCGCAGCAACTGACCCTCAACACAGAATGCAGGGAAAACAACTGTAAGCGAATCATAATCAGTCGGTGAAGGTAAAAGTTTATGCTGATGAGCTTTAGTTATTACACATGTTGAAAGTGAGTGGTTCTCCTGCTTATGGCGATGAATGATGAGTATTATTGGAATGAGCTGACTCTGGTTCGCATCTTAGAACGATCGAGTAAGTCTTGCCCACTGCGTATAATAATTGCATCACTAACCAAAGTTTCCAGGTCGCCATACTTCAGCCCACACTTCATCCTAGTATGTTCGACCGACATCAGTGATTTAAGATGAAATCTCACATCTCCTAGCCAGTGAGGAACTCTCTATTGGCAACTGCCGCTTCACAACTTTTGACCTTGGTGGTCATCTTCAAGCAAGAAGGATATGGCGCGATGTGAGTCTCATACCACATTAAGCATCTAACGAAACGCAATTTTGCTGATACAATTTTGCTTGTTCGCAGTATTTCCCGGAAGTGAGCGGCATCGTCTACTTGGTGGATGCTAAGGATGTCGAACGTCTACCCGAATCCAAAGATGCACTCGATGAGCTTCTCGGCATGGAGCAGCTGGCCAAAGTCCCTTTCCTCATTCTCGGAAACAAGATCGATCATCCCGATGCTATTAGTGAGGACGAGCTTAGGCACAGACTGGGCTTATATCAAACCACTGGCAAGGGAAAATCACAGATGGAAAACGTTAGACCTATTGAGGTGTTTATGTGTAGTGTCGTCATGAGACAAGGGTATAGGGAGGGTTTCCAGTGGTTGAGTCAGTACGTGTAGATGTAATGATAAGGGCTATAGCGGAGTGTGGGGAGAAGAATCGGGAAGACAACTGAGGAGATTGCAAAGTTCAAGAGTTTGAGTTAGGGATTTGGAATGAGGCTGCTCACCATCCTCTAGTGTCAGTTTCAGTTCCGGGCGCAAAGCAGGCGAGTTGTTATGGTTAATTGCATCTGGAATTGGCGTGAATCCTCAGTTGTTCTTCGATCATCCTTGACTATGGTATTCTGGTGCCGAATGATCACGGTTGGAGAACTGGCTAACTCGCCATGTGAGGATTTCAATGATTTTCCATACCAATTTACGCAAGAGAGTATCCGTGCACAACGATATTTGAACATTCGTTGTATTTCTTATAAATGTCAGCTTCTGTCATCTCCAGAAAGAAACTTGCCAGCTCTCATGAAATACTGAGTTTTTGTTGTTCCGTTTTCTGCAGTACAACCCCTGAAGTTTTATGCAATCTTTAAGTTAGATTTAGCCAAGCCATTGGTTCTTTATTTTCACATCTGGCTTCACTAGCCTTTCTTTCAACTTGTTGCAACCTTCTCTTCTACTGACATTTCTTGAGGTCTCTTTCTAGCAAGTTTGCCGCTGGCTACATCACACTTATTTATGAGCGATCAGATCCTCTACCACAAATCCGAGCCCATTTTGACTATGGCAACCAACTCAAGCTCAGCCAAGGCTCAAATTGCTAACCACAACCTCCCGCCTACTTCGATTATGGCACCCAACTCAATTTCAGCTCAGGCTCAAGATGTACCACTTCAGGCACCAGCACTCACCAAAACAAGCACACTTGAAAACAACGAGACCACTACAACGCAAGAGCCTGAGTTTGCAATTACTAATTCATCGACTACTGAGACTGTATCACGACCATTTGCACTGCTGGATTTACCGCCTGAAATACGTCTCGAAATCTACGAGCATGTTTTGAGGTCTCCGTACGAAATCAAACTTATTACGCTATGGCCTACAGTGGTTACTGCCGAATATCCATCTGGAGTTGCATTTCGTGTAATAGTTCAACCTGGGACCGCTGCAAGACTCTTTCTCGGGATTCATGGCGGTAAGAGCAATATTATCAGCCTCTTAAGCTGCAATAGATGGATATACCGTGAAGCTAGCTCAATCGTATATTCTGGGAATACATTCGTATAGACGGACCGCAAGGCACCATGGTCATTTCTACTAGCCCTTCCAATCAAACATTGTCGTAAACTTCGACTTATCAGCGGTATCGACTGTGATGAACATACATCTCTTATCCAAAAACTGTTGGATAAATGTAAAAGAATATTGGACGACAGAAAAGATCTGGATGATGATATGTCCACTATCGGAAAATCACATAAGGCAGATGAATCAACCTCACCGTAACAAGTGAGGCGAGTACAACACTCTGAGGTCATGGATAAAATCATGGGAAATCGTCGGCTTACCTGCGGTGAGAGAGTGCGGCGTCTATTGGATCCTTACAGATGTACAACATCTAACCAATAGCTCTTCTTGCTCTACTTGACGACCTAAATACTAATTTTTGCCCCATGATATTTGAGCTTGCTTTTATCGTTCATTTCAAGGATTTCAAATAAGCAGATGAAAACCCAGGACAGTGCAAGACCGTTCATCACGACATCAGTGAAGATATATCTTTCACTGCGACCATGAGTTCCAGGATATTTTCCCAAAACATTTGTTCATGCGGTACTCTATTTCCAGCTAGAAAATGCATCCTTTCCAAATTAGTTTTGGTCTTCTGGTATGGTCCTTTCGTGCAATATCACCCCCGGCGCTCGATCGAACTAATCTCTGCTCAACCCTGCTCTCTGCTTTACCCGCGAGCCTCTCACTCTCACTCTGACTTTCACTCTCCTCTCGTTTCTGCTTTTCTTTCAAAAGCGCTCCCACGTTTCTCACGGGCCCCATCTCAGCTCGCTGGTTTATATCTTTATACGGGCACGATCTCCTCTGTTGACTTCATCTCTTTCCCTTGAATATCTACTCTTCTGACCGACTCCATCCTTCCCAATCGCCAGATTCAGTTTTGAATCAAACCAACTCCTCTACCGTGCCTTCCTCGACACAACCCATTTCGACATCATTTCCGTATCTGAAACAGTGACCGGGTCTCTTTCGAGATCGTCATGCAGTCATCTTCGGTACCTATACCCCAGGCAGACAAAGTAGCATACTGGACACGGATAGCCGCTGGATTGCTTCGAAGTACGGAAAGCGACATGCCAGGGACGCGGTTCCAACGCTCGTCCTGGATACTGTCACGACATCAAAGAACGATGCTCGCCCTTTTCCACTGCTGGACTTACCTCCCGAATTGCGTCTCCAGATCTACAGAAATGTTCTCAGATCACCATATGAGATTAGAATTGTTAGGTCTGCCCGGCGCAGTGGTGCGCTTATGCAGGTGCAGGAGACAGGCTGGGCGCGTTTATTTTATGGAACTAAAGACGGTAGGAGTGATATAACAGCCCTTCTGAGCTGCAGCCGATTCATTCGAGACGAAGCAACTCCAATTATATACCGCGAAAACACGTTTGAGTTCAATGAATTCGAAATTCTGCAAACTTTCCTCATGCGGCTTCCCCGCCACCTCTCCAGTCACCTTCGGCGCATAAATGTCACTAACAGCCATTTCCACGAACTATATGTGCACTCGACATTCGAATATCTGGCCAGTCGCACGCAGCTCGACAATCTGACTTTCCATGGTTGCTGCACAGGAACGCATGATCTGGAGAGTTTCTTCCAAATGACTGCACCGTGGTTAAAGTCCATCACCAGTAGCAAGCAAGATCTCATCGTAGCCTTACAGACAATCACCTGGACCACGGTTGATAGTAATTGGATTCCACCATTTGGCAGTCTTTGCAATTACTGTTTGTTCTCTTCGAATGACCATTTTCACGCTAGCATGAAAAAGCATATTGAGGATAAGCTTGCGAAGTCCGCAACATTAAGGGGATCTGGGCCGAAACGAAGCACTCTTCGCCGTCGTGTTAACTGAGCCTTGGACCAAGAACTCAACGTGAGGTTGCCATCTCGTACCCAGGAGATCTTCGGCAGGCTCTCTTAGCTGTCAAAACGTGTCATTCGGAGCTGAGCTGAGACTTGGATCCTGAATCTCAAGCACTGTCATAATGCTTCTCTTCATTTCACAGCACATACATCATAGCAGGCTCAAGTCACAACAGAACAACCAAGCATCAAGCAGAAAGGGCAATGAACTCTTTCCACATTTTAGCCCATGCATATTCAATTCAGGCACAAGGAGCATGAGGTGGCTTCCAACAACTCAATTTCAATACTAATTTTCTTTTTCTCTCGCAGTTTCCATTACCCTTGAAATCCCGTGACAAGATCCCAAGCACTTCTCATAACAAGCCCTTCATCTTCTTACATCAATAATTGCAGAGTCTTCTTCAAGCATTTCCACGCCCATATTCGCAGACTGAAAAATCTCTGCATTGCAAGGATCAGCCACTCAGCACGATACAGTACACTTATTCAATGCACAGCGCGTTGAGATACGTCTTTGATGCTCATAATTTTGTTTCATTGTCTCTCAGCCAAGTGGTTCTTTCGTCTTGTTTCAGCACCGGATAAGTACCATTGAGCAACTCCGAAGCGTGAAACATCATCCAAATACAAAGCGCCACGGCAATGCCACGTAACCGTAGCAAGTCTGCCACAACGCCTCAAGTCACGTAACTCCGTCAACATTGAAGATCTCCCACCCTCGACCTCATCTAAAATGTCTCCTCATCTCCAGCCGCAGCGAGACCATCCCCAACCCCTCCATGTGCACCATCCATACCCTCTTCACCTTCCTCCGGAATTTCAAATCCCTCTTCCGTGCTATACAATATACTCTGAACCTTCTGCACCATCACTGCCTCGGTAGTTTGTCCGTTCTCCAACTCCGGTCTTGTCTCCACCTCCGTCTGCAACAATACCTCGATATCTCTTAACTTTCTGAAGTAGAAGTCGCGCTCACGCTCCAGCCCCGCAATCTGCTCCGTCAACTCCGCATTCGTCTGTGCAAGGAGCGCTGCATTTGCATTTCCAGCCCCGGCGCCGGGTTTGCTATATGCTTGGGTCGAGGTCCGTGACGTAGCTGACGCAGTACGAGGTGCTGTTCGCGCAGCAGCGGTATTAGAGACTGGAACTGGACGACGAGATGCTGTTGATGTCCTAGCGGCACCATTGGAGGACACACGTGGTGGTGAGGCGTTTGTTGGGAATGCAGCGCCGGAGGCTTGGCGACGACCAACAGCGTCGTAGTCGTGGCCCGGGAAATAGGTGTCCCAGTAGCGTTTTGTCCATTGGAGGAATTCGAGGTTGTCCTGCATTTTGCATTTTATGAGGGCTTCGACGGGGATGGAGCGGTCGATGCCGTGGCGTGTGAAGATGCCTGTGGAGTTGCGGGGTGTTAGCAGTGTGGAGCTGTGTGCGGTATTATCGAAGGATGTGACAAGTGGGAAATTGGAGTCCTTACTTTGTAGTACTTTGAAGTTACTGATATATGCGTACTCTGCGTTGACGTTGAACTTGACTTTGGACATTGGTACGTCGACTATAGCAAGCGGAGGTGTTAGGCTTCTGATGCAGCTGAGAGCTTTGCTTTCTATTCGTTGCCATAAGTGTGAAACATACGAAATATGCTGTCAAATATTTGACATAACGCCGCTCTGTAGATTGTTAGCCTCTGCGCTCATTCGATTATGCACCACTCGTTATCGTGGACCTATTCCCAGTAACAAAGGCGTGTCTGTCGTAAAGAGGACAGTGTACTCACCCTGTGCCGCATTGTTCGACCTTTGTGATATTTAATTGTAGAAGGTTATTAAGCCATGAGAGGAGTTCTTGTCTGCATAAGCATCGGGCAATTAGCACAAGAGTCTCGATCATTTCAGGCTAGGAATCCGTGATCTTATCCAAGAGACCAGCATAAGCGCTTCATACCTTGATTCTCCCATAGCTGTAGCTGCGATACGAATCTAAAAGTTTGGGAAACTGCTCAATGGACGAGCCTAAGAAGATTTGTTGTGACAAATCTACGGATGTTGCCAGGTAGAGTATCCCAGAGTATGCCTTTATCACCAGGAGGTTCGTTGCTCAACAGTATAACGTTAACTGTGTCAGCAAGGAATGCGCAATGGTAAAGAAGAGTGAGGAGTGAAAATGGGCGCAGACAATGGTGGATAGAACAAACAACGCGCATGTTCAGACGAGGATGACTCGGGCGGGACTGCTGCCCCGCGCAACAGCCTTGCAGGGCAGAAGACAAGGTTTGCCACCTCTTCGAGCATGTCCAAGTCTAACATTTTTGATTGTTCTCAACATGCATGTACTGTACATGATAGTGCCTAATATGTATATGAGCGACAGTTCCTAGAGATTTCGACGAACAGTCTTTTCCAGCAGCTGTATTGCTGACTCATATGGTCGTTCTGCGCCAGAAGTGTATATGTTACGGCCAGAAACCTCAGTATCGTGCAAGAAGCACACAATGCCAAGCAGCAGGACGACATCACAAACGTTTAAATGATGTCCAAAGTATGAATTGATGTCATTGTAATCATACACTAAAAGAATATCTTCAAGGCAGTCTCCTACTGAGTGACACACATTGGCTAAGCATATCTCTCCGCCGGCTCTCTATTGTCCATGACCGCGATATTCGAATCATCACTACTCGACCTCTCCTTGTTATAAATCGTCCCCGTCGTCTTCTTAGGCGACCTCGCTCTCTTCACTTCTCCATACACCGCCGCCGCCATCCACACGAGCCACATGAAGCCAGCTATAACCCCATATGCAATCTCACCTTTCTTGGTGTTGTTCGCGAGACGGAGGCCCAGCCCGCCGTTGATGATGCCGAGGGTGATTAGAATACGGCCGAGCCAGATGTGGAAGTACGACCAGACGAAGCGGCGGGCGTGCTTTTTGAACATCATGTGATGCACGATACCGAGTATTGGTTGAAAGATAAGGAGGGCGAAGATGACAATGCCGATGATGGGGTGGTATGTTGCAATCTATAAGACTTCTCGTTAGTGACTGAAAAAGAAAACACACAGGACTCAATTCGTCCTCACCAGCTTAAAGCTCCCAAACTCAAACTGCTTCGCCAACCACACACCCAAGCCAAACGCCGCAATAAATAACAAATACGAAAACACCTGAAACCCAGCGTGCAGCCATATTGTAATCTTCGACGGAATGACTCTGATGGTGATGGCGCCGATGGGGAAAAAGAACACGAAAGCTGCAGAGGCTAGCACTCCGTGTGCGAGGCGGACTGTTGAGATCTTTGCGTAGTCGAGTTCCCTGCCGCTTGCGTTTGGGTTGCCGCTGCCACTACTACTTCCACTCCCGCTCCCGCTGCCGCTGCTTATGTATGGATTGCCGCTGCTGCTCCCGCTGCCTCCGCCAGTTTGATAGGGATTACCGCCGCTTCCACCATTGGCGTACGGATTTTGAGCGAGTACGATGGAGGCTATGGAATATAAACGTGTTAGTTTCACACATGGAAGACAAGTGCCGCAGACTTGGGTAAGAATACTAGACCTGACGCACCAAACATTAGCAGAGCCGTAACAGCTGCAAATCGTAAAGCCATGATTGTGATTCTGCTATTATGATATCGATTGTTTCCCGATTTTAGGATTTGGACAGCTGACCAAGAGCACAATATTTGAGAGCAGGATTACCAAGTATAAGTAAACCCGAAATAGAGTACAGTAGTCAACACGCACATAGATCAAGCAGGTCTACGCAAGCACTTATGTCAAATCAATCTTCACCCGAATTCAACGTCCGAAAGATTTCACATGCACAACAGCGATCACCCGCGTCTTGGCAAAAGGGGACCACGTAGTCCATGATGTAACAGTAAGCCCTCACAGGCCTGGGCAGACATTATCCTTCAGTAACGGAGCGGTTTAGTTGCGGTATTTTGATTCGCGGATGTTTGGTGGTGGTGGTTATGTTTCAGTGAAGGTGAAGGAGGGGAGGCGCCGGAATTTCGTGGAGGTCGGAGGTCGGTCGGCGGGGAACCGGGAAAGGGAAAGACGCGTCAGTACGGTGGGGTGGGGTCAACATTGAAGACGGGATATTAGAAATCATAATTCCTTGACTTGTAATTTCTTTTTACTACTGTATTATCTGTGTACCATTTCAATTTGTGAGCGTGGCTAGTTCAATTAGAGATCCATTGTCTGAAACGCTTTTTAGAAGAGAAAATAGTGTGGAGAGTCATTAGCGGGCGGGACAAGTCGAAACGTGAATCGGCAGGATACATCTACACCAAATTGAAGGAGCTTCTGCTTGCAATATATCAAGAAGCTAAAGGATATTATTATGATGATTGTGAAAGAAAATTCGAATCTAGACCCCAGAGTGTAAAGCAGAAGGAAGACCGTCAATATCATAATCAGCATGCACGAATTAAAGCGCTCATGTATTCTCAATTCCCATCCACCTTGGCCGTCTCCGCCACTCTCATTACCACTTCCTTCTTCTTCTGCTCAACCTCCTCACTCCCCTCGCCCTTGCGTCGCTTCTCCTTCTCCAACTCCTCCAATCCCCTATTGACCCTCTCCTGCATGTGCGCAATCCCACCCTCCTGAAACCTCATCAGAAGATTCGTCCACGTCTCAGTCGTTACCTTATTGGCCAGCGGATGCATCTTCTTCTCGTATTCCTTGATCGCTTTGTCCATATCCCCGCTACTGTTGTACTCTGCAATGATCGACTCAGCTAGAATCATGGCGTCGGTAAGTGCAGCGTTGACGCCCATGCCTGCGAATGGCGTGGCGAGATGTGCAGCATCGCCTAGGACTGTGACGCCGCGCTTGCTGGACCAGCGGAGACCCGGTGGGAGCATGTATAATGGGCGGCCAGCCATGTCGTCGTCACAATAGCGGATCAAGTCCTGCAACCTCGAATCCCAACTCTTATATTCATCTAGTAATCTGGTGCGAACGTCTTCTGGGTTTTTGAAATCGATGCCGTTGTCACGCAGCCAGTGCTCTGGACGCCAATCCGTACAGTACACTCGAACACTGCGGTCACTCTGTCGCTGACAAAGCAACGCTCGTTCTTCCTCCTCTCCGAGCGCGAAATAAGAACCGTCGCCGAGGAAGGCAGAGAGCTCGGGATGTTTAGTGTCCATATCGCGCAATTTTATCTCGACCATAGTAATGCCAGAGTAGAAAGGATTAACGGTTGTGAGAAGCGGGCGAACCTTGGACCAAGCACCATCTGCGCCAACAATCAAATCAAAGCCACTCTCAGTCGTCCCGTCGGCAAAATGTAACGTCCCCGCCTCAACCTTGCGAAGATGATGATTCCACTTAATCGTCCCTTCCGGCAGCGACTCTAGAAGAATCCTGCGCAAATCACCGCGATCGATTTCTGGCCTATCGGTTTCTTGATCCTTCAAGTGGATGACCGCGACACCGTCTCTGCTGGCAATGACCATTTCCTCTCCCTCATAGCGCGCATGAGCGGTGAACTCGGACCAGAGCTGTGCTTTGCGGAGTGCGGCTTGACCCATTTTCGGATGCAGATCGAGACTACCACCTTGAGATCGTGCTGACGGATCGGCGTCGATTTCGTAGATTGTGCAGGGGATGTTGTTGAGGTGGAGGATGCGCGCGAGGCAGGTTCCGCCAGGGCCGGCGCCGATGATGGCGATTTTAGGGAGGGCTGAGGGCATGGTGTCGAATGAAGGTATGTGAGATCTGTTGAGCAGTGATTGAGTAGATAAGGTGGAGGATCTACTGAATGCTTGATAGCAATAGGTGAAGTGCAAAGTCGAGGAGATGCAGGAAGTGTAACTGCGATCAAGTATTTCTTCTATGTTTCAATATAGTGATATTGTCGTGAACCACAACAGGACACACACCGTCCTTTTATATTCTCTGCTCTGGTCATCTTCGGACGCGACTGGTTCTGTAACCTCCGGTGTACGGTTTGCATGCTCCATCAATGCCCAAGAAGAGGAAGCAACCCGGAAACTCCGGACACTCGCTTGTGCGACAAGTGGGGTACGGCGCGTTTGTGGGGCTGGAATCACATGTGCTGTTATTTAATTGCATGATTCGCACCATCACCACACCAGCCATGGCAGTTTAGCATTCTCGTTTGATTGGTTACACTGAAGGACTGATGTCAATACATGCCATTGCTAGGAATGGTGGTGTTCTACTTTACAATAATGCCTGCTTGTGTTTTTGTGGTGGGGTAGGGCGCAGTTAGTGAAGCAAGGTACTTTATATCAAACTGTTGTTGCCTGGTTCAAAGATGACGACTTTGTGAACATTTCATTCGCCAAAGCAACGCCTAATTTCAAAATCTATGTCTAGTAGTCTGTAGCTCCCTTCGTCTGTACGAAATACAACAAAACAACTGAAGTATCCAGCACCATCGCAAACTATCACCTCCTATTTCCCCTATTTCGCACCAAACACCCTCACCGTCTCCTCAACCGGCAATTTCTCCTTCGGTTCAGTCGGAAAAGCACCCTCCGAAAGTCCTCCAAACACCAACTGCGCCTTTAGATCCCAGTCCTGGGGTAACTTGTACATCTCCCTGCTACGCTCCGTAACGGTCTGTATGTATTGATAATGCTGGAGGTTGGCACCGATTGGCCCCATGGATTCGAGGGCTGTCCAAAACGTGAATTGCGCCATAGCACTTGTCTGTTCGGACCAGGGGGGAAAGAGAGTGGAGTAGGGTGGGAATTTTTGTTGGAAACCGTTTACGGTGGAGGTGGATTCGAAGAAGAGGGCCTGTGGTGGTGTTAGTAAATGATAGGAATAGCGCAAGCGTCACATTGCAGAGCCACACAAAAACCCGATGTGAACAATCAAGAGAAGGGCAAAACTAACAGTTCCATACGCCGCCTTGAACCCCACAATCCTCGGCTTCGTCCTCTCCTTCTTCCCCTCATCATCGCCAGCCGCCTTCAAATGCTCCTCAAGCGCCATATCCCACCACTTATCATGCTCATCACCCAACAGAACCACAATACGACTTGACTGACTATTGAACGAGCTCGGGACATGCCTGACGATATCATGCGCCAGCTGAACGATAGTGCTATCAGGAACAGGAGAATTCTTGGTAAGGGCATAAACGGAGCGACGGTGCAGGACCGCCTCGAGGAAGGAGACATTTGGAAGAGCCTTTGGCTCCGGCGGTGCGGATTGAGACATCCCGGTGGTGGACATTGTGCGGTGTTTTGTGATTGAGGTGGGTGGGTAGGAGCTGGGAGCTTTGAACGTGAAGAAGAAGAGAACTGCGAGGAGGAATACGCCGAGGGTGGTGAAGGTGCTATGGGGTGCGAGGCCGGCTCGACGAGGAGGTTTTAAGTCCGTAATGGTTGCTGTGTTAGAGAAGATTTTATAGTCTAGGGTTTTAGTTCCGGTTACGTATTTGGTGCCTGAGAGATAAACAAATGTCCAGATAAGCGGGACTGCTTGAAAGCTGAGGGGACGAGCTCAGAAGCTTCTGGTTTCAATAGGGATGAGATGCGACAATATCGGGTTGATCAGAAGAACGAACAGGAAATTCTGGAGCTTGGAAGAAGGCTATCTGTGCTGCTTTATACCTCAGAATGCGGGCGAGAACGAAACAAATCGTGTTGCAGAGAATGCTACTGTATGTTGGTAAATCCCATTGGAAACTTTATTACTAAAGTCAGAATGGGGCAAGACACTTCCACGCGATGCGGAACACATACCGCGGTCCGAAAATAGGCAGGAGGCCGCGGACGAAGCTTTTTTGCCACAACAGCGTTAGTAATACCACGAAACCTATGGTTTGCGATTGGGAAGCAATAGCTCCGTAAGACAGGAATGTAATAATGAGTATTTTTCGATTTGAAATATAGCTGCAGACAAAGACGAAGATTTGTATCCATAGAAATAATGCAACATGCAACATGAAAACCTCCTCTCTATAGCTATCATTCGTGCTTAAAATTCTCTGGATGTAGGCAGATAACCTTCACTCATCCTAATCTATTCAAAATCGTGTAAACCACCTCTGCCGTTGTGCTCATTAGATATGACCATGGTGCCTTGCGGTCCGTCTATACG
>Ga0181466_1000488_pt1 | contig 14743 bp, 7 predicted proteins | sample InSIn4gowninarea_FD_119078 | JGI IMG/M metagenome (GOLD analysis project Ga0181466, IMG submission 119078) | Clean room microbial communities from NASA Spacecraft Assembly Facility at Jet Propulsion Laboratory, Pasadena, California, USA -... ... | reverse complement strand
TTCAGTAGTTTATGACTCTCGGATTGACATTTTAAATAGAAATTTAGAACACATTAAATTGACCAAATAGGACCCAAGGCAGACAAAATCAGATGACGTACAACTATTCAAAGATACATGCATATATTCACGCTACTCTTATAATCAACAAACTAAAATAGAAGAGTTACCTCTATGTCTCTAGTGTAGGTGTGTCGAATATCTCAGTGTGGTAGAAGAGAACCTGTGCATAGAAAAGACAAGAAGTAACCTTCACAACATAGAAATATTGATGATTAAAATCATTTAACATATAGGAATATATAAATCTAGCATGCAACTAAGATAATCATCAATTTTGAATCCGCATCAACACACACATAAAGAGTTTTCAACATCATAAAGTAGGCAAAACAAGAGCAGGTATATATTATCATATCAGAGAAGAATGATTACAACCATGGTTGATGAATCAAGTCTTTCCTCATCTCCTTGGCCCCTTTCCCTCTCTCCCTTTCAACTCTTCGACAACATAACAATACTGATCTAAAAAATTATAGTCCTTGTTACAATGGTCAAGTTTCTAATTTATAGATGAGGAGATTCTCTCTCCTTACCAATGGATGTTGCCTTGCTTTATTGCTCTTTCCCTTCCCATGAAGCTATGTTAAGATTAATGATGGCCTTAGTTAGGACTGAGGCGTATGTTTCCTACTTTTCGAGCTAACATTTAAGTGAAAAGTGGAGGGTCTGAGTCAACCAACTCGTGTTTTGACCTCTAGAATCTCATAAATATTCAATAACGCTACCCTTTAGGCAAAAAAAGTGTTAAACTAGGGAATAATGCCATCTGCTAAGTCATGGGGAGTGTTATAACTCCTTCTGTCTATTTATGGGGTGCATTACCTTGGGAAATAGGCCTACAACTTTAGTGTTTTCTTATAGTCAAAGTGTCCTTCTCCTCTGAGATGATGAGGAGGTCATTTTATGTATAACAATATGAATGTGAGGTGGAATCACTATTTTATGGGTTGAGGTGGTTTGGCCTCTAGAAGCCCTGGATGGTTTTGATTGATGTGTTTTATGAGATCCCACATTCATGCTTGGAATATGGCACATGGGTGACTGGTTGAAGAGAGATTTGGCTCAACCATGTCTAAGGTCGGGTGGAAAATGTGTTATAGACATATTTGGGCACCGCAACCCCAAACTTATATGTCAATAAACTAGGGCTCTTTAACCCCTAAAAGTGTTGCTTCATGCCATAAAATATCATGGTCAACTGATTACATAATTCCCCAAAAGTTCCACTTGAAAAACCATCCAGATCTAGCCAAAACAGGACCATACTTACTGCTCCACTGTCATGGTGTGATGCATACTGACTTCTACACTAGCCAGGTGTGATGCATACTGATGAGGCCTTCTGTAGGGCGCGATGAGCTAGGATGGACAAATGCCTGATACAGTTTTCTAAGTGGATGCTCATGGAATCTTCTAGAAACTTCTCCTATGGCACTTGCCTCTCTGAATTCGCCCAGGGATGAGTAAGAGATCCAAGAAATCTCCAAGTGGAACCAAATGTAACAAGTGGAATGAAACTAATAAAAAACCCAGATATGACTCACACCCTTGCATACATCTATGAATAGATCCCTCATCTGAGAGATCTAGAGGCTAGAATTTTGAAATTTGTAAGGAAGTGATGATAGTTTGTGTCTGAGAAAGAGCATTGTATTGTTGGGTGATCTTGCTTTTCATGAGGTGAAGAAGGCTCTTGATGCTGGGAGGATGATGCTGGATCAGACAACTGGGTTGTAATTCTCCCTTCTATTTAATAAAGTTATTTGAGTTTTCCTCCATACAATTGTGTATTTGTGAATGCCATTGTATGTTCATTATATTTCTGATTCTGTAATGATTATGATATAATAGATCGAGATGCTTTGATAGTTCTTTGTTATTGTGTTTCTATAGGTACTCTTCAAGGGGAATAAGTACATAGAGGAGTTGCAAGCTCTGTCAAGAGGGAGAGAGATCAAGCAAGGAGTTAAGAGGAAGGTCCAAGTTGGTTCCTTTGCCTCTCTTATCTATCATACATAGAGGAAATTGCAAATTGCTTTAAGCTATTTGTTTCTATGGAAGTTGTCAATCCTCATGCATGAGCTACACAGAATTATAATATAGTGGAGGATTTGGCTCAATCACCATCCAGTATGTCGACACTTGAAGTATTGAAAAATTGTCCCTCCCAAAAGTAGGCTTTGTTATCAGCAATAGGTGGGATTGACCCAGTAGATTCTAATCTTGTGGCCTTTACCCATAAAGGATATACACCTCAGTTACTAGCCCAACTCGCTTTCCTTATATAGGTAAAAGCCCTCAATAAAACTGTTCATCGAACAATCATTGATGAGGGGGCATGACCAAGAAACTCAAAAATTAATGCAGGGAAGCATCCTAGACTAATGAAGCTGGTGATAACATGTCACCGCCTATGCGATCATGCACAAGAGCCTGGTCCATCAACTCGACACACTATTAGTATGGTGCCGTAACCTCAAAGGTAACTCATCAGTCCTAACATCCTGAATACCGAGAGTGAGGCACTCGACTTGATCCTGCAACACTACCGAGGTCTTCGATATGTCCAGATCTCGAAGGAGGGCCCTCCCTACAGCCTCTCTTGTTGGAGCGTCATCTGCCGCCCGTGGGCGTGCCACTGGTCGCACTGGTCCAATATCTACACACACATATGAGTTTGATTAGTATTGGTAACTTTAAAATAAAAACACAAAAAAATTATAAAACTGATAAACAAAGATGTGGTCAAATCATTTTACCGATAACACTCCACTGCTTGTTAGCTGGTAACGCCAAATCTGGGTTGCCTCAGAAATCCATCCCGACGTATGGATACTCTGCAAAGACCATCTCCTAATGGTCGAACCACTCGAAAAATGCATCAGAGAAGGAAATATGTCACTAACCAGCATGTCTGGCCATAAGATCAACCCATCTCTGCAGCCGTGGTTTCCTCAGTGCTGGAAATCCCAGTGAAATGTTTTGAGGTTGCATCAATGGAATCCTCTCCAAAGCAAAAGCAGTCAATATGAAACCTTAGCCAAAATTCTTGGATCTTCCATTCTTTACTTTGGAGAGCTAGTCTTTTATGACTGGAAGTACCACCTCACACCAGTTGGACACCTTCGGTTCCAGGCATTCCAAGGCGTACTGCATGTAAGATCTGTTTGCCAAATGTAAAGCCGCGCTACCAGCCAATCTAGCAAAGGTAAATAAAATGGTTCTCAAGGGCTAATCAGTGACATCCCAGATATTGATATTTCCATCTCTGCTAGGCTGAGATCCATCTCTACAGAACTGACGAATGTAATCTTTCACAGATTCACCTCCACGGGTGGATCCTAATAGTGAAAGAGGGGCACCATGCCTCGACAATCCCATCAGAAGGTAAATATCCTCCACCATCAATGGAATATATTTTCCTCTGATCTAGAATACCTGGTCACTCGGATCCCAAGCATAGAGAAAATACTGCAACAAACTGATTTATTGCCTCATGCTGGATATGTCGAAGAACTTTAGCAAGCCACAGTTTCGTAATGCGACAACTGTACTGTGGTCATGTAAAGCAATCATGTCCTCTTCTTCATGTTCGCATTCACTCCATGTGACGACCATCTTGATCCAACAAATATCTGAAACATAGACAAAAGATGATTCACGATCCAAATTTGAGCAAAAACAGGAAAAAATTACATGAAAAATCACTGTAAAAAGTTTCCCTTCTGCGCCCATCACACCCTTCCTTTGAGCAAGGGAGATGCATATTGACTGGCCAGTGTACAACTCAATATGCATTGCACCTTTTGAGATCGGCTAGGTGCAATGGTTGGAGAACAAATTCTTCAAAACCCAGGGGCCCAGAAAAATGGAAAAACTTGCTCAAATCAAGAAAATATGTAATGAAAATGAGGAGCTCAGGGTTAGCTCCTACCTGGTCCTGACAGTGTGGAGAATAGTCCACCGGATCTCCCAAAATCAACTGATGAAATTTGAGGGGGAAAACTACTCCAGAGCTCCGAAATCCAAAATTTGAAATGAAAGGATGAAAATGAAAGGTAAAAGTACTTTTTATGTTCACTATTCACGTACTTCAAGTAAAATGTTAGTTTTTAATTCATTTTTTGTACATATATATGTATTTCTAATCAATTTGATGGAGTGATTGAGCAGGTTAAAATGACCATCGAAAGAATCTCATGTGCTAAGTAGTAAATTGAACATCTTTCACCACTTGATTGAGCATAGTTTTCGCAAGGTTCAAGCTTGTTAAACAATGAACCCACATTCCACTGAGCAGAGTTCCTTGTCTTGTGTCAAGCTCGTTAAAAGATGAAATAAGGCTGAGCAAAGTTCCAAGTCGAGTCTTTCACTTGATCTTTTAAAGGAACCTTCATTTCATCCACCTAATAACCACAAGTAGTCTAGTGAATGTAATGAAGCTTAGGAGGCATGCACCCTTGTCTATTCTATGGACAAACCTAGCTGAAAAGATAAGTTCCCCAGCTGTAGAGATAAGTTTCCCTGTAGGTTATGTGATTGGTCTAGGACACCTTTCACCTTTGTCTATTTGGCAGACGAAGTGTGAGAAGCGTTTTGTCTATTATGTGGACGAAACCATCCTCTATAACCATAGTAAGTTTCCATATGGTTACCGGACACTCTCCTTTTCATCATGCTGGGAGCATGCAAACCTTTTTATGCAAGCTAAAAATGACTAATTTCATTTCTTAGTTTTGTTAGATTTTTAGCTTTTTAGTTTTTTAGCTTTTGGGGTATTTGGCTTCTTAGGTTAGGTGATTAGTCTGACCAACATTCACCTTTGTTTGCACTGCGAATGGAGAAAGGAAGTGTTTTGTATATTTGCAGATGAAACTATCCTACCTAACCTCAGTAGTTCCTTAGCTTTCTAGTTTTTTTTAGCTTTTTAGTTTTGTCGTTTCTAGCTTACATAAAAAGAAGAACTAAAATCTAAGCATATTTTCCGCAAGGTTCAAGCTCGTTAAAAAATGAACTTGCATTCCGCAGAGCATAGTTTCCGCAAGGTTCAAACTTGCTAAAAATGAACCTGCATCCCACTGAGCATACTTTCCGCAAGGTTCGAGCTCTTTAAAAAATGAACCTGCCTACTTGAGCATAGTTTCCGCAAGGTTCAAGCTAGTTAAAAATGATCCCACACCCACACTGAGCATATGTTCCCCTAGAGTTCAAGCTTGTTAAAAAATGAACCTACCTTCGATAAATAACCTTTGTGATTGACATTACATCAGCCTTTAGAGCCTTGGTTGTGTTCTTGCCATCACCTCCATTCTTTTTGCCAATCATATGCTTCCAATTGATTGTTTACTGTTTTGAGGAACAATTGCGACGAGTGGTCCTATTAGCCACTCACTCACATCACCATGTTTTGAGAAGTTCCAAGCTTACCCGGAACCATTTGCTACCCTAGACACCACTCGTTCCTAAAAAACGAGTCCTCTTTAAACTCTTTTTAGACTCGTTAAATATGAAAATATTGTCGAGTTATTGGCCTTTCTAGCTCACTAAAGTAATTGAAAGTGTCATCCCTCCTGTATGTTTCAATCTTTTTTGGACCTGAGGTATTATCTTACGAAAAAGTTCAAGCGCTGGTCTTTTTCGGCTCATTAAAGTGATAAAAAAGTCATCCCTTTTGTATTATTTTAATCTTTTTTGGACTTAAGGGATTATGCTACAAAATAGAACTGTTGGAGTTTCCTTTTAATCCCTTTTCAATCTCTCTAAACATGAAAAGGACCAAGTTATCCTTGTCATTAAACTCGTTAAAACAATAGCAACAAACTTGTCCACCCAAACAAGAATGAGTTTCATTATCACTAGACTTGCTAAAACATAGCGACAAGTTTTCCCAAAGGGAAAATTATATAACAAGCATATGTTATCCTCCTCAAGCTTGACAAAAATAAAGAGGTATTGGTTAGCAATGACTGGGGAAAAAGGGAGGAAAACTTGAAGAATTTTATGGTAGCAGGTCGCTCTTGAACATGACACTTTCACGCTACCAATCCATCTCAGTGTCGCCGATATGTTCAAGAGAAGTCATTCAGTTGAGAATTCACCATCTAGTTAATGTATCATCCACTGCAATACCTTCAACCTCCATTTTTTCATGACCGCCATTCGTGAACCTTGTGTCGTCAGATCGTTTTCACCTCTAGAAAAATCATTTGCTTCGTTTCGTGTTGTAGATGTGGGATACATTAAGGCCCTCCTACGACGGGTCACTTCTTATCGACATCAGCTCATTATCCAAGAAGTTTACTTAGAAACAACCCTTTCAGTACTTTGAAGCTTGCATGCCTTAATGGCAAGTTTCTCACTTCCGGCGATAGGTTGACATCAATGGCCTTCGACCGAAAGATTTTGCATGGTGTTCGACATCGGATCATATATTCACACCACATGAATTGTACCATAGTACCTTGAGGGTCATTATCATTATCGGTGATTCCTCTTGCGTTTGTTAAAAACTCACATTATTGGCTGGTAATCAGGCGATGTCTTTCCATGTTTGACTTTAGAACATCTTTTCACATGGATCAACTTGTACATCGAGTGAAGATTGGATGAGTTTGAAGACCCCAAATCTAGTCTCATCCAGCCGGGCTGCAATATATTCAGGGATATAAAGACATCAAATGTACAAAAAAGCTGCACAGATGGTCATCCAAGCCAAGGAGGATGACTCTACATATGAAGAATCACCAACTTGGAACTGTAGATGATTATCTGTTCTATGTACATGAAATGAATTTATAAAGCTGAGCATGGGAATGCCTACCTCAGCTAGATCATGAAAAATTGTATTATGATGATGTATTGTATTATATCTTATACAGGTCACCTTCTAGTTTTGAAAACCTTGGATCATCATGTTAAAGCATTTCACCCGACATCAAAGATTTATGACTTCATGCTTTAGGGGGCAACTGTTATAGACATATTTGGGAACTACAACCCCAAAATTATATGTCGATAAACTAGGGCTCTTTAACCCCTAAGAGTGTTGCTTCATCCCCTAAAAGATCATGGTCAAATGATTACATCACTCCCCAAAAGTTCCACCTGAAAAACCATCCAGAACTGGCCAAAACAGGACCATACTGACTGCTCCACTGTCAGGGTGTGATGCATACTAACTTCTACACTAGCTAGGTGCGATGCATACTGATGAGGCCTTCTGTAGGGTGCGATGAGCTAGGATGGACAAATGTATGAGACAATTTTCTAAGTGGATGCACATGGAATCTTCTAGAAACTTCTCCTATGACACTTGCCTCTCTGAATTCACCTAGGGATGAGTAAGAGATTCAAGAAATCTCTAGGTGAAACCAAATGCAACAAGTGGAATGACACTAATTAAAAACCTAGAGATGACTCACACCCTTGCATACATTTATAAATGGATCCCTCATCTGAGAGATCTAGAGGCTGGAATTTTGTAATTTGTAAGGAAGTGCTGATAATTTGTGTCAGAGAAAGAGCATTGTATTGTTCGGTGATCTTTCTCTTTATGAGGTGAAGAGGGCTCTTGATGCTGGGAGGATGATGCTGGATCAGACAGCTGGGTTGTAATTCTCCCTTCTATTTAATAAAGTTCTTTGAGTTTTCCTCCATACAATTATGTATTTGTGAATGTTTTTATTTGTGAATGCCATTGTATGTTCATTATATTTTTGATTTTGTAATGATTATGATATAATAGATCGAGATGCTTTGATAGTTATTTGTTACTGTGTTTCTACAAGTACTCTCTAAGGGGGATAAATACGGAGAGGAGTTGCAAGCTCTGTTAAGGGGGAGAGAGATCAAGCAAGGAGTTAAGCGGAAGATCCAAGTTGGATCCTTTGCTTCTCTCTTATCTATCATACATAGAGGAAATCGAAAATTGCTCTAAACTGTTTGTTTCTAGGGTAGTTGCCAATCCTAGAGGGCTAGTTGATTGAAAATACACTAGTTTTCCTAGAAACAAAATGGTAGTCCCATACCAGGTTGGCTTTTGCATCATTAAAATGAGGTTATTTCTCCTTGTTATCTCCAGAGTATTATGATGGTTTATATGTGGATTATATGGCTGTCATTTCCTTGGTATTTCTTTTGTTATTATGCTAGTTATGAATATGTATTATGACAGTGGTTGTGTATGGCTCCCATCATGTTTTTACTTATATATGAATGAACAATGTATCTATGGCGTAATGGATGAAACTGTAACTAATGTGTTGAGGCAATAATGCTTCTTAGTGATTCTCATATGAGTAGGAGATCCCTATGCTAGGATATGTTGTTTACACATGTAGATTACATATTTGTGATATGTTTGATGAAATTCTTGTCATGGATAATATGGGTCTAGTCAAGGTATTGTTCAAGTAATTGCATTTGTATCATCATTCCATTGTTATCTTTATGTTATGAAAGTATCATTGAATTTTGGGTAGTGATCTAGGCTATGGGCCTGAAAAAGTGGCTCAAATCCTGAGGATGCTAGCACAACATTGAGAAAAATAGTCCCTGGATGCTGGCATACCATGCTATGGGAGTATCCAGATCCCTCTAAACACTAGCATAACATGCTATGGGAGTGTCCAGAGCCCTCTAGACGCTAGCATGCCCATATCATCGGAGCATCTAGGGGTTAATTGGTCTAAAAACTCAGTGGGACTCAGGGGATGGCTATCTGAGAGATTGAGATGGTTCCCGAGAATCTTGTGGAAGGTCTGTATAGTGTATTTCTGTTGATTCCACTTCCATAATGTGACTTAGGAGGTCAAATCATATCATAGTAACTTATCATCACATGTTTATCCTAGTTGGCTGATTACTTGTATAGATGTGGGAGGAGGGTGTTACAAAACTAATTTAATCATTAAAAATATAAGAAATCATTAATAATTAACCACAAGGTAAAATGAATGCATTTAGTGAAAATTGGTAATATGACAGTTACAAAATATGTTATAAAAGTATGAATATGGCTTGTAAATGAAAGGTTTGGAAACCAATATGATAACATATCTAGGGCCCAATATTACCCCATGCCTAAGAATTTGCATGCCCTCATGCAAAAAAAATATGGACTAGGAAGGGATGATGGATGATATAAGGTTATGATGAAGATAATGGTTGTATGAATGTGGACTTGGAATCTATGTAAGACCATTATTCACTTTGTGGTTATTTTGTTAGATAAACAACAATGACTTCATCCTCCTATTGAGAGTATTCAAATGATGATTTTGTGAATTCTTTATGATGTACAAGGAGAAGACACTATAGATATTCATGTACCACAATCATTCTTACGGTCTTACTAGAATATGCATGTTGGATTTGGAAATTGGGGTTTAATGGTTGTTTAAGAAAGGTGAAGAAATAGAAGTGGTTAATCGTAAATATTCCTTAAATTTTAATGAGTTAAAGAGCCCTTAAACATGTTTTACTAGTTAGCACTTGAATCTGCCTCAAGCTGAAAGAAGGCAAAACTCAAGGCAACATCAAACCAAGCTTAGTCTGGTAGCTAGCCCTACCAGAACAGGAGAGGCTCTCTCCGAGTCACACTCAATGAATAAGTAAATGAAATGCCCTGAAATGAATTACAATGAACTATTTGTCTTAGGATAGTAAGTGAAAATGAATATGAAGAGTGATTTTGATGAATGAATTTGTTTATGGGATGTTATGGGACCACTGAACCTTAATGAACATAGAACTTAACACAAGGGCATAGATTGTTTCGTGAGGCAAGGTAGGCGGAAAGCATAGCAATTTAGTTTTAAGATATGGTGGAATGGAGAGATTGATTAAGAAGGTGAAAAGGGCATAGGAGATTAATTATTTTCAACAGAAGAATGAACACTACACATGAATTTTTCCTCTAGGTAGAGCAATAAAATTGAATTCTACTTAATCTCATTCGAAAAACTTCACTAGAAATGAATATGAAATGAACTATGAAACATAACAAGATACATATGAAACATAAGAGACACACTTGCTACACTCACAACCACATGAATCTCATGAAATAGAGCTACTGCCTCTCATTAATTCTCTGTAAAAATATATAATGCAAAGCTTCTTTCCGACAGTCCCCCAGAAGGTACAAGCCAACCAATCTAAATGGCCTATGCAAATGGTTTGCATACAATATATAGAATGTGCCATGAAGAGATAGAACATCCAAGGGTCACAAACTGAAGGTGGAGAGCCAAACATCGTTACAGGTGTAGCTCCACAAACATGAAAAATGGCTTGGGTGACCCTTTGCCTTCCTTTGCCACTTGTATAACTGACCATATGGAGTGAAAATATTTATAAAGCGTCACGCTCCTCCTTCTATGCGTCACGCTCTTTTCCAGGTGACTTTTGGAGGCCTTCCCGATGTTCAAATTGAGTGCAGGATAGCTCATTGGAAAGGTATTTGAGTCTACTTTCCAACCTCACTAAAATTTTGCTATTTAGAGTTTATTTGCCTTGTCAAAGTGAAAATCTCCCAAGACTGGTCAAACTGTGCCAAATGAGGCTGCCTCAAGGCAGAGTGCTATTGCGGTCAACTTTTGAATGCCTTCCTTGATCCAGGTGGATCTTGGTGGCCACCTGCCAAGTCTGCCTGGACCCCCACCATTGTTTTTCTCAGCATTTGCAGTTTCCTTAATTGTAGCACAACTTACTATTTTTAGCAGTTTTTCAGGTCCTGAACTTCCGGAGCCATTTTGAGGCCCTAAACGATAGATCTAGTGCTCGGATAGATCTTTCTAACGAGCTATTGTATGCGTCAAACAAAGATCGTATGCCAAAGTTACGACCTCAGGATGTTGATGTACCGATTTACCCCAAATGGGGCCCATAGTTTGGCGTTTCATCTTCTAGGGTTAGGTTTTGGAATGTTAAGGGTTTTCCACTATTTCTCAACAATAAATAGGCCTTCGAGCCTCATTGTAAGATAGTTCAGAGGCATGTAGCCACCACATCTCTTCTCAAAGATAAGCTACCATCGCCCTAGCTAGTTTATTTTCCACTACTGTTTGTAAGCATATTTAAGTATTTTACATTAATGAAGTGAAGTATTATTTCCGTTGCATATCTATGTTTATGGTTATCTCTGCGTTTTATTGCGTTCCTGTTTAAATTCGGATCAGTGGTATTAGAGCAGGTTACGATTCCATGGGAATGAGGGTTTCATGCATTTTTCAGTCTCAATTTTTTTGCAGGAATTTTTTTTTGGGCGACGACTTTTCAGATCATATCTGAAACATCTGGTACAAAATTTACAAAAACAAATACCAGATCTGGATTCCTCTCGAAAAATCACCCAATTTCAAAAAAAAAAAGGGTTGAATCGGAATCCGGATGTAGGAGATATTGCTGATTTAAAATCAGTTGTTTTATCAGAATTTTTGTGACGACGGAACTGTTGCAGCATGAATATGAGATCTGAGAGTCTCCAGATAAGGATTTCCATCACATGGGAAGATGAAAAATGATCCTTCTGCTTCTAAAAACAGGTTATAATAAATATTCTGAGTTATATTGGCGGAGTTATGTCCATTTTAATTCTGGAGCAGCATACGGAGTGGGTTCCATTGGAGACGTGCCCTCCCACCCCACTTTAGTAGGCACCTGCTTCACATTCATCAGTTTCAACATAGCAGCATTCGACTTGGGTTATTTGGAGATGTGTCCTCACACCCCAGGTTATGTAGGCACCTGCTACTTCATCAGCATGGTTATGGGTCAACCACAAAAATCCTTGACATCGAAGTCCATTTGCTAGGCCGCACATTGTTAGCATCACAGTTGGTCACCAGCATTACAGGGTATCTCTATCCTCGAATCTTCTTTTGTCATGGTTATGGTTCATCCACAAACCCACACTTCATCTAAGTCCATTTGCTAGGCCACATACTGTTAGCATCACAGTTGGTCATAAGCATTACAAGGTATCTCTATCCTCAGATCTTCGTTTATTAGGGTTATGGGTTAACCACATAAAACCCTTCTCTTCAGTGGCTCTTCATATTCAAAAAGGGCTTTGCAAGAGGGAACTTTACGCAATGGGGACCATTGCTTCTTAAGGAGGGAGGAATGATCCAAATGGAAAATGACATCAACCCATGGTACTCATCCACCCATATTATTCATCAACCCATGGAATTTACCCATGGTATTGTAAATGGCATCCACCCATGGTATTGTAAAATCCACCCATGGTATTCATTCACCCATGGAATTGACCCGTGGTACTGTAACTAAAAAATACTATAAGTAACAAGCCACATTTTGTAAAAGGACAGATTATCCGCCATAATGTAGCATTTACAGCTCAGAGGCATGTAGCCACCACATCTCTTCTCAGATATAAGCTACCATTGCCCTAGCTGGTGTATTTTCATTACTATTTTAAATAAAAGTTTCTTTGTGGTTTTGTTTATTGGGCATTCTCCTATTTTTCTTCTGGAAATACAAGTTTTCAGATCTTGGGGTCCTTTCCCCCAAGATCCATTGCAAGTTTTCAGATCTTGGGAGTCTCTTCTCCCAAGATCCATTTCAATCTTTTAGATCTTGGGGGCCTCCTCCAAATGGAAAATGGCATCAACCCATGGTACTCATCCACCCATAGTATTCATTGACTCATGGAATTTACCCATGATATTGTAAATAACATCCGCCTGTGGTATTGTAAAACCCACCCATAGTATTCATTCACTTATGAAATTTACCCATGGTATTGTAAATGGCATCTGCCCATAGTATTGTAAAATCCACCCATGGAATTGACCCGTGGTATTGTAACTGAAAAATACTATAAGTAACAAGTCACATTTTGTAAAAATGGGGATTGTCTGCCACAATGTAGCCTTTACAGCTCAGAGGCATGTAGCCGCCACATCTCTTCTCAGAGATAAGCTACCATCGCCCTAACTGGTTTATTTCCATTACTATTTTAAATAAAAGTTTCTTTGTGGTTTTATTTATTGGGCATTCTCCTTATTTTTCTTTTGGAATTTCAAGTTTTCAGATCTTGGGGGTCTCTGCCCCCAAGATCCGGATCAGTGGTATCAGAGCAAGTTACGATTCCATGGGAATGAGGGTTTCATGCATATTTCAGTCTCAATTTTTTTGCAGGATGTTTTTTGGGTGGCCACTTTGCAGATCAGATTTGAAACATTTGGTACAAAATTTATAAAAACAAATACCAGATCTGGATTCCTCTCGAAAAATCACCCAATTTCAAAAAAAAAAAGGTCGAATTAGAGTTCGGATGTGGGAGATATCGCTGATTTAAAATCAGCTATTTTATCAGAAATTTTGTGACGTCAGAACTGTTGTAGCGCGAATATGAGATCTCAGAGTGCCTAGATAAGGATTTCCATCACATGGGAAGATGAAAAATGATCCTTCTTCTTCTAAAAATAGGTTATAATAGATATTCTGAGTTATATTGGCCGAGTTATGTCCATTTTAATCTGGAGCAGCATTCAGAGTGGGTTTCCATTGGAGACGTGCCCTCCCACCCCACTTTAGTAGGCACCTGCTTCACATTCATCAGTTTCAACATAGCAGCATTCGGCTTGGGTTATTTGGAGACATGCCCTCTCACCCCAGGCTATGTAGGCACCTGCTACTTCATCAACAACCAACATCATGGTTATGGGTCAATCACACAAAATCCTTGGCATCGAAATCCATTTGCTAGGTCGCACACTATTAACATCACAATTAGTCACCATCATTACAGGGTATCTCTATCCTTGGATCTTCGTTTGTCATGGTTATGGTTCATCCACAAACCCACACTTCGTATTCAACAAAGACTTCGTAGGAAAGAACTTTACGCAATGGGGACCATTGCTTCTTAAGGAGGGAGGAATGATCCGAATGGAAAATGGCATCAACCCATGGTACTCATCCACCCATATTATTGATTGACTCATGGAATTTACCCATGATATTGTAAATGGCATCCGCCCGTGGTATTGTAAAACCCACCCATGGTATTCATTCACCTATGGAATTTACCCATGGTATTGTAAATGGCATCTGCCCATGGTATTGTAAAATCCACCCATGGTATTCATTCACCCATGGAATTGACCCGTGGTATTGTAACTGAAAAATACTATAAGTAACAAGTCACATTTTGTAAAAGGACAGATGGTCTGCCACAATGTAGCCTTTACAGTTCAGAGGTATGTAGCTGCCACATCTCTTCTCAGAGATAAGCTACCATTGCCCTAGCTGGTTTATTTCCATTTGGGTTTTAATAAAAAGTTTCTTTCTGGTTTTTTTTATTGGGCATTCTCCTATTTTTCTTCTGGCATTTCAAGTTTTCAGATCTTGGGAGTCTCTCTACCCCAAGATCCATTTCAATTTTTCAGATCTTGGGGGCATGTGCCTCCTCCCATTTTACAATACCATGGGTAAATTCCATGGGTTGATGAATAATATAGGTGAATGAATACCATGGGTGGATTTTACAATACCACGGGTGGATGCCATTTACAATATCATGGGTAAAGTCCACGGGTCAATGAATAATATGGGTGGATGAGTACCATGAGTTGATTCCATTTTCCATTCGGATCATTCCTCCCTCCTTAAGAAGCAATGGTCCCCATTGCGTAAAGTTCCCTCTTGC
>Ga0181466_1000484_pt1 | contig 14801 bp, 15 predicted proteins | sample InSIn4gowninarea_FD_119078 | JGI IMG/M metagenome (GOLD analysis project Ga0181466, IMG submission 119078) | Clean room microbial communities from NASA Spacecraft Assembly Facility at Jet Propulsion Laboratory, Pasadena, California, USA -... ... | reverse complement strand
TAAGCGATATGACAAATGTCTCAATGTACTTGGTACCTATGTGGAAAAATAAAGGTTTGTCATATCTTTAATGTCTCATTCTATTTTTTGACTTTCATACACAACTCTGACCACAGTCGACTGGGGAAACTTATTCTTCAACTTCCCCTCGTAGATAGATTCGTGATAGAACGAATCATTGTTTATGCCGCTTCGGTTTGGGGGATAAATTTACACAGCCATACCAAATGCATATTGAGGTCTTTACAAAGACTATTCTCTCCTAAAATATCAAAAGCTAATAGGCATACTTCTACAGACGCTGTTTTACAGTTAGCTGGATTGTTACCAATTGATTTAATCCTCTTCAAGGAATATGCATTAGGCAAAATGTTTCGTCTCAAAGAACAGGTTAACATTGATGATCAAGTTTGTACACCAGATATGATGGATCTTTCGCAGTCGCGATGGTTTATCCCTCCATTTGATTATTTCATATTTAACTAGCAGAACCCGGCAGATGTTGTCCTGCCATCCATATATCTAAAAATGGATGGGTAGCATGCAACAGAATCTATATTCAGTGTATGAAACTCCTAATTTAATAAGATTTCGAGACGCCCTTTAAGAGCGCGCGCTTAACAGAAACCATTGTTTTGTAAGAAACGATTAAAGTGTTGCCACTTTTCGCTTTGGTAATAATTCTCCAAATGGTTTTTTATTCGATATCTCGGGAACCAAAAGTCGGATTGATTCGAAACCTTGATAACACCCTTCTCCTTGTTTTTTTTTTTTTATTCAGTGTGTCAAGTTTCATGGTGATCGGTTAAGAGGTTTCGGAGTTTATCGACATCATACGCATTTCAACTTCCATTTTTATGTATATAGACAACGTTTGGATGTTTTGAATCAAAACAATAAGAAGAAACAGTAAACAAAAAAGCACGTGAGTTTCCCGGACATCTCTATATAATCATACTAAATAGTTAAATAGTATTGCAACTGAAGAACCTATGCCTAGGTATTGTGTTATTATACAGATGGTTCGAAGATGGAGGGAGTGGGATCTTCCTTTTGTGTCTACGATAATAATTTTTGTATTTATTCATGGAACTCTAAACTCTCTCCATATAATACGATTTACCAGGCAGGAGCTTTTGTTATATTAAATGCTTTAAATTGGCATCTAAATCATCATCAAACTAGATCATTTATAATTGTTTCTAATAGTCAATCAGTAATCACTGCTCTAATTAAAAACTGGCAAAATAATAAAATGTTACAAGATGTCATTAAATCAGTTTTAACTTTTAAAGGGACTTGCGGAGTAATTTCCTGGGTAAAGGCTCATACTGGAATAGTCGGAAATGATAGAGCTGATGAATTAGCTAAGAAAGCTACTTTACTTACTTTTACTGGTACTTCCACACAGCTCCCTTTAACTAAATCCTATGTTAGTTCCATCTTATTCAAATATATCATGGACGCTTGGCAGTCTCGGTGGGATTCTTTGTTAAATGGTAGATTTCCCTGTGAATTTCTCCCTAAAGTTTCTTTAACCCATTTATATGATAACTATTTCTTAAACCTGTTTTTGACTAATAGAGGCCCATTTCCATCTTTCTTACAGTACATATCGGAAAAATAGATTCACCAAATTGTGTATGTTCAATTTTTTTTTTTTTAATCCAACGGCGAAGCACGTGAGTGGTAAACTCTTGGCCCTGGGGGATCGCCGACATTGATGACCAACTTGTGAAGGGGCACCCAGTGGGTGAGCCATCTTTACTGGAACATCCATGCCCTAACCGGGATTCGAACCCAGGCCCGTGGCTTGGGAAGCAGACGCGCTATCCACTGGCCCATCGGGCGGCATGTTCAAAATATGGGGATGCTGAGCATTATATATTTGAATGTCCTTTGACTGTTTATTATCACTTTAGTAAACCCTCTGCAAGTAATGAATCGTTATGGTTTTCTAATATAAAATATAACTCAAATGTTTACAAAATATGTCGTCTTATTAAATGGTTATTGGCTAATGAAAGTTTTCTTCAATCAATTTAATTCTAGATCTTTTTAGTTTCACCTTATATTTTTTATGTATTTGATGTTCATATTTTTAAAATTTTAGTTTTGGGTCTTTTTTTATGTATATATTTCTAAATCCTTTTTTGTTATTTTTTTGTATTTCGGGACTGTTTTCTAATATGTAATTTCTAAATTCTATAGCTAGATGAATATCTGAGTTTACTGTATTCTGTTTAAGTTTACTTGTATCTAAGTAGTACCTTGATTGTATTTTTCCAAATTTGTAAAATTCTTGTAGTATTTTCTTTTATACAATTATTTTGATGATTTGTTAAAGTTGACGATCCTAGGAAAACTAGGCCGTCATAGTATTTTATGTTTTTGTAAACGTTTTTTTATGTATAATTTAATGTGGTCTCATGTAGAAGATCCTTCTGCATTGGGGATTAATGGTGAAAGCTCACAGCCACTTCCCCACTGTGAGTGTACTAATAATAGAATAAAAAATATAAAATTAAAAATGTAAATGTTTCATATACGAATTTTAATGCAATATAAAAACTAACAAGAAAATAACAGAAAAACAAATTTACTTGAAATTTTTTATGAGAAATTTGGCACTGTTTTTTCGATACAAGCTGATCAATATCAGCCGGAATTGATGAGGTAGCTACACGTACGCAGCTCTCTAATCGTGCATCACTCAGTCTTGATCGGTGGTCATTTTTGATTAATTTCATGGTTGAAAATAATTCTTCGCAAACATACGTATTTCCAAACAATGACATCATTTGCTTTGCATTTTTCGCCAAAAGTGGAAACTTCTCAGGGCTCACATTTTATTTATAAAAGTTTTCGATGTTTACTGAGAAAAAACATTTTTAAAATCAGTATTATTGTGCATGTCAATCACTTTCATTTGAAAGCCTTCGGGAACTGTATTCACATCGATATTAAATGGCGAGGGTAACATTTTCGTGGAAACCAATGTCTTCTTAGCTTTGAACATTTGGAATCGTAATTGAAATTCGTTGATTAAAATGTCTAAATATTGTGCGTATTTTTGAGAAGTAGTAACGTTTTCTTTTTCTAAATGTTGAAAGTGAGATACATTAATCTGCAAAAGATGCTGTTTTCACAATTTTAATTTGCGCTCAAAGCCCTGAATTTTATCATGCAAATAGTGAATAAGCTGTCCTTTGCCTTAAAATTCCACATTAAGGAATTCAGGAATTCTTTAAATTCATGGTGATTTAACGCGCGCGACTTTACAAGTTAATTAGTTTAATTATTCGTAATGTAAAATTTGGCAAACTCAGTCTTTTCGCACACAAATATTCCTGGTGAATTATGCAGTGGTTAACGAATATTTCCAAAAATTTTCCAACACAGACTTTAGTTCATCGTACAGGTCTTTGCCAGTTGTAGCCCCTTGCATTAGAATCAGTGAACATAATTCTTCGCTAATATGAAATTTGGTGTCAATACCAAGTGCAAATATAGCCAGTTCTGCTGTATCGCTAATATCGCAACTCTCATCAAGTGTCAAAGAACAGTATTCGAATTTTGCAATGCGTTCACGAAGCGTTGTTGCTATGTTCTGAGACAAATCTTCAGTTCTCCTTATAATGGTGAATCTTGATAAACTAATATTTGAAACAATGTTTATTTTATCAGAAAATGCCATTTCTGCAACAGCAGTCGTACATTCTTTTATCATATCTCCATCCGCAAAGGGTATTATTATTTTTTGCCAGTACTTGACTGACAACAAAACTAGCCTTTACTGCCGTATTTGATAAAATAGCTTGATTTTTAAAAATAGCCTGTTGCTTTCGAATGATTTTCTTCATTTGATTAAACTTATCTATCCGCAGTTGTCCTGTTAAGTTTTTATATTGTTGTTCATGTTTTGCATCGTAATGTCTTTTTATGTTATATTCTCTTAATGTCGACACAGTCTCTGAGCAAATTAAGCATATAGCTTTATCTTTGACGAAAGTGAAAAAATAATCAAATTGCCACTTTTCTTGGAAATTCCTGTGCTCATCCGCAACCTTCAGTTATTTTTTTTGCTTTTCCGACATGCTATTGTGGATTAAAAATTTAAAGTAAAAAAAAATGTAGGAAAACTTAATTTTGAATAAAAAACTCTAATATTACCTTTTTTACAATAATATTGCACTCACGCCTTTCAACAAATACAAGAATGGCTAAAATTGCTAGTTATATCTCGTCACAAAATATCGCGCAGACGAGAAGAAATGCTTGGCGGGCCGCATAAACATGCTTAAAAGGCCACAAGTGGCCCGCGGGCCGCGTGTTGCTCATCCCTGCTTTAAAGCAATGCATCTCAGACTTTAATTTATTTCTATAGATAAAACGATTTGCCTTCTTTCGCTTTCACAAAAATCAGCAGACATCGCAGTTTCTATCGGCACCGGAATTACTGTTGACGTTAGATTTAGAATGTTCTGGAAAAATAGCTTTTACTTTTATAATGCTGAGGAAGTAAGAAATCGCACGCGCCACTACAGCAACTGATGACCGGTATATATGGTTAACAGCCCGTCGAAACAGAACAGAGAATGTTACGCAGCTGCAAAGACGGTTGAAGGGCTTCCAGCCAAACAATACGTAATCGGCTTCATGAGGGATGGCTTTATGCACGTAGGCCAATGGTCTGTCTTCCGTTCACCCCACGCCACAGTGCGGCCCGAAGAGGATGGACTGCTGAACATAGACATTGGGAGCAACATGATTGGAGCCAAGTGCTGTTTACAGACGAATCCCGATTCAGTCTGGATTGTGACACCCGACATGTTAGTATGGAGGGAGAGGGACACTCGAAATAACCCCGCATTCGTTCCTGAAGGGTCACAATACAGACGAGCTGGTTGGATGGTATGGGGTGGAATCAGCATAGGCGGACATACGGACCTGCATTCGGAATGACACTTTGATTGCCCGAAGGTATGCTGACGAGATACTGAGACCTTATGTCATCATAATGCATCATTGATAATGCCCGATGGCATACAGCTTGTCTGTTGGAGAACATTCTTGAAGCTGAAACGATACAGCGTATGGAATGGCCAACGTGCTCTCCGGACCTAAATCTAATTGAGCATGTAGTCCGCCTGTTACTGTCCGAGACTTGGAGATTGCACTTCTGGAGGAGTGGAAGAGTCTTCTCCAAAGTGCGATCGATAAACTCATCGCATCCATGGCAAACAGGTGTGCAGCAGTCTTAGTTGTTCGAGGAGACCATATGGCCTATTGAAATTCATGCATCGTGTCTAAACAGTAGTTTTTTTATCGTTTACATGTAACCAAATTGTTGCCCTAAATCATCTTTTCATGTTTTTTAATATTTTCAAAGAATTAAAGCTTAATTCCAAATGTTTTACATCTTTTGTCTGCATTGCGCATTGATACGCGTGTTCTATACATTGTATGCCAACACGTGGCTGTCTCGCACGGTTTTCTTCACTTTTTTGCTTGCTCCCCTGATTGTTTAGAGCAGTTTATCTATATAAGGTATAATCGTTATCTTTATTGCAATTGATTTCATAGCAATATAAATAAAGATTTTCAAGAACACTGGATGAAGGCACCCCTGTTATTTGTTTATAAATAATATTAGTATGTAAAAGATATCAGTTTTACGTAACAAAGTTTCATATTTTTTTAATATCCGGGTTTCATATTCATTGTTTTATGAGAATTAGAGAGTGAATGAAATATTATAATTACTCTATTTAAATAATGTATGTCTATATTATTGTATAAATCTTTGAAATCATATATAGTTATGCATTTGTATTGAACCTTATTCATTTACAAAGTGATCAATGAGTAACTGCCGTTTATAATAGAAATTTTGTTTGTTTTGGTGACTTCGAAAATTTGTGTTAGTATATCATACAAAATATTGCTAGAATGTGTAATAGACATTAGTGTTGCATGTTATGGATCTGAAGTTACTAGAGTTTAATGGAACTTAGGCACAATCATAACATGGAAAGTTGATGTTGTAAATTTTCAAATTAAGAAGTTTGTAAAAAGCCATAATGCTTTTGTAAATTATTTATTTATTTTCCTTTAATGATTAAAAAATAATGTGATGTTCCAGTTACTTCAAAGAAATATTCGCATAAAACATTTTACAAACATTTGCATAGTTAGTAGAGCTTTATTAATATATGTTATTACAAATCGATTTTGGAGGTTTTTAATTGTTTTATTCAAGTCCTTATGGTTAAATTTTATGTAGTTAAAATTGTCCAAAATACTATTTATACAGGTATATGCGACATTTTTTCCCCACATAATGAAAGCATCTACTGGGTATTGGCATTGTACTGGTAGATTCTTTAATAATATTTTCTACTGGAATTATTTCATAATATTATTTAACAATAAACTATTGGCTAAGCTAAGATCTTCTTTAATTACATGTCCATATTCTTGGTCTATGCATTTAATATATTTATTATAAAAACAAATGCTATTATCAATAAATTTATTAAACATCTTAGCAATGTAGTTGTAATTATATAATTTGCTATCTACAAGCATGGAGTATTTAAAAGCATTCTTGATAAAAATATTATTAATTGAAAAATCTCATAAAAGGCTTTAAACTTTTATGAAAGCTGACAAAATTGAGAACTATATTATAGAAATTAATCACACATTATTTTGTAACCATGTCTTTAGGCTTATTAATATCAATCTATTAATCTAAACAAGATAATTTGCTTGTGTAATAAGCAAATACATTACTAAGTAATTAAAACGAATATTACTTGTAAGATATTTTTTTAATTAAATCAAAAATTTGTGTGATATATTTTTTCTCAAATGAAAAAAATCCAGTCTAAAATCCTGTAAAATAAGATGTAGTTTATTCTTATAATTCATTATAAATGTTGAAGATATTTTTTAGGATTTTAGGTTTCTGCATTGGTTTGCATTACTTTGTTTTAATTTTCCATAATTTGTCATATTTATGGAAATTCTAAAATATTTTTTGTGTTTCATAACAAAATATTGGGGTTTATGGTTGTGTATAGCTTAAGCTCAGGATCAACAGAAGCAATTTATGTTTGCTTACTCTATGTTAAAGAAATAATTATTAATACTTTTTGGGTCTGACATTCTTTTTTATGAAAGTAAGATTTTGTTTGTGTTTTTACAGTTTAAGAATCAATTGTTTAAATTAATATAAATGACATTAAATAAATTATTAAAATGCAAACATTGAACATTCGGCAAAACAAACAATTTAATGAAACTGAAAAAAGAAGTTTAAAAACTAATTTTGAAAGACAGTTTGATAATAAAAAAAAGTAATATGTTGGAAATGTAATATAAAGTACTCAGGTATAAACGGTTTAGAAAGAAAACATTTGTAAGGAACATAGTTATAAAAATTTTGAAATAAAACCTATTTTATATTTTACTGCAAAATGTAAAGTATTGCAAAACTTTTTTTAAGGTCTGGAATATAATTAGAGCCAAATAATTAACTTAAGGATATATCTTTTTGGCTTTTTTACATTTATTTTTACCATATATCTACAAAGAAGTTTCAACCCCTTTCTACCCCTATAAGTGGTTCAGAATGGAAAAAGCAATTAAAATATTGTTTCATTTGTAAAATACATTAGTATTTCATCTGTTTTTATAGATGATAAGTAAGGTTCTGAAACGTGGGTGAGTGTCCCAAGTTTTACCTCAATTATAAAAAAATTAATGCAACTTTAAGTAACCCATTCCGTCTCGATTCCCCTATATTTAATGTTTTAGGTGCATGGGTCTTTTTCAACATGCATAGGTTTCTTCAGAAATTTCATACTTTAGGCCTACCATCTTGCTTGCTTCGCCTTCAAGAGTTTTTACGTGGTTTTCAATTTTTTGCAATGTGTTTAATAAACAAAAACTGGCATTGTTATCTGTGTGTGAGTATATACATACTAAAATGGCATAAACATAAATTTGGAAATCACGAACCTGGCACCCTCTCTTACGCCGTAGACTGCATCTAGTAAAAAAGAAAACGACATTTATGAGAGAGAGAGAGAGAGATAATGTATTCAATCGATCATTTAGCCTTCGCACAATTGTGTGAAGTATTACAGTTAAACAATTTCAACTTTATAAAGGTAAATGTAAGAAAAAAAAAATTGAAAGTATATAAAATAAGAAATGTTTGTAAAAAAAAGATTGGTTTTTTTACGTGTTTTACTGTTCGAAGCACATCTGATAAAATCAAAATTTGAGTCTATACGATTTTTTTAATACTGAAAAACATAAAATTTTATCAAAAGATGCAGCATATTACGCAGCTGCATACATAACCGTATATATAGTGTTACAAATTTTTATACAAATTGAAATATGTAGTCTTAATACTTCAAGCAATTGTGCAAATTTAGATGTTAGATTTTCTTGTTTTATACAGTTAAATGTCATTTTAAATTATATAACACCGGCTTACCTTTATAAACAGCCTTTACGTATTCGTCTAAAAATGTGTTTTACATAAACATTAAGGGGACTGATACCTTTTCGATAACGAAGAAGCAGTTGAAATTGTAGTTTCAAATAAAGGTTTTCTTCCCAAGAAAAAGTGATATTTGAATAAAAATTTTGTAAATATTAAAAGAATATGATATCTTTATTATGAAACAGAAAAGATATGCTCTTTTTAGTTGCATTATTTATTTTTGAATAGCAAGACGAAAAGAAGCTTTGATGGAAATGTCTGAAAATAAATAAACACAAATCGGTAAGCTCAGAAAAAAATAGTTTACATAAATTCAATTAAAAATTATCAAAGTACAAGTGTAAAGGTTCAATAAATATGGTGAACCTGTATTTACCTTAACATACACAAAACAAAAAATTAAAAAAAAAATAAACACCATATGGCATAATTTTTTTTAAAGAAGAAACGTGATTTTTTTAAATATAAACAACACCTGAAAAAATCCTGTAGAACACAAATAAATAAAAATAGGTTCACTATATTTATTGATCTTCACACATGTATTTTGATAATTTTTGATTGAATTTACGTAAAATATATTTTTCTGAGCGTACTGTGTTTATCTATTTTCAAACATTTGAATCAAAGTTTCTTTTCGTATAGCTATTAAAAAATAAAGAATGCAACTAAAAATCATATCTTTTCTGTATCAAAATAAAGATATATTCTTTTAATATTTATAAAATTTTCATTCAGAAATCACTTTTTCTTGGAAAAAACCCTTTATTTGAAACTACAATTTAAACTGCTTCTTCGTTATAGAGAAGTTCTCAGTCCCTAAATAACACAGATCAAATGCTTTAAAAACGCTTATAATCAAGTAATATGATAAAAATAAATAACTAATGAGTGACAGATATTACTGTAAAACATTAAACACACGAGCTGATAAACGTTCCATATCTGAAACCAACGTAACGAAGCACAGATGGGAGTAAAAAATGCACAGACAGCTGTTTCGTTACCACTTGGGGAATCGCCATCAGTGCAAGGAGCCAATGTTGACAAGAGTGGGAATTGGCGAAACACAAGTTATGCAAACAACCTAATAAACCGACCAAAGAGAATAATATTCAGTTGGTTGGTGGATCAAACAACGTCAACACCAAAAAGAAACGGGTACTATGGAACAATAAAGTATATCCAAGCTAATGGAGTTATACGAGATGCTAAAAATATTAGAAACAAATTTACTGAAATATTTTAAAATGACAAGACAGCCCAGAAGGCAGAGCCAATGTGGGCGGAGCCAAAGGTTGCCTTGTAAAGAAGTAAAAAAGGTAAAACAAGTATATTGGTACCAGAAAGAAAAAGAAATTAAGAAAAAATTAGATATTTCGAATTATCAGGGAAATGCGGAATGCTGGAAAAATCATTGACGAATCTTTTGGAATTTTATAGATCTTATTCATGTTTGTTTGCAACAAAACAGTTTTGTTCTTAATGGCGAGTTTTATCAAATGTCTTAAGGGTTGGCTATGGGTAAACCGTTGAGCCACATTTTGAGTGATATTTACATGAGTTATTTGAGGTAAAACTCTTTAACCACTTGAAGTTGCCTTTATATATTAGGTATGTTGACGACTGCTTTGTCTTAATCGATCAAAATCATCAAAATGTAAGTCTTTCTCTTAATATAATGAATTAGGTTGATCATTGTATTCAGTTTACTTATGAGGTTGAAGATAATAACCGTCTTTCCTTTCTCGATGTTTTGGTCGTCAACAATGGTGAGGAATTTATTATTAGTAAGTATTAAAAGCCCTTTGTCGTCTGCCTTTCCCCTCACAGTCTTTCTTCACATCCCCCAAATCCAAAATAGGCTCTTTTAAAACTTACGTTTATCGGGCCCTAAATATTTGTTCTACTTCTGAATTTCTGACCTATGAATTAAATTATTTGAAGGTTGTAGATCTAGATGTTGGCTATTCTCCTAATGTTATCCTAATGTTCTAAACTCAAGAGCCAAAACATTATGACCACCCCTACATTTTGCAATGAACTCGCCTGAACGACGTGGAAGGCACGTGATCAGGTGGAAGTGGTATTTAACTGCTGCAGGAGATTTTAAAGAATCATTCTTCCACTTACTTCTGTGTGTGATGGGAAAGGCTGCATATCTAAGCCACTGTCGCACGGGAGACTATCTCGCATGGTGAAGGAAAACCGGAGCCAGACAGTGGCTCAGCTGACAGCCCAATACAATGCAAGGCCAAGTAGAATAGTATCGGAGCACACTGTTCAGCGGACACTGTTAGATATGAGTCTACGCAGCAAACGTCCCACTCGTGTGCCTTTTGCTGACCAAGCGACATCGCCAACTGCGCCTGCGCTGGGCCCGGGAACATCGCCACTGGTCCATGGATCAGTGCAAGAGAGTTGCATGGTCAGATGAATCACGGTTTGTCATTCATTACGCCGATGGACGTGTCAGAGTACGCCGTCTTCCAGGCGAACAGTTGCTCTCTCAATGTACAGTAGGTCATGCACAGGCTGATGGTGGCGACATTATGCTTTCGGGGACGTTCTCTTGGGCGTCTCTGGGACCCATGGTTGTGGTAGAGCAGACCATGAATGCTACAGAGTATCTGAACATCATTGCGGACCAGTTGCACCCTTACATGGACTCTGTTTTCCCAGCTGGAAATGGAATGTTCCAACAGGACAACGCCCCGTGTCACAAACCAAAAATTGTTTTGGGGTCGTTTTTGGAACATGTTGCTGAATTCCAGTTAATGTCCTGTCCGCCTAACCCACCGGATCTCAATCCGATAGAACACATTTGGGATGTCATGGACGGCAGCTCAGAGTTCAATGACCACCAATTCGCAATATCTCGGATTTGCGTGACCGTTGTCTGAACATCTGGTACAATCTGTCTCCGGCCATCTATCAAGGACTTGTGGCATCAATGCCAAAGCGGTTTCAAGCTGTGTTGCGCGCCAAAGGTGGGCCAACTCGTTACTGACAGGTGGTCATAATGTTTTGGCTCTTGAGTGTATTTATAGAAAATTCACCGAACCTCGGACTTTCTGAAAACCTTCCAAATCCTTTAAAAATTTAGTTGTTTTGCCTTTATATCCTAATGTTAGCTTTTTACACTGATAAACGTTATTTTATGCTCATTTGAAAAATGCGATGAGTTTCTTTGCCACATTATAAAAAGTCCCTTTTGCGCTCCATTATATTTTCTCAAAGGGATATTCATGCTTAAATGTAAATTTAAAAACATAAATCTGTTTCAAGGGTACAAACTATATTTTAAGGCTTAAAGACTATTGCTGAGGAATACGTGTAATATGAACAGATCAATAGGATGTAGGGAAAAATCGCTAATTGACGCTTGAAGGAAAAAAAATAGTTTCAATTTTTATTTTCAGGATTTACCGTAATTTCAGGTAGATAAGCCGCACCTGAGAAATTTGCCTTTAAAAAATTTAATACGCAGCAGATAAGCCGCACCAGCGTATAAGCCGCATCACCGAAATTGCTTACACGAAATTTTTTCGACATTTGTATTCAAGTTAACACATATAAAATATAATTCATGCAAAAAATATAAAACATACAAACAATATATTGTAAAAGTAATAAGTGTACAAATATATAAATTATATTTAAAAAGAAAATATATTTTAATTCTTGAATTTAAATACTACAATAATAAAAATCCATGTACTCCAGCAAGTTTTTATCACAAATAGGAGCAGACAGCTGTTTCAAAGTCACATGGATGGATGAGAAAAAGTCCCTATCGTATAAGCCGCACTGGCGCATAGGTCGTAGTAGATAAAATTGAACTTTTTAACACGTATAAGCCGCGGATTCTCTGCCAGAAATTACGGTACACATTGGAACATTTTGGAAGAAAAACTAAATTAAAAAATGAGTTTCTCAAGATATTTTCCATTTGAGAAGGCAATGAAAGGAAATCTCATACTGAAACCGTCGATGATTTGATTAAGTAGGTCTGTTGGAATTGATTTTATTACTATTATTATCATCTCTGTTTTTAGCTGTTATGTCATTTCGGATCGAACTCTGTAGTCTTGATCTTTAACGTAGCCCCACAAAGAGAAGTTTATCGATGGTTAGCCAGGGGTATAAGGAAGCCAAAATAGTCCGTCGCCCAAAAAATTCGGAAAGACCCTTGAGATGACACGATTCTTCCAGTAACTTCTGAGCAAGTCCTTGATATCTGCTGTTGTCCTTGCTGTCTTCCGTTTGGTCTTCACATTCAATTTGTCATCAGCCACTGAACCTGTTCATTCAAATTTGGCAATTAATGCTTATAACTTGGTTAAAAATGGCTTTGGCCTATTTTTAAATATATTAAACTACTTCTTGAGCATTTCAGCAGCTTTCTAAACAGAGAGTCCAAAACACAATGTCTCCAATTGAGTATCCATCCACTTTGGCAAAAACAAATCGTTCATTTACGGTATCATAACAGTTCATCAGTCAGATCGCATAAAAGTTTCTAGCGCGTGCGTGTACATTTTCACATCTCTTGTTTCTCCAACTGAAGAATTATTTAACTAAACATTTTGCAATACCCTGTGTATTTTAGAACAAATGAAGACTAAGCCTGTCATGTGGTTTTAAGCCACATGCCATATTTCCGTCATTTAATGTACATTCAAAACAATATACGTGAAAACTTTATTAATAAATTTCTTTACAAGCATTTGTAGCTATTTAAAATATTTGTCCACTTGTAATTAAATTTTTTAGGTGATGTTTTCACGAAACACATTTTTGCTGCGTTGAACACGAGAGTAATAGAGAAGTGGAACACACACTCGTAGTATTTTGAGAATATACAGTTTAGAAGTATCCGGCATGCACATTTCTTTAATATTTTAGAAATGAGGAAATAAATCATTATTTTATGAATTTTTGGAAATAGCTAGCATTAACGTTACTACAAAGCATCATTTAGCATTCAAAAAAATGGAAATATCCGTAAAAGAAGCCATCCCTAAAATTAATATACATAAAAATAAAAAAGACCTAAATTTAAGTTTTTCCTTTTTAGGTTTGAAATTTACCATCATTTTCACCGTGTAGAGGTGTTTTTCTTTTAAATTTCTATTCAGTCTGAAATATATGTTCAAAGGATACCTCGTTTCGTATACCATTCTTTGGCTCGATTTTTCAATGGCAGCTGATTTTACTTGAGCTTGCTTTATGTCGTTTGAGATTCCATTAAATTAAATTTAGGTTTGAGGTTTGCGTGAAGCCTCCTGCGATCCCAGGCAAACTGGGACGCAGATACACACTAGTTTTCCTTCTTATTTGTATCATATTTGTATAGATCGTATTTTTGTCTTCTTCTGTAGCATATACATTGCATCGTTCGACCGTTTCCAAGACATTCAGACAGGGGTTTCAACCTCATTTATTGTACATTCCTTTTCTTTTTTTCGTCTGTATCACTGGTACATAAGTTTGCTTCTTATGTTCTAATTGCCAACCAGTACGCTCCTCGTTCCCGCCTTGTGTCACTACTAAATCCAATCTCAGACGATACAGAGATGAAATACCCCATTCTGCACCCTTGATCATTTCTCCTTATATGCTAACAATTGTTTTTATTGTGATCATAGTCGGACTGGGCCACAACTGCATAACTGTCAGATCATTTTCCTTTTGCTCCATCTTACTTGTTAAAATGCTAGCCTCTTATTGCGATCCCAGGTAAACTGGGCCGTAGTCATCATAACTGTCACACGATATCTTGATCCTGATAATATGCTTTGCCTGATTGTGATCCCAGACGTTCTGGGCCGCAATTATATATATATTCGACTTTCCTCTCAGTATTAATGCATAATTTTGTCCTCACGTGGATGGGCGGAAGAGCTCAAGAGGTTTTCCCTTCCTCTTGCCTATCGGGTGCACATTTCCATTTGGTTTATCGCCCGGGCAAGGGGACAAGGGGGTGATTGAGTGATTGATTGCAGAGAAGCCTTTGACAAACTATAGCATTACACTTGAATGCCTAAGAATGACCCACCCTCTTATAGTCTGAAATCACACTTCTTTACATCTTAAACTGCAATGGCCATACATGAACATCATAGCCTGCTATACTTGTGGAACATACCGAAACGTTCCATTGAAAATATTTTCTTTAATACATATTAAAATGGCTTGATTGCTAGATATTAAAATGATAATTAAAGCGAAGTCATTTGTAATTAAATGTGTAAAAAACCTCAGCAATTCATGG
>Ga0181466_1000483_pt1 | contig 14809 bp, 13 predicted proteins | sample InSIn4gowninarea_FD_119078 | JGI IMG/M metagenome (GOLD analysis project Ga0181466, IMG submission 119078) | Clean room microbial communities from NASA Spacecraft Assembly Facility at Jet Propulsion Laboratory, Pasadena, California, USA -... ... | reverse complement strand
CATAGCGGTGAGTTCCTTAGATGTAAGCTGATTACTTTTCATCCGCTGCTGCAAGTCGTCTATAGTTGCTTCAACAACGGTAAAAGATGCATAATCTCCTATGCTGTTAGCATTATTATCCGGTGCTGCATTTGCAGACGAAGCTGCAACCAGCGATGGAATAGTGAAGCCTGCTAATGATGTATTTTTAAGAAAGTTTCTTCTGTTCATGTATCCGTTTTTGATAGTTAGCAATGGTTATGTGCAATTTACTGCTCTGATGAATATGAAAAGATTATACAGCCTTTTTAGATGCAAATGCATTAAAAGGAAAACGTTTGGGCTTTGATAAATCTACATTGCGCGGCAATCCCGATGTGGTGGCACTTATTAATAAAACACTGGACTTGCTAAAAGCACAAGGCGCAACGATTGTAGAAATTGATTTATTAAAGCCTATTTACGCAGTGGGCGATGCAGAATTTGAAGTGTTGCAATATGAGTTTAAAGATGGATTGAATAAATACCTTGCAAGCGCAAATGCTCCTGTGAAGTCTCTGAAAGAAGTAATTGCATTTAATAATCAACACGAGGCAACTGCAATGCCTTTCTTTAAACAGGAAACATTGATCAGCAGCGAAGAAAAAGGCGACCTGAACAGTACCGCATATACCGATGCATTGGCAAAGTCCACCTCGGCACGTAAGATCATTGACGACCTGCTGCAAAGCAACAATTTAGACGCTATATGTGGTCCTACCAACGGGCCGGCGTGCTGCATAGACCTGGTGAATGGCGACTATAATAATGGTGTTTCGCTGTCCTCACCGGCGGCAATGGCCGGCTATCCGCACATTACGGTGCCTATGGGTTTTGTGCATAATTTACCTGTTGGGTTTTCATTCTTTTCTACCGCTTACGGTGAACCAAAAATTATTGCATTAGGCTATGCTTTTGAGCAGGCAACCAGGCAGCGAAAAGCACCTGATTATTTGGCAGGTATTATGTAGGGTTGATTGCAATGCAGTAGTTGTGTTTGATTGTACAATATCTTTTTATTTTACCGCATAAAACTGAAATTATTAATAAAGTTTACGCGGAAAGATTATATGACACTGTGTAAACTCTTTTCTCTGTTCTCGGCGGTGAAAAATAAAAGTGTAAGTATACTGAGCGAAAAAGAAACTACCAGAATCAGTAAGTTTTTAAGCCTTGTATTGCGGCATAAGCCTCAGGCAATCGGATTGCAGTTAAACGAAAATGGCTGGGCTGATGTGGAAGAATTGATAAATAAGATGAATGAACACCACATCAGCATTACAAGAGATATTTTAAACAATGTAGTAGCCACTAACAATAAGCAACGTTTTACCTTTAATGACGATAAAACTAAAATAAGAGCCAATCAGGGACATTCCATTCAGGTTGAATTGCATCTAAAAGAAACGCATCCGCCGCAATACTTATATCATGGTACTGGTGAAAAAGCAGTGACTTCTATTATAGAAACGGGATTACAGAAAAAAGACCGGCATCATGTGCATTTAAGCAGGGATATACCAACTGCCATAGCCGTAGGCAAGCGGCATGGTAAGCCACGGGTTTTTATGATTTCAGCACAGCAAATGCAAATGGATGGATATACATTTTACCTTTCTGAAAATAATGTATGGCTGACCGACCATGTGCCCATACCATATCTGCAACTGCTTGATGAATAGAAAAAGCGGTGCTAACTTTCCGCTCATGTATTTTTATAAAAGCGTTTACATTATGGCTATAGTTTTATCCTTCCACTTATATCCTCAAAACAACGCTTTATGAAACAACTACTATTTGCTCTGTTAGTCTGCTGTACTTGCAATATAGTTCATGCACAAAAAGATACCACAGTTAGTTTAAAAACAATGTTGCTGGAACAGTTAAGAACTACCCATAATGTAAAGGATTGGTTTGTTCCGGTAGATTCGGCAATTGCAGGATTAACCGCAGCGCAGGCCATGTGGAAAGATAGTACCGACAACCATTCTATTGCGCAACTAACCACTCATCTTATCTTCTGGAACGAACAAATTTTAGCAAAGTTTAAAGGTGAGCAGGCCGCAGCTTTCAACGGCAATAATAAAGAAACGTTTAGCGGAGTGGATGAAGTTACCTGGCCGCAAACAGTACAAAAAATAGATAGTGTGCTTACCGAACTGAAAAATGCAGTAATGGCTGCTGATGAAAATAAATTAAAGTCGTGGTATTCTACGTTATATCATGTAGGCACGCACAATGCTTACCACACCGGGCAAGTCTTGTACATCCGTAAAATGAAGGGCTGGTGGGATGATGCAAAGGGCGTAAAATAATTTAGTCGGTAAAAATGTGAATGCAACGTTCTGCAGGTTTTTACAATCAGTAGCAAAAAGTAAGTAATGAAATCAACTCTTTTGTTATCAGCAATTTGTCTTTTGCTTTTCTCTTGCAAGAAAGATACTTCAGACAATCAGTTTTTTTGGCAATGCGATAATAGCCAAAATTTAGATTCAACAGCAACTGCTACCAAAATTATAGGATCGTGGCGATGGCTACAACAACGGTCAAGTGCGGGCGGAGAAGTAACAATGGCTGATAAAACCGTAATAGTAACTTTTAATTCCGATTCCACTTTTACAGTTCGGGAAAATTCATCTGTTACAACGCAGGGAAATTGGAAGCTATATATGTTTTCTGATAATACATGGGCACTCGACCTTACTTCGCCAAGCAATTATTTATACGGCGCTATTTCTTTTTGTAACAACAAGGTTCTTTTTACTGCCAGCGTCGTGGATGGGAGTGACAATTTGTTTGAACGGGTAGAATGATTACAATTTATCTATCCCTTCCACAACGAGGTAATACCACTAACAAAATTATTTGCAAAATAGCAGGCTCTGAAGAAAGCGCTACCGGCAATAAGATGTTGTGCTGCATTATAGGTATCAGCACCATACAACTTAATCATCAGTAAGATGTAATGAGCAATCTGCACAGTGAGTTTTAACTGTGCAGATTGCTTAACTGTTATACAACAGCCGCTTCGCCGGAATATGCCTGTTCCAGCTTTGCTATATCCATTTTCTTCATTTGCATCATAGCCTGCATCACACGCCCTTTTTTTACTACATCTTTATCCTGCATCATCCTGCCAAATGCAGCCGGTACAATTTGCCACGATAAACCAAACTTATCCGTTAGCCAGCCGCAGTCAACTTCCTGTCCGCCACCGCTGGTTAATTTTTCCCATAGCTCATCTATTTCCTCCTGCGTATCACAGCTTACTACAAAAGAAACAGCAGGCGTAAACTTGAATTGCGGACCGCCATTCAATGCCATAAACTCCATTCCTTCTATTTGAAAAGTTGCAACCATGACTGTTCCTTTTGGCCCGGGACCTTCATCACCATATCGGCTCATGCCTCTAATCTGGGCATTTTTAAATACCGAAGTGTAAAAGTTTGCTGCTTCCTCAGCCTGGTTGTCAAACCACAGGAAAGGTGTAATTTTTTGCATGTTTTGTTGTTCTATTATCATAATCGTTTGTTTTAATACTACAAACATAGATGCTTACTCTACTAAAACAGCGGTGTAAAAACGACAATAAAGGGGTAGTTTGCGCATACGTCAACCGGCAATTTTGAAATTATAGAACAGCGGAAAATGTTCTGCTTCAACAATGCCTGCAAGCCGGTAATAGAGCTTTGTTTATTTAATGTTTATATAGGTGTGTAATTTTGGCCACAACACCAACAGAGGCATAAGTTTATTTGTACAAATCTACCCCTTGCCGGCGCGAGGCTTTGTCTTTCTATTTGTCAATAAGCAGGTTTGTGCTTTACGGATTCAAATAAGTACAAAATTTGTAATGTAGTTTAAATACGCTGTTAGTTATTAACTAACTATGACCTATTTAATACATGAATAAGAGCAAAATAAGGCGGATATAAAAACTTTCTGCATTTTTGCATAGAGTCATTTTAACCATTGGCATGAAGCACCAGCTATATCAACAATTCACGGATAGAAAGAAACAAGGACGCAAATCGTTTGCAGTGCTGATAGACCCAGACAAAGTAGACACTGCGAAAACAGAACAATTGGTAGCATTGGGTACAGATGCCGGTGTAGATTATTTTTTTGTAGGGGGCAGTTTAGTCATTTCCAATAATCTGGATGAGTGCATACAGCAAATAAAGGCAACCTGCGATATTCCCGTTATCCTGTTTCCCGGCTCCCCATCGCAGTTGAGCAAGTACGCTGATGCACTGCTGTATCTTTCCCTCATCAGTGGCCGCAACGCCGAATTGTTAATTGGTCAGCATGTAATAAGTGCACCGGTAGTGCGGCAAAGCGGGCTGGAAATAATGCCAACGGGCTATATGGTAATAGATGGTGGTGCACCAACTACTGTTTCGTACATATCGAATGCGGCACCCATCCCATCAGATAAAAATGAAATTGCAATGTGTACAGCAATGGCCGGCGAAATGCTGGGCATGAAGCTTATTTATATGGATGCAGGCAGCGGTGCCAGGCGGGCTATAACAGAAATGATGATTGAGAAGGTAGCCCAACACATAGAAGTGCCGCTTATTGTTGGCGGCGGCATTGCTGCACCAGAAAAAGCTTATCTCAACTGTAAATCAGGTGCAGATGTAATTGTAGTGGGCAATGCTATAGAAAAAGATATATCGCTGATAAAAGAAATAAGCGATGCCGTACATTCGGTTTCAATGTTTGTAAAACAAAGCTAACCTGTACACCGTTTTGTTCATCAACAAACTGCTCCTATAACATTCAATATCATTTTTTGCATACTTTTAAATTGATGAATCAGCATTATATGAGACAGTTTGCAGCCGTAAAAATAATGCTGATGTTTTGTGTGGCTGTGCAGGCGCAAGACCGTCTTTCCCATTTGCCTGCAACAGCACAAATTGAGAAGAGAGGCTATGTGCAACAGCTCGATCCTCCGGATGGGTTTACATTAGCTTCCAACAATTTCAAGGTATTTTATTATTGTTTACGTTGGAATATCAATCCGGCAGTGCGGTATATAAGCGGTTCGGTTACTAGTTATGTTACAATGACTGCATCAGGCAACCAACTTGTTTATGACTTAGATAACAGTTTGGTTGTGGATAGTGTTGTGTTTAGAAACCATCCTGTCTATTTTTTACAAAGTGTAAATAAAACAGTTGCTGTAAACCTGAGTGTAACGTTAGATGCCGGTCAGAAAGATTCATTAACCATTTATTATCATGGTACACCGCCGGATAATGGTTTTGGTTCTTTTACCCAAACAACTCACAGCGGCGTCCCCGTACTATGGACATTAAGTGAGCCCTACGGAGCAAGAGACTGGTGGCCTTGCCGAAACGGACTGGACGATAAAGCAGATAGCATTGATATTTACATCACCCATCCACATGCTTATACAGCATCGGCAAATGGTTTGTTGGTAAGCAGTGTAACCGAAAACGATAACGTTACTTCTTATTTCAAACATCGTTATCCGATAGCTACTTATCTGGTAGGTATTGCCGTTACCAATTACAGCCAGTTTAGCAAAGACCTAACGTTGCAAACAGGTATTCTGCCCGTAACTACAACCGTTTACCCAGAAGCATTGGATTATTTTAAAAATAATATCCAACCAGTTTACAATGCATTGCAGTTGTACGACCGGTATTTTGGTGCGTATCCTTTTATAAAAGAACGCTACGGACAAACCCAGTTTTCATGGGGCGGCGGCATGGAGCACCAAACCAATTCTTTTATAACCAATGCCGATGAATATTTAATGGCGCACGAGCTGGGACATCAATGGTTTGGCGATAAAATAACCTGTGCAAGCTGGCAGGATATATGGCTGAGTGAAGGCTTTGCCACCTATCTGGCCGATATATTTTATACCGAACACTTTCATCCTGAACAATTGGCAACTGTTGTAGCCCAGGATTTATCCGATGTACTCCGTTCTCCGCACGGCTCCGTGCACGTAGACGACACAACCAGTGTGGATCGAATTTTTAGTAACGATCTGAGTTATAAAAAAGGTGCTTTCCTGTTGCGTATGTTGCGCCGCACCTTAAGCGATTCCATTTTTTTCGAAGGCTTGCGTTTATATCAAAATGATATGGTTTTGCAGTACGGTTTTGCCCGAACTGCCGATCTGCAGCGTAATCTGGAAAAGGCTAGCGGCAAAGATTTAAGTTACTTCTTTAATCAATGGTTTTATGGCAAAGGCTTTCCATCGGTGCATGTAACATGGTCTTATAGTAACGGCAATGCTGTGGTAATCGTCAATGAAACAACGTCCGATTCTTCCGTAAGCTTTTATAAAATGCCGGTAGAGCTCCTTTTTAAAAATGCTACGCAACAGCAAACTATTACAATTAATATAGACAAAAACAATCAGCGCTTTACTTTGCCCGTAAGCTTTGCTCCCGATACTGTTTTGATAGACCCAACTCAATATTTAATTACCTATAATAATACTGCGACACATGTAAACAACTTACCCGCAGCGCCACCACTCACTTTATTATTGTATCCTAATCCTGTAAAAAATATATTACACGTACGTACCAACAGCGATGAGATAAGAGCTTATCAAATACAAGTATTTAATACAGCCGGCGTACGGGTAATGCAACGATCCGTTATGCTGGATGAAACGGCTTCTTTTACACTGCCTGTTGCAAAACTAAGTGCCGGTATGTATTACCTGAGTGTGGATAACGGCAACAGAAAAATAACAACGCAAAAATTTATTAAATATTAAGTTGCGTGTTGAAAATTCATGCAAAGTAAAAAGAGAAAGGACGTCAAAAGAAAGCGGACGAAGCAGGTATTATATGTAATTGTGCTGGTGCTGGCAGCTTATTTTTGCTATAGTATCTTCGACTTTTGGAGCAATAATGAGCAGGATAAATTCAAGTTTGTACATTACGATGGCTTTGGTATAGATGTGCCGGTTGGCTACACGCTGCATGGCATTGATGTAAGCAGGCACCAGGGCACTATTTCGTGGCGTGCCGTAAGAGATATGCAGGTAAAGGATATTAAGTTTGATTTTGCGTTTATGAAAGCCACAGAAGGCGTTACGATGGTTGATCCTTCTTTTAAACGAAACTGGAAAAGCTGCAAAACACTGCACATTCCACGTGGTGCTTACCATTATTATTTAGCCAACAGGAGTGGTGCCGACCAGGCATTAAACTTTATAAAGACCGTCAAGCTGGAGCCGGGCGATTTGCCGCCTGTTGTAGATATTGAACAATTGCGCGGCACCAAGCCGGCCATGATGCGTGCCGAATTGAAGCTGTTCCTCAATATGATTGAAACACACTATAATGTACGCCCTATCCTGTACACATATGTAGATTTTTATAAGCGAAACTTAGGTGAAGAATTTGACAATTATCCGCTTTGGATTGCCCATTACCTGCAAAAAGAAAGACCCCGCATCAAACGCGAATGGCTCTTTTGGCAGTTTAACGAAGGTGGGCGCGTAAATGGTATTTTACATAATACCGACTTTAATGTGTTTAATGGTGATTCTGCAGCATTTCAGGAATTATTGATACAACCATAAGCAATTATTTATTGAAAATAGTAATGGCTTCATTAATAAGTATAAACTGTTGCTAAAATAAAAGGTCCCTGCAAAGCAGAGACCTAAATTCAATTTGCACTTTGCTAAAATCACTTATAAGAGTGATACCAAGCTTGTATCTGCCTGATGTGTTGCTTAGTTTATTTACTTCAAAATTTAATTTTCAGAATTCCTGTAATCGCAAGGCAGGGCAAAGCAGAAAGTGGATCCCTTACCTTCCTCTGTATTTTCTATCCATATTCTGCCATCGGTATGCCTGATGATCTGAGAAGAAATATACAAGCCTAAGCCCAGGCCAGGAAATGTATGCGCCTCGCCACCAGCCTGATAAAATTGCTCAAACACCTTATCCTGTTTGTCTCTTGATATGCCTATGCCAAAATCCTCCACACACAGCGTTACTTCATCGCCCTTTACCGCAGTATTGACTATAATATCCTTTGCCCCAGGTGAATATTTAATGGCGTTGGTAATCAGGTTGGAAATTACCTGCCTGATACGATTCTTATCACCATACACCTGGCAGCCAGCTTTTAAACGTTTTTGAATGCGATGCGTATCACTGATTAGTTGTAATTCTTCCGTTACCGAGTTCGTCAGCTCATCAAAATCAAAATAAGTTTCGTTGTAGTTCAGCTTTCCGGCTTGCATTTTTGTAACGTCCAGTAGGCCGTTTACCAATTCATTCAGCCGCATCACCTGTTCGTTCATTTTTTTCACCATAGATTTCTCTATGGAACTTCCGCTTTCCTCCAGGTGCGCTTCTAACAACTGACCATATGTTTTAATAGTAGTAATTGGTGTTTTTATTTCATGGCTTGCCGTGGATATAAAATCGTCCTTATGCTTTTGCAGTTGCTTATGCATACTAATGTCCATAACAATGCCTGCTAATTGTACAGGGTTACCAGCCGGATCGAACTTTACTCTGCCTTTGATCCTTAACCATGCGGCGCCACTTTTTGTTCTTTGTTCTACTTCAAAGTTGCCGCCACTTGTCCCAGCATCAAAAGCATGTCTGATTGCCTGCGATACTTTTTCCTTATCCGGCTCATATACGTAGGAAAGTGCCTGATCAAGACTAATTGAACCTACTGGAGGATAGCCAACCAATGCTTGTGTCTTTGCATCATAAAACAACTGGTAAGAAGCCATGTCAAGATACCATGTCCCCAGGCTGCCCGCTTCAAGAATAAACTGCAGTTCCTCATTAGCTCTTTTTTCAGCATGCAAGGCTTCTATCACTTCAGATATTTCTGTAGCAGTATTAATAACCCCGTAGATTTTGCCCTCTGCATCATAAAGAGCGCGGTAATTGTAATTGAACCAATGCGGCTCGGGTGCAGCGCCCTTCTTCGATATGTAAGCAACTGCTTTATCAGTAGAATACGGTATGCCGGTATCATAAACCTGCTGTAGTTGCGCCAAAAACGGCTGTCCCTCCAACTCAGGCATAGCCTCGAGCAATGTCTTGCCTATCACATTTTCTCTTTCTTTACCCCAAATCTCCAGCATCGCATCATTTATTATATCTACCTTCATATCTCTTCCGGTAAATACTACCTTACCCACGGCGCTGTTTTCTATCAGATCGCGGTAGCGAAGCTCACTGGCTTCCAACTGGAGCTTTTGCTGCTGCTGGATGGTAATGTCCTGCGCTATACCGGTAAAGCGAACGGCCTCATTCCGTTCGTTAAACATAGCTCTGCCTTTGCATTGAAGCCAGCGTAACTGTCCGTCATCTGCACCAATTGTTCTGAAAATAATATTATAGGGAGCCCTGATTTCTGGATTCGTAGCTTCTTTTACTGCTTTATGTACGCTGTCCTTATCACTGGGGTGAATGCAGTTTAGTACTTGTTCAAAAGGTACAAAATCATGTTGGTGATAGCCGTACAATTGTTTGCATTTGGCATCCCAATAAACTGTGTAGCTAACTAAATCCAAATCCCAGGTACCTACTTCTGCTGCTTCCAAAGCAAGACGAAGCCGCTGGTCAGATTCTGCACTAATACGAGTAAAGTATTCGTTTTGCTGTTGTTTATCAGGATACGAAGGATGTTTTTCTGATATTGAATCGAACGGTTTAAATTCCATATACAATAGCAAAATAACTGTATAATGCAGAAAGTAAAAGAGCTTCAGCATTAAAAAATGATAAAAAGCTATTACTATAACATTTTATATTTTCACCGGTTCTTTTGCATTTTAAGCAGGATTCAGGTGCTTTATTTTACTACCTAAAACAGGCTTGGCTGATGTAACCTGCATTTATAAACAAGTTTTCCACACATCATTTAAATAGTTGACATTAAAGGCATAAATGACAAACGGAATGTTTCAATTTCAAATTTTCCTTTTTACCTTTAAGCTTGTTTTTAAGGGTTTAGGGTTGAAAAAAATTGCCCCTGTTTTTACAGGGGCTTTATTATTATATTCTTCATTAAACAGAAGCTCCCGTTTATATTATCGGAGCATCTACCCTTTAATTATTTCCAGCGGAAAGTGTTAATCAGGTGCTTCATATCTTTCACCAAAAAGTCATTCACCGGTCTTAACGAGTCCTCATTGGGCGTGGCATCAAAATAGAGTGCACCGCGTAGAAAATTGTGTGTAGAATCGGTTAGAAAAAACTGGTTAGCAGTAGCTACATCACCTTCTACTTTAAAGAAAACCCCGGAAACATGTTGGACAGGATGTACAAGCGAATCTTCAATGCCGGAAGCTTTCACCGTGTGCTTACCCGTCATTTTGTAAGCATCATTAACGAGTTGATCCAGCTTATACTTGCCAATACTTTTATAACTCATATAAATACGCCCGTCAAACTGTGGAAAATCTATGTTTAGCCAGTAAGGATTTTCGGGAATACTATCAAAAAAAGTAGTGTCTTTTACAATGCGTGCGTAAGCCGGATACTCAAAAGTATAAGGGTAATTAGGTTCATTAAAAGTAATATATTGTTTTTGCGGCAATGGAATTTTAAAATACCCTTCCTGCTTTGGAATATATGGGCTATTGCAGGCTGTAAGTAGTAAAATGACTGTTAACAGTTGAAAGATAACCCGCGACAGTTGACTGCTAAAAACGGAAAAAGAAGCAATGAAATAAAGCTTTTTATAATCAGACATGGATGAACACTTAAAAACTTATGACCTACAACGAAATAACAAATACAAGCTATTGCGCAGGATGCGGCTGAATAGAAATTTTAATCTTTTGTAAACGGTTCTTCATTAATTCCAATACTGTAAAATTGAAATCGCCGCTGGAAACCACCTGATCTACCTGCGGAATAAAGCCGGCTATCTCCAATACCAAACCCGCCAATGAATCGCTGTAACCTTTTACTTTATCAAACGTATTTTCGGGCAACTGCATAATCTTGCACACATCATTAATCATTATTTTGCCATCAAAAATATAATTGTTGTCATCCAGCTTTTTAAAGCCTAATTCTTCTTCATCAAACTCATCACGTATATCGCCAATCACTTCTTCCATAATGTCTTCCAGCGTAGCAATGCCGCTGGTGCCGCCAAACTCATCTACTACAATGGCAAAATGTATGTGGCGCGACTGAAATTCTTTAAGCAACTCTTCAATCAACTTATGTTCGTGCACAAAATAAGGCGTGCGCATGAGGGTATGCCAGTCAAAATTCTCCGGCTGATCTATATACGGCAGTAAATCCTTTGTATTTAAAACGCCTATCATATTATCCAGATTGCCTTTGTACACCGGCAGGCGGCTGTAGTGGAGCTCCTCTATTTGTTGTATCAGTTGGCTAAAAGGCGTGTTGTACTCAATGCCACTAATATCAAGCCGTGTACGCATAATTTGCTTTACGGTGATGTTGCCAAATTTCAATACACCCAGCAAAATATCCTTTTCCTCTTCTTTACCTTCGGGGTAAGTAATGTCTATCGCGTGAGACATTTCTTCGCTCGAATAATTGTTGCTCTTATTATAATTGAGTTTTTTCTCAACGAGGTCGGTGTTACGCACCAGCCACGCGCCCATGTGATTGCATACGAGATAAGAAGCTTCAATCAAAAAGCCAAAGTCTTTGGCAAAGCGGATGTTGTTTTGCGTAGCATACATTTTTGGCAGCACCTCGCAACAAAGAATAATTAAGGAAGCAATCACCAGCACTTTTATCACAAAATCACCTACCGGCGTTACATGCAGAAAATTGCTGATAATCAAATTTGCCACAATTACAATAATAATATTGATGGCGGTATTAGCTATCAGTAGTGTGGCATGCAATGTTTTAGGATTCTCCAACAAATCAATAACGCGCTTATACGATTGCTGTTGCTTTGTTTTAAGCAGATTGATGTCTTTGTAAGTAAGCGAAAAAAAAGCTGTTTGCGCACCAGACAGAGCAAAAGAAATAACTATTAAAATAAGCAGCAGAATGATAAGGACGGTAATACTTTGCGTATTAATAGCATTTGCCTGCAGCAAAAAAGCTGTGTGGGGCATAAGTGAGAAACGTTGCAACTTTATATCGGCGTTTGTTTTTACAATATTAGCTTATACTCTCCATATAACCATTAGTCGTTCAATAGCAATTTTGCAAACACCAGCTATCAACCTTAGAATGGCAGCCCTTCGTGCATATCATTCAGGGGAGGCATAGATTCGTCGTCAAAGCGCTCCGGTTCATCTGCGTTTGGCTGCCGGTAGTGCGCACCACTACTATTATTATTTCCGAATTCACCACTGCGCTTTTCCAGCATAATCAGATTGTCTCCAATTACTTCGGTGGCAAATTTTTTATTGCCATCGCGATCTTCCCAGGTGCGCGTGTGCAGCCTGCCTTCCACATATATCAGGCTACCTTTATGCAGGTATTTTTGCGCCAGCTCTGCCAGCCCGCGCCATAGTACTACAGTGTGCCATTCTGTTTGCGATACCGTTTTGCCGCCCCGGTCTTTATAGGTTTCGGTGGTTGCCAGCGGAAATTTTGCAACTCCAATATTGCCCTCAAGAAACTGAATGTCCGGATCCTTGCCTAAGTTGCCGATTAGCATCACCCTGTTTACGCCTCTCATAAGATAATTTTTTTGAAGGAATAATTTGGCTATTTAAAAGTAAACTATTTTATAACAATACTAAAAAACATTACCGCTTTTTTGCTAAGAATGAAGGTAGATAGAGATTATTACTCCATAATTCTTAACAAGTTATACCCACAACGTGGTTTCACCTGTAGCCAGAAGCTTCCATTTTCACCACAATCACTTTTATGGAGATTAAAACAACATCGCCGGAAAGCTTTCACTATTCAGGTACTCATTAATAATCCTGGGGAAAGCCAATTGTGAAATCTGTTGTTTATCCATCCATTCGTAATGCTGCAGCATGGCGGGAATTTGAGGTAATTGCACACTGATAAACTGTGCTTTGACTGTTTGATGTGTAAGTTGCTGGGATAAAAATGGTGAAATATAATTAACGGTAAAATTGTTTACGTCAAACTGATTTTGCAGGTATTCCTTTATTTTTTCACTACTCCAGTGTGGGTTTGCGCCCGTTTCTACGAGGTAAAACTCATACAAATCTTGCCAAATATCCTTTACGACACGCTGGTGTACAAGCGTTTTATCGCCCACTTTAAAGATGAAATAAGTAAACCAGCGCATTTTCTTTTGAAGTTTTTTCTCTTTTACCGGCAATTCATTAACCGTACCATTTAAATATGCATTGCAAAGGTTTTGCGCAGGGCATTGGCTACACAGTGGATTGATTGGCTTGCAAATACTAGCGCCAAAGTCCATTATAGCCTGGTTGTACATGGCAGGCTGTTCATTATCAAGCAGTTGGTTGGCAAGCTCGGTAAATTTTTTCTTGCCCTCGGCAGAGTCTGTTGGCGTGTAAATACCAAAACACCGGGCAAGCACACGAAACACATTGCCATCTACCACAGCATAAGGCAAATTGTAAGCAAAAGCACTAATGGCCGCCGCCGTATAAGGTCCAATACCCTTTAAAGAAAGAATTTCCTGATAATTATCTGGAAATTTTCCGCCCAACTCGTTCACAATATAGCGTGCTGTAGCTATTAAATTTCTGCACCGCGAATAGTACCCTAATCCTTCCCACAATGATACCGCCAATATCCCGCAGGCGTAGCTGACGTGCTATTTCTTCTGCTGCTTCCAGGTTGGTTTGCAGTGCGTTTTCTTCCTGATTGTTGCTTACACTCTTGTAGCCGCTGTTTACATCTATTACGTGCAATGCCTCTGTATGTTCTACAATGAGATAAGCCCCGCTTGGCAGGTTGACTGTTTTGCCAAAGGATGATTTAATTTGCTTTGTTACGCCATACTGGTCGTAAATAGGGATGCCATTGTTGTAAAAGCTTACAATTTCGGCCTTCTCCGGCGCAAACTTTTGAATGTAATTGCGGGTATCGTTGTAAATATTTTTGTCGTTTGTAACAATGCGATTAAAATCTTCATTGAGTAAGTCACGCAAGATGCTCGTAGTCTTGTCCTGTTCGCTCAAAATCTTACAGGGCGCAACTGCACCGCGCAGGTTTCTTTGAATGTTTTTCCAGGTTTCCACCAGCATTAAAATATCCTCGTGCAGCTCGGCAGCGTTTTTACCTTCCGCTGCGGTGCGTACAATCACACCAAAGTTTTTTGGCTTAATAGATTCTACAATTTTTTGCAACCTTTTTCTCTCTTCAGAAGAATGAATTTTTTTGGAAACGGCAACTACATCGTTAAAGGGCGTAACCACAATATACCTTCCCGGCAATGAAATTTCGCAGCTAAGGCGTGGTCCTTTGGCAGCAATGGGCTCTTTTAAAATTTGCACCAGTACATTAGGCTTACCAGCAAGCACTTCGTTTATTTTGCCGGTTTTTACAATCTCGGGTTCTATTTGAAACTTAGTAAAATCAAAACCTTCTTCGCTTTTATCATTAATAGCTTGCTGGGTAAATTTTAATATCGAGCGGGCATAAGGGCTTAAATCGGTATAATGCAAAAAAGCATCTTTTTCAAATCCCACATCTATAAAAGCAGCGTTTAAGCCAGGAATTAGTTTTTTTACCTTGCCAAGGTACAAATCGCCAACAGCAAAACTGGCATCTGACCGTTCGTTGTGCAGCTCTACAAGTTTCTTGTCTTCCAACAACGCAATCTCAACACCTGTTGGTGCTGC
>Ga0181466_1000481_pt1 | contig 14893 bp, 16 predicted proteins | sample InSIn4gowninarea_FD_119078 | JGI IMG/M metagenome (GOLD analysis project Ga0181466, IMG submission 119078) | Clean room microbial communities from NASA Spacecraft Assembly Facility at Jet Propulsion Laboratory, Pasadena, California, USA -... ... | reverse complement strand
CTTCGCCCAATGAAAAGATTGGAGCAGTTGAAATTTCATTTTACCGAAAAGATGAAAGTTAAAATTCTAATATAATATCGAGCCCAAATCATAGGGATTAAACTAAAGTTGCTCACTAAATGAGTCCATATATTGATATGCTTTTTCTATAAAAGCGCGTGATTCTTCCCAGATATTCATATTTAAGATCTCATCAAGACTAAAGTATTTTACTTGACGCCCTTCCGGGTTGTGATGAATCGTCTCAATATATTTCATAAGAAAGATATGTGTATCAATTAAGATTTTCTTATTCTCACGATACCAGTTATATTGAAATGATCCGAGATCATGGATAATAATTGCCTTTACTCCAGCTTCCTCCGCAACCTCTCGTAAAGCTGTCTCTTCGTTGGTTTCGCCTGCTTCTACATGACCGGCGGGAATTATCCACTTATTTTTATTTGAATTACTAGTCACTAATAAAAACTGAGGTTGTCCACTATCTTTTTTAAAAACAATTCCACCTGCCCGTTTTTCTACCGGAAAGTTCCCCAATTAATTCACTCATCCTTTAAAATACTAGAATTTCCATTAAAAAACATCTGCTAACAGATGTTTTTGGTCTGATGAACTAAAACATTATCTTTTGATGGCGGGCCCATATATTTAAAAGAAGACTAACAGCAATCAAATTTACCACCATTGAGCTACCACCGTAACTGATAAAAGGTAAAGGAATACCGGTAATTGGCATAATTCCCATATTCATTCCGGCATTTTCCATGATATGAAACAAGAACATGGCTACGATACCGGTAGCAATGATACTCCCCGCGCGATCCTTTGCCTGAAAGGCAATTCTTATCCCTCGCCAGATTAAAGTAAAATAAAGAAACAATACGATAAACCCGCCAACAAAACCCAGTTCTTCACACAGTACCGCAAAAATAAAATCGGTATGGTTCTCCGGCAAATAGCCCAACCTTCCCTGGGTGCCTTTAAAAAGACCCCTACCGAAAAATTGTCCCGATCCGACAGCAATCACAGCTTGTCTTACATTCCAACCGGTATTTTGGGGATCGCGATCCGGGTTAATGAAACTTGTTAAACGGGCTATCTGATAGGATTTAATCGGTAAAGGTGTGTTTAAGTAACGATGCGATACAAACATTATCAATATCCCGATAATTCCAATCGCAATCAAGGTAAGTAATTTCCACCCCGGAGCTCCAGCAACATAAAGCATCGTTAAGAAAATAAAGATAAAAACTAAACCGGTGCCTAAATCGGGTTGTAGTAAAATCAATGCCAAAGGAATCGCCAAATGAATGAACGGTGTAATAAAATTGTAAAAAGAGTTTAAGCTTTCTTTTTCTGCCAGATATTTTCCAAGTGTAACTATCATAATTATTTTAGCGAATTCCGAAGGTTGAAAAAGGCCGCCGAATAACCAACTCTGAGCGCCATTTCTAGTAACTCCCAAAGGAGTTAAAACCAATATTAATAAGAAAATATTGAACCCGTACAAAAATTGTGATAACCGGTCTGAGATCCGGTAATCAAAAAACAATAACAAAAACCCACCTATAATTCCTAAGGATGCTGCTAAAAACTGCTTAAGAAAAATTTTTAATGGAGCGCCTTGAGTCAGGTTATAATTTGCATGGGTGGCGCTATAGACCATCAGCAAACCGATAAAGATAAGTAAACAGACCACAGCTATTAATGTAAAATCCAAATTTTTCAATATTCGGCGATCCACTGAAGCGCCTCCCTTTAAAACTAATTATATTCTTAAAAGTAATATAAATCCAGTAGTAAAAAGATCCTAAAGTGTGAAACAAACAAAAACGGCTTTCGCCGTAAAGTTATCTTCGGATTCGTTTTATTGGTATGTTGGCCACCAGGGCAGTGGAGGAATCGCCTGAATTAAAAGTAACTTCCATTGCATTCTCATCAATGTCCATATATTTAGAGATTACTTCAATCAGCTCTTCTTTCAGGGCTTCCATCAAACCAGGTGAAATATTGGCCCGATCATGTACCAATACCAAGCGTAATCTTTCAACCGCCATATCCTTACTAGCGGTATCTTCTTTAAAAAATTTACCGATCAGATCCATGGAATGGCCCCCTAAAACCTTTTTAATATTATTAGTCCAGCGTTTCCTAAAAATATATCAATAATAGCGCTAATACTCTATAAACACGTTCTCCTTTGGTAACACATTTTTAAGAACGTCTTTAATGTTACTTTTTTATCATACGCATAATTTTATCCATAATCCCTAAATCATAATCGAGTGTCATCAATGGAATGTCCTCGCCTTCTATACGGCCTACAATATTTCGAAAACCTTCTCCGGCTTTGGAGTTCGGATCCATAATCGCCGGTTCTCCTTTGTTTGTCGAAACAATAATGCTTTCATCGTCCGGGATTACACCTAGAAGAGAGATAGCCAAAATATCATTAATATCATCAATATTCATCATGTCGCCTTTCCGGACCATCTCCGGACGAACCCGGTTAATAATTAATTTTGGTTCTGAAATTCCCTTTGACTGTACTAATCCGATAATACGGTCAGCGTCACGAACCGCCGAAACATCCGGGGTAGTAACAATAATTGCCTGTTCGGCGCCAGCCACGGCATTTTTAAACCCCTGCTCGATTCCGGCCGGGCAATCGATCAATATGTAATCAAAGTCCTGGCGGAGTTCATTACAGAGTTCAATCATCTGTTCAGGCTTTACGGCATCTTTCTCCTTAGTTTGAGCTGCCGGTAACAAATATAAATTATCGTAACGTTTATCTTTGATCAGAGCTTGTCTTGTCTTGCATGTTTTTTCTACAACGTTCACCAGATCGAAAACAATTCTGTTCTCCAACCCCATTACGACATCAAGATTCCGCAAACCAACATCAGCATCGATCATCACCGTTTTTCGGCCCCTACTTGCAAGACCGGTGCCTAAATTAGCACACGTAGTGGTTTTACCGACTCCACCCTTACCCGAAGTTATTACTAATACTTTTCCCGACATTGAATTACCTCCCAAAGTTACCTGGTTCTAAGAAATCCAATCAAAATCTTATAAAAATGAAAATACTATATCTGAGCTCTAACAATTAAATTTTTCCACAACAATAATACCATCCTTAATTTTAGCAACCTCTGGTCCCTGTAAACCTGATTCTTGTTCAGGAGCTCTGGTAATGACTTCGGCGATTCTTATCTGTACAGGTTTTAATTGAAAAGAAATGATTTGAGCTTGTTGATCTCCTACAGCTCCTGCGTGAGCAGTTCCCCGTAACTTGCCCAAGACAATAATATCCCCACTTGCGATAACCTCGGCGCCGGGATTAACATCACCCATAATTACCAGATTACCGTCAAATGTCAATCGCTGTCCGGAACGAACTGTTTTTTTTACTGTAATTGTTGAAACAAAACAATCATTGTCTTCAATAACGGAATTAGGATGGTACGTGGTTTCTTCAAAACGCTGTAAAACTAATCCGAAATCTCTAATGATTTTTGATAAGGAAGCATATTCCTCTTCCTGTAAAACCCGTTTACCAGTTTTTAAATATATCTTTGCCCCTTTAAAAAAATCCTGAGATTGTTCCAAATGTACTTTAAGTTCATAAAGACAGGATTCAAAAGGCTCATCTTCGGGAATGATTAACGCCAAACCAGATTTATACCCTTTAAAAACCACGCCCCCAAAATCATTAGCCATAGAACTTACTTCACTTAATTTTTGCGGCCTAGTCATCAATATCTCCTAGTTAAGTTAAGTAATTTAAAATGATTTTCTTAAGGATTCGCTATCACAAAAAAAAATCCTCCTAAAACTGGAGGGTCTTTGGAAATTGCCTTTAACGTTCTAATTTACAATGAAATTTATTGGTTCTCTGTATTGAGTTGGGCAGGGGATGGTAAAGCAAGAGTTGGCGGTTTGGTATTCGTATTTGAATGATCATTAACTGTATCTACATCAGAGACATCATTTGACTGATTGTCGGAAGATTGGTCATCCGACTGCTGCTGGCTAGCTGGAGTTGTTTGGCTACTGGATGGTTGCTCTTTAATTGGAATGACAGGTTTCTGATTAACATTAAAATAGGCTTCCAATATTTTACGGGCAACGGGAGCTGCGGCTCCACTTCCAGATCCTCCTTGTTCGATAAAAACTACCACAACAATTTGAGGTTTAACAGAAGGCGCATAACAAGCAAACACTGCATTATTATCGTAATTTGTTCTTTGAACTGTCCCGGTTTTTCCAGCTACCGGATATTTATTAAGCGGAAATCCTTGAAAGGCTCCGGAAGCTGTGCCGCCTTCTGCAACAACTTCTTCCAAACCCTTCTGAATTATATCTTTCACATCTTTTGATATCTTTAAATCCAATATTAGCTGAGGTTTAAATGTAACTTCAGTTCTTCCGTTAGGTTCAGTGATCCTGGAAACAATCCGGGGACGATAAACTTTGCCATTGTTAGCAATCGCAGCATAAACTTGAGCCAATTGTATCGGGGTAACTGTTAAAAAGCCTTGACCGATAGAAAAATGTCCTGTTTCCATAGGATACCATTCTTCGTGCTTAGCTTTTTGTTTCCACGCAGTATCAGGGACAAATCCAGAACTTTCATTTGGGTAAAGGTTAATCCCGGTAGGTTTTCCTAAACCAAAAAACCGTGAATATCGCGCCAGCGCATCCGGTCCAACACGGCGTCCCAACTCAGCCATGACGATATTACAAGAATTCTTTAGTCCCTCATCTACTGCTTCTGCCCCATGTTTTTTGGGACCGGTTTGACTATCAACGACCCAACATTTAAATTTTTTCCCCCAAATCGGATCGTAACCATTACAATAGAATTTTTCCGTGGGTGTAACTTTGTTCTCCATTAACGCGGAGAAAACCGTAATCGGTTTAAAGGTTGAGCCAGGTGCAAATTCACCCTGAATTGCCCTGTTGGTTAAAGGATATAGCTTATTATTAAATAGTTTTTGAGCTTCATCCGTAGTAATTGTGCCGACAAAAATATTAGGGTCAAAACCAGGTTTGCTAGCCATGGCAAGTATATTCCCATTTCGGGGATCCAAGGCTAAAACAGCCCCAGAACGTGCATTTTTATATTTAGAATATTTTTGTAAAAACTTCAGTTCATCATCCAGCGCTTTTTCAGCAACTGCTTGTATTTTTTGATCGATAGTTAAACTAAGGTTATTCCCGGGTTTTGGATCCTTAAACTCAAGTTGGCGTAAAGGTCTACCCAGGATATCCACTTCAAAAACTTTTCCGCCGTCAGTCCCTCTAAGGGATTCCTCATAACTACGTTCAAGACCGAACTTACCGATGGTATCACCCAACTGATAATTCCGATCTTTAAATTTGCTTAACTCCTCTTCATTTATCTCTCTAATATAACCAAACAGGTGGCTGGCGAATTCACCATACGGGTAAAATCTAATAGGAACTTCATCTACTTCAACCCCTGGTAAATCCAGTTTAGCCTCCCTTAGTTTAATAACAGTATCCGGATCAAGATCCTTGGCGATCGGAATATATTGGTAAGGTGAAATCGGATGTTTGGGATTCGGCTTTATTTTCTCTTTTAAATCCGCTTCAGAGATCTTTAAAATTCCGCTTAATAACGAAAGCACTTCGGGTTTATCTTTTATATCCTCGGGGACGACAGAAACATTGTGAGAAATACGATTACTAACCAGAATCAGGCCATTCCGGTCATAAAAAATACCGCGTGGCGCACTGATTTTAATGGTTCGTGTTTGATTTTTTTTTGACTCGTCCATTTTAGTTGCGCCCTCCATAATTTGAAGGAACCACAACCTTACAATTAAAATACCAAACACAACCATTACCAAACCCGAAATAAATTTAAACTTATTTTCCAAATTCCTTGAAATGTTTTCCCTCACTAGAGGCGCCCCCGTCCGATTATCTTGCCCTTTCAGCCAAAAAGCGTTCCAATCGCAGTAAAAAATAATAAATAATTGGGGCAATTAATGCGTTTATAAATGCTAAAGGTATTATTCTAGCTATAAATATGGTGAAAAAATTCAAGTTCGCTTTAAAAGCTATATACATAATTATGCTAAACGATTCAAAAACTATTGTGCCGATAAAAACAGCAATTATTGGTACTAAAAGATTATCTTTGAAAATATTTTTCTCCATAAAACCTGCGGCAAACCCGGCAGCCAATTTTGAAATCGTTTTAATCCCAATTAATCCCCCAGCAATTAGGTCAAGAAAAAGACCGGCGCATAAGCCAAAAACAAGTCCATCATCGGAACCTTTTAGCAAGCCGTATGAGATAGTCATAATTAGAATTAAGTCCGGAGTTACATGTCCGGGTAAATGTAGAGAACCCAACCAAGTGGCCTGGATTACCACGCCCAAAATCACCGCGATACTAAGGATTAACTGGCGCATTGTCAGAACCCCCGGAGTTTGTACTCGTTGAATCAGTATTGTTTTTTATCGTAGATTGTTTATTTTTCTTTGCAGCTGGAACAATACTGGACTCAATAATCTTTTTACTTTTTAATACATAAAGGATTTGAATCATACTCAAATTAACCGCAGGTTTTAAAGACGCTTTAGTTGCCAAATGATTTAATCTTTGAGTAATGGAAGCTACTCTTCCAATCGGAAAACCTCTCGGGAAAATTTCACTTGTTTCCGCAGTTATAATAAGATCACCTTTTTTTATATCTTTAAAATAACTGTCGATAGCCGGTTGTATTACGCATTGTCCCTGGTTGCCACTACCAGTTACAAAAACCATATCACGTGTACGTTCGATAACACCGCCGATAAAATTGCCATCACGCGGATCGGTAATCAGGATAACTTCAGACGTATTTGCTCTTACTTCGCCGATCCTACCTACGATTCCATTCGGCGCTATAACTGCCATATTCTTTTTTAAACTAAAGTTAGCGCCTTTATTAATCACAATCGTACAATTCCAATTGCTTGGATTAACTGCGATAATCTCAGCGCTTATCAGTTCATAAGGCTGGTTTGTTTGAAACTGAATTGCCGCTCGTAAGCGTTCATTTTCAGACTTCAAAGCATTCAAACCAATTTGCCGTGCCTTTAAATCATTTATCTCAGCCTTGAGCTGATCATTCTCCCGCTTTAGTTGAGCCAGTTTCGCGAGGGTTTTCCAACTATCATCGGCAACATTGCCCAAGTAATTAAAAATACTTTCCAACGGTATCATTGCAGTATTTAAAAAATACTCCACTTTTCCTTCCTGGGCCCGCTGATGCGATGTAACAAATATTACCCAGGATACAATTAAAAGAATTAAAGCAATAATTAAAAAGCGGCGGTTTACAAAAAATTGAAACAAAAGTTGGTCACCTTCTATACCCCTGATCTATTTGGTTGGGGCAATTTTCTTCAAGCCATTTTTTTATTTGAGATTAAAACTTTTTTTAAATCATGATAATTACGTTCTAACGCAATGCCAGTTCCCCTGGCCACACAAGTTAATGGATCATCAGCTCTTTGTACGGGCATACCTGTTTCTTCGGCGAGTAATCGTTCAATTCCCCGCAATAGAGATCCACCTCCGGCCATAATAATTCCCCTGTCGAGGATATCAGCCGCTAACTCCGGAGGGGTTTTTTCCAAAGTCATTTTGACCGCATCAATAATACCGGAGATTGGTTCTGCCAAAGCTTCTTGAATTTCATAGCCGCTGATACAAATGGTTTTCGGAAGACCGGTAAGAAGATCGCGACCTCTTACTTCCATACTCCGTTCCGCTTCATCGGGATATGCAGACCCGATCTCCTTTTTTATCTCTTCCGCAGTGCGTTCACCAATCATTAAATTGTAGTGGCGCTTGATAAAATGGCTGATGGCTTCATTCATCTCATCTCCCGCAATACGAAGCGAACGGCTGGAAACAATACCGCCCAGTGAAATTACGGCTACTTCGGTAGTCCCGCCACCAATATCGATGATTAAATTCCCGGTAGGCTCTTCGACTGAAAGTCCCGCACCAATCGCAGCAGCCATTGGTTCTTCAATCAAAAACACTTCTCTGGCTCCCGCCTGTAAACCGGCATCCATTACAGCACGTTTTTCGACCTCCGTTACACCTGACGGAACACCGATAATAACACGGGGAGATAAAATGCCAACATTTTTTCCGGCTTTATTGATAAAATAACGCAACATCTTTTCGGTTACGTCGAAATCGGCAATTACTCCATCTTTCATGGGACGAACGGCTACAATATTTCCTGGGGTCCGCCCAACCATCTGTCTGGCTTCATTTCCTACCGCAAAAATATTGTTTGTTTCCTTTTCGATAGCCACAACCGTGGGTTCTTGCAACACAATACCTTTATCCTGCACATAAACTAGGGTATTTGCGGTGCCAAGATCTATTCCCATATCTTTTGCAAAGCGGCCTAAAATTGATTTAAACATTATAAAAACTCCCTCCAGATTATAGTATAATTTTTAAAAATTATGTATTCGATCTATATCTGGAGTTCTAAAAAAGTGCTCCAAGTTTATCTTACGGGAGATTCGAATTCTTTTTAGAAACCATACTCTTTTAAACTAACAAATTTATTATCACCAAATATAACATGATCTATAACCGGGATTCCTAAAATTTCACCAGCCTCGCGAAGTCTTGATGTTAAGGCAAGGTCATCACGGCTTGGAGAAGGATCGCCGCTCGGATGATTGTGAGTCATGATCAGTCCGGCGCTGCTCATCTTAATCGCTTCTTTAAAAACTTCCCGCGGATGAACGGGTGAAGAGTTAAGAATACCAATGGCCGCAGTCTCCACTTTAAGCACTTGATTCTTGGTATTTAAATGTACTACTTTAAAATGCTCCCGATCTAAATCTTGAAAACTTGCCTTAAGTAATTCAAAAATGTCATATGGTTTCGAAATTGTTGGTAATTGTACCGGATTTAACATGAACACTCTTCTACCAAGTTCAAAAGCCGCCTTCAATTGTACTGCTTTAACCTGACCAACTCCGCTAAATTGAGCAATTTCAGCTACGGATGCTCTTGCCATTCCTCTTAAATCTTTAAATTCAACCAATAACTCTTCTGCCAGATTTATTGCGGTTCGGTTTGCAGAACCAGTTCTCAAAATTATAGCAACCAATTCGGTAGCTGATAGATGTTCTGATCCATTATGAATCAGTCTTTCCCGCGGACGTTCCGTCAATGGTAAATCCTTTATTGTTAATCGGGTTTCCAAAAATTCCACCTCACCAAATAGAAACCCCAAAATCTCCAAACATGCTAATTAGCTTAGTTATTGGTAATCCCACGACATTAAAATAACATCCTGTAATACTTTCGACAAACACTGCGCCTCGGCCTTGAATAGCGTAAGAGCCGGCTTTATCAAAAGGTTCTCCGGTTTTTATATAAGAAAGTGCTTCGTCTTGACTAAAAGCGCGAAATTTAACTTTGGTCTCCGAAAAATCAACCTCAAACTTTTGCTCGGGGATTTTTAACAATGCGATTCCGGTATATACAGAATGCTCCTTGCCGCTTAATAAGGTAAGCATTTCCATTGCATGTTCGGGTCCTAAGGGTTTCCCTAAGATTTTCCCTTCCAAAACGACGATTGTATCTGCGCCGATAATCAAACCATGCGAAATCATTCCGGCAATATGTTTTGCTTTTTGGGCGGCAAGTTCTTTTACAATTTCAGAAGGAGAACATGAAGCATCAGTGATCTCTTCCGGAAGATTGCTGGGAACAACTTTAAAACTTACACCGATTTGTTTTAATATTTGGGCACGTCTGGGTGAAGCTGATGCTAAAATTATCGGTTGCATTATTACCTCAAAGCTGTCGGTAAATTATGAAAGCTAAAGCTACGCCAATAATTGTGGCTAAATTTAAATTAGCTTTAAAACCAAATGTTAAGGAAAAAGCATTCGCTAATCGAAAAGTCTGCGGCGCCATATCAGCTGAAGCTCCTACCGCCAAAAAAGGAAGATACGGTTTCAAAATTTCACCCATTATTGTCCCGAAAATAAAACCAAACACCAACAAAATCACCAACACCACCCAATGTGCATACCCGCCGGAACGACTCAAAAAATATTCACCATCCAATTAACGAATTTGTTTTTAACAAAGTTTCCATTCAAATTTTAAAATAAATATATCGTAACTCTACTGATGATATTAAAGATTCCACAATTCATTTGTAAAATCCTTTTCCAATTCTGAAAACCGTTCAAATTCATCTGGAATTGGAGCAAAAAATTAGCAACTCGTATTTTGAGACAAAATACAAACTGCTTAATCTGAAAACGCAACACAAAATTAGTAAGAACCTAACCCTGACAAACCGGAAACAAATTAACACTATAGAATTTCCGGCAAATTTGCGCAAAGTCAGGTACCGCCATTTGACTGGACAAAATTGGACTCACGTATCTGTAAAAATAAATCTAAATACATTTTCATAATTCATAACAATCCCCTCCAAACATATGTTTGTATCATTATAGCACGAACATATGTTCTTGTCTAGAGGTTTTCAACTTAAATCATACTTTTATTACAAAATATGCGGATTGTTTCAGAAACTGAAAAATGCTAAATGTAAATTATTTTTCACCTGCTAAACCAATTTTGAACTTGCGTTGCCGTGGGCCGTCAAATTCACAAAAAAATATTCCCTGCCATGATCCTAAAGCCAACCGGCCATCAATAATTGGAATAGTGCATGATTCCCCAACCAGGGAAGCTTTAAAGTGAGCATCTGAATTTTTCTCCGCATGTTGATAATTACCTTCGCGGGGGGCAATTTTATCAAGAATACTAATTAAATCTTCGGTTACATTAGGGTCAGTGTTTTCATTGATAGTTACCCCGGCGGTCGTATGCGGTATATAAATTAAACAATATCCGCTTTTAATGCCGCTCTTACTTACTTCCGATGAAACTAAGGTTGAGATATTTAAAAATTGAGACCGCTTTTGTGTAGAAATATGAAGCTCTCTCCAAATCAATACCATCACTCCCGTTGATATTTATCAAATACCAAGTTATACTCCGAAATATTAAGGAAACTTGAGTATTTACACACGAAATTTATAATTAAAAAACCTCTAACAGCCACAAAATGTTAAAGGCTAATTTTAACTAAACAAAAACTTTAATCAAAATCTTGTAAAACTATTATTGCCTTTACTGGAAACCGGATTTCATTTTTATTATACAACTATATCTTATAAATAATCAATATTCATATGAGTTTTTTTAGCTTTTATACAGTCCGTAACAAATCGAAAAGTCATCAGTTAAATATGAATAGAAAAAAACTTTCATTACTTGATTCAAGTATCGACATATCCATAATAAAATCTGAAGTTTGATAAAAAAAACCTCCACAAGGGAGGAAGTATTATTTTGTCTTGTTTGCTTGAAAACAGTCCCGGCAATAAACCGGACGATCTTCACGCGGTTTAAAAGGAACTTGTGTAGTTACACCACAGTTGGCGCAAACTACTTCATGAAATTCCCTCCGGTTGGAAGAACCGCCCTGATGTTTTCTTTGGTCCCGACAGTCTTTGCATCTACGGGGTTCATTCGTAAATCCTTTACTTGAATAAAACTCCTGTTCTCCCGCAGTGAAAACAAACTTCCCGCCACAATCACTACAAACCAATGTTTTGTCAGTAAATTCCACAATTATCCCCTCGCTTAACAGTAGATTACTATTTATCCTGAAAGAAAACTAATAATCAATTAAAAATAAACTGGATAAATCAAAATCTACGAACCCATTATATCATTAGCTTATACAAAAGACAAGCATTTCAGGATAAATTATGACCAAGAAATTCCTGTTAAGGTAATAATTTATTCTTTACATATTTTATCGGCAAAAAACGTGTAAGTTTTATTACTTTTTATTAAAACTAGAGAGATCCGGTTACACTTCATAAAAAAAGTGCGAGAGGTATAAGTAAAAACAAAACAGGAACCAGAGAATGCTCTCAAATCATTGCCTCAGGCCCGGACCGGAATATAAAACCAGAATATCTCCGAATATTTAATTCAAATTTTCTTTCCTTCAATGGACGCTAATGAATGAAGCTGGATCATTAGTTCTTTGAACTCCGGTAGATCTAAAGACTGTTCCCCATCACTCCACGCATTGGAAGGATCAGGATGAACTTCGACCAGGATTCCATCCGCTCCTGCTACCAAAGCTGCTTTGGCCATTGGAAGTACCAGCTTCCGTTTCCCGGTTCCATGGCTTGGATCTACAATAACAGGTAAATGGGATACACTCTTTATCAAAGGCACCGCACTCAGGTCCAGAGTATTTCGGGTCGCAGTCTCAAATGTTCTGATTCCCCTCTCACAAAGAATAACTTTCGTATTACCTTCCGCCAGTATATATTCCGCCGCCATTAACCATTCTTCAACAGTCGCAGATAATCCGCGTTTTAACAAAACCGGTTTTGCCTGGCGTCCCACTGCCCTAAGTAGTCCGAAATTCTGCATATTCCTGGCTCCAATCTGAATTATATCGGCATATTCGGCTACTAATTCAAGTTCTGTCAGATTCATCAGTTCGGTAACAATCGGCAATCCGCAAGCTTCCCTTGCTTTCGCAAGTATCCGCAGTCCTTCTTCTTCCAATCCCTGAAAACTATAAGGAGAGGTCCGCGGCTTAAAGGCTCCCCCGCGTAATCCCTTCGCTCCTAAGTCTTTTAAACCGTTTGCCACTTCCAAAAGTTGGGTCTCGCTTTCAACCGCGCATGGACCGGCTATGATCCCAAAATTGCCGCCACCAATCCTTAGATCTCCGATTGAAATTACTGTTCCCTCGGGCCGGATGTCCTTGGAAGCTAGTTTATATGGACTAAGGATCGGAATGACTTTCTCCACCCCGGGTATATTTTCTAGAAAATGAAAATCCACACGCCGTTTATCTCCTACTGCCCCAATTACTTTCTTTTCAATTCCTTCAATTACATGGATTTGAAAACCCCAGTCTTCCAATTTTCCGCATAATGCTTTCCATTGATCATTGGTAATTCCCTGGCTTGTTACAATAATCATTTTAAAACCTCCAAATATAAATTTAACCCACGTTTAATCCCTTTTGGGGACGAAACGTGGGTCTATTCCGCGGTACCACCCGATTTAGTCCTTTAAGCCACAAAAGCAGCGTTCGGACTCGCTTTTTTAGTACGGAGGTTGAGTTCTACGCCTTAACCTCGATACATATCCCCTTTAACGGAGGGCCTCCGGATCAATCTACTATCCCGATAAAAAACCTTCAAACGGCTTTTCAAGGGAACTGATGAAAATCCGGCAAGCTCAAGAATGAGTGTTAAACGAACGCGGACGGATTTTCATACTCAACTTCAATTGTCAACTCATAAGGGAACTTCCCATAATCCATTTCTGAGAGGCTTTCAGCCGAAGACCCCTGTTCTCTTTAAGAAATGTGTTTTACTTATGGTACTTTCCTTAATCATCGTTTTTAAAATTTATTAATATATTTTACTATATCATAAATAAATTCTAGCATTGAATGATATTATCTGTCAATATGACAATTGATATATTGACGAAACTTATTATGGATTTCATATTCTTGAATTCACAAATTCCTTCTATTCTCAATTCTTTTAAGCAATTCCAACGGATTTTCCTTAAGGACTTTCTCCGCTTCCGCGGCAGATAAACCGGAACCGAGGGCTACATTACTGACCCATTTATCAGATAATAAATTATCCGGCCGATGAGTGTCGGAATTTATCAAAAACTTCACTCCGGCTTCCCGGCCAATCTTGACAACATGCCCATTACTGGTATTATGTCCTCCTCGAGCCGTCACTTCAATGAAAACACCATTTTTAACAGCTAATTTGGCTTCCTCTGGAGTCAATAACCCGGGATGCGCCAAAACGTCCACATTGTTACAAGAAACTGCGGCTAAATTGGTTCCAGGTTCCACAGGTTCCACTAAAGTCTCTCCATGAACCACCACCAAACCGGCGCCAATCCGGCGGGCTTCTTTTGCCAAATCCGCAATGCTATCGGCTGGAACATGGGTCAATTCAACTCCCGGAATAGCGAAAATATTCCAATATTTCTCTGCAATCCTGCATTCCATAATCAACTCCTCAATAACCCGCCGCATGTTTCCGGGTCCTGCATGGTCGGTAACCCCTATAGCCGCATATTGATTTATCAATGCCCTCCTAATCAATTCCACCGGAGATAGCTCGCCATCACTTAAAAAAGAATGAGTATGAAAATCATATATCATTTTACACCGCTCCCTTGTAACAGAAATCATTCAAAAACCGGGCAACTCCGTCTTGCTCAGGGCCTGGTATAACAAGCCTTGCATTGGAAGTAACAATTTGGGGGGCATTCTCTATCGCCACCCCCAACCCGGCGTGTTGTAACATATCGATATCATTAAAACCATCTCCAAAGGCGATAATCTGATCCAACTTTACTTTAAGGTGTTTGGCCAACCATCGGAGTGCCTGGCCTTTCGAAGCCATTGGGTCGAAAACCTCTAAAAACCAATCACTCTCGTCCGGAGTCGGCGGCCACATGATCATATTAGGCCGGGGGTTAATTTCTTTTTGAATTTTTTCATATAAATGTTTTAATAATGGCTCCGAACCAATAAATAAATATTTGATTATCGAAGCCTGTCCATATTCATTATTTTTTAAAAGATGGCAATCCTCGCCGCTTTTTACTAACCAGTTTCCACCCCGGGTGTTCACCCGGGATGCAAAATAAGCGCCGTCTTCACCTAAGCAAAACTGATCAACTTCAGTAAATTGGAGAATACCGGAAAGTTGATGGGCGAGT
>Ga0181466_1000449_pt2 | contig 14946 bp, 8 predicted proteins | sample InSIn4gowninarea_FD_119078 | JGI IMG/M metagenome (GOLD analysis project Ga0181466, IMG submission 119078) | Clean room microbial communities from NASA Spacecraft Assembly Facility at Jet Propulsion Laboratory, Pasadena, California, USA -... ... | reverse complement strand
CAACGTCAATTCGCATAAGACCCGGCCAACGAAATCCAATAGAAGGCAAGTTTGGGCAAGCTAAAACTGCATACGGAATGAACCGTATAAAAGCAAGGCTTCAACAAACGAGCGAATCGTGGATTGCTGCCATCATAATGGTACTGAACCTGGTTAAATTAACCGGGCAGGTACTTTTTTGCCTAATGCTATCTGTTTATAAAAAGGTATCGACACAATTGAAGGAGCTAGCGATTATCATAATAAAGCTTACCAAACCAGAACCGCCAAAATTGGCAATTTTAAGAAATTGCTTTACTTTTTCAGCAGACCCTATGTAGTTAGGCTTTAGAGAAATACGGGTCTGCTCCATATTATCACTCTTCTATATCATTAGTGATAACACCTTGCAACGGCGCTACAAAGAACACCGGCGAGCGCTAAAGGCTTCTTAAAAAATTCGAATAGAGTGGTTAGTGAAACCGCTAGTAAATAAAAAAGCCTCAAAATATTGAGGCTCATTTACTTCTACTACTGTCTAAGTGGTGTGGGCCGGGATCGAACCGGCGACACAAGGATTTTCAGTCCTTTGCTCTACCGACTGAGCTACCGCACCTCCTTTTACCCTTTCGGGCTGCAAATATAAGATGATAATCAAACCGGCAAAATTTTATTTGCCTTTATCCTCATTTTTTTACTTTAAAACTCACAGTTGTTCGGCGTTCTTGCAAAAGCTATCACATCTCGTATATTAGTCATCCCGGTTACAAACTGAACCATCCTTTCAAAACCCAGCCCAAAACCGGCATGAGGTACGGTTCCAAAACGCCGCGTATCTAAATACCAGCTCATCTCCTCTACCGGTAAATGCATTTCCTTCATTCTTTCCTCCAGTTTGTCTAACCGCTCCTCTCTTTGCGAGCCTCCTACAATCTCTCCTATTCCGGGAGCAAGTATATCCATTGCCGCTACCGTTTTCCCATCGTCGTTCTGCCGCATATAAAAAGCCTTTATCTCTTTTGGATACCCCGTTACGATAACCGGTTTCTTAAAATGTTTTTCTACCAGGTAGCGTTCATGTTCGCTCTGTAGGTCGATCCCCCATTTAACATCATATTTAAATTTCTTCTTTTTATAAGCGGGGCTGTCGAGCAAAATATTAATGGCATCTGTATAGGTAATTCTTTCAAAGTCGTTGTTTAAAACAAACTCAAGCTTTTCCATTAGTCCTATTTCTGAACGCTCATTTTGCGGTTTTTGCTTTTCTTCTTCGGCAAGCCGCTGATCCAGGAACTCAATATCCTCGCGGTTGTTATCCATCGAATATTGAATTAGGTATTTAATGAACTCCTCCGCTAAATTCATATTGTCCTCAATGTCACAAAAAGCCATTTCCGGTTCAATCATCCAAAATTCAGCAAGGTGACGTGTTGTATTTGAATTTTCAGCTCTAAAGGTCGGTCCGAAAGTGTATACTTCACTAAAAGCCATAGCTCCTAACTCACCCTCTAACTGTCCGCTTACGGTAAGATTAGTGCTTTTACCAAAAAAATCTTCCCCAAAATTGATGCTGTTGTCCTCGTTCCGCGGTGGATTATCAAGCGGCAGCGTAGTTACCCTGAACATTTCTCCCGCACCTTCGGCATCTGAGGCCGTAATTATTGGGGTATGTAGGTACACAAAACCTCTGTCATTAAAAAACCGGTGTATGGCAAATGCGAGAGAGTGCCGGATCCTGAACACGGACCCAAAAGTATTTGTTCTGAAACGAAGGTGAGCCTTCTCTCTTAAAAATTCAAGTGAATGCTTTTTAGGCTGCAACGGATATTTCTCAGCATCGGAGTCACCCAATACTTCCAGTTTTGTAGCCTTCACCTCTACCTTTTGCCCCTTTCCCAGCGAGGGCACTACAACCCCGCTAATTTTCAATGAAGCTCCTGTTGTAATTCTTTTTAATGTAATATCATCAAGCAAGCCAAGTTCAACCACTACCTGCAAATTATTATTGGTGCTGCCATCATTTAAAGCTATAAACTGGTTGTTGCGGAATGTACGCACCCAACCCATTACAGTTACCTCCTGCCCTGTCGCATCAGCCTTTAACAGGTCTTTCACCTTAACTCGTTTGTTAAACATGGTTGTTTATTTTAAAGAGGGCAAAGATAGGGACTTGTAATTTTGTATGACTTGGCTCGCGAAAATGTAAGTGCAGTAATGCAATGTGGCAAACATGCTATGGCTTAACTTTTGAGTGTCTCCGAATCTATTGTTTATCTAATTAAAGGAGCGCAGTGTTATGAACGAATATTTAAGAATGAATTACTACGGGAATACGGTTTTGCAATACTTGTACGTACTGGCCGGGATCATAGTCGCATGGATCATTTTTAAGATTATCCGCAATATTGTTATTGTGAAAGTGAGGAAGTGGGCCGGCAAAACGAAGAATAGTTTTGATGACGTTCTAATTACAGGTATAGATCGTTTTGTTATTCCTTACCTCTATCTGTTCTGCAACTATATTCTTATCAATCAACTCAACATGACGAGAAGAGCTGATAAATTTTTAACCCTTAGCCTTACCGTCGTTACTATTTATTATGTCGTGCGTGTATTAAATCATTCGCTTCAGTATTCACTATACCTGTATTTGCATAAAAGAAAAGAAGGCGATATTCGTATCAAACAGTTCAATGGCATCTTGCTCGTTATAAAAGTGTTTGTGTGGATGTTAGGACTTTTATTCTTTCTCGATAATATTGGTTACCATGTAACTACTATTCTCGCGGGCTTGGGAATTGGAGGTATAGCTGTTGCGCTCGCCGCGCAAAATATATTGAGCGATCTGTTCAGTTACTTTGTTATCTTTTTAGATAAGCCTTTTGAAATTGGAGATTTTATAGTGGTAGGTTCACAAAGCGGCACGGTGGAAAGAATTGGAATAAAAACTTCCCATGTTAGGAGTTTAGGTGGCGAGCAAATGATTATACCAAATGCAGACCTGGTAAAGTCAACTATAAATAATTACAAAAGGTTAGAACGCAGAAGAGTGGTGTTCGAAATTCGGGTTGTCTATAATACTCCGATCGAATTGCTTGAAGAAATTCCGGGAATCTTAAAGGCAGCCGTAACTAAAAGAGAAAAAATATTATTTGATCGCGCTCACCTTCAAAACTTTGAAAGCTATTATATCAACTACGAGGTTGTGTATTCAGTTTTAAGTGATAACTATAATTTATTTATGGACATCCAGCAGAGTATATTGTTAGAAATATTAGCAGAGTTTAAAATGAGAGGAATAGAAATTGCGATACCTGCACAAACAATTGCAATAAATGGTGAAACAAAAGAAAAGGTAAATGAAGACAGGTAAAAAGGATTAAGAATAACATTTCCAACGCCTTAAACTATTTCTTTACAACCATAAACTTGCATTAAGGCTCAGCTAGTTCCCTGTTTTATTTTATTCACGGCTATGCTAAGTGTTTATATAACTAACGCCCGGACAATTAATTCCGCTAAAAACCGTTCTGATTTGGCAAATCCTTAATTTAAAATGTTCCTAAAAATTCAATTATATATTTAGTTAATGATAATATTTTCTAATTTTGTAGAGCAACCAGTGGTAAACCTGCGAGTTTTTAAATGGGGTGAAAAGAAGGAAGTAGCAAAAAAAAATCACTTTTACTTTTAAATTGATAAAATAGAAGTGTTAAACAGGATGAAACCTTAATAAAATCTTATAAAGTAGGTAAAAAAACAAAAAAAGTTTTATTTTTTTTGTTTTACAAATTTGTGACGTAAACTTGCATAGAAATTTAAAGCTGATCAGTAACAACTACTCTTGACTCGTCAGTTTTTCGGTTTTCCCAGTTTCATTTTCATTCAAATATTTTCCTTACCTATTGGATGTTTTGAGTTTTAACTATCAAAAATATTTATGTACGACATTTCGCAACTGAACGATATGCTTGTTCCGGAGCTTCTGGATATAGCAGATCAGCTTAGCATTCCCAAAGCACAGAAAACTGATAAGCAAGAATTAATTTATAAAATACTAGACAGGCAAGCGACGGTAGAAAGCGAAACTAAAACTGCCACAGCTGAAAAAAGCAGACGTAGACGTACTGTAAAAACAAATGCTTCAAATGCGAAGGCGAATACAGCCGTAGCCGAAGAAGTAGCACCTCAGCCTGAAGAGCCTAAGAAAGAGAGCACTAAAAATAACGGCCCTAAACGTGCCCGTAAACCCAAACCTCCTAAAGAAGAGACCCCTCAAACCGAAATATCATCTGCGAATGTCGATGACAGACAGGAAGAGGCGATAGCTAATGAAGAAGGAAATAAAGCAAATGGTACTGCGGAAGAAATAGATGGGCAATCACCGGAAGGAACATCGGCGGTTCAAACACAACCTCAGCAGCAACGTTTTCACCAACAGAATCAACGCAGGGAGCCTTCGTTTAATATTGAATTTGATGGAGTGATTCAAGGTGAAGGTGTATTGGAAATGATGCCCGACGGCTACGGTTTTCTCAGGTCTTCAGATTACAATTACCTGTCATCGCCAGATGATGTGTACGTTTCTCCTTCTCAAATAAAATTGTTTGGCTTAAAAACAGGAGATACGGTTTTTGGGTATGTGCGTCCGCCAAAAGAAGGTGAAAAATATTTTGCTTTACTTAAAGTGGAAACCATAAATGGAAGAGGTCCTGAAGAAGTAAGGGATCGCGTACCATTTGATTATCTTACTCCGTTATTTCCCTTCGAAAAACTAAACCTTTTTACTAACTCAACCAGTTATGCAACGCGTATCGTTGATTTGTTTACGCCAATTGGTAAAGGACAGCGAGGTTTAATTGTTGCCCAACCAAAAGTAGGTAAAACAGTTTTACTGAAAGATATAGCCAACTCAATTGCGGCTAACCATCCTGAGTGTTATTTAATGGTGGTTTTAATCGATGAGCGTCCTGAGGAAGTTACGGATATGGAACGCAGTGTAAAAGCAGAAGTAATAGCTTCTACATTTGACGAACCTGCCGAAAAACACGTAAAGGTGTCCACGATTGCCCTGCAAAAAGCTAAGAGGCTTGTTGAATGTGGCCATGATGTTGTCATTCTGCTTGACAGTATTACCCGTTTGGCAAGAGCTCACAATACTGTTGCTCCTTCGAGCGGTAAAGTATTAAGCGGAGGTGTTGAAGCTAATGCTATGCAAAAGCCTAAACAGTTCTTCGGCGCTGCCCGTAAAATCGAGCACGGAGGTTCATTAACTATCCTTGCTACCGCTCTTATTGAAACCGGTTCTAAGATGGATGAGGTGATATTTGAAGAGTTTAAAGGTACCGGTAATATGGAATTACAACTTGACCGCCGTCTTGCTAACAGGCGTATTTTCCCTGCAATCGACCTTGTTTCGTCTTCTACCCGTAGAGATGACTTATTGCTTGATAGGGAGACCCTGCAACGCATGAACATCCTTCGTTTATATATTAATGATATGAATACTGAAGAAGCGATGAATGAATTGCTAAAACGCATGAGGGGAACAAAGGATAATACCGAGTTCCTGGCAAGCATGAACGGATAACGATATTATGTATAGTCCAATTTAGTAGAAGCGACTTTTAAAGTGGCTTTTTATATGTAGCAGGATTCCTCCTTAAAATCTGGTTACATTTCCATATCATTGCTCAGCATATAGAGATAAAGCAATAAAAAAAGAGGCAATCTGCTACAGCAGATTGCCTCTTTTTTTATTGTAAAGGGCCCCTTCTATTTTAATAATTACCTCTGAATAAAGCTACTGCGCCTCCCGGTATTTCTGCCACCGGAACCATAATTACCTTTAACCGGGTTATTAACGGCCGGCTGTGGATTTGGTTGTTTTAAGCTGGTATCCATAAAATCATCAATAACAGGTATGCTTTGCTTTGTTAGTTTATTAATATCACGCAAGTATTGTTTTTCTTCTGCATCGCAAAATGAAATGGCTGTTCCCTCTGCGCCTGCCCTGCCTGTACGACCTATACGATGAACATAAGTTTCGGGGGTATTTGGCAGGTCGTAGTTAATTACATGAGAAAGCTCCTCAACGTCAATACCGCGTGCGGCAATATCAGTAGCCACTAACACGCGAAGCTCTCCATTTTTAAACATAGACAAAGCTCTTTGCCTGGCTGACTGAGACTTATCTCCATGTATCGCATCGGCAAATACATTGGCCCGGTTCAGTTCTTTAGCTACTCTGTCGGCACCGTGTTTGGTTCTTGCAAAAACAAGTGCCCGTTTTATGGCATTATTTTTCAAAAGGTGGTGTAACAAGCCCTTTTTGTCGAGCTTATCAACAAAGTAAACACCCTGCTGCACTCTCCCTGCAGTTGAAGAAACCGGGGTGACCTCAACCTTTACTGGATTATTTAAAATGCTGTCAGCAAGATGTGAAATTTCGGGAGGCATAGTAGCAGAAAAAAACAGGGTTTGACGGTTTGAAGGCAGTTTTGCAATCACCTTCTTAACATCATGAATAAAACCCATGTCGAGCATCCGGTCAGCTTCGTCGAGTACAAATAACTCTACGTGCTGCAAGCTTATTAGTTTCTGGGCCATAAGATCAAGGAGTCTTCCGGGGGTTGCAATTAAGATATCCACCCCGTTTCTTAAAGCATTAACCTGTGAATGCTGAGAAACTCCTCCAAAAACAACCAGGTGACGTAAACCGGCGTATCTTCCATAAGCTGCAAAACTTTCGTCTATCTGGATAGCAAGTTCTCTTGTTGGCGTTAATACGAGTGCCTTAATTTTTGCAGGTCCTCTTTCCAACCTCTTTTCTTCATGCAATATCTGAATAACCGGAATAGCAAAAGCTGCTGTTTTCCCTGTGCCGGTTTGCGCGCATCCTAAAAGGTCTTTACGCTGTAATATTATAGGTATTGATTTTTCCTGTATAGGTGTAGGAGTTGTATATCCTTCATTTTTGAGCGCTTGTAAAACAGGCTCAATTAAATTTAAATTTTCGAACGACAATTGATAAATTGTTTAAATAAAATAATATTATTCTCACAAATAATATGTGAGAGTCGATATGCCCGTAAAGTTTGGACCAGGTGAAATTTTAAAGGAGAAGGAAGATTTCAAGGTCTGAACCGAGAGAGTATATTTTGATTTTGTAAAAGTAAGACTTTAAAACAAAATAATTTGATAAAGAGCTGACTTTTAGTATTTAAGCTATCCGAATATCATCCTGATGGAGATATAAAAAAGAAAGCTGTTTCATGTCAAATGAAACAGCTACGGTATGGTAAATAAAAGTATGATTAACTGAATAAGTATTCCAGATCCTCTCTGGTAAGATTTTTTACAAAACCTGCATCATCTGTTATAAGATCTGCTGCCAGCGCTTTCTTCTTCTCCTGCAGCGATAATATTTTGTCCTCCACCGTATCCTTACAAATCATCCGGTAGGCAAAAATATTCTTCGTCTGCCCAATACGATGCGTACGGTCAATGGCCTGTTGCTCTACGGCCGGGTTCCACCAGGGATCAACAATATAAACATAATCCGCAGCGGTAAGGTTTAAACCTACTCCCCCTGCTTTTAACGAGATAAGGAATACCCTGCAACTGTTGTCGTTTTGAAAACTCTGAATCGCCTTTTCGCGGTCAGGGGCAGAAGTACTGCCGTCAAAATACTCGTACTTAACTCCCAGTTCATCCAGTCTTTCCCTAATCAAAGCAAGCATTCCCAAAAATTGAGAAAACACGAGCGCCTTATGGTCGCTTATATTTTCTGTAATTTCTCTTACCAGCTCGTCCAGCTTAATAGAAACATTAGGGTACTTTTCATCGTCTTTCATGATGGCCGGGCTGTCGCAAATCTGCCTCAGCTTCATCAAGCCCTGTAAAATGGTAAGCTGCGATCTTGATATTCCCTGGCTTTCGACAACTCCGAGGATCTTATCCCTGAAATCGTTGCGGTAGGCATCATAAATTTTTCTTTGCTCATCTCCCATTTCACAAAAAAGAATCATTTCCGTTTTATCGGGCAGATCTTTAGCAACCTGTTCTTTTGTTCTTCGTAAGATAAATGGAAAGAGCAGCTTACGCAGGTGTTCTTTTTGCTCCTGTTCGCCAAACTTGTCGATGGGAATAGCAAACTCCTGCTTAAAGAATTCCATTGAACCCAGCATTCCAGGGTTAAGGAAGTTCATTTGAGCAAAGATGTCGAAAGTATTATTTTGCAGCGGCGTACCACTTAAACAAAGGCGGCTTTTTGCTTTTAATAAACCCACAGCCTTTGTTACTTTACTCGATGGATTTTTAATGGCCTGGCTTTCATCTAAAATTATATAGTCAAAGTCAGCTTCTACAAAAGCTTTTATGTCGCTGCGTAACGTGCCATAAGTAGTAATAATTACTTCCGATTCCAAGGCCTTTATGTTGTGCTTTACACGTGTGCCTCCATGGTGAATATAATAGGTTAACGTGGGGGTAAACTTTTTAATTTCATTTTCCCAGTTATACATTAAGGTCGTAGGACAAACAACAAGAGCCTTCAGGCGGCCGTTTTCGTAACGGATATGATGCAGAAATGACAAAGCCTGGATGGTTTTACCCAAACCCATGTCGTCTGCTAAAATCCCCCCCCACTTTACTTCATTTAAATAATTTAACCACTGAAAACCAGATTCCTGGTAGGGACGAAGAATAGGCTTAAGGTGAGCCGGAGCTTCTACCTTTTCAATATCTTTAAAATCCTTTAGCTTCTCATAACGCTCTTCCAGTTGAAAAAATAGTTCCTCTTCATCACGGTTCTCATATAGCTCTTCAATTACACTAAAGTGGTAACGGCTCAGTTTCATTTTTTCACTTTTGCCCTCTCCCACTCTAAATAACAGCGAATACTTTTTAATCCATTCTTCGGGTAAAATTCCTAAAGAACCGTCCTGCAACTGAACGAACTGCTGTTTATTGGCCAGTGCTTTCTTAACGTCTGAAACGGTAATCTTCTGGTCACCAAAATGTATCTCCACCTTAGCGTCAAACCAGTCTGTGTGACTGCTGATGTAAATTTTAGTGGAAGGCTTGGCGGTATTAAACCGAAAGTTTTTTAATGCTTCAAAGCCAAAAACGGGGATATTCATATCACGCATCGCGTCCACGAAAAGGAAGAACCAGTTGTTTTTTAAAACGTCGCCGCCTTTTAAAATAAGGTTATCCGTTCCCTCCTGCCGTATGAACTGCGAATGCAGGTTTTCCACCTTTTTAATAAAAGCCTGCTCTTCTTCTATGTTACGTTGAATAACCAGCAAGGTGTCCTGCTGCGGAACGATGAGTTTGTCTTTATCCTGCGGTTTAACCTCATACCCCCTGTATAAAAACACCGGTTGAAACAAGAGATAATCGCCTTTTTCCTTTAATAAAAGCCTTACATCCGGTTTAATATCTTTTACATCTTCCCGCTTAACGTTATTAAACTGAACGTTATAGTCTTTTGCAAGTGGTAAAACTGTCTGCTGAAGCTGCCTGGCCCAATCTGCCTCTTCTATCTCTATTTTACCCAGAGGCATAAATTTTTCCACGAGAAAAGCATCTTTTGGGTTTTGCCACAAAAAGCAAGTGTCGCCGTTAAGAAACAAAAGTGGCGACTCCACTTCGTTCTCTGTTAAGGGCACTTCAATATGATTGAGACGCACAAAACACTGCACCTCATAAAGGCCGTTATTGTAATTGATGTTGAAATTGAGCAGAGAAGGCTCGTCGCTTAGGTGTATCTTTTTAAGGTTTGCGGTAGTAAAAGGTTTTTTAGCGGGCAGGTAAAAAGAAAAATGAGGATTAGCTTCTGTAAAAATTTTCTTCAACTTAGGATGAAGATATTCTACGATCAGGTTCCTCGTCTCTTCGGGGAGCGTGTCATTATGTTGTTGAATAATATTCTCCCAAATGCCGCTAAAAGGAGAGTTCCTGTTGAGGTAACGGCTTACTTCGGTGGTTTGAAGCTTTCGTAATTGCTGTATCAATAATTTGTCATCCTCACTGAAAACTTCAGTATTGATGTATTTTGCCAGGTCAAGCTTTTCCGTTTTACTGGTAAAAGCTGTTCTTTCTTCATTTGGCTCACCTTGTATTGCCTCTACCTGTACAAAGGGATATTGATCGTTGTTAAGAAAAACCAGACCCAGTTGCATTGCTGCCGGTTTAGCAACTTCTTCCTCAACTTCTACCTCTGCCTGTGTATTTACTACTACCGGTTTTCTTTGAAAACCAATGGTAGATGGGGCAATCCGTTTAATGCTAGAGTCCAGAACCCTTAGAAAAGGCTTACCATCTTTGTAGGCAAACTCAAATTTTCCTTTCAGGTCGTCGTTCAGAGAAAAGCCATAAGCTTCGAGCAGCTTATTTTTTTCTTTATCCCAATTTCTAATCGTGTCAAAATAATTTGCGCCAAACTTATTATATAAGTGAACCAACAGGATGACCTTGTGTACGCATAAAGGATGTTTTGAATCGCTTTGACAGGTACAACTTGTATCAAAATTTCTCTCTTCATTTTTCTGTACAAGCACTTTGTGCTCTTCCCCTTCATACTTTACTTCGGACCTCACTCTTTCGTCTTTTGCCTCAATTATCTTCGGCTTGCTTTTTTGAAGGAATTCCTCGGCGATGGTGTAAGATTGGGGTGAAGAAAGTAACCGGATCATCTTAAGATCGAGGTGCTTCATTTTCACAACCGTATGCTTCTGGTCATACATTAAATCCTTCTCGTCCAGCATATTGCGGTCGAGCAATTCCTGCAGTTGAAATAAAGCGCCGGCCTCATGGCGGCATATTTCTCCTAAATTATAAGGGCAGCTACACCGCAGAGACAACGTTGCAGCATCTTTAAACTTGCTTATATTTACCCGGTAGGTAGTCGCATAACTATCATCTTTTACCCTGAAAACTACAGAACTCATTAAGTCATCATATTCTACCAGCTCAACATTTCCTGTAGCATGAATTTTCTTTCCCCGGCGAATTACTTCATCAGTTCCGTTATTGTAAATATGTTTTATTAAATGCGGTAAGGCCATGAATTCGTTTAATGATATTAATTGCTTCTGCTCTTTTTAACCTGCTGGAATATTAGCCGTTCACAGACTTTCTACAAAAACTTCTCTTTCTACCTTGTGGGGTACCAATTCTCCTTCGGCTATAAAAAAGGGCAATTTGCAAAAGTAAAGAAAAACATGGCATAATTAGCAGGTGATACAACGTGCCAGGGAACGAAATGTTTGTTAAGAAAGAGCATTGGTTCATCTGCCAGGCAGCATACCTGCAGTTTAAAAGCTGTCATGATTCACAATAAAACACTTCGATCTTTTACCGGATAACAAGGTTTCCCTGTGTATAGTAAGGTAGAATATTGGCAACATCTGGTGTCACACAGTACTCCAGGTCTTTTTCCAATCCATATGCAGACAACCTGTGCCAATGTGTTGTTTTTTGAATGAAAGAATAAAGATGATCTTTATTTATAGTATACATCGTTTCCGCCATTAAAGAGCTATCGTCGTGAATAGTAAAATGTTCTTTAATCCTGTTAATGACAGCTCCCGCAAAAAGCGTGTCCTCCAGGTTAAACCTGTCTTTCCAGCCGGAACAGGCAAGTATAACAGGTTTATTTTCTGAAAGCAGGTGATCACAAACAGCGCCCAGGTTTGGAAAGGAACCTGTAATAACTTCTTCGCATCCTTTCTCTAACGCCATATGTAAAAGCCTGGTGCCGTTCGTTGTGGTAAGAACCAACGTTTTTCCTTCGATAAAAGCTTTTGAGTACTCAGCGGGAGAATTACCGTATTGCAATCCTTCGATTACTTTTCCATCTCTTTCGCCGGCTGTTATTGAACCCGGAAGCCTGTTCCCTATCCTCTTACATTCTTCAACCTGGGCCACCGGTATTACTTTTGTAGCGCCGTTATACAATGCAGTGGCAATAGTAGATGTTGCTCTAAACACATCAATAATAACAACAATACTATCCTTAAGGTCGTACAGGTTTAAGAAAACAGGGGATAATACGGTATAAAGCAGAGGTTTTTTATCCATAAAGCGCAAATATAAACCTTACAAGCACTAATAGAGCTAATTTGATGGCAGTTAAGATTTTTTAACCCGATAGCTGAGTTCTACACTACCAACACCCGCGTTAACCATTTTTAGCTTTCTGGCCGCTTTCTTACTTAGATCTATTATTCGCCCGGCTACAAAAGGCCCACGATCATTTATGCGAACTTTAACCGTTCTTCCGTTTGATAAATTTTTCACCTTTACTTTAGTACCAAACGGCAGGGTTCGGTGCGCTGCCGTTCTTTTAGACTGCCTGAACTTTTCACCATTTGACGTGCGCCTTCCTTTAAATTTATCAGCATAATAAGATGCTTTTCCTGTTTCGGTAATTTTAGGTGCACACGATGCCAGAAGGATTACAACGGTAAAAAATAAACCTGTCCATTTTTTATTATTCATCATTGGCTCTTTCTGTTAATGTGCTTCCAACCAGTTTATTCCAACCCCTATTTCTGCATTTGCCGGAACCTCGTTTGGCAGGGGCAAAGCTGTTTGCATACAATCTATTATAAGCGGTTTAATCACCTCTACTTCATCTGCCATTGCATCAAAAACCAGTTCATCGTGTACCTGTAAAATCATTTTCGATTTCAGGTTCCTTTGTTTAAACTCTTTATCAATCTTAATCATTGCCAGCTTGATCATATCCGCCGCGGTTCCCTGTATAGGCATATTGATGGCGTTTCTTTCCGCATAACCCCGCACGGTAAAGTTGGCGCTGTTAATATCCTTTAACCACCTTTTTCTACCAAGTAATGTTTCCACGTAACCGTTCTTTTGCGCAAATTTCATTTGCCTGTCCATGTACTGCTGTATGTTAGGAAACTGCTTTTTATAGTTGTCGATGATCTCCTTTGCTTCGCTGCGGCTAATTTTTAAGTTTTCTGAAAGTCCAAACGCACCCTGGCCGTAAATAATGCCGAAGTTTACACTTTTGGCTTTATATCTCATTTCCTTGGTCACTTCACTTTCATCAATGCCATAAACTCTTGCCGCTGTTGCAGTATGAATGTCTTTGCCCTGTTTAAAAGCTTCGCACATATTTGGGTCCCCGCTAATGCCTGCAACTATCCGCAGTTCTATCTGCGAATAATCTGCGCTAACCAATACATGCTCTTCATCCCTGGGTATAAATGCTTTTCGTATTTCTCTCCCTCTTTCGGTACGTACCGGTATATTCTGAAGATTAGGGTTATTACTACTTAACCTTCCGGTCACCGCAACCGCCTGGTTGTAGCAGGTATGCACCCTTCCCGTTTTCCTGTTGATCATTAAGGGAAGCGCGTCTATATAAGTACTTTTAAGTTTAGTCAGTTCTCTAAAAGCAAGAATATCTTCTACTATCGGGTTTTGATTAGCCAGTTTTTGCAGTACGTCTTCGCCTGTTGCGTATTGACCACTCCTGGTTTTCTTAGCCTTAGGATCAATTTTCATATGCTCGAACAAAATCTCGCCCAGTTGTTTCGGCGAGCCCAGGTTAAATTTCAAACCACAACAATCAAATACTCTCTCTTCCGCTGCTTTTGCTTCGGCATCCAGTTGTTCGGAATATTCTTTCAGAAAATCCACATCAATCCTAACCCCCTCGTATTCCATGTTGAGCAAAACCTTTACAAGAGGCGTCTCCACTTCATTAAACACCTTTTCTACTGCTCTTTTTTGAATGATTGGTACAAAAGCATTTTTTAATTGTAGGGTGATGTCAGCATCTTCCACCGCGTATTCTTTTATTTTCTCCACTTCAACATCGCGCATCGTTAACTGGTTCTTTCCTTTTTTGCCTATCAGTTCTTCAATGGGGACGGGTTCGTAACGCAGGAACTGGGCACTTAAGAAGTCCATGTTCCGTCTTCCTTCCGGCTCTATCAGGTAGTGCGCCAACATCGTATCAAATACTTCTCCCTTCAGTTCAACGTCGTACCACTTCATTACGATCATGTCGTATTTGATGTTCTGTCCCACCCATTTTTTAGCAGGATCGTTAAACAAGGGTAGAAAATGCTGAATGATCTTCAAAACTTCTTCCCTCTGAGGCGGAACGGGAACATAATACCCTTCCCCGGTCTTATAAGCGAAACTCAAACCAACCAATTCTACATCGTGCGCGTAAGTACCGGTGGTTTCGGTGTCAAAACTGATCTCTTCAGTGGGCGCCAACTCATCCACCAACTGTTTGATTTTCTCTTCCGTGTCAACAAGGATATAATTGTGGGGAGTATTGGAAATGTTTTTATCTGCGACGAGTCCTACCTGGTTTTCAGGCGTTGCTTCTTCCGGAGACTGAGGCAGCGCGCCCAATTCAATCCCTGTTACTACTTCATCGGCATTAAATAGGTCCATTTGGCCGCCTGTATTTACCGCCACTACTTTCGGACCTTCAAACAGGTTGAACTCTTCTCCCAGTATTCTTCTTCCCAGAGCCTTAAACTCCAGTTCGGTAAACAGGTCCTGCAGGTCGCTTTTGTTCCATTCCTTCAGCCGGTAATCTTCCTCATGAAATTCAACCGGCACATTAGTAATGATGCGGGCAAGCTTTTTACTCATAATAGCTGCTTCCCTGCCGTTACGAATTTTTTCGCCCAGTGCTCCTTTTATGCTTTCGGCGTTTTCCAACACCCCTTCAAGCGTTCCATATTCTTTTAGCAGTTTGCAGGCCGTTTTTTCTCCAACCCCAGCGATACCCGGAATATTATCGACGGCATCACCCATCAATCCCAGCATGTCTACTACCTGCTCTACCCGTTCAATGCACCACTTGTCGCAGATTTTTTTCGCGTCAAGTATCTCCTCTTTGCTACCCATGTAGGGAGGCTTGTATATGTACACATGGTCGTGAATAAGCAGTTGTCCGTAATCCTT
>Ga0181466_1000264_pt3 | contig 14949 bp, 10 predicted proteins | sample InSIn4gowninarea_FD_119078 | JGI IMG/M metagenome (GOLD analysis project Ga0181466, IMG submission 119078) | Clean room microbial communities from NASA Spacecraft Assembly Facility at Jet Propulsion Laboratory, Pasadena, California, USA -... ... | reverse complement strand
ATAAGTTATTACTTTTTTGATAAAAAGACTTTTTTTGTCTTTAAAAGGTGCTATAAAAGAAAGCTGCTTTAAAAAAAATATTATTAATATCTCTAAATAATAAAATTAACCATTATGAGAATAGGATTTGAATCAATTTTACAACTGTGAAAGCATTTTATGACAGGAATAGCATTTCATGCAAATCTATTTTCGTGTCTACGCTTTTTAATAATATAAACACATCAAAATAACATGTTCCACCAGAATGATCGATTTCACTTCTTGACGCCGAGCGCATCATATCTTCGATTGTTATATGCAAACTATTTTTTGCACAGTCATTAATCACTTTTGACCGTTGAGAGATCGGTCGTTCGATATTCCTCGAGTCTTCGTACTTCTTGTATTCAGACTTTTCGCAAGCTCGCGGCATCGCGGAAAGTTGAACGAATTACGAAGTTTAGTCTCGAAGATTCCAACGTGAAATCGATCATTTCCAGTCGTTAGGCGGTAGCCGCCGATGGAAATACCTTGGAATATCCTGAATGTGAATCCCTGCGGACCTACTTGGACGCTGCCCAAGGAATGATATTGCAGCTGTTGCTCTAGGATAGCACGCACCTCAAGCTCGTCTGTGAATGTCGAACCAATGTCTAGGGTAACTTGCAACGTGAAAGCGTCGGACGTCGGTCTAAAAGTGAAACGTAACTGGTAGTCCAAAGCAGTAGAGATACAACATTAAAAATATCACCAAAGCGAAATTAGATGATACTTACGATATTTTGACAACATTGACCAAGTGCTTGTATCCCGGAATGTGGCGGTTGAATAAGTTCTCGAGCGCATGAGTGAGATTGCCACTTAATTCTCGATATTTAAGACTATTTCTGTCAGAATATTCTCGTCTGTATGGTTCGCCGACTGTCAACGTAATTCGATAGAATCCTGTAAAAAAACATTGGTTAGTAAAAAATAAAAACTCTTAATTTCCTTAAAAATAAATCTACAAATATATGATATATTAATTAAAAACTAAAGAGACTAATAAACTAATAAAAAAAATAAAATGTTTAAAAAATCCAATAAAAAAAAATAGAAAATTTTATTTTTAGAGATATTAATAATATTTTTTTTAAAGCAGCTTTCTTTTATAGCACCTTTTAAAGACAAAAAAAGTCTTTTTATCAAAAAAGTAATAACTTATTTAACAAGTGATCAAATCACATTTTAATAAAGAAAATGCAATAAGTGTTCCAGCAATAAAAAAAATTATAGAAATCCATTATATGCTATTTAAATTATATAATTATAGTATCGATTCATGTGCTATAATATCTCTGATTATAATTAATATAATTTTTAAAATATTTTCTGCCTCGCGCTAAAATATCAGTAGTACATCTTAAAATAAAGTTGCCATTTTCTCTTACTTTGATATTACAAGAATATAAAACTTATTTTAAAATTTTCCATATTAATAAAAACGTACAATGTTTAGTAGACAAATTATTACAATAATTTTTATTCTTCTTATCAATTCTTATTATTATATGCCGTTTGTATTGTTCAAAGAAATATTATTACACCATTGCCATAAATAATTAAAGTTAATTAAAATCTAACAGATTTATTGTCTTCATAAATAAAGAATTATAAAGAAATGTACAACTAATTAAATTAGTAGTATGTTTGATTAAAAAAATACTTAACATATTAAAATATATTTAATTAAAGTAATAGTATATTAGTATTTATTTTAATCAATAAAATTGCAATTCTATAAAAAATTAGAGACTTACGTATTTTGCCGTCAGAGTTGCCATGAATACTTGGACGATGGTCTATTTCTATTCCGCCTTCTCCTGCGCTACCTTCGATCTCTCCTGATCCGGCTAAATCTTCATCATCGCTATTTCCATATGTTATCGGTATTCTGTGACTTTCCGCGACGTTACTGATCTCATTATCGTGCTATATGGGCATAATAATATTTTTATATAGTAGAGATATTAATTATAAATTAATGAATAAATGTTGCAATTAAATGAAAAAACTGTAACGCAAACATACTTCCAAATCATCTATCATCGTTTACAAATCATCTATCGTATAATACTATTATCTATAGTAATATTATTGCAACCAAACATTTTCATAGAATTGAATTAAATGTAATAAACAGATGAAAAGTTAGAAAGCAAAATGTTTTCAAAGTAATATTTCATACCTCGTCATCTACGTCGCCAGCATCTTTATTCTTTTCACGAGTCAATCTTTCACTGACACCAGCAGCTAGATTTTCGGCACTTGGTTCTTCAGGTTGATCAAGAGTATGATTTCCGTTGTCTCCGTGCAAAATAACAGCGTTGTCAATAACTTGATCTTGATCTTCTTTTTGTTGATCTATCAAAAGAAAATTGAATAATTGAAAAATGGATAAATGGCAAAAATATTTTCAATAATTCTAATAATAAAGATTTTAATTGCACTTGATTAAAACTTTAGTACCTGACGGTGCTTGTGTCGTAGTTGTCGTTGTAGATAATGGATTTAAAAAATCCAAAACCTCTCTCTTTATCCTATGAAAAAGGGATTCGTCCTGTTGCTTTTCGATCAATGGTGCTTGGACTGCGGGTTGTTTGCCTTCTAGATCGAAAATCAAGTCATCGTCCTGAAAAAACAAATCAAAGTTGTAGGCTTCATATTTTTAAGAGAAATCGATTAGTTTTACATCAATAACAATTGTTACATGTTAGCGTGATAATTTGCTTATTCGTTTAATTTATTGTTTAATAATCGCTATTCTAATCATTATCATACGTAGAATACAAGCGCACATAACTTTGTTAATATTTTTATGAAAACGTAAACTCCGAAATCTAGTTTCTCGTATTTCAGATAGTTTCGAGAATGTTTTCTGCATTCGTTACAATTTCCGCCACTTTATAATAAATGCATAAGTCACTATCTCATCGGGTGCCTGAGAATCTGCCACCAGATAACCGCATATGCCTGCCCGCATACGCACGCGAGCAGCAACGGCACGTGTGAAAGACTATCGAGCGTATGTATTGCCAAGTATCCTCACGTGTCCCTCATAAAGAACCAATTCTCACCTAAACACACGATATAAATTCAGGATCGTCGGGCCATTCTGGCGGTAGCGGCGCGTCGTGATTCCGTAAAAACCGCGGCGACCGGCAAACTGCCCAAGATTCGAGTACGCGGGTCAATGACGTCGCTCGTGCGGGATGAAAATGGAGAGAACCGACGTACCGTATGGCAGGTATAAGCCAGAAGAGCCAACCGGAATAACGTATCGTTATGGGCGAATACCTGACGAGCTTGGGCTACGTACATTCCGCCCGGTTATGCAAACGCATCGCCGTTACAACATAAATATGAATAATACACTGTGTACCGATAGTACGATTCTATGTGCGTTTCTTACGTACGAATGAGAGAGAAGACATGCAACGCCTGTTAAATGAAGCGTTAATAAATTCTTTCACGGTCGTATTCGCTTCCAGCGAAAAGTAGTTTAATCAAACTATTTTAAGTATGCCGTTCTCTAAAATTAAATTCTCTAAATTTCAAAATTAGAATTTTCTAAGAATTTTAACTTATTTTTCTATGTTTTTTTTACTATGTGAAGGATTTAATTTTTATGTTAAGCGAGAACAACAATTTTTCTAAAATAGAGATAAAAATTAAGATATTAAAATAAATTTCTTATTTTACATTACATAAAGTTAAATTTTATGACACAAATTCGCGCCGATTTCTTTTTTAATAGAATTACTTTCCCAACAGCAAACAAGACAGATTTGTTTTTGACGCGACGTTTATGCATGCGCGCACAAAGTGCATGGCACTGCAACACGTGAGCGGAAATGTCGAGGTATCTTTTTTCACAGATGTGGAAGGTGGCAACTCGTGCACCGGTAATGAAGCTTGAAGCACGCCAGGCGAAGCGTATTATTACAGTCGCGCGTTTACACGTCACGCAGGCATCATTTAAGGATTCGCATGCAACATCCGACGATCGCACGCATTTACACGCAAGCGGCATTCATGCTTGCGTACGTCGTCAAAATGCGGGTGCAAAGCGATATACATGTGTTATATAACTTTGAACTCGGTCTTAACGAGGCTAACGACACGGCGCTACGTTTATTAATCCGCATTCAAGACAGTCTAAACATTCGCTGCACTCGCCGCACACGCGAGGTAATCGGATGCCTCTTCTTTGTTCGAAAGATCATCTCGTTAAGAGAAAAATAACATTTAGACATAAAAAAAGATCAAATACGTGCCACATGTTGTTATTATACTTCCATATTAATCGATCTTTCACCTCTTCAAATCTCATCTCTTCAAAATATTGTTCATTGAGTGTGTTTCTTAAGCATTAAGAATCACAAGCAGCAAAAATGCAACAACACTCGACGTGCTCGTTATTTCAAAATTGCGGAAGTCCGGACTTAGCGGCACGCAGATAAAACGCACTGCGAGGGACCATTTTAGATCGCGATAACGACCATGATGTGCGGCACATCCTGCCAGAAAACAGCTGGCACGATGTTCGCACACGCGGTTTTATTACAGACAATTTAGCGATTCGATCCGCATCTAAACTGTCCTTTAAACGATTACAGCGATGTGCACATCATATCATTATTAGCTAACGAGCATATGGATTTTATAAATAAAGAGGCCATCGGAAAAAATAATTTTATCTTATTTGCGGATACTTTGATAAATTCAACGAGACTCAACAAAATATAATCAGGAAAATATATTTCTTTCGCAGAAAGTTTATATTAAAAAATACGATATTAAATAAAGCATTACTTATTAAAATATGTGTTATTTTAAATAATTAAGATTTTTGAAATAACTATCTAGTAGACATCTAATTTGAAAATATCTTCTAATATGTTCTTTTACATCTCATTGTATCTCACATTTTATTCTGTTTTCATGTAGATTTTAACAGCGCGACGTAAACTTTTAGCGGGTGCAAAGCACGCGCTAATGACAGTCCACCGATAACGAGAATATAAATCCAACGCGGCGAGGTTGGACATCATAATAGAGCTCTTCGGGAAAAATAAAGAATCTGACCACGCTGGGCGCGGAAACATCAGCGCGGTCTGAGACGCGGAACTTTGTTATTCCGGGCAAGTTTTACACGGGATTCCACAGCTAAGTCCACTCTATGATCCTTTCACGGCAACTACGTGCTCATACTTCGACAAAACACCGCCCCTATAGTCCGAAATCCTTAAAATGCATGGGAAATACGTGTTGGCGCAGGTTAAGTAGCCCTAGGAAATTCGTCCTGCGTCGAACAAAACCGGCGAACTTTGGAGGGCTTTAGGACAAAGTTGCCTGCGACGCGACAGAGACGTAAGATGCTCAGTTAACCTTCCTTGTTTCCATTTTCTCTTTTTTCTTCCTTTTTGTTCTCGTAATGAGCCTCGCCTCATTTTGGCGAACCGAATGATGCACTGGTCAGAATGAGTCGGCGAAGTGTATTTCGTAATTACGCAAGAACTTTCATTGCCATATGCGGTCGCTTAAAACCGTAGCGCGTTGATGACTATACAAGGTAACGAATAAGATAAAATGCAAAAGTCAGCAACAGAAGTATATTTCTATACAAATTTAAATTTTTTCCTCTTTTTTTTGAAAAAAAGAAAACAATATTATCGTATAAAGCTATATCAACCTCTAATGTAAATATAAAATGTATGTCGACATATATTTATAATAATAAAATTTTTCTATCCAATTTGTAGTTTTCATCACCGAAATATTGTACATTGCTAGACACCCGGTATTTTGATAAGAATCGATAAGTACGTCTCAGAAAGAGAATGTTAGCACTTTTTTCCTCCCATTGTTGCAATTCTTACTTATGTCTTACTAAACCATCGTATGTAGGCTATCTCAGTTTGTTCGCGCACTGACGCGCGCACGAGATAACAGATATATATCTTTTATATAATACGGTTAGTTTCAGTTAAAAGCCTTTTTTGCATAATCATATTGATAACAGACACAGTGTATTTGAAAGAAGAGATAATTATAGTTTTTAGTAGAAACAAATCAGACATTAAGAGAAACTAAGTAGAATTCGATTTTAATAACATTTTTAAAATTCAATTTTATATACGGAATGACTGATGTAATACTGATCAATGTAGTAAATGATCAAATAAAAATAATTTCAAAAGAACAGCATCTGGCATCTAAGTAAATAAATGCGTGAATTACTACAAAGAGGCTTAGTGTCCAAATTAAATGGATTACTCTTTATAACAATATGTAGCTCAAATTTAAAAAATATAAAATTTTTTTAATATAAAAAAAATTTAATCCTTTTTTGCTTTTGTCTCTTTTTTGAACAAATAATAAGCTAAAATTTATTAATTTATGTAAATGCAAATTGGCAAAGTTTAAAATTTGTCTTGCATTTTATTTTTTATTATTTCGTTAGTTGTAATTTTACAATCGTAATCACGCGAATGAGAACACCATATTACATTTTTCTCATGCTTCACATTAATACTGATATGACTTGTAATCAAAGCATTTGCAATCTGTGGGTCAAAGCGTACTACAGATAATCAGCGACCTACAAGTTCGCAAATTTTTAGCACGAAAAATCGTAGATTGCTACACAGTTTTTAATACAGAAGAATAATTTAAAAAACTATTACAAACGTATATAATATATATTAATTACTTATAAATTACTTAAAGTTTCCTTCATTTTATAATATTATGTAATATCATATAACACACATACACGCACACAAAGCCACTAAAAAAAATAATAAAAGAAGAAAAATATAATACATTTTATAATTCTCCATATTGCAGTCATGTCTAATGAATGCATTCTTAAAATGGAAAATTAGAGTTTTACAATAACGTTCTAAATATTTAAGAACGTCTTATGAGATAAATGATAATTATTGCATAACGGTTATTAATATAATTGACTTAATAATACGACTGCTATAAAATACTCATTCATCTATCTAACGTTATAAAATTACCTGAAAAATTGTGACACCTACATATATATAGAACTGTAATTTAGTAGTGTCAAAAGTTATGCGTCCCAAAGAGAAAAAAAGGAGAGGCATGCTCAAAGGTCAAGATCCAGCACGTCTCGCGTAAGGCAAGCAGGCAGGCATCGGAACGAAGAAATCCCTCCAATTTGAGGGACTTCTTCGGGGCTTCGACTTAACGAATATATACGTCCGCTCTTTCGCGTCCTCCAGAAAGAGGAAGCCGATATGACGCAGAAAAAGCGAGTCGATAAAAGCGAGAGAAGGGAGGAAATGATAGAGAACGGAAGAGAGAAGGACGTGAAAAAGGAGAAGGGGAGGTTGGCCGATCGTCCTTTGCTACATATGAGATTCTTAAGCCGTGCTATATTAATGCGAAGAACATGTTACATGGAGTGGAATAAAGGGGTGACAGCGGGGGAGAAGGAGAAAAAGGAAGGCGGGGAAAGGGTGGCGTCGTGGCGCGAAAAAGAAGAGCGGAACCGCGCGGAATACTAAGGAGGATCACACACGCCCACCGAATCTGCGTCCAGGATGGAAGGACAGGAGTGGGTACCCCCTGTTTAACCGCGCCTTTGCATTTTAACAGGCTCTCGCCGCAGGAACGAGTCTTGCGACCCGAGATAAATGGTGCGGCAAACGGCTAAATAGCTTGAAATAATGCGTCAACAAGTAATTGCAACACTTTGATCGTGTCGGTTAATTATGCGGAATAAAAAAATTGTAATACCTCTCTGTTACTAGTCTCTCAAATATAGTACCTTTTATCTTAAGAATCTCATATGTAGTGAAAAGCTAATAAAAATGGAAAGAAAGCAATTTTCTGAATATAACATAAAGCTGTCGTAGCACGAACAGATTAACAGACGTGAGCTCTTGCAGCGTTAGTAAATGTTTTAGATGTTTTTCAAATCAATCGCATAATGTAACAAATTGAAAACGAGATAATAAAAAAGCATGTAAAAACTATTTAACCCCGATATAAATGTACAAAAATACAATTTGATATTCAATATAGACCACAGATAGAGGGCAAGTTAAGAATTCACGTACAAATATTAATAAATAACATGTGCTTAATTCCCAACATCGATAAGCGGGTCCACGAAAGTGTGGCTAGCTGCTGAAGTAGGGATGATCTTATATGAACTTTCATATCCCCACGTTTCGGGACAACACGACCAAATAATTCCGGCTCGACCAAATACCTAAATCCTCTCTTGGCTTCACCCGCGAAATTGCGGAAATCATCTCGGTCCGATTTCCCGAGGAGAACGCGACGTCGGTTCTCAGAACGGTCGACGGGCCCGCGGGCTGCGATCTGCCACTCGCACTTCAACCCTCAACACCGGAAAAAGCGCATTAACCAGTTTTCGGGGAGAACTAGTTTCACCGGCTGCCCTTTCGCGAGAAATATTTCGAATGACGAGATATCAATTCTTTAACGGTTAAAACCGAAACCGTCTCTTCTAATTAATTATTATGCTGACATATTTTGACATTTAAGTGCAACTCAAATATCTGCAAAATTTCTATTTAAAAAACGATATAAACATCGTGTAAATAAAAATTTTACTTCTTAGATAGGACACTCGATATTTCATGAATTTATAAAACTATAGTTTTAAATTTCCCTTCCTAGTTCTTTCAGTTTGATGATAAATATGAGGAAAACATTACATTTATCAGAAACAAACCCGTATCAAACAACACTGATTCACTGAAAAATGTTGAGCAAATTGAAAATTCTCGATGTAGAATTCTCATCTTACTGCAGAATTAGTCGTAAAGTTAGAAAACATTAAAAACAATTAAATCGCCGTTAAAGCAGAACTAAAAGAAAACTCAATTAGATCGTTGCCTTTGTCATTACACCTATGTGCACAGACTTACGGCACGTTATCTTTTGAACACTATATCATTCTCTTTTTAATAGCTTTTATCGATCTTTTTCACAAACGGGTTGGCAAATAAGTCTTTTATTAACTAAGAATAACGATGCATATTAATTTATTATTATTCAGTTATAATTTATGAAAAGATAAACTCAAAGTAATTTATCTTGTTCCCAAATTGATGGTAATTGTTTAATTATGTAATATTTCTTTCCGATATTTCTAGCAATGTCAAAATTATTTTTTACATAAAACCTAAAATTAATATATACATATTTATTCTTGTCAAATTACTATATTTTATAGTTATACTATAACCACATGTAATTATATATTCGATATTGTATGATTTATTAAGTATTTTATCATTTTTTATATTTTTTGTTTAAACAAAGTCAAACAAATTCGTTTAAAATACATGATTGGCTGCAAGAAATCGAAGATATTTAGCCTGATTCATCGGTATTTGTCATCCTTCGCTCTCTTTTTTTTTATGCGGCCCTTTCCCGTTTTTTCTGTGAGCGATGAAACCCGAAGCGACAAGTGGCGAGCTCAACAAATTACGAAACTCCACTTACCACTTAGCGTCCGAACGAGGATGCTTGTGTCGCCCGTTATGATCTGCCGTGCACCCGCTCCCCTACAAAGGGGCGCGTTAAGTGTCACCCCGACTGCTTGCAAGGCGTGTAAATTGCGTGACAACTATTCCGACTGTATTCGTATTTGTTTTCCTAGATTTAATCCTCGACTATCACGGTTAACTCTGAATGATGTAAATATTATATGTAAGTTTGGTTTTACGCTACATTTATCGGTTTTTTATATATAATATATTAAAATATTTAAAAACTTCCAATGTTTTGCAAAATATAGTGTGCAAATATTTAAGAACTTGTTTATACTATTGAAAACAATTGAGATACATCAAATTATTGAAACATTAAGTTACTGAAATAATCATCAATTATTACATTCTGCTTATTAGTATTTAAATAGTATAGTATATACACGAGGCGTTTTGAAATCAGGACAATAATGTTCTATAAAATTTGTTGATCTAAAGACAAAATATCAAGACAATAATAGTTCTCGATATATCAATTGTTGAAACTGAAAAGTTGTTTGTGCAAATTACTGAACTAAAATTGATAGAGTGAAACATGACTTTTTACTTAATTCAAAATAGACTTTAATAGTATTCTAATTTAAAGCTTTGTTACTAAAATGTCAAATATGAAAAGTTAAAAGAAAATATCATTCTTCACATTTCATTAAACATTGATTTTAAGAAAAATGTGCTACGATAACTTTCTGTCAATTTCAAGGCATCCCGCATACATAACATGCGGGCGAGAATAAGTGCCTACGTCCATTTTATCGTGATTAATGAGACAAATAATTATGAAGTAAAGTGAAAGGGAGTTGAGAGAAGCACTTAATGCGTGCCTACAAATCTCGTGAGAAATCAATCGGCGACAGTCGGTCGCCGATCATCGAGCGATTCGCTTGGATTAGATTACGTAACGCATCTCACGTTTTTGTTTGCCCCGACCAATCTTTAAAGATCGTTGGATCCGACGGTCATTAACTTTATTAAGTCGTTAAACCATGATGCACCGACCGAGCGTAGTCATCGCACGTGCTCCCATCGCGCGCACGGCTCATGAGCCCCGGCAGCAATTGACGCTCGCTTTACATTTATCTCAGCGAGCCTTGACGGTCCGCAATATAACCGCCAAGAAATTTCGCAAACCTACATATGTACTGCAATCTTAGAGGGAAAGCGAAATACTTGACTTTTATTAAAGTGTTAAAAACTCTTTCGCGCGCAGCCCTTGCAGAATAATCAGAGATCTTTATCAATCAGTCGAATTGTATTATTGTTATTCCTTCATTAATTAACTCTGCTATATTTAATCGTCTACGTCAGTAGACGAGTTGCTTTGGTTCCCCAAAATTATAAGTGTCGATAATACACATACTCGTGTCGATGATTATCAAATGTGAGTTATATCATATGACCTGCGAAAGAAATCGCATGAACATATTTCACAATCCGCAATACTATAATCGCTCGTCAAGCAAATAATTTAAGCATTTTAAATAATAATTTAATTACAGTAAAATGTTTATAAAATACCATAATAAAATACCATAAATTTTCATAATTAATAAAATTAATTAATTTTTAAAATGATTGGGATATAAATATCCTATATCCTAATTGATTTATTGATACAGATTATATATATTTGAATTTGATTTAGTATATAAAATTTGTCTTATTTTTATGCGTATGCTGTCAATCTCCATTACCAGAAATACTCTAATGATAACTATTATTAGTAAACATTATTACTAAGTCATATAACTCAAAACCTATGCAGATAACATTGATCCTATTTTTAGACTAATGCATTTTCATGACACACTCAAATAAATATTGAAATATTCATTATCGCAACGATTTCGTTAAATAATGTTTCAACTTATGTGTAAAATCGCGAACGCCGATGTCGACCAATTCGTCGACCTAATCGATGGCATCGCTCGCAGCATGGATTGTATCCGCGATGTGTGTTTTGATGGGCGTTCATATATGCTTTCACTGAAAATAATGTCTGGAGCGTTTCGCGATCTCGCGGCCGCCTCGCGCGCGCAAATGTGCCGTAAGGAGCGAGCAGCTAAACCTCCACAAACATTCGAAAATGAATATCGCAGGATCGAGAGGTCGCAAAAGCGCGAGAGGGTTTCGATGTAGTTCAAATGTTTCAAAACATATTTCGTGCCATTGTATTTTTTATAGCCCCGTCAGTTTTCAGTGTTCACGTTTTACAGATAATATACAGATAATACACATATATCTGTAATGAGTGAAAACTGAAAATTGACGCATATATTATATACGTTACTAAAAAACTGTATTTCACGTGCCTAACAGTCGTAAAATCGCGAGTGTTGCTTTTCATTATTTAAAAGATTTATTTAAATAGAAAAAATTACAATTTAAAATATGTGTTTCGATGAATATCTGAGATAAAAAAGATCGAAATAGAATTCTTAAAAATTAAAATTGCAAACTTCTATTTAACTTGTTATTTCCGTGAATTAAATTCGTACTAAGGTCATCAAACGCAGTGTCGTTCGCTCATTGTGATTTTACAATTAAACTTTACAACTTTGTTTTAAAAGAAGATCCTTCTTGTATTCTCTTTTTTCAATTTTCATTTTTTTTAAGAAATACGTATAAAAAAGTCTTAGAAAATTTATAAATAATATGAAAACTGTATATGTGTAAATATCTATATAAAGTTTATTAAAATTTCAAATTGCAAACAGAGACACAAGAAAAACACTTCGATAAAGAAGCTTTGAAAATTTATTCTTGGCAATAACAATCATAATCATTCTATTGATATTGGATCTAGTTTGTCAAAGAGAGATAGCACCTGCTAAAGAGGAATCGCGAGATTTTCGGGTTGAATGCACAGGCGCATACACAAGGAGGGCACTGTTCTTCATCGCGGTGCTCGTATCGCCATGGATAGGGGCCGTGTGGCTGCTTTGTTTGGCAAAAGCAAACAATTCCCCGAGGAGCCCATTTCCGTCGAGCGCGCGAATCGAGAATAGATCAACGAGGAAACTGGAGCGGCGCGCCGGGGAAAAGTTCAGAAGTAGCTTGCGTCGGTCAGCCTTTGATCCCTAGGTTGGCAGGGTGTCCGCTTTTTCCACATAACTCGAGACGATCGCATCAAGATAGACTAACTGGCTAATGTCGACCGACTGCTTTCGATTGATTTGGCAGCAGCCACTGCGAGTATATTGTACGATATACGACGCGATTACGAACGCCCTACATATTTACAGGTAAATCTCTGAATAACTGTTATAAATTATGCGAGGAATTCATATATGTGCTACAAAATGGTAAGTATACGCAGCAATGTTATTTTATTTACGCTGCATTGAGCGACATAACTGGTCACCGCGCTAATAATAAATATTCGTGGCTTTGCGCCACGGATGAATAACAAAGCCCAGATTAAATTGCATTTTGTCTCACATCACAATCGACCTCATCTTAGTTATCTCAGTATTACCTCACCGCATTTTTTTTTTTAATTAATGAACGAAGCGCCGCAATCTCGATGCTCGGCCACATGTTTGATGGAGCTGTAGATTACGCGCAAGGAGAAATACGTCTCTGCTTAATTTCCACTCATCACGCGTAAGTGTTTGTTTTTATATTGCCGCGTAACTGACCGCATAATTGCATTTAGTTTGCATTAAGCATATCGTTTTCCGTAAACTTGCGGTAGAGCAGAAACAAACAGTGCAAGTCACTGATACACTGCAATATGGAGAAAATTATAAAAAATGATTTACGTGGATTTTTAGTAAATGTTATTTTCCTTAAAAAAGTTAAAATTTCTTTGATATTTCTTACATAAAAATTCACAATAAAAAATCATGATCATTATGTAATGTCTATGTTCAAAAGTTTAAAGTGCAACGAATTTTTTTCTCGCGCATCAATTGCAAGAAATTCGTACGTATCTTGAAGCGAAGCGCGCTTAAGCTTCTTCAAGACCGGAAAATTATACATTCGCGTTCAGCTTCGGGTTGAATACAAACCCGCAATTACCGTGTGTAATTCAATCTTCTCGCGTGAGTATCGGCTTAATGCAAGTAGGACTGCGCGCATGTATGAGTATGCAGTGGCCAGTTCACGGAAATTGGTGAGCGTGAAACGCGATATTGGCCACGCATCTTCCTCATTAAATGTCGTGTGGAAAATTGTTCCAGGTATCTTAAATATATATGTTTGCAACATAAATCCTAAAATAATAATAATAATCGCGAAACAATCAATTAGAGTTCATCATATTTTAAGAAAATTAACGCTTTGGACAAATGTATCCACTTTCCTTGAGAATTATAAAATTATCATTATAAAGATGTGGAGTTTAAATAACATGATATTTACATAAAATATCATAAATTTGCGACAAATGTTTAAATTTGACTATAAAATTACAGAAATTTCAAGGAATTCACAGCTAAAAGTAAACGTGACACTTCTAAACTATTCTATTCATTCGGTGTAAGTTTACATGCAATTTGAGCCAAAAAGATCATTGGTGAAAAATTAAGAATGTCACGAAATAGATCCACAATGATAGAAAGTAGGGCATCCATTAACGGAAAAATTATTGAAACGTTTTATAACCGATCATCTGTATAGATTCCCACTTAAGCGTAGGAATATTAGAGAAGCAAACTTTCAGACCTCACAACTTTATTACGTTCAATGGATCCATCGTTCAACTCTTAACAAACAAGTTCATCGTGAAATAATACTGCGCCGCTTTGTGATAATTGGAATGAATGTCAAGGCGTCTTCGCACTTTACGATGATGAGAATATATGTCCGACTGATGAAATTGACCTTTGCATTAATTATCGCCACCTTGCATGGCATATTATATCATTAGAACGGAATTTAGATAATTATATGCCATTTCCATTCAAAAGCGTATATCTTGATCTGCGTAGGTGTCAAGTTACGTGATAGGAATTATGATAGTAGCTACACAGGATAATTGATAATTCATTCACGGACTACGATTGCATATTTATTAAGAGATTCTGTCACTATAATTTTATCTTTTTAAATTAATTATCAGAGTTGTATATTCAAACATTAAAATTTATATTACTTACTTTTATTTATGCAGCTGTAACTACATATTTTGTAAGCAGTATAAAAATATCCTCGAAATAGTCATCGCTAAAATTATACTACACAAACAAAAAATATTTATTTTTATGTTCAAATATGGTAAATATTCAATAAAAAATAAATAATAAAATATCATCAAAAAATTAAAATTGTAGCTAAAAAAACACACAAGAATATTATTTCGAGAAAAATGCTATTTAAAATTTTTATTTTATTTTAAAAAGCGTTCAATACAAAATAATAT
>Ga0181466_1000475_pt1 | contig 14992 bp, 14 predicted proteins | sample InSIn4gowninarea_FD_119078 | JGI IMG/M metagenome (GOLD analysis project Ga0181466, IMG submission 119078) | Clean room microbial communities from NASA Spacecraft Assembly Facility at Jet Propulsion Laboratory, Pasadena, California, USA -... ... | reverse complement strand
CTTACTCACAGGCCCACGTCATCTTGATAGGCTTCTCTGTCGATACACCAGACTCTCTCGAAAACGTAAAACACAAGTGGGCCGATGAAGCTACGGAACGTTGCCCAGGAGTTCCCATCATTCTGGTTCAATCCAACCCGGTCTGACTGCGATTCTTCTCCCGCTTTACCTACGTCTCGCCTTAGCGTCTCGTACCAATCCCACCTCCCATCCATCCATCAATCTACGACCCGACAAACCGCGTCATCAACTCTACATTCCCCGACTTTCCCGTATCTAAGCGTATTATCAGCCAGTCACTTCTAGCGACTGTTGACCGAACGCCTTTCTCGCTCCCCGTCCTGTCTTGTTGCTCCGACCGCTTCTCGCATCGTATTCGTTGCCCCTATCGGACTGTCCTGGAGAAGATCCGTCAAGATGCCTCAACAGGAAGAAGGTGTTATGAGAAGGTGTGTTTATACCCGGCCCACAATCGCAAGGAACTGCTCTTGCATTCTGCGATACTCGTTCCCATGCTGCCATCTCTATGAGCTCTGTCACGATGCGCGATATCAGCTACACGAACATCGTGTCTGTTGGAATCCATGGATTTCTGAACTGGGTGGACCAATGGTTGACTGTTTGGATATCCTTGTGAATTCACGAAACTCATGCCTCTTCCCTATTTATATGGGACCTGTTCTTGCTAGTTGGCGATAGCAGAAAGAAAGGTTGACTTGGAACTGAGGAACTGGCGCGTGTCTAATTGTGTCTCGATCATTTTGAGCTGACCTCCATTCTCCAACAGGAAGCTTGTCATTATCGGCGATGGCGCTTGCGGAAAGACTAGTTTGTTGAGTGTTTTCACTCTTGGCTATTTTCCTACTGTACGTATCACCAAATACTTGCTGAGCCCGACTCTTGCTAATTGTCTTATAGCGATACGTAAGAACTTGGCCGATTGAGTGTTCTATGCCGGCTTGCTGACCGTCTCTAGGTACCGACCGTATTCGAAAACTATGTGACTGATTGTCGTGTAGACGGCAAATCTGTACAACTAGCACTCTGGGATACTGCTGGACAAGAGGACTACGAACGCTTGCGACCCTTGGCTTACTCACAGGCCCACGTCATCTTGATAGGCTTCTCTGTCGATACACCAGACTCTCTCGAAAACGTAAAACACAAGTGGGCCGATGAAGCTACGGAACGTTGCCCAGGAGTTCCCATCATTCTGGTCGGATTGAAGAAAGATCTTCGTGACGACCCTGTGGCTCAGGAGGAGATGCGCAAAAGAAGCCAAAAATTCATCACCACCAAGGCTGGAGAGGACATGAAGGAATTGATCGGAGCACGAAAGTATCTGGAATGTAGCAGTCTGACAGGTGACGGAGTCGACGATGTATTCGAGGCAGCAACTCGAGCTGCTCTGCTTGCGGTTGACAAACAGGAGCGCGGAGGCTGCTGTGTCATTCTTTAGCAGTCTCACGCGAACCCACGGCCTTCATCCTATCTATGACCAGCATTGGGGCGGCGTTTTCTGTTTGCGGAGTACAAGCGGATTGTCAAGTGGTACCAAGGGCGGGCCTCTATTCTTCTTTTTCTATTTATTTGCTTTTCTCTCGTTGTGGGCGTGGTGTTGAAAAGCTGGATTGATTCTCTTCCTTTGTTGATGTCGTGTTGATGGAATGCGTTTAGAGGCGGCAATGAGGGTACGTCCTGACCCGAGATCCGCTCATTTTGATACCACCGGTTTTCTTTAGTATATCTTCTGTTGCGATTCTAGACTTCTCGACCAATCTGCCATTCCAGGCCGGCTTAAAGCTTAGATATCGACTTGCTTATCGTGTTACACATCACGCAGGGATGGTTTTGCTGACTTTCCGCTTGTAGCAGTCGATGGTTTGTGCATGAGATATTGGTCATGTACTTGTAAATTGCTTTGATTTTCCTAAAGAATACCGGATCGTATATGATCAACGCCAGAGTATGATACAAGATAATAGCACAGACATGACACCAATAATATCTACCTCGTCCAACCGTGGTTCCAGCCATCAGTGCTCGGGCTGTCGGTTTGGATGCGGGCGTACTCGATGGGAACACCACCCCAGATGTCATTCTTCATCATGGCGATTCTGTACAACCTTCCGACGTTCTTTCCTTGGGCTGCAGCCTCTCCCTCTGTTACGATGTTTCCGGATGCATCCATGAGACGCAAGGCTTCACAGGCATCTCTCATGCTCTGGTATTGGCGCTCGAGATCACGCTCGTGCTGTGTACGCTGCTGAGCCTTGAAGATCTGCCATGCGCGGTGGATGGTCCAGTGCCTGAGGTAGCGATCGCGGGAGAATCTGAGAGGTCTGGGTGTAATGGAATGCGAGAGGAAGTAGCGGATCATTTCTTTTCGCAAACAGTCAGTACTGTGGTTTGGCGCGATAACAGTGGTGTAGACTCACGAATGCGAGCATCCTTCTTGGGACCACCGCGATTCCTCTTTTGAGGGACCGGAGTGCTGCTGAATGATCGGGATTGTTGCAGAGCGCGGAGGATGGTGCTAGGTTGATTTGTAGCGGGAGAGGCGGTGATTTGCGGAGCGGCGCTGCGAAGGCAGCGGAGCGAGAAGAGGCTGTTCATGCCGAGAGGAGTTGGATGTAGGCGTATAGATAACGTCGAGATATGCGATTTGGTATGCAGATGGCGACGGGAAGCACTAGGAGGGGTACAGCGGTGGTATAGAGGTGCAGGCGTGGATTGAAACTGAAATCTGATGCTTGGCGTCTTTGATGCGGAGCGGACCGAGTTCCTGGCGGGAAGGTTTGTGTACCTCGAGAGCTCCGCAGTCAATCTTGCCCGCATTTGGCTGCTTTGGGTTTCATACGAGTTCCAATGTCTAATAATATTCCGACCCCAACCCTCCATCGTGCCTGCCTTCTCTGCGTGATCCCTTGACACATTGCATCAACTGTCAAACATCTCGTCCATCTCTGCAATGAGCCACGACCAAGCTGTCAAGGAGGCCTCGGCCAAACACCCCACTCCTGCTGAGCTGGTGGGCAAGTTCCAATATGGCACCGCTGGTGTAAGATGATGCTGATCCGCCATGATGCTGTCTACACAATGCTGACGATCGCTCCAGTTCCGTATGAAGGCGTATGTTACTCTCTCACATCCATCGTTTTGTATTCCAACTCACCATCCTCAGCAAGATCCTCGACTCGGTCGTCTACCGTGTGGGACTCCTGGCCTCATTGCGCTCGCGCAAGCTCAATGGCCAAACCATTGGTGTTATGATCACCGCCAGTCACAATCCTCCTGAGGACAACGGCGTCAAGCTTGTCGACCCCATGGTACACTCCGTCTTCTACACTTTCTATTGTTGAGACCACCTCTAACCGCTCATCTAGGGTGAGATGCTCGAGGGTTCCTGGGAAAAGTACGCTACCCAACTCGCCAATGCCGACTCCGATGATCATCTGGTTCAAGTCTACAACGGACTCGTCAAGACACTCAAGGTCAACCTCGACGCTCCTGCCAGAGTCATATTCGCTCGTGACACTCGCGCCTCAGGTTCTCGCCTGGTCGAATGCCTCAACGATGCCTTGACTGCCACCAAGGCTGAGGTCACCGACTACCGCATCCTCACCACCCCTCAACTTCACTACCTGGTCCGCTGCGTGAACACAAAGGGTACTCAGGACGAGTACGGTGAGGTCAGCGAGAAGGGCTATTACGAGAAGCTGGCTGCCGCTTTCAAGCAGGCCATGGAACACACAAAGGCTCAGGGCCATTTGACCGTTGACTGCGCAAACGGTGTTGGAGGTCCTAAGCTGCGCGAATTACTCAAGTATCTTCCATCTTCTGCTGATGGTGGTCTCGATGTCAAGGTTGTCAACGATGACGTCCACAAGCCTGAGACCCTGAACCACCAGGTGAGTTGCCCTGATCTCATTTCTATCGAAAAGTGCTAATTGAGGCAGTGTGGTGCCGATTTTGTCAAGACTAACCAGCGTGCACCTCCTTCGTCCAAGGCTGGCCCTGGAGATCGCTGTTGCTCGCTGGACGGTGATGCTGACCGTATCGTCTACTACTTCCAAGACGAGAAGAACGTTTTCAGACTTCTGGACGGTGACCGCATCGCAACTCTTGCCGCCTCTTTCATTGCCGAACTTGCTCGTCAATCTGGTCTGATGGACAAGCTTACTGTTGGTGTTGTACAGACTGCATATGCTAACGGTGCGTCGACAACGTACATCCAGAAGAACCTGGGTTTGCAAATAGTCTGCACTCCCACTGGTGTCAAGCACTTGCACCACGCTGCGACTCGTTTCGATGTGGGTGTCTACTTCGAGGCTAACGGACACGGCACCGTCGTCTTTTCTCCCTCCGCTCTTAAGTCTATTCACACTCACCAGCCTCAATCACCTGCTCAGGCTGATGCTCTCACAACACTCATGGCTTTGACCGATCTGATCAACCAGACTGTTGGTGATGCCCTCTCCGACATGTTGCTTGTCGAGGTCATTCTTGCACACAAGGGCTTCAGCTGCGCCGAGTGGTTGCAGACTTACACCGACCTGCCCAACCGTCTCGTTCGTGTCGAAGTTGCTGATCGCAACCTCTTCACCACCGTCGAGGGCACTGCCGAACGTCAACTCGCAACACCCACTGGTGCACAGAAGGACATCGAGAAGGTTGTCGCCAAGTACAAGGACGGCAGAAGTTTCGCCCGCGCTTCTGGCACTGAAGACGCTGTTCGTGTGTACGCTGAAGCAAGCACACGTGCTGAAGCCGAGGACCTTGCTGCTGCTGTTGCTCAGATTGTGAGAAAGTATGGTGCTAAATAAAAAGGTGACACTCCTAGTATTGAGCAGGGCTAATGAAAAGGGCAAAAAATGCATGCATGGGATACGGGTTTCTCTGGCGTTGTTTGATTATCTTGTTTTTTCTCCAGAGCACTTTCTGTCTTCTAAATCAATTAAAGAGACCGGAAGAATTCTCTCCGTATGCTACAGAGTTCTGTAAATAAGACTTTGGCGATGCGCTATAAGCTGCAAAGATTGAAACCTCGTTGAGAGCATCGTCTTAATAGAAAGTTGTTATGAGCAACAATATGTGATACCTCACATACCAGCCGCCAAAATCGCACCTCCAACTGGCTGCTGACACTGTAAACGTCCTTTATAATGTCTGCCAATTACAGCAGGACAGGCCTTACGAATAGCGCCAATGAATTGCGATTGCTAGAAGATGCACTTCAAGAACAGGGTGCTACTCCCGACGAGCTTAGTAAGCCACAATGACGCCCAGTTTCCGCGGCAGACGACCAACCATTGTTGCAATCTCTGCTCAGCGCCAGAATGTAGATTGTAGTTCAATATGATACAAGCGAAGACTTTGGATATCAGATGACGTATCTGACTTGCATCGGATTCTGATTTCATGCTGCGAGGACCGCCTTGTGTACCGGTGACACGAAAGCGAAGGATTGTAACGACGCCGGACGATAGTAAGTCCCGAAGGCTTTGTATTAGGCTGCAACTATGGACCTTTTTAAGTACCGACACAGGGACTTATAAGGATGAGCTCCCCTTTCGTGACTGAGGTATAGTATCTTTCCTACGAAGCATCTTCTGAAACATTTATCTTCCTGCTGTATAACAGGACACGATTTTCTCCATACTCACACTCAAGGATTACGGGCAACGACAATGTCGACATCCTCGCCAAATGTACTTATCTCAGGCTTCGGCATAGCAAGCAGTGTCTTCGCATCTACGTTGCTACGAGCCTATCCGCATGCCACCATCACAATCGTCGAGCGCGATCCGGCCATGCGTCTCACTGGTGCCAGCGTTGACATCCGATCCTCCGCCGTCGACATCATCAAATGGATGGGAGTGGAAAAGGAAATCCGCTCAAAGACTACCAAAGAGGAAGGGGTCGAATTTGTCGACGAGACTGGAAAGTCTTTTGCTACATGGATGGCTACTGGCAACGAGGATATCCAAACCATGACTTCTGAATATGAGATTTTCAGAGGTGATCTTGCGAGGATTTTTATCAAGGAGATTGAAGACAAGGTGGAGATTGTGTTTAATGAGTCTGTCGCTGCATATGAACAGCAAAAGGATAAGGTGTTTGTCACTTTTTCCAACGGCAAAGAAGCACAATCCTACGATTTGTTAGTTGCAGCAGACGGCTTGGCCTCAAAGATCAGAGGAATGATGCTAGGCACCTCACCAACCGAACACATCCATGACGAAGGCGTCTACGCTTCCTTCTTCGTCATCGAAAAAGACCTTCTCCAAAGCTCCAAACTCGCAAAATGGTACAACACCACTGGCGGCCGCGCCATCTTCCTTCGTCCAGACCCCGACCCGCGCGGCCGCACCAGAGGCCATTTCATGAACTCAGCATGGCCATCCGACACTGCCACACGCCACAAAATCACCACTGCTCTGCGCGAGGGCAATGAGAGCTACATGCGACTCGTCGAAGAAACCTTTGCCGATGTACGTTTCCACCAAACAGCCGAAATTCTCCAAGCCACGCGCTCAACACCAGACTTTTACTGTGCGAGATTCGCCCAGGTGCGCGCGCCCAAGATCCAAGATGGGAGGGTTGTGTTGCTCGGCGATGCTGGATACGCCACCCCTGGCATTGGCACCTCGTTAGCTATCATGGGTGGTCACATATTAGCTGGCGAACTACTCCGTAACGATCTGGATGTCTGTGCTGCAACGAAGGCTTATGAGGACTTGATGTTGCCGTTTGCCAAAAGCCAACAGTCAAGTATTGGTGATTATGCCATGCAACTGCTTAATCCGCAGAGTGCTTGGGGTTTGTGGATTAGAAACACCATCTTATGGGCACTTATGGCAGCGAAAGTTGACAAGATTGGTGTATGGATTGCCAGCAAGTTGGGAGTCAAGGAACCCAAGATCAAGATGCCTGTCTATCCTTGGCCTGAGATTAAGGCTTGATCGTAATGAGAGAGGCTGTTTAGGAAGGCACATGGATGGAAGTTGTAATTTTATCATTAGCTAAGATAGAAACATGTGATGACTGAAACAAAACTTCTCATTAATTTGCAACATCCAAACCGACATACCCAAGGTCATAATAAAGAAACCAACCATGTTCGGACAACCAACAGGCAAGGGTTGTTTCCCCTGACAGGACCTCCCCGTGTGTTAAAGTATGTAACGCGTGCAACTATAAAAATGCACAGTACTATAGGGAATAGGACAGTGCACATTGAGAGGCGACAACCTATGGGCTCTCTGCGGCCATGCCTCCATTTCCGAACATATTTCTGCTTTTTTTAGAGTGTACACCTTGCTCTTTGCTATAGTGAGTACGAAGGAAGTTACAGACTTTAGCACACAGGGAGGGAGGGATAAGAGAATTGCATCAGATTGTGCGTTCAGACAACCAATATTCCAAATGTGAAGCGTAGGAGGAGACATACACGTAGAACGCGTCTCGAAACATGAATTAAGGACAACTATCTCTTACTTGTGCCAAGTGCTAAAAAAAAATCGTGTAGTTCTTCGGCACTCACTCTGATCATCGTGGGCGTAGGAGAGAGATGAGGGTTTTTGCAGTATGGTAACGGACCCGATCGCCTCACTTGGTTAGCTGTGTTGCTGCTGACAGAAGAGCCTGGTCAGACTAGCACTTGGGTTTAATTCGTGTAAGTGGACAAGGATAATTTTCCAGATCACTGGTTATCGAAGGAGAGAGAAGCAAGATCAAATGCTAAAGGTGCTTCTTTTATAGGGATGGTCGAAAGATGGTTCATGCTCAATTAGATATCTAACTAAGCTCCTTGATTGCTTGATGAGAAAGTTTCATGAAGGCGCAGAAAGACTGCCATATGCGAATGTATATGTACAGAACAGATGAACACCAAACAAATTTGTACAAACATCTCGCCATGATAGAAGATATGAGGTGAGCGAAGACAAAGAACAAAACAGAAAACCACCTCAAACCTCAGGCACCATGATCTCATAAAACAGCAGATAAACCTCTCTCTGCATACCCAACACATCACTGGTCTTTGACTCTTTGATCTTGTCGTCACTGATCCTCCACCATCTGTTATGTTGGTTTCTCTGTTTCCGTTTTAATCTGCTTAGATCAAGGCTTTTTCCTGCTTTTGAGGATGTGCGTGCGGTTTGTTGGTATGTGGTGGTGTCAGAGGCTTGTTTCGAAGGACTGTGTGATTGATGCGGCAAGGGCGTTTCGGCACCACTGCTGCTGCTCACTGTGCTCTTTTCGTCGCTAGTGCCGTCTGCAGTTTTCTGACGATGGCGGAGAGAGAAGCGCTTTTTGGAGGAGGAACGGGAGGATGTGCTATTACCGCTGCTCGAGGGCGAGTGTGTGAGGCCGGGGGTAGTAGGCTCGAGCATTGGACTGGGCATGCCACTCGCCCTCGGTGTTCCTTGAGCTGAGTACATGCCTTGTGTGCCCATGCTTAGTTTGGCGCTATATGGTTCCGCAAGATATTGTCGCCTGAAACTCTCGTAATGACCGCTGTTGTGACCTCCCTTATGCGTTACCACACCCAGAAGACGATAAGAATGCTGATCTAACAATCCACCCAAAGGTAATGTTTCCGGAAAACTGACTTTGGCCATGTTCTTGCTACTGCTCGAATTGGGATCCCAGACACTTCGCGACAGATGGATGGCGAGGACTTTGGGGAAGCCACTGATGCGCATGTGGCGTGAGATGCGACGTTTGGGGGCTAGAGATGGGTCGGGTAGTTTGATGTTCTTTGGTAGAGCTTCCGGATCCGTAGCGAGTGCGTTCTCAAGGGCGGAGAGTTCGTGGGTGAGGAGATTGCGTGTTTGGTCATCCGAAGCGCGTGATAGTTCCTTGGTTTTGACTTGTATGGCGTGTTCCAGCCGGCATCTTTCGCATTTGTAGTCATCAATATGTTCGACTTTCAACATACCATCGAAGCATGCATTAAGTGTGGTCGAGGAATGGTGTGGTACGTTGAGGGTTAGTGTAACGAAGCCAGACACTGAAGGCTTGGGCTTGAAATGGCAGGTCATGCATTCAATCTGTGCCTCAATCTTTCCTTCGAAGGGGAAGCCCGGATCATCTTGCAAATCATCGTCTTCCGCGTGTGGTGGCTGATGCACGCTCTGACGGATCTGCTCAATCTCTGATTTTGCTTGCAGGCCGCGAGCCGACTCTACAGGGCGAAGCGTGTTCGGCCGTCCACGGTGTCCATTCTCTTTTGTTTCATCTTCAGCTTCCGGTGATCTAAGGGTGGCGGTACTAGGACTTTTCAGCGATTTGGCCTTTCTTCTGGCATTTCTTCCAGCATGGTATTCCTCGCTCAGCCTCTCGGCCACGATTTGTAGGAATTCTTGAGCGTCTTGTTGCTGTCGACTGATGCGCGTTCTGAAAGCAGTCTCCATAACACTGACGAACGTACGGGCCGAGATAGTCTTCTTGTAGATTGGTCGCTCATTGAGCGCATCCAGGACGTCCTTGAGTCCAGCTGTAACTAGACCTTGCTGCAAGCCCAAAACTTTCCAGCTTGGCTCTTTCGTCTCGTTCATTTTGACAATATCCTTGCTCTCGTTGGGCGAAATCTCATCTTCCAATTGCTCGACAATCGAGTAAATCTCTTTCCCGTCCAGCTTTCGTCGGTGTAGTTCTCTGATCAGATAGATGCGCAGTTCGGGGAGACCGGCCAGGGTCTGTAAGACTGAGTTGATGAAGCAGTCATTAGCGGGATTGACGAGGCCAACGACACCTCTCTTGCGGGTTGATCGCGAGGATTGTGCGGCTTCATCGTCGAGCATAAAGGTGGGGCCAAAGACATAGACAAGGGTAATGGCTGCTAACGATGCGCCGGCGGCGTAGGTCGCAATGGTGAGGGGTTTGTCGGGCATGTTCGCTGAGTGGTGGATCTAAAATTCTTCATGCAATGTGTATGCCTGATGCTGATGCTGATGCTGTGTGGGGTTGGAAGGAGTGGACGCTCTGAGGATAGGGCTTGCTGAATGGTCGAGTCAGGTTCGTTTCATATCATGTCATGCTGGTGCGCAAAGCCTTCTCTCGCCATGGTCTAGACAACGGAGAGAGAGAGAGAGAGAGTAAGGAAAGCCGCTGCCCTCAGGATCAAGCGCCTCGGATAATAAGGCAACAAAACCGATATCTGGATGTGGGGAGAGGGACCGTGACACCCGCGAGATGTGCATGTCCCGCTGCTCGTGCGTTTCGCGTGTCCGATCATGCCCTCGCATCCCGTCCATCGCCGGCTACCGGTTATTTCACCATCCGGCAACCATCTTTCTTCCTTGTCTGACACATCTTTCATCACCAACGACAACACCTTCATGGCTTGTGCCACGTCCGTCTGACTGCTTGGTCATCTGTTCAGCCATGAGCCATGCACTCTTGACGTCAAATACACGGTACGTGTTTTCACCATCAGCACCATCCATTCTCAAGCCCAGCCATTGTGATGACCAAGTATAATTATGTTTCAAGACGAGACGGAGATTCACTGTGAATGACAACTGCTTCCATTCCTGATATTGGCTTCTCTCATCACCACTTTTATCACCCCTTCTGTCAAGGCTTCTGGCTGACTAGATTCGTGACTTGCAGCAAGCCATGTTAGAGCGACCGTCATGTTTGTACTAGTCAGCTTCAAGCTTTATATACCATGAAAACCACGATTTTATCATACTCTGAAATCTTCCAGCTTCTTCTTCTGCCTACCCTGCTCATCAAAATTGCTCTCGTCCAGCCATCCCTCAAAAGCCTTCTTCTTGCCCTCCCACTCTGAGTCCAACATAGAAAACCAAGTCGTATCCCTGTTCCTTCCATGCTTGTCTATCAGCGCCTGTCTGAAAGTGCCTTCCTCCACAAACCCATATCTCGCCGCTGCTCTCCTGCTCGGAGCATTGAGACTGTGACACTTCCACTCGTACCGACGGTATCCCATCTCAAACGCATACTTGGCCATCAAGTACATAGCCTCTGTCGCAGCAACCGACTTCTGCAACGCTGACGAAAACATCAAATGCCCAACCTCAATAACACGGTTCTTAGGCTCAATGCGTAGGTAGGAACACCAGCCCACTGCCTCCTTCTTGTCGCCGACGTGTTTGAGAATGGTGTAGAAGGTTGGATCTGTAGAAGCCGCTTTGTTGACCATATCCTCGTGGAGAGCTGAGACTGTGGTCGGACAGGGGTCGTAAGGCATGTAATCCCACAGCCGTTCATTGGCAGTACCGCCGATAAGTGGGAAGAGTGCTTCAGCATGAACTGGTGATATTGGTTCCAGAGTAACGTATTTGCCTTGCATGGTGATCTCCTTTGAAGGCCATGGTGCTGGACTTGTGTTTGTGACCAATTCACCGAGTGGGCGTTCGGACGTGTTGCTCATTTTTGCTCTTGATATGAGGTTTCCTGAACTGACTTGTGTCTGTATCGAAAAAGTGAATGTATGTTGCTTTTGGTATTGATTATATATGTGTTCAATTGTTGTGAGTCAGATGTTTATACGAAGCACGGCTGCCCTCGCCGAACCCTTTGATTACCCAGCTTGCCCTACCAGCCAACCCGGGCATGTACACGCGAACTAGCCTGAGCTTATCGTAGTACTTTGCGCCAATTCACAGATGTCATCTAAAGGGCGTAAAGACAGGAGAATGCGATCAGCTGTGGTTGAGAAAGCCAGGATGTCACTGAAACTGAAGTGAATGCACAGTACTTTGAACAGATAGAGCGGTCTTTACTGAAAGTCCTTCGAACCAGTGCTGATGAAAGTATTCAAGGTTCGCGTTGAGGATCGACGAAACAGATCTGAAATTCTTGACATACAGTTCGTTAAACAAACATTATTGACTCGTTAGAAGTATTCATGACCATGGCGCCGCAGCTCTACAGACGGCTCTGCGTTTGCTGCGAAGAAGCCTTACCATCCACGATCGTTTTGGCCGCTTCAGCATAGTCGCACACATCAGAACAGTCCTTGGCAATCTTCCTCCATCTGATCTTGCCTTGACCATCAAGTGCAAAGCCGCCAGAGTTCTGCCATCTGTATGATCCTGCACCCGTAGGCCTCATATCAATACCATCCGACTCTTTCAACGTCTTCAACGCTCCTAGGATATCGCCATTGACCATGCCAGTCCAGCCTAGCGATCCAACTCCCCATGCTGCGTAGCTCTTGCGCCCGGGGTCTGCGACGATGGTATAACGAGTCGAGTCTGGGAATGCTTTCTTGCCGCTAACGACACAATGAGTCCACATGAACGCGGAAGTCGCTGTAAGCAGCATTTCGGAAAGACTTACCCAACATCCTCGAACCACTGTTTCGAAGTGGCCTCGTCACTGTGTTGAACAATCACCACATGCAGCTTCTCGTGCTTGCGACTCTCAGCTCCTAGCAATTGCACTTCTTTCTCTGCAAAAGGACAGCCGCAATGCCGTACGAAAGCCACGAGAGTAGGTGTGCCATTGCCGTGCGTCAAATCAATCGAGCCTACTGGTGCTGGAGCCACGTCGCCAATCTCCGGAAGCGCAGCCACGGATGGTGATGATTGTGGAAGGATCGATTTGAAGGCGGGGATATACGACGCCAAGTAGCTTGCCATGCTTGCGATGCCTTGTTGGACTTTCTTGCAGTCTTGTGATGCTGATATGTTGTAATGCCACTTTTTGTTTGTTTTTCCTGAAATGAGCTAGTGAGTTGGATAGGTATTTTGCTTCTTACTGTATGAAGATGGTGGGATCGAGGGTCATTATGACCCCGCCGTGACGATTTGGAATGTACACAGTTAAAGTTGTTGATCGACGTCATGTCCAATGAGTTTCATGTCATGCTTCTCACAGTCCGTACGGTACCAGCAGCCTTGGTCGTTGCCAGAAGCACCTGCGTGCAGCGTGAGGTCGTCGAAAATGACATGAGATTGCATGGAGACGCGACCGTCGTGCGGGAGGTACGAAGCTTGAGGTGGAAATTTGAGCAGCGCGGTCGGCACTCAACCCCTGGAGGATGCCTTGTCCATGCATCCAAGCGATGTGATTTGTTCGCAGGCGGATGCAGAGAAAAGAGAGAAAGGGATGATGTGCAAGGTTGACTAGGTCCGTAGCTGTATCACTATGTCACGGCGCTTACCGTCCTGCATATTAGCCAGCCAAGAAAGCGTTATCTAAAGAGACTAAAGCTGCAAGAAATGTGATACGTTCTTCTTCAGCCTCCAGTTCAGAAACCAGAGTCAAAACTGATGAAAAAGTAGATCATTCGCATCAGCCTGCGGAAGTGTAAGACAGGCGACACTGTGCCAGGAGACATGGAGACAAGCTCCAGAGATCTCCCAGCCTGTTCCAAAGAGTGGGTTCAACATATAAAATCTTAGTGGTCAAACATAAGAAGAACAGATACTACGATTGATTCTAGCCATTCGGCAAGAGAACTTGTAGGAGGAAAGAAGAGCGGCGAGAGGTCAATTCTTTATATAGCCAGCCATGGTGAAGTGAGTCATGCGACCGTAGGCAGCAGCATCGTCGCTAGGCAGCAGCAAATAATGAAGGAAGCAGATGACCAGAACTTGGCCAATAGAAAGAACGAAGACGCAAGTATGGAAAATTGGAGATCTTGCTGCTGCTTACCGACAGCAGAGCGCTTAGTGGATGAGTCTTATCCAAAAGACCATGATTTCTGCGCAAGCTTATTATGCGAGGCGACGACGCTCTGCAGTACTGACCTACCTACCAGAAGCACACGATTTCACAATGAACCAACGACAATCCGTATGCACTTGATACAGACCCAAGGCGACTCAGCAGATCGTCATTTTGCTCAGACAGCACAGGGTTTGGGCTTGGGCGACAACAAAACGTATGTTCAAGGCAGCAGCCCAACATGGCACAAGGCGACATCGAGGACAGCGAGTCACACTGTCATGCAAACCAAAAGAAATCGACCTTCAAGAAGGCAGGCTTGAAACCCCCCTGTACAAAACGCAGCGATGATGGCGAGAATCATGAAATCGGCAACAAGCAAGCAAGCAACACCGCGCGGACCAAGGCTTTGTGGCGATAAGCCCCTGACGCCTGCTTTAGCGGAGGCGACGGCAGACAGCGGACAGCCATCGCAGCCGTCTGTTCTCCTTTTTCAAAACTCAGGACACAAACCGCATTGAGCGCTGGAATAGTGAAGTGTTGTCGCTGACGGTAGATGGCGTTGTGCGTTTACAAGTGGTGGTGTGGATGGCATGATTGGTGTCTCATTCACATGCTGGCCGACAAGAAGCGTGCGGCAAAGCGTGCCGAGGGTGGTGAGTCATAATTTTGGGCGTTTGTCGCGTACCTTCAGATGGCAAGAAGGAGGGTGTTCGACTATTGCTTGCACTGGCAGCATCTAGTCGACATGGCAGTCGTGTACCGGCAAGGTGTTGTGGTGTCGATAGGAAAAGAACGACAGCCAGGTTGGTGGAAATCGATAGAAAGATCTGGTCGAAGGTGCTGGAGTGGAGCAAAAGATTTGCAGGCGCGAGACAGTCAAGGTTTTAGCGTTGAGCGTAAGTGGGGCTTGGCGGCGTGTGGCTGTGGGTATAAATATGTCGGGCATCCCCTTCATTTTCGCAAATTTCCCGCGCCTTTACGCTTTGCCCGACCCTTTACGCAACGGCGCCCCTCCACATCGTCCCCGCAACACATTGCAACTCGCCGCATTAAACCAACAATCGCTGCGTCCATCACGCGTTATTGTCCAATTTTCTGCTGCGATTTTCTTTGTCCTTCGGTGGACATCTTTGTGAAAGGGATCCTCTTTGCGGTCACTTCCGGATTGGGATAGCGCCAAGACACTCTCCAGTAACCCGAGTTCACTTGCTGGCATCGCCTTCTCTTTCTACCACAGCGCATCCTCCAGGCAGCATCTGTAGGAGACACATTTGGTTGTTTCTCTCCCGCTAACGGTACGAGACTATCCATCTCACTAGCTCATTTCAGGAAAAAACAA
>Ga0181466_1000443_pt2 | contig 15070 bp, 16 predicted proteins | sample InSIn4gowninarea_FD_119078 | JGI IMG/M metagenome (GOLD analysis project Ga0181466, IMG submission 119078) | Clean room microbial communities from NASA Spacecraft Assembly Facility at Jet Propulsion Laboratory, Pasadena, California, USA -... ... | reverse complement strand
CGAGCATGGCTCCCACCGCGATTGTCACGGTTGTGCTCGTTGTAGGTGCACACACGCCGAACGAAGTCTCTTCCAGCTCATGTATTGGCGCAGGTAGCAGAATAGCATTCGGCCGTTCGTCCAACAGCGGACAGTCTGATGATTTTGTGTGCGATGATATAGCGAGAATCGGCGTGTGTGAGGGTATGTGGTCGAGGAGAGCCATGAGTTCGGCAGTCTTGCCGGAGTACGATATGAACATGATGGCGTCGTTCTGCTCCAATCAGTATACATGATCACATTGGGAATTGCGCCTGCGGCAAAACATACCTTTCTGATGTCGCCGAGATCCCCATGGAGCGCCTCAGCAGCATGCATGAAGGAACTCGCTATCCCCAGACTTTTCATCGTGGCCACGATCTTTCGGCCGACCAGCCCACTCTTGCCCACTCCGCATATTATGAGCTTGCCTCCTGCCTCGTTGACGTTTGTCACAACCTCGACGGCCTTCAAAAGCCCTTCTTGGGCCACAGGATCTGACTGGTACAGTATTGTGACTTGTGATAGCGCTGTGGCGGCGGTGGAGAGGACGTTCACGGCGCGCGAGAGCAGACGCGTGCCCTCAGGATCGGTCGCGGAAAGTGGGGGAGTGAGTGGTTGCACATCGGAACCAGCGCGCTTTCGCTTGAGTGAGGTGGGCGATAACGGTTCGCGCACAATTATGGTGTGGAGAGATGCTGCCATATCGTCCGTCCGGAGTGTGTTGAGATTGAAGGAAAGCAAGTGGGCGGACGCAGGGACGAGGCACAACTTGAATCAAGACCCTGTCGATCTGTAGAGAGGGTCTATAGATTCCGATCGGTTTAGTATGTCGGAAAGCGTCGGAGGCGAGATTCCTTTAGTAGCGTAGGAAGTAGGCGTAATAGACCAAAGTCAGGATGCAGACCTCGTATTTGGCAGCGACCGACACTGCTGATGAAGGATGGCGAAACGAGGCAGGGACAGCATTATTAATTGATCCATCTCGGCTTCATGAGGCAGACCATGTGTTCTAGCCCGGGCTCGCGTCCACGTTTTGTTCGGCGGGGAGTCTGACGCCCGGCGGCGCGACCCTTGCCCCAGGCGTGTTTGATAAAGAAATGGCGAGATCCACGCTAACGCACAACCAGTCTAACCTAAAACAGCCCCACGCGATGTCATTCATTGCGCCCAAACATCAAACCACGTTGTCCTGCACCAGCGTCCCAGATCCAAGTACACAGTGCACCAACTATCCATCATATTTATGTCGCTTACTCGCGTGGTAGCTGCGCATCTAGCTTAGGCAACAGTGTGTGTATCCGTCGTGGCCGCTGCTTCGGTGAGATTCGGCTTCCGCGCTCCCATGCACGCCAAGGGCTCCTCTTCTCCATCCAGCTTCTTCATCCCCAGTTCCTTTCTGTACAGCTCCTGGGCCTGCTCTGAGCCCGTCAACAGTACCATGAATCGCAGATCTGGCATCTCCATCACCATCTCACGACAACAATGGATGATCCATCTGCCGATGCCTAGCGCACGATACGCAGGTTGCAGGTATACGTCCGTTAGATAGGCGAGGGTGGTGTAGTCGGTTACCATACGAGCCATGCCTATCGGGGTTTTCGTCGCGCCGTCGTCCGAGAGGATGTAGAGGCCAAGAGTGAGTGAGTTGGAGAGCATGGTGCGCAGTGCTTCATCGGACGATACGGGTTTCGCCCAATACATGGCATCAGTAGCAAAGGCTTCCTGTACAAACGTATGCGGGAGGAGCGCGCGGTCAGACGACATGAGGAAGCTTTTCGAATCAATTGTGCGTTTCCATTGCCATATTTTCTGGTCCATGATGCTGATGCTGGAGGTATGTGACAATTCAGACTGCGTGATTATAATTTATGTCCGCGGCTACTTTGTAGTTTGTTGAGCCTAACAGGCCTCCATGTCCGCCGGAGAACAATTGGACATTCTACCGCCGCCTCGAAAAATGACGGCAGTCACATACGCCACATACGCCGTATACGCCAATTACCACCACAAGTTAACTCGTCATTGAGCGTTTTCACGGTTTCATTGATTTCCAACAATGTCCATCCGCCAAATTCGTCGAGGCGTTTGTCTCATCTGTTTGCTCTCTCCGTATGCTTCCGTTGAAGACATTCAATCATTGACTGAGCTTCGGGAAAACGTGCGAATCCTGTCCTTTTCATCCCGGTGCGACCAACGTATACCAAAATGAAGTAGCCGCGTGACTTTTACCCAAAGTCGAGTATATTTCCGATACTTTGTGCATGTTGGTGAACCCGAATATGTCGAGCTTCTCTTAATTCATGCACCGCATGCGATGGAATCCGTAGACCTCCCTGCCTTCCCAAATGCTAGCTCAAATTGTCCTTTTGCGAGCCTTAACTCAACCTCAATGGCACAGCAGCGTCATCCTATCGTGCTGGTTTGACTGATCTTTCCAAGTTAGCATACGCAACTCTACTAAAAGCTTGGTGGTTCTGCTTACCTACTGCCACTTAAGGATCGCCTCGGCGCAAGCATCGTACTCAAGCTCCTTCGTGTCTTCGATATACATACTGAGCATGTTATCGATGATGAAAGTCAAGGATAACCCTTTGTCGTTCAGTCTACGCAGGATCCCGAACACTGCAAAATCTAGCTGCTCAACAAATTCCAAGACGTCGCATGCGTCGCGCTCCCACAGTGGCACGTTGTTCTGAGTATGAGCCAAGCTCTTGATATGTATAGTCACATTCGTGTTGGAGCGGAGGTAGGCCAGGCGTTCAAGACTTGAGCGTAGCTCTCGCAACGCAATGGGTGGATTTGAGTGCGGCCCATAGCTCCACATCTGTGATTGATCGAATGCAAGCTCGACATGTGAAATATGTTCGCGTGGCACTACTTCGAGTTGCCAGCGATCTGAGATTGCGAAGTCAGGGATAAGAAGCGCATCGATGATCTTGAAGGTATTGACGCGATACCATGTCTGCACCAGCTCGGTCATGACCGTGTGACCCACTTGATTGCATTGCCAAAGGTCTTGCATGTTGTTCTTCCAGACCAGGTCGAAAGCAAAGGAGGGAACGAATTTCGAAAACGCGCACACTTGCGGATGCTCACTAAGGCATTCCTCTTTGGCGGATTCGTAGGGCACAACGGATATCATCTGTGGTACGACGAGCTGCTCGTACACCAGGTCGCGGATCTCGCGCGCCTCGATCTTCTTGATGAGCTGACGGCACAGAGCCAGACGTGCCATTCTGGCGTAGGTCTTCCATCCTTGCTCGAATAGACGCGCGTGCTGGCCACTCATTTCGAGACCGTATCGACGGGGGCATGCTTGGTACAGCAGGACGTGCTGAGCAAATGTGGCGCCCTCGAAGTACTTCTCTCTCAAGAGGCACCTGCGTGACGTCAGTGAGAGACTTTAACAATCCAATAATACAAGTCAACACACATGCGTAGCTCAGCCCACAGTTCCGCGAACTCGCTGGCGGTCAGACAAGGTTCCTCTGGATGGGTCGCCATGCCAATTCGTGGTTGGTTATGTGGTGTGCAGAAGCAGTGGAGCGGGCGGGAGTGACTGTGGTGAGAGAGTCACGGGAAACAACGGCGTTTGCTATTACCATATCTGGAAGTCTTGGCAAACAGACGCTGCTTCCTTCATTGTGTAGAACAACCGAAAGCGCCTCACTTTCACCTTACTGCACAAGAGATTCTGGAAGTAAGACACGATCCCCAGCTCTTGATGACTATGCTCTGGTTTCGAGACGACCATGCAAAGCCAGGTCTGGTTCTGGGGTGTCTGCACTAGTGCTATAGCCGGTGAAAGAAAAGTCACGTGGGCGCATGCTCGTCACTGCCACCTGCATGGTCGGACAGACTTCGACTCAAGTCAAAGCCATAGAGATCCAGGCAGACATGGATATTGGTTAGCAAAGTTAATCCATTCAGTCTCTTATCCGGAATTATTACCTACACTGATCGAAAATCGACCCCTTGTTAAGTGACAGCCAGGAGGATTACCAAGTCGAACTACAGAAGACTTCGCCTCGGCTACAAGCAACCACACGGTGACGCGAGGTTTGGCTTGCAGTAGTAGCATGGATATGGTCGGATTCACTCAATAGGAGACGTGCGATAGCCGTTGCGTGCTCGGTAGGACAATTGCGTGATCCCCCACCTCCACGACCACCCATCACGAAGATTTCGCAACAATAGTTAGCGGGGTGGTATATAAGTCGAGATGTTTCCCAACTAAAGGAAGTCTGGTAGCCAGTCTCGTGCATTCCGTTCTGCATTTTCTGGATCCGGTTGTTCTGTTCGTATCCCATCATGGCGGTTACTGAGTCGCAAACATACCCTTCGCCGCAGACCAAGTCTGGCGTGCTCGGCAAGAACTTCAAATACGAAGAGACTACCCCGGTCATAGGTCGAGAATACCCGGAGATAAACATTGTCGATGACATCCTCAATGCATCCAATGCCGATGAACTGATACACGATCTCGCTATCACAAGTAAGTCCATTCTCATCTCCTTCAACAGCAAAGCTCAACAGCCCACAGTCTCAGAGCGCGGCGTGGTATTTTTCCGTGCCCAAAACAATTTGACAGATGACCTTCAGAAGAAGCTTGTACATCGCCTCGGGCAACTAACCAACAAACCCTCGGACTCTACTCTCCATATTCATCCCGTGCTCAACAACACTTCCGAATTCGGCGTCAACGATGCTGAGATAAGCACCATCAGCTCTCTTGCGCGGAAGAAGATCTTCCGGCACGAGAACAATGGTCGTCAAAGTGGCGCCCGACGATACGATGCCGCGCAATGGCACTCCGATATCCAATTCGAGCCTGTGCCAGCAGACTACACGTCGCTCCGCTTGACCCAACTACCAGAGACAGGAGGAGGTGAGTTTGTTCCCACCGTAGGGAACCATCCTGGTATCCTCTGTGCTGATCACTTACCCAAGACACGCTTTGGGCCAGCGGATACGAAGTCTACGATCGCTTTTCCGGAGTCTACCAGCAGTTTTTCGAGAAACTAACCGCGACTTTCGTGGGTGACGGATTCATCAGAGCCGCCGAAGCGAATCCCGAAAGAGTCAAACTCTATGAGAAAGAGCGCGGGAGCCCGAAGAATGTGGGCAAAACGTTGAGCGCGATCCATCCAGTCGTTCGAACGAATCCTGTGACGGGATGGAAGAGCATTTTTGCCTTGGGTCCGTTTCCAAAGTATATCAATGAGTTGAACGATGAGGAGTCGAGTGAGCTGCTGAAGAAGTTTCGCGCGGTGATTACTGAGAATCACGATTTGCAAGTGCGTTTCAAGTGGAGGAGTAAGAATGATCTTGGTAAGTACTCCGGCCTTCGCTGCTTTATCATTGCCTGACGTCAAGCAGCTATCTGGGACAATCGCAGCGCTTTCCACAGTGCCACATTTGACTATGATGGTCTTGGTGAGCGCTTTGGCAATCGTGCTGTAGGCATCGGAGAGGTACCTTACTTGGATCCGAAAAGTCGATCTAGGACCGAGGCATTGGCTGAGCGTGGTGTGGTTGTTGACGGTCACACCAAGAACGGCATCGCGAAGTCCGAGACTGTGACAGCTTAGCTAGGATGAAGTGGTTGCAGTGATTGTTCCTTCTAAGCAGTGAATAAGTACCAGAGAACATCACACTTCTTCTACCAGAATGTCCGTTTTGCACACATCGCCAATGAACTATTTGACTTGATCACATCTTGTTATGTTATCCCATCTACGTGTTGTTGGACATAATAAGAACCGGATGCAGGTACTTGCGCGTAGTCCTGAAGACCCGCTTGTGTCTTATAGAGAACCCCATGATATTGCAAAAAGAGAAGAAACCCTTGGAAATGACTGCAGTTGACAAAACATGAAACGAAACGGAAGGCAAGTACGAGAGCCGTCCATAACGCGTACTAGCAGGCCGTCTTCTGCTACTCTATCTAGACGATAGTATGCTTATGATGTGCAAGCTGCATCCCTTGTCTCATTAAGGTTTTGCCACTTTCTTCGGCGTGGCACGCATCGCCTGGAAGTTTTCAGATGGATGAGCTGCGAGTTGCTCTGTGGTGGGAGGTACTGTTGGCTGGCGCGATGGATGGATCCTGGTTGGCATATCGGCTCTGCGAAATTGCGTGTTTCGCGGCCGTTGGCCGCCGCTGGCGGACTCATTTCGACGAGAACGGAGGAGGCTGAAAATGAACCCTAGCACGATGAGCAAAAGGAAAACTGTGACAGTTGACAGCATCTTCGCTGAGAAGGACACAGCCTTCGTTGTAGGATGGAAAGAGCTAGATATAAGCTGGCATGTTTGTGTGGAGTAATTGCTCGACACAATCAGATGAGCATTCGAAATGAGTGCGTGACATGCTCAACCTCAAGTCGATCTGCAGACTGCGTGCTGCAGGCAAGCCTGAGTACGCAGAGTGACACACTTGTCACAGATGAGCAGAGCACCGTTAATAGCGATGGTCTGTACCAAATGAGCCGCAATCAATTGCGCCCTGATAGCATTGACTTGAGTCACTGTCGAAACCGAGTCCGTGAGGGAGAATTGGAGGTCAATATTGAGTTGAGAACACCCGTGACGCTAGTCACTGTGATACTGAGGATGCTGGGATAACGTGTGGTTTGTCGCACGAGCAACCTGCCAAAATAGAATCAACGTAACGGCCAAACCACCAAAGAAGATACCATGACATGAAAGAGCCTCATTCAACTAACAAGGTACGATTGCAGTGTACAAGGTGCGCGTCGTGTAGTTAAAGCGAAGAAGGGGGGTAGTCTCCGAAGGGAGTATGTAGTAAGGAGCCGGGTGGCACGCGGTTGACAAAATAATGGCGACTCCTAAACAGCTACTTTTTGTATGCTTTAGCAGTACAATCTACAAGGTAAAATGAAAAAATTTGTAGAATAAAAGTGTAGAGAATTACTTGCTCTTAATTGCTATTAATTTTAAGTTATTAGAAAATATGTTGTTGCTGTAGGAAAGTGCTGTCAACAGGGTGGATTTCTGCTGTTCCTCCAAAACCTCGCTTGTTTTGGTGAGGAGCGAGTCGGCGTTATTTTGTCAACCGCGTGGGCGGGTCGCCGTTGTTCTGGGGAAATTGCACCCGATGGTTGGACCCTTCGCCACTCCAGCGCCCCCAACGTTCGCTTTCAACATCCGCTTGCGCCAACAAAACATGCTCAGCAGAAATCCGGGATGATACAGGAAAGAGTCGCGCAAGCAAGACAAAGAGTGCGCGTCCATTGCGGGGAATGTCAGCGGACACGGACGGCTGCCGTATAGCCGTGTCGTACCTGGGCAACTCTCGGCAGCAACACGATACTCTCGAAACTCAGGTCCCCAACTATCAATGCAATTCCACGTCTTTGGTCCTCGCCGCGTAAAGTTCAACTCGGGTCTGAAGCCTTCAACCCCATAGCCAGACTCAGGTCCGATGGTCGACCTGTAACACTCGGGATGATATCCCTATCCTCAACCCCAGTCCAGGCTTTCTCATCTGATTCGCCACTGGACGCCCCACTCACCGCCACCGGGCTTGCTTGATGAGCTTAAATGGTGCCTCTCTAGCCCTGCATCTTCGCGCCGCAAGAGGCTAACGCTTGCCAAGTGCAATCTCGTCCGGCGTGGCCATGCACGCTATTTCCTCCCTGCTTGGCTGGGCTGACGGCTGACGGGTCCTTTAAAATGTGCTGAGCCCCAAACCTGCTCGCGGCGCCGCGACCCCCTATCGACAACACCTACCGCTGCCATTGCCCTCTGGCGTTTCGTTGACTTCCGAAGACACTTCTGATTCTCCCCAGCCATGGTCATGCTGCCCTCTATAGGAGGGCGAAGCCCACTCTTCGCGCTATCCGTGAGCGCTGGTTTTGTCCTGGTTTTTGTCTTTGCTTTCATGGCCTGGCAGACTCCGTCCAGGATGCCGTTTCATGGCAGCACGCACACTGATCTGTAAGTTCGAGTCTCTGTCGGTTGGTAGGCTCACACAGCACTGGCACCTGACAGCACCGCCTGCATAACTCTGAAGGACCCTGAAGGACCCCCAACTGACAAAATATTTAACAGCTCCGCCGCCAACTCCAAAGCCAACGTCGACATCAGCGAAGTGATAAGACTGCTCTATGCCGACCTGAAGCTCGCGCCAACCGCCCCGTATATCCGTGAGCCGAATGGCAGTCACATTGTTCTGCCACAAAATCCGCGTTACAAGAAGACTTTGGGTAGCGACATTTTGATCCTTGACTTGGAGACGAGACCACTCAAGTCTACTGAGGAGTACAAATCGGGCAATTATGATTGGCGCAACATCAACCATGTGTCTGGTGGCATTTTCAATCACTATACTTATGCGCTTATCCATGGCTATGACTACAAATTTATCCACGCTCACGAATTCGAAGACCGACACGCTACCTGGATCAAACCCTCAGCATTGGCAAACCACATCAAACAGTACAAGTTCATTGTCTTCCTGGACGCTGATGCCGCATTCCGCTTCTTCCATGTCCCCATTGAATGGATGCTGAATTACTGGGATATCCAACCACATCATTCTTTTGTCATGGCTAAGGATCCTTGGACCGACGCAGATCCACAGTACAATTCTGATCGTTTCAACCGCACCCTCACAAACACGGGTTTCATGGTTGTACAGAACAACGAGAACACTATGCCTATTCTCAAAGCATGGCATGAGTGCCCCGACAACGTACGATACGCCAACTGCTCGCAATGGAAGCAGCCCAAGTTCCATGAACAATCCGCATTCGGCGAGTATATTCGCTACGATTACGAACAATACATCAAGGAGCTTGACTGTGGCGAGGCCAACGGCTATCCAGGTGTTACCGTCAGCAACTGCCAGGGCAAGTTTGTCCGACATCACTGGTTTGAGAAGCACCATGTTAAGACCGACTTCCGCGAGAACATCATGAACGCTTTCACCCTTCCCATCCAGAAAATCTTCGCCGAGAACATCGGCGGCATCATCACCGAGCAACCAGAAAACGTCATCCGCGATTAATCGCCCGGATAAAGAAAAAGTTGTCTCATGGTAATAGAATTATAATGAGTTGAAAGAGACAAGAGATGATTATTGCATCAACATAGCGTGGCATTGTTATGGCGTTATTGGAATTGGACACTTTCAGGTTACTGGGCACTTCGGTGGTTTTTGCTCGATCACGGGCATTCGCTTTTCGAGCTATGGGTTCTTCAACGCGTTGATACCCCCAATACGAGTTTCTTCGTTCTGACGATCTCGACTTTTCGTTACGCGCCTCCGCTTCGGATTCTTTCTCGTGTTACCGCTACATCCTGTGCGACGTTCGACTCCCCGGTCATGCTCAACAACCGGTTTGTGCAAGCGCCTATTACCGGTATTTTGACCGCAGTCATGCCGCGCGATCCGCACGCGTGCCACATTCCATTCTGAGCAGCATCAGTGGAAGAGCACCTCCCTTGCGCCACATCGCCGCACCTGGACGCACCCACTTCAGTCTTCGCAAGGCCTCCAGAGCTCCACCAAGCATCGATGACCGCATGCGCCAAGCCACTACAGCGAACTGATGTCACCTATCCACCAGCCACTTCTGCGAACCGGCCCACATCTTCGCGAAGTATGAGATGGATCACCAAACACTGCATCGAGATCTCCGTCATGGTTGCGATGCTTTCGTAGGGCAGCCCACGGTCACCTGTGCTTGACGGATTCTTCGGCGGGAGCGCCGTCGAGCCGGCTGTTTCGGAACCGCCGGTCGGACTAGTTCATGTAATACTAGCGCTGCGATAGGGATCGTCCGCGGGCCGACTTGAATTAGAACACCGAATTTTTCCATAACTATTTACTGTTAGCATCATTGCGATTGGCGGGAGTTTTTTACAGCGTTGTTTCGAGCATTGGATTTTGGCATTTTTGTATGCATTTGCATCGGCGGTGGTTCAAGATTTACCTGATTCGAGTATTGTTGTATGATTAGCGTTTTCTGCGGTCATCTGCATATCGAGAAAATATAAATCAATAATTATAGGATTTCGTAACATCTCCACAGTGTATCGCACTCGTTCGTCCTCGCAGTACTTGACTGTCTCACTTTACTAATGTCCTGAATATCTAGTCCCTATGCGCATGACTCCCATCTCATCGCAACCGAATTTATAGAAAATCTCCCCGATGTGGTAAAGATCAGAGAATACACGTATAAGAAGATTAGAACTGCTAGGACCTAATACACATTGGTATCCCGAGCTTGCCGAGTGAAAGCTTGGTTGATAAAAGTACATGAATATGCGCCGTGCCCATGGTAGGTTCAAAGGCAGGCTACGCTAAAAAAGGGTGAAATTCCAGACCGAAGAGCACTCTGCTCGATGCTTGTGTGCGCAACACCTTGATGCGAAAGCAACGCTATTTGTTATGCACAATGTATTCGATATTTGTTGATGGTATGGAAGGCTGAGTATGGAAGGCTGAGTATGGAAGGCTGAGTATGGATTTTGATCGCTTGCCATGACGCGAGATGATGCTGGGAAATCGTGGTAGATGGCAATAAGTTTACAGGGTATCGAGAAGAAAATTGGAATGTTGGGTGCTTCATGCAAAACGCGAAGCCTAGATTAGGTGACCCAGCTGATGTCGACTCAGGAGCAGATCAGGTGCGTAATTCGTCATGTAGGTGATGTCTTGCTCGTTCGCGATGTGCTGCGCTGTCGTCTCGAGGTTGTCCATTATAGCCTCAACGTCGACCTGTGGGACGTCTTCCATCTCTATGTCATCGATGTCCTCGGGGTGGGTTTCCTCTTGCGTGTTGCTGTAGTCGTGTTCCTGCGTTGATGCTTGCCACTCTTCGATGTCGTCCTCGGTGAAGAATGGTTGCTCACCCGCGCTGGACTCTTCGAAGTAGTCGTCGAGTATTGTCTTGTTGGTCTCGCTACCATGGCCTAGCTCGAACGTCGTGACTGAGAAGGCGTCCAATTCCGTGAATGCTGAACAAAGTGAGGACGGAAGTGAGGACGGCGTCGACGAAGTAGTGCTCGACGCGTCAGACACAGAACTTGATATATGCTCCTCTGCAAGACCAAGAGCGGTCAGATGCATGCTCGAATAGCGGCCTGTAAGTGGTTGCTCCAGTGGCCTCCAATCAACTGTACGACCTTTCGAGTTGACGAAGCTCAGCTTGGATCCGAACTGACTGTGAAGAGTATGTGCGACTCCTGTGGCGAACGAAACGTTCTTTAGCTCCACATAGACGTGCTTGGCAACATTCGAAGTGAGCAGCTGATAGATGGCGACAGTGATCGGATGCTCGGCGTCCAGTGTCGAATCATCAACCCGGGAGTTGAGAAGATTGGAAAGGTGTGAGCAGATGACAATATGCAGCTCGTCCAGATGTGCGCCAATGGTGGTTAGTGATGCAATCATGCTTGCACTACTTTGTACACTCGGCATCTTTGCTTGTCCTGTCGTGGCGTACATCCTTAGGCGGCGCAGGTATCGTAAGTATTTATCAGCGAGCGGGGGTAGGAGAGTTGCGGCGTCGGAAGTTTTAGCAGTGGCGTCAACGGTCATGACATTGTGCTGGTAGAAATATGATGTTGTTTCGTCGTGAAGTTGTCTCGAGACAGTGAACAATGCACGAGCATCGTTGCTCTGTTGATGAGAATCATGGCGCTTGCTGTTTTGGAAGAGCTCCTCGTACACGAGGTTTCGCAATTCAGCGGGCATTTTGTCGAAATTCGCCATGACTGATCCAGGTGCGTTGTTCAAGTTGTGCGATGAAGTGTGGCGACGCGTTTGCTGGCTTGGAGAGCTAAGCTCGTGCTGAAGTCTGCGGGAAAGTAATGGCTTCCTTGATGGACTATTGCTGCAACACCAGGACGACCTGGTTGAAAATAATATATAGACCACAGGTGCCTGGGTGGCAAATCAGAGAGAGGCGGGCTTTGGCTTTGGTGTCGATCACTCTTGCACGCAGAGCGTAGCTGAGAATGAGTGCAGTGCAAGTTGATCCGAAGCCTAAGAGGTGGTTCTGCAGGGTCGCACAATACAAGAGCCACAAAGAGAGCTAAATTAGCGTGTGCACGTGAAGTGTGGTTTGATCGTCTGCAGGTAGCATTCAGGGTAAATTAGGACTTGCCAAGCCCCAACAACCATAGAGCGAGTGGACAACCTTATATGCAACGGCCGCCGCTGCAGGTATGAGTCAACGAGAACCCTCAAGGCAGCCTACATGTATACAATATTGAGTCGGAATTTCACGTGGTATTCCCGAGAGCGATCCTTTGCATGCAGAGGGCGTGATGACGCGTGGAGATAGCCGCGCCTGCCACCTCAGGCAGAGGCCAAATGAGGGTGCAACAAGTCATGAGCCAACAATCGAGTAAGGAGAAGCGATCCACGCGGCACGACGACGAATAGAATCCTCGGTGGGGTCTGACACAGCCCTGCTGATTGCGATGAGCCTCATTGCGCCCACCTAAATGTCTAGCCAACAAGGTACCTTAACATACTCACTAGCACCTGGCTGGCATAGAGGCGAATAGCGCTGGCTTTTTGTCTTCCATTCTTTGGAATCGAAGTCCAAATTCTGGACCATGAATTCTCTTCATGGTGACTCAAGCGACCAAAGACTCCTACTACATATCGAGGTCGCTCACCAGAATCGCTGGTTTCGCCAAGGGCCTCAGAGGATCAGTCTGCCAACTGAGCGGCATCAGGACTCGAGCACATGGCGCGTCCAACGTGCATGGAGATTGACCAGCGGGACGCGTCAATGACTCGTGATGAGATATTTCGGGAATGCATGCACAGCCTCGTAAAGGCAAAGCAGATGACCGTGGTGGACGATGGGATGCAAGAGGCAGGAAGACAAAGGCAACCGTCGCGTGCAATCGAGGACGTGACGTTTCTCGGAATCCAGGTTGTTCCGGCGCTAAGCCACGAAAGGGTATCCACCAGCTTCACCATCACTCCCATACCAACACGAAACGTTGATAGATCCATTCCCCCTATCCGGCCCTCCCCCTTCGGCGTGCGAGACGTTTGTTACGATCGGCCTCTCCTAGACAATAGAGCGTTTTGAATCATGCCTGATGAGAACGCGCGTGACTTGCGCCAACTTCCTACAGAACTGCGGATGCAGGAACAGTGTGATGACTCATTCGTTGCCTCAACTCCTCTCGACGATTACGCGCTACTCGAGTCTACAATGTCTTGCCTCGAAGTTGTGCAAATCAGAATGACGACAGAGGCAATCAAGCAGAAGGGTCGGAGCAGCTGCTCTCGATTTCGTACAAGCACGACCAATAACCCACATGTAGCACATTTAGGTAAAGGCTGGCATCCTCGAACATAGCGAGGAGTTCAGTCTACCAGATGCCGCTAGATTAGCTGTACGTTTGCCACACTGGAGCACGAGGACTCTACTCGGTCACGGTAAACACGGCGGCGCGATTTGTTTGCTCTGGGGATTGTTTTGGCATACCCATGCACCTTTGTTCCACGCTGACCTCTGTTGCGCTACATTTACAGCAACATTGGATGTTCAGGATCCCGAGGAATCGCAAACCACAGCTGACCGTGGAGTCCCTATCTTCTACAGGGCACGCAAGTCTCGTTGGAACACAGCCTACTCAAAGATGTAAGCCAGCATTACACCACTTCAAAAGCACAACAATGCATGAAACATTGTTGCGCAGTCCTGCCTTCAGACTACTGGGGGCTCCCTTGTTTGCACTTGCTTGTAGATTAGAGAACTGTCAAGTGATAGCTGTTCCCGCCACTGGCCGCCACTGACCGATTGTTCGACTAAACAAACACATTCACATATCGTTCACCAACTGCCCCGCCTGCTGCTTAGTAAAAACGCACCTTTATGTCTCAGACAATTCCGTACAACAAACCGATTTAACTTTGCCTGCGATTCCATCGTCTGCCTTCGAAGCTCCAACTCCGCTTACTGCAAACCTACCAATGGCATTGATCTCCACAGTATTTACCATAATCACGGTCATCGTACGTCTTATGGCTACCACTGCTCACGCCATTCCGGTGACGGAGCCGAAATCTGTCGTCACAATCGAAAGTCGCCAAGGCGCCATAACGGTCGGCTTTTGCCGTGGTTGCGACGTATATTACTCCAAATGTGCTACTGTAAGCCACTCCTATTCTCATGCATGGAGAGCTAGAGCCCTAACGCTGCATAGCACTTTTGCGCCAGTGACTCTTGCCACATCTTTGGCGAGCTACTATGTCACTGTTACACGGCGCGGTATCTTGGCGGCTTCTGCAAAGTAGCTTGCGGATACACGCTCTGTTAAGGGGTCCCTGAAGGATACTTGTGCGCCTGATCGTACACTGGAGCCTGGCTGGAAGCCCCCTCCATTATTTCGGTATCAGATTAGGGCGTCGTCCTTCATGCCGACTACTGGTCGACGCACAATCTCCCCAGAACAAGTGAGAAGCAGACGTGTTACTAGTATGGCGATACTTGGGCATGTTAGTTATACTTCAGAATTCTCGTTGCATGCATAGCGCGGGGAATTTGAGTCTCTTGATGAAATACAGTTTTTTAATTCAGGGGAACGGCAAGCTTCTTGATCATTGGATACGATGTGCCGTTGAACTCTTAATCTCGACAGCTTTGTGCATGTGCTCACAAACTACAGTATGAACTTTTGCAACAGCTTCGCTAAGCGCTCCGGCTGCTCAAGTTATAAGCTGTGACCGCAATGCTCGAATACTTCTGCAATATCAACACTATTCGCAGCAGTCTTCATCTGCTCCTCGACGAGTGGCCCAAAGAACCTGCATCAGATCAGCAAAATACCCACATCTACTAAGAGAGTGGACTTACTCCGGTGCTCCGACAGTCATGACCTTACACTTTAGCTTCCCCCTGTCCAAGATCTCTTGCTCCACGTCTACATTTGCCCAGTGGCTTCTGTATGTTTCCAGAATACCTCGTGTCCCGCCAGGCGCTTTTGCACATCTCACCCATTCATTTACAGCGACTTGATCGAGCGCACTCGGATTATAGCATTC
>Ga0181466_1000469_pt1 | contig 15089 bp, 11 predicted proteins | sample InSIn4gowninarea_FD_119078 | JGI IMG/M metagenome (GOLD analysis project Ga0181466, IMG submission 119078) | Clean room microbial communities from NASA Spacecraft Assembly Facility at Jet Propulsion Laboratory, Pasadena, California, USA -... ... | reverse complement strand
GAATTTATTTTTAAAAGAGAAAAGGATGGAACTACACCGTGGGATGAATTGCAGATTAAAGAAAAAAATAGCCAGTAGTATGAACCATGGCAATCTGGTATAACTTGGGAAAAGATGAATAGAAAATAAACAGTACAAGTGAGTGACACAACAATGGTGAGTAATGATATAAAGATTATACAAAAAAGTTATAATACAACTTACCTACATTTTAATACCGCTAATACGCGTTATTTTTGCAGACTTAAATTTAAAGAAACTTCAGAGGGGTGTGATGTATGAAATTATTTCCGGAATCGGCGGCGGTACAATTAGAATTTGATAAAATAAAAACATTACTAACTGACCATTGTAAGAGTGAATACGGCAAGCATAAAGCAAGTGAATTACGTATTCATACTAAAAAAGAGTTTATAGAACTTGAGCTTCAACAAACACACGAATACAAGCAAATACTGCAAAACAGCCAGTATTTTCCTAACGATTATGTGTTGAACCTGCATAAAGAACTTAGGTTATTGGCAATACCCGGAGCAGTGTTATCGGGTGAAGAATTTATGCAGATAAGACAGCTTGCAACCAGTTTACAATCAATATTTAGATGGTTTGATAATGAAAGAAGATCGGGTTATCCGGGTCTTGCAAAAATAATTGAGAATACTTATCATGAAAAAGCTATTCTTGAATTGTTAGATGAGGTACTTGATGAGAACGGCGGAGTGAAAGACAATGTAGTAGGCAAACTTAATAAGAGTGGTTACAGTGCCGATATAGAAGAAAGCTTTAGCAACGGAAGACGTGTGGTCGCTGTTTTTTCTGAGTTTAAAAGGCAGGTAAAAGGTATACTTCACGGTGAAAGTGATACACGAAAAACAGCTTATATAGAGCCTGAAGAAACCATTGAATTAAACAACGATATATTTAGCTTAGAAAACGAGGAACGTAAAGAGGTACAAAGAATATTAAGGAAGCTTACTGCAGATCTATCAGTATATGCTCCATTGTTAAAAGCTTATTATGTAGTTGTCGGTGAATACGATTTTATAAAAGGTAAGGCAAGACTTGCCGAAGACATGAATGGAGAGTTTCCATCAATTGTTGACAAGGCACATATTCATTTTGTTGAAGCATATCATCCATTATTATTTCTATACAATAAAAAAACCACGAAGAAGACAATTCCCGTATCTATTAGTCTTAATGAAAATAACAGAATACTTGTTATAAGCGGGCCAAATGCAGGTGGTAAAACAGTTACAATGAAAACTGTTGGCCTTGTGCAAATGATGATGCAGAGTGGTTTGCTTGTTCCGGTGCATCCATCATCAGTTATGGGCATATTTAAACAACTGATGATACACATTGGCGACACACAAAGTATAGAGTTTGAATTGAGTACTTATAGCAGCCATCTTAAAAACATGAAGGAATTTATGGAGATGGCCAACGGAAAGACTTTGTTCTTTATAGACGAGTTAGGTAGCGGTAGCGATCCTAATTTGGGTGGCGCTTTTGCAGAGGTTATAATGGAGGAGCTTGCACGTAAACATTCTTTTGGTATAGTTACTACACACTACCTTAACCTTAAGGTAATGGCTAATAAAGTACCGGGAATTATTAATGGTGCAATGGCTTTTGATGAAAATAACCTGTTGCCTTTATATAAATTAATTATTGGTAAACCTGGTAGTTCATATACTTTTTCAATTGCTGAAAGAATTGGCCTTTCGCCACATCTTATACAAAAAGCGAGACGCCTGGTTGATGAAGATCATTTTAGCTTGGATAAATTATTGAATAGGACCGAGCAAGACTTAAGACAACTGGAGAAGAAAGAAGTAGAGCTGCAAAAGCTTTTGAAAGAAAATGAAAAGCTGAAAAAAGAAATGACTCATGTGCTTAATAAAGAGCGGCACCAGCAGCAGGTTGAACTTCTAAAGCAACAAAACAAAGTAACGGAAGATCGCATCACTTATCTTAAAGAAACAGAACGTAAACTGAGGCAGATAGTATTAGAATGGAAAAAATCTGAAGATAAAGATGAGGTTGTAAAGCAAATACAGAACCTGCTATTTAAACGAAATGAGCAAACAGTAACTAACAAGCTTGCAAAGAAAGTAGACCGCAGGTATGTTGAGTTAACAACTGACATTGAGATTGGTGCTAAGGTTAAACTAAAGAAAAATTACCAGGTAGGCGAAGTAAAAGAAATAAGAGGAAAGAGAGCTATTGTGCAGGTAGGCGTTATACCAATGTCGGTTGAATTATCTGACCTTGTTGTTGTAGAAGAAAAGGATAGAGAATAACAATATCATTTATGGAAAAATGTGATTACCTGAAGAGGTACATATTTTAATACACTTAAAAATTATTTTAGCGAATTCCATTTTTAATAGTTTTATTTACAGTAATTAAACCTTGTTGCATATCCTTTAGGTATGAAAAGCTCTCTGGCCTCATCTAACTCATTAGCCGGGTTTTCTTTTGAAAACATACTGGAGGCCTTTTTGGCTGGTACCAATAATGGCTTTATGATCTTGGATAAGGAGTTACGGATACTCCATTTTAATGCTGCTTACAGCCACTTTCATCAAACTTATACCGGTAACAATCTAATAACCGGTTCGTTGTTATCCGACGTATATACTCCCAATGGTGTAAGTGAAGTGATAGGCTTTATAAAAAAGGCGTTAAAGGGTGAGGCATCAAAGTTTTCAAGAAAATTTCCTCCGGTTAATAATGGTTGTACCAGTTGGTTTGATATAGAGTATTATCCTCTAAAAAGCGACTCCGGCAAGATAGAAGGTGTGGGAATTGGCGTTTTTGAAACAACAGAAAAACATCTGTCGGAAGAAAGACGAAAGCAAAGTGAAGAGCTTTTTAAAACTCTTATCCTAAATTCAACTGATGCTTTTTTACTTGCTGATGTTGACTTTGAACTTACCTACATTAGCGACAATCTTTATAATGTTTTAGGGTTTGAATCAGGCGAACTACTCAGGAAAAATGGATTAGATATAGCTCATCCTGATGATGTAGACAGGGTAAAGGAATGGTTTAAGACCGTAACAAAACAAGACGATAAATTACTGTCAATAGAATATAGGGTTAAGAATAAAGAAGGACAATGGATTTGGGTTGAAAACTTTGCACGCAACAGGTTAAATAATGGCAGTGTAAATGCCATTGTAATGAACCTGAGAAACATCCAGGCAAAAAAGCTGGCCGACCAGGCTCTTGTTCAATCGGAGCAAAGACTCTCTTTATTGCTTAATAATACAGCCGAGTCATTTATTATTTTAAACAGCAGGTTACGTATAGTTGCCTATAATCATGCTGCGCAGGAACATTCTCCCTACTTCTTTAAAAAAGAACTGCAGTCAGGCAGATCAATATTAGATCTTGTTGATGCAAGTGAAATGGAAATGATGATAGCACTTTTTGAAAAGGTGTTTGATGGTGAACAGGTTGAAAGAGAAACTACATACGGAGAAGATAAAAAAAACCAACATATTTACAGTCATATTTATCGTCCGCTTTTTGATAAAGAGGATGATATTTTTGGTGTTTTCATAACTTCTAACGACATAACCCAGCGCAAACGCGCAGAACAGCAGGTAAAAGATAGCGAGATAAGATTTAAAACAATTATTCAAGAGTCTTTCGATGCTGTTCTTATAACTGACGCAGAAACGAAGATGATATACAGCTCGCCTTCTATCACAAATGTGTTAGGCTATAGGGCGGAAGATCTTGAAGGTAAGCGCGGCTTCGATTATATACATCCATCTTTTTTAAGGGCAATGCACGATAAGTTTCAGGAGGTACTGCAGAGCCCGAATAGCGAAAAGAACATAGACGTAAAAATGCGTCACATCAATGATGAATATATATGGATTGAAGTGAAGGCCAAAAACATGTTCCATAATGAATATGTAAAAGGAATTTTAATCAGCCTTCGTGATATTACTTATAGAAAAAAAGCAGAAGAGATCATATCGCTATCTGAACAAAGGTTTAAAGGACTTGTGCAGAGCGGTGCTGATATGATAGCCATACTTGATGTTAATTGCGTTGTTCAATATACAAGCCCCACTATAAAAACTATTATTGGCATTGATCCTGCAACGCTCAATGGTAAAAATATACTTGATCATGTTCATCCCGATGATCTTCAATATGTGAAGGAAAAGTTTGATGGATTGATGATCTCTCATAGAACTCAATCATATATTGGCCCTTACAGGTATCGTAATGATGATGGCAAATACTTCTGGTTAGAGTCGACTATTACAAACCTGTTAGGTGATCCATCTATAAAAGGTATCGTACTTAACTCAAGAGATATTACCGAGCGAAAAAAATTGACAGAAGACCTTGCGGTTAACGCCGAAAGATTAGAAACTGCACAACGTATAGCTAAGCTTGGTTATTTTGAATACGATTTTAGAACGGTAGATTATTTTTTATCAGAAGAGTTTTACGACATACTTGGACTAACACAAGAGATTGACCTTGATCTTGATTATCGCATGGTGGAAGAACTTATCCATCCGGAAGATAGGGACAAGGTTAGAGCAGAGGTTGAAAAAGCAGTACATGAAGCAAGAGATTTTAATACTGAGTTTAGATTAAGAGTTAAAACCGGTGAGCAAAAAGTAGTTTCAGCTATTGGGATGGCTTTTAAAAACCGCGCAGGCATTGTAGAAAAGTATACGGTTACGCTACAAGATATTACCGATAAACGAATGGCTACACTTGCCCTTCAAACATTGGAAGGTAGGTTTACGTCATTATTTGAAAACAGTATTGATGGAATATTAATAACTGTTGATTCAGGCGAGATAATATCAGCAAACCCGGCTATTTGCCGAATGCTTGGTTATACATCGGAAGAGATGTTGCAAATTAAAAGAGCCGATCTTCTTGATGTTGAGTCTCCATCTGTACAAGAGTTGCTTGCAGCAAAGGCCAGGGATGAAATGTTTGTTGGTGAAATTCTGGTAAGACACAAAGAGGGTTACCAGATACCCATAGAGCTAGCTTCTACTAGCATGAAGGATGCAGAAGGGAACAGGTATTATTCAAATATTATAAGAGACATTACCGAAAAAAAGAAAATTGAAGAAGAGCAAAGATCCCTTACGCAGGAATTGGTAAAGAATAACCAGGATCTTCAACAGTTTTCTTTTATTACTTCGCATAACTTAAGAGCCCCTGTTGCTAACTTAATAAGTCTTTTAAGTTTGTACGACAAAGAAAACCCTGCGGAAGAATTTAATAAATTATTGATAGACAAATTTGAAGAAGCTACCCTTCAGTTAAACAATACACTTAACGACCTGATAAATGTATTGGTTATTAAATCTAATACCAATGTTGAAAAGGAGGCACTTACTTTTTCATCAACATTTGATATTGTAAAAAAGAACATTGAAAATCTTCTCAGTGAAACCGGCGGCGATATAGAAACAGATTTTAGTGAAGTTGATTCTATCAAATACAATAAAATTCATTTAGAAAGCATTTTCTTAAATCTTATTTCAAATGCTATCAGGTATAGATCTCCTGATCGGGCACCGCAAATTAAGATAAGATCGTGTAGGCAAGATCAGTGGGTTATTGTTAGCTTTAGCGATAATGGTTTAGGGATTGATCTAAAGCGATATGGCGGTCGTTTGTTTGGTCTTTATCAACGCTTCCATCAGAGTAAAGAAGGTAAAGGATTAGGGCTTTACATGGTGAATTCGCAAGTTGTTGCAATGGGTGGTAAAATTGAAGTTGAAAGTGAACCTATGGTCGGAACAACATTTAAAATCTTTTTCAAATCTTAAGTATTTTATGGGTAGGTTCAAAAATGTTTTATTGGTGGAAGATGATCCTATAACGATTCTCGTTTGCGATCGTATCATTAAAATGAATTCATTTGCCGCTAATGTAAAGTCTTGTGAGAACGGTAAAGTTGCTTTAGATTATTTAAAAGAAGCAACTTCAGAAGTAGACGGCGAGACTCCTGAAATTATTTTCTTAGATATAAACATGCCTGTAATGAACGGGTGGGATTTTCTTGAAGAGTTTGAAAAGATAAAGAACACGCTCTCAACTGTTCCGCGAATTTTTATCCTTTCTTCAACAGTTGACCCCGAGGATTATAACAAGGCGAAATCGTACAGCTTAGTTGAAGATTTTATATCAAAACCATTGTCTAAAGAAAGCCTTGATAATATAAGATAACTTCTACTTTTTTTCCTTTACTAACAACTGCTTACCTGGCTTGTACAATTACTAGCTTGATGTCGTACCTCGTCACTGCGTAAACAGCAATTTATCTCACCATACTTAAAGTACCTTGTGTACTTTTATCGCAATGTTATTAGAAAAGTTTCATCAAATTATTAGGGAGAGACAAGATGCAGTATTGACTAATAAGATATTCTTATTAACAGTGAGTGGAGGCATTGATAGCGTTGTCCTCTGCGATTTATTTTCTAAAGTTGATGCAAGTTTTGTTATTGCACACTGCAACTTTCAATTAAGAGGTGCAGAGAGTGAAAGAGATGAACAATTTGTAAGAAGCCTTGCTGAAAAGTATAAGAAGGAAATTGTAGTACGAAGATTTGATACGGAAAAATACGTTGCTGAAAATAAAGTGTCAATACAGGAAGCTGCAAGAACTTTAAGATATGACTGGTTTCAACAGTTAGTTAATGATAAAGTAGCTGATATTATAACAACCGCTCATCATGCCGACGATAATATTGAAACGGTTGTAATGAATTTTTTTAGGGGAACGGGATTGAAAGGTTTAACAGGGATGGCATTAGATAATAGGATTTACCGGCCCTTATTATCTTTCAGAAAGCAAGAGATATTGGAGTACGCGACATTAAACAAATTAAACCACGTAGAAGACTCGTCTAATGCTTCAAATAAATACACCCGCAACTTTTTTCGCAATCAATTACTGCCCGCTATAAAAGAGTTTTTCCCTGCTGTTGAAGAAAATATATTACACAACATAGAAAGATTGACCGAAGTTGAATTTATTTATGATGAGGCTATTAAAATCTACAAACATAAACTGGTAGAAGTTAAAGGTAGCGAAGAACATATACCTATTTTAAAGTTGCAAAAAACAGCACCTTTAAAAACTATTATTTGGGAACTTATTAAGGACAAAGACTTTACCGCAGCACAGGTTAATGAGGTGGTTAAACTTATGGAAGCAGGTAATGGAAGTTATATAACATCAGCATTCTACAGAATAATAAAAAACAGGAAATGGTTGGTAATTACACCAAAACAACCTGTTGATGAAACCACATTAATAATAATAGATAACAAACCCGGGACACAGATTTTCGAAAACGCAGGGTTAATATTTGAAGAAGTAAAAACTGTAGCTGATTACAAAATTTCAACCTCACCAAATATAGCCCAGTTAGATGCAGGTAAAATTATCTTTCCGCTGATACTTCGTAAATGGAAACAAGGAGACTATTTTTATCCGTTAGGGATGCGGAAAAAAAAGAAACTAAGCAAGTTTTTCATAGATCAAAAATTGTCAATTACAGACAAGGAAAAAATTTGGGTTTTAGAAATGGATAAGAAAATTGTCTGGGTTATAGGTTTACGTATAGATGATCGGTTTAAGATAGAACCATCTACTAAAATCATTTTAAAGATCACGAGCAAAACCGGTTCCTAATACTTAATTGTTTGTTCTGTAGCCTTACCATCTATAATTTTTACTATCCAAAGTGTACTGTAATCATCATCGCTTAACATAACATATTTATTAGTACCAATCAATAGATTAACCAACACGGGTATGGTATTGGAGTGCCCGGCAACAACAATTGTTTTACCTTTTATCGACCTCAACTTTTCTACAAATCCCTGGAAGTCTGTAGGGTTATATTCCTGAATTTCAACATTTGCCTTTTTAGCCCATGGCGCCAGCGCCTGTCTCGTTCTTACATACGGTGTTGAGTAAAAAAGGTCGGGATTGATGTTTTTAAAAAGAGTGGAAAGCTTCTCTGCTCTTGCCTTGCCTGCTGCCGATAGTTGCGGATCCCTTCCAACAGTGTCTTTTTCGCCGTGTCTCACTAAAATAACTGTTGTTGTATCATTTATTTGTGCACCAGCCGAAACGGAACACACGATTATTAAAAGAAAGAATAAATAGAATATTGTCCTTTTCATTGCGCCTTGTTTTTAAAAACGAAAATTATCTTATTTGAATTGAAATACAATGAAAGAAGGGACTGCTTTCACCATTTGATTAATGTTTCAAGGCATTCTCTACATAATTCATCCACGCAGTAGCATCCATAAAAATATCTACCCATATTGTTTGTGAACCGTTGGGCGCAAGAATTGTTGTAGTTAAAATACCGCTACTTCTGATTGCTGAGAAACTTCCGCGCAAAAACAAAACATCTAAATATTCAATTATGCTAGAACTAGAAGACATTACCGGAAAAGAAGATAATAAAATAAGCCGGCGTAAAGTAATTGGTGGATTAAGTGCAGGTATTGCAGCCGCAGTTGTTGCACCTGTTTTATCGGCAAGTGGTGCTCCTCATGCGGGAAATCCTGATCCCGAAAAACTGCAGGACCCAACGACTAAATATCCCAGGCCGCCTTTCAAGAGTCAGTCACAACCCTGGCCCGGCTTAGCAGGTAAAATGGATCCTCAACCAGACCACGGCGAGAAGTCTTACAAAGGATCGGGACGCTTAAAAGGAAGAAAGGCGCTAATAACTGGTGGTGATTCAGGAATGGGACGCGCTGCCGCGATCGCTTATGCCCGTGAAGGTGCAGATGTAGCAATAAATTACCTGCCAGCCGAAGAAGATGATGCACGTGAGGTAATTGCCTTAATAAGGGCAGAAGGCCGCAAAGCTGTAGCTATACCCGGTGATATTAAGGATGAAGGATTTTGCAAAAAACTAGTGGCAGACGCTGTGCAGGCACTTGGCGGACTTGATATACTTGTAAGCAATGCGGCAAGGCAACAAACAAGGCCTTCTATTCTTGATGTGTCAACAGAAGACTTTGACGCTACAATGAAGACTAATGTTTATGCACCTTTCTGGATTATTAAAGCAGCTTTACCTCATATGCCTCCCGGAGCGGCGATTATTGGAACTACTTCTGAGCAGGCAACTGATCCATCAGCAGAGTTATATGATTACGCGCAAACAAAGGCAGCAACAACTAATTATGTAAAGTCTCTTGCAAAACAACTTGCGCCTAAAGGTATACGGGTTAATGGAGTGGCTCCCGGCCCAATCTGGACTCCGCTGCAAGTAAGTGGCGGAGCCACACAGGAAAAACTAAAAAGTTTTGGAGGACAAACGCCAATGGGACGGCCAGGTCAACCGGCGGAATTGGCTTCAATTTATGTTCAACTTGCAGCAAGTGATGCGAGTTATGCAACAGGCCAGGTGTACGGAGCAGCAGGTGGAAGTGGCCAGCCTTAACAGCTACAATAAATTGGAAAGGTGCGTTCTAAAGCATTGATTGTTTTAGAACGCACCTTTTTTATTAATAATTACTTGAGGAAAGATGTATAAAATCCTACTTAAACATTAAACCTAAAGTGCATTATGTCGCCATCTTCAACAACATAATCTTTACCCTGCACCGCAAGTTTACCGTTATCTCTGCAAGCAGCTTCAGATCCATATTTTATAAAGTCTGCGTATTTAATAACCTCCGCCCTTATAAAACCTTTTTCAAAATCTGTATGTATAACGCCTGCAGCTTGCGGCGCAATCATTCCTTTTGTAATGGTCCATGCACGTACTTCCTGTACACCTGCGGTAAAATAAGTTGCAAGATTTAGCAAACGATATGTTGATGTAATAAGACGTGCAACACCGCTTTCTTTCAATCCAAGATCTTCTAAAAACAATTGCCTGTCTTCATAGCTTTCCATAACTGCAATTTCACTTTCAATAGCAGCACTTATAAAAAGTATTTCAGCATTTTCATCTTTTATAGCCTCTTTAAGTGCGTCAGTAAATTTGTTTCCTGTAATTACACTTTTCTCATCAACATTACAAACGTAAATAACAGGTTTAATAGTAAGCAAAAACAAATCAGCCAAATGCTTCTCCTTGTCTTCGGCGCTAATTGCAAAGCCACGGGCATTTTTACCTTGCTCCATGTAATTTTTAAGCTGCGTAAGTATTTCTATACCCCTAACTAACTCTCTGTCACCGCTTTTGGCCAACTTTTCCGCCTTAGATAGTTTTTTATCTATACTTTCCAGGTCTTTTATCTGCAATTCCGTATCAATAATTTCCTTATCTCTAACAGGGTTTACATTACCATCAACATGTATTACGTTATCATCTTCAAAACAACGAACAACATGTATAATAGCATCTGTAGCTCTTATATTACCAAGAAACTGGTTACCTAAACCTTCACCTTTGCTGGCACCTTTTACAAGGCCTGCAATGTCAACTATTTCAACTGTTGCAGGTACAACACGTTGAGGTACCACAATCTTTTCAAGTTCGAACAAGCGCTGATCCGGAACAGTTATAACCCCCACATTAGGTTCTATAGTACAAAATGGAAAATTTGCAGCTTGCGCTTTTGCGTTGCTTAGTGCATTAAATAAAGTTGACTTTCCTACGTTTGGCAACCCTACTATGCCTGCTTGTAAACCCATATAATTTGAAAATTTGAAAATTCAATAATTCGAAAACTGAAAAAGACTTGATACTTACCGATTGCTTTTCAGGGCGCAAAAGTAGGTATTGGGCGGCAAAGTATTGTAGCAAAAAAGTTCGGCAATAATCTTTAAGAGAAAGTTGTATGTTGCAAACAACTAATAGACGCATAAAAGCTCATACTTTAAAGTATGTTGGCAGAAAATTACTAACCCCTATGGCTTTAAATATTGTTTGGATAGCTTTTATAGTGATAGCATTTATTATTGCGATAATTAAAAGCATTTTTTTTGCTGACACTACCATTTTTAAAACCCTTGTTGATGGTGTTTTTGATTCTGCAAAGTCTTCCGTAATAGATGTTGCCTTTCCGCTTATTGGTACCATGGTATTTTTTTTAGGCATAATGAATATTGCTGAAAAAGCCGGCGCAATTGGTTGGCTCGCAAGAAAGCTAAACCCATTTATGAAAAGGCTTTTTCCTGAAGTACCTGACGGACACCCGGCAATGGGGGAGATGGTAATGAACTTTAGTGCAAACATGTTAGGCCTCGACAATGCCGCAACTCCTTTCGGTTTAAAGGCTATGCAAAGCCTGCAAACACTAAATCCTGAAAAAGAAAAGGCTACCAATTCTCAAATAATGTTTCTGGTACTTCATACAAGTGGCCTAACAATTATTCCATTATCAATTATTACCTATAGAATAGCGGCAAAATCTGCTGAAGCAACCAGCATATTTATACCCTGTGTTTTGGGTACGGTTTGTACAACACTTGCATCAATAATTGTTGTAAGCTTTATGCAAAAGGTTAAGTGGGATAAAGTTTTGGTAGGATACATTGCCCTGATGCTTGCATTAGTTGCGGGTACAATGTATATAGTATCTACCATGAATGATGTGCAACGAAACATTTTTAGCAATGTTGCAGGTAATGCTATACTGCTTACAATTATAGTTGCAATAGTTGTTGCAGGTGCTGTAAAAAAAGGTTCCTGTTTTTGAAACGTTTATCGATGGTGCTAAAGAAGGTTTTGGTGTTGTTCTTAAAATTATTCCCTACCTGGTAGGCATGTTGGTTGCTATACGGTTATTTAGAGATAGCGGAGCGTTAGGCTACTTAACTAATGGCATTGCTTATCTGTTACACTTTACCGGCGTTAATACAGACGTTGTACCTTCTTTGCCTGTTGCAATAATGAAACCCTTTAGCGGTAGCGGAGCACGGGGACTTATGCTGGATGTTTTTGCAAACCCTGCTTACGGCCCCGACTCTTTTGTTGGTAAAATCTCAAGCATTTTTCAAGGTAGCGCCGATACTACATTTTATATAATAGCTCTTTACTTTGGAAGTGTCGGAATTAAAAAAGTACGACATGCAGTATGGGCAGGATTACTGGCCGATCTTATAGGCGTGATTGCTGCAATATTTATTGGATACTTCTTTTTCAAATAACTGTTCAGGAGGTAAGAGATAGGGCTTGTTCTAAAGTATTAGTCTTTAAGAGTTTGAAACTATTGACGCCACTTATATAAAAGTTGAACTGAGCGTAGCAACGATGATGCTATGAAAATGAAATGATGACAAACAAAATCTGTTTTTATTCTACCTATTTATAACAAACCTAAAAAACAGGTTGAGGGCTATAATAAAATACAGCGCAAAATTTAGCCAGTTATGTGCATACATAAAATTTCGCTTAGCGCGGCTTGTTGAAATTTCAATTTCGTGCCTGGGCCTAATTTGAAAAAAGCTAATTACCACTTCGAGTACTGTAGATGATTTTGCCTTAACTAAAAGGTATATTTTAAATGCAATAATTAATAAAGCTATTATATTAATAAATGGAAGTGAGAGAAGTAGTTTCTCAATTAGGAAGTCCATAGGGGGTAGTAGTTTTGGTGCCGTAATTTAAACTGAATTTTATATAACTAGATAGGGTGTTAATTGTTTGCTTATAAATTTCGGCACCTCCAATTTCAATTATTACAGCACATCATTTAAATGGACTTATTTCTATTTACTTTGCAGGAAATTTATAATTAATGCAATTTCAATTAAATGAAGAGCATCTGATGATTCAGAAAGCTGCAAGAGATTTTGCTCAACACGAATGCTTGCCAGGTGTTATTGAACGAGATGAACAACAACGGTTTCCAAAAGAACAGATCATGAAATTGGCTGATCTTGGTTTTATGGGTATGATGGTTGAACCTGAATATGGAGGTGCAGGAATGGACACTGTTAGCTACGTACTTGCAATGGAAGAAGTTAGTAAGGTGGATGCAAGTACCAGCGTTTGTATGAGTGTAAACAACAGCCTTGTTTGTTGGGGTTTACAAACTTTTGCTAACGAAGAACAAAAGCAAAAATACCTTGTACCACTTGCGCAGGGTAAAAAGGATGGCGAGTTATACATTGGCGCTTTTTTACTAAGTGAACCTGAAGCCGGAAGTGATGCAACATCGCAAAAAACAATGGCTGAAGAAATGGATGATCACTATCTTTTAAATGGTACAAAAAACTGGATCACCAACGGCTCATCAGCTTCAGTTTACCTTGTAATTGCTCAAACTCATCCCGAGAAAAAGAGTAAAGGTATAAACGTATTTATTGTTGAAAAAACCTGGCCTGGCGTTACTGTTGCCGCTAAAGAAAATAAGTTAGGCATACGTGGCAGCGACACGCACTCTATTATGTTTAGCGATGTAAAAGTGCCTAAAGAAAACAGGATTGGTGAAGATGGTTTCGGTTTCACTTTTGCTATGAAAACCCTTGCTGGCGGAAGGATAGGTATTGCATCGCAGGCATTAGGTATTGCAAGTGGTGCTTATGAATTAGCACTTGCGTATTCAAAACAACGTAAGGCTTTTGGTAAAGAGATTATGCATCACCAGGCTATACAATTTAAGCTTGCAGATATGGCAACAAGAATTGAAGCGGCGCGTCTGCTTTGCCTTAAAGCAGCGTGGGAAAAAGATCAGCATCTCGATTATACCATCAGCTCATCCATGGCTAAAGTTTATGCAAGTGAAACAGCTATGTGGACTGCAACTGAAGCGGTACAAATACATGGAGGTTACGGTTTTGTAAAAGAGTATCACGTAGAACGATTAATGCGCGACGCAAAAATTACACAGATCTATGAAGGTACCAGCGAGGTACAACGTATTGTGATTGGCAGGGGAATTTTAAAGTAGTAGATGTGTGAATACCAGCATTGATATTTCATAGCACCATCGTTGCGTCGCAATCACTTTATCTGCATCTCATTGCGCATCTTAAATTAAACTGCTAAATAAATAGTGGAGATCATCTAACGATGGTCTCTTTTTATTTTTTATAGATGCTCACTACAGAAGCGATTGAAATTGTAGTGTACTTTTGAATATAAACATTCGCAGATGCCGGTCAATAAGAAAAAGTACACAGAACTTACCGAAGAGCTTAAAGAAAAAAGCATTGAACTGGTTGCAGTAAGTAAGATACAATCAGTTGAAGATATTTATGCTTTATACCAGGAAGGACAAAGAGACTTTGGCGAAAACTACGTGCAAGAGTTAGTGGATAAAGCAACGCAACTTCCTATTGACATTCGTTGGCATTTTATTGGGCACTTACAATCTAATAAAGTAAAATTTATAGCGCCGTTAGTATACTTAATACACGGCGTCGATAGTCTTAAGTTACTAAACGAAATAAATAAGCAGGCAACGAAAGAGAATAAGATTATAAGATGTTTATTACAGGTTCACGTTGCACAGGAAGAATCTAAGTTTGGTTTAAACGAAGATGAATTGGTGAATGTACTTGCCGAAGTAAAACAAAAGCCTGCTAACTATGCTAATATCTTTATTGCAGGTATTATGGGCATGGCTTCATTTTCTGATAACGAAGAGCAGGTTAGGGGCGAGTTTAAATTTTTAAAATACCTGTTCGATAAGTATAAAGATATTGTTACTCCAAACTGCGAGTTTACAACTTTATCAATGGGCATGAGTGGAGACTATAAATTAGCCATTGAAGAAGGCAGTACAATGGTCAGGATTGGAAGTTTGTTATTTGGTGCAAGAAAGTAAAAATTTTTTAACCACATAGGCACATAGAAACATAGATTTTTTTCTTTATTGTGCCTATGTGTCTATGTGGTTAAATTTTCAGGCAGTACTATCTTTTACCTTTCCCATAATCAAACACTAGCTGACAAAAGGCTTTAACACCAACATCTAAGCCACTATCATCAATATAAAAATCAGGTGTGTGATGTGGAGGTGCTTTAAGCGGATCACCACCTTTAGGCATTCCACCTAAATAAAAGAAAAACGATGGAGCCTTTTCACCAAAAAATGAAAAGTCCTCAGCACCTGTTGTCCATTCCATTTCCTACAGATGATCT
>Ga0181466_1000468_pt1 | contig 15097 bp, 7 predicted proteins | sample InSIn4gowninarea_FD_119078 | JGI IMG/M metagenome (GOLD analysis project Ga0181466, IMG submission 119078) | Clean room microbial communities from NASA Spacecraft Assembly Facility at Jet Propulsion Laboratory, Pasadena, California, USA -... ... | reverse complement strand
GAGTACGATGGAATTGGAATTGGAATTGGAATTGGTCGTTGATCGTTGGTCGTTGGTTTGTGGACCGAATGCATGGAGAGATACTCAGGGAGGGTACGTGATTCGCAGGTACTGGAGCTAGGACGGATGGAATATGTGCAAGCTTTGATTGTTGGGAGCATGATGTAATGAGTTGTGGTTATTGAACGGATTGTCTTCTCCTTCGGTGTTCAGATCTAGTTTGAAATTCTGCAGGTTCGCAGCAGCGCGTAATTACATACAGTACATACGTACTTAATCCCAGAACTCCAATCCTGGATCGGCGACACCAGCTCCCAAAATTCCCTCCCAGTCAAAGGCGCCGTCTCAATGCTAAACCTCCTCTCATTCCGCACAGGCATGAAGCAATCCTACCTAAAATACGGCGCCGCATTCGCCGAGACTATCGGCGCCAAACGCGGCGGTAACGCAAAACTCGTAGGCAACATCGTCCACCCCGCAAGTACACAGAACAACGAAAAGGAGCCAGAAGGTATATGGCATGAATTCGCGCTAGCGCACTACCCGAGTCTGCTACACTTCGCGGATATGCTCGCGAGCGAGGACTACCAGAGCGTTAACCAGGAGTTTCGGGTGCCGGCGTTGGGGGATACGTGTATTTTGTGTACTAGTGAACTTGAGATTGAGAAGTTGCTTGCTGGCCAGGAGGAGGGGGAGGGTGGGAAAGCGAAGCTATAGGTAAAACGTAAATGAAAACAACGCGACTAAGTGGCTCAGCTTTTTGAGGGGTTGTTCATCATCAGTTCTCACTATATTTTCTTCTTCTCTACATTGACTTCTAGCAAACGCAGCGATCCGTCATGGATGAAGAAACCTCGTTGCTTAGTTTCGGCACAGTGCCTTTCTACGATCGGTCCAAGATCCATTCACGTATTCCGTCGTTTGTAGAAGCATGCTCGTAAAGATCATGCCGTGTTCACAGGTTTAAGCATCTACGACTCATTCTGGTTTCAATCCCATGTCAAGGCAGTAATGGTGAAATATGCTGTACCGTGCATGTACATGTAATTAGTGGCCCGTATGATGGTCCGAGTTTGTGGTTAGTTGTAGCTGGGATTCGGTATGACAGCGCTATCAGAGTGGCTACAAGGAAAGGGTTGGTAGAAGGACCGAAAACACGAATTGAATTGGCCAGTTCAATGATACCTACGACGGTCTTACTGTACATTTCAAATAGTAGGTAGGTAGTGATGTTTAATCAAGCTTTATCCAACCAAGGAGCTATCGCTATCGCTACCCATGGCTCTACGTCTGCGATTGCATCGGCGTAGGCGGGTTCCTTGGACTGTCCTGTTGTCCTTGTACCGGTGTTGTTGTTGGTCCCTGTGCCTGACCAGCATTTACGTTGCCGTTAGCTTGTTGATTGCTGCCACTTGGATTGCTCATATTGTTCACACTGCCGCTCCTGGCCTCTCTTGGCGTAACGCTTCTGTTCATGCCCTGTTGGCTGTGCTGACTTACCGGTCGAGCCATGTTCATGACTGGCGAATTTGTCATTGCTGGTGTCATAGGTGCCGGCATGCCTCTGGCCGCGTTAGCTACATTCTGTTGAGCGGCAGCCTGCTGCAACCTCATCCGCTGATGGTATTGCTGAGCCTGCTCGTAGCTCATCATGCCTTGTCCATTCGTGACTGCACCAGCGGCTTGATTCAATGCATTTTGTGCATAGGCCGCAGCATTCGCCCCTGAATTTGCAGCACCCATGGCTGCGTTCAATGCGGCTTGGTTGACTGCCTTCTGTCGCCCGGCATTACCAGCAGCGGCAGCTGTGGCCTGCTGTTGCCATTGAAGTAGTTGCTGAGTTGCAATGTTTCTGACCTCCTCATCATTCATGTTAGGATTGCGCTCTTTGATGCTAGCATACAGCTGGTTGATCTTCGGTACATTGCCGTTTGAAAGAGTGTTGTGCATATGTGATGAGCCAGGACGCGGAGAAGCAGCAGCTCCAGTAGTTTGTGGTGAGCCTTGACCATTACTCTGCGTCATAGCGGTGATGAAAGCAGCAGGGGTGTTCTGGCCATTAGCCATGCTAGCCTGTTGAGCACTTGGTGAAGAATGTGCGCCGTTTTGCTGAGGTTGTTGGGCTTGACGAAGAAGTTGTTGCTGCTGGAGCTTCATCTGCTCTGGAGAGCCTGCCATGCCACGCGCCATAGCGGCCATTTGTGCTTGCGGAATTCCTTTAGGCCCGATCAAGTTAGCTGGCATACCCATTCCTTGAGGTACACCCATCATGTTAGAATGTGGACGAGATTGACCATTAGGTGCCTGAAGATGAGTGTTAGGCATACCAGTTATTGGCACACCATTCGGACCAATACGCATCTGAGTGTTAGCATGTGGAGGGACTGGAACACCACTGGCATTTGTGTTCTGACCACGTTGTTGCTGCACGACGGCTCTTTGATGAGCAATGAGCTGCTGCTTATACATCTCTTGCTGCTTAGCCATTTTTTGTTCTCGTTCATATTTCAGCTGTGACCATTCTGCCGGTGTCTTCATTCCAGGCCGAGGAGCATGAACGTCGTTTGTCTTTCGCATGGCAGCCATATCAGCGGAATGCATGGCTTTCTGACGCACAGCCTCTCGTTTTTTGGCAAGTTTACGCATGGCATCAAGCATGAACAGATGTCTCCGGTTGTGTTTCCGCTCGACTCGCACAGGTAGTGTCGTCTTCTTCCTTGTGGGGACAGGTGTCGTGCCATTCCGTCGCTCATGTTCTTCCCACTGGGCCTGGACATTTCGTTGGGCAGTTTCGATTCTGTTCGAGTACGTTTTGAAATACGGCGTTTTGGACATGTCAGCTGGCATACCTTCCAAACCAATCCATCTTTCGAAGCACTCCCAGGCAGACCGTCTATCCTGACCAGATACGTAAAGTGTTGAAGGTGTCATAAGATCTGATATCAACAGCCAATTGAACGAGTATTCACGTGCTTGTCTGCGTACTTCGTCATCGTCTGCTGCTAGCCACTGTGAAGACATTCTGGTTTCAAAGAAAGCTTGCGTAGGCATAGGATGTTCGGCAGGTGGTCGGAAAGAGTGGCCAGGGTGTATGCGGTCCCTAATATGCTTATTCTCTGCCATGAACAGAGCAACCTCAGTCTCTCTAGGCTCGAGTGCATGTCTCTTTGAAGGAGGTGAATCATCAACGTTGTAGTCGTAGCGACTTCGCTTGATCGGTGGCTGGTACTCCTTGACCTTGAGCTTCTCTGTGGCATATTTTGAGACAGGTACGATGTCTGTCTTCCATCGAGCGTCCAGCTTTTCCGCTAAATTCGATTTTGATAGATCAGGGTCAATTCTTGCGGGTTGATAAAGTGGTAATTCATTCAGAAGCTTGTCAAAGGCAGGGGTCCTCTCAGTTGAAAACATGAAATCTGTAGCACCCAAGGAGAAAATTGCTGCAGGAGCCACAGTCGAGACAATATCTCTAGGATCAGCAATATCTTCACTGACAGAATCATCCTCACCATGTGGCACGAGATCGGGTGGGGATGACACCGGCGCATCCATCGATTCGACCTCATCAGACGAATTTAGGTTCTTGATATGCTGTGGTGGTCGGATTTTGACTTGTAGAGCCTTTCGTCCATCAGCCGATGCAGCGACCCACTCAACACAAGACTCGGCAACAGCTCGTGCGGCAGCCATTTTCCATCGTCGCTCTTCCCGAAAATCCGTCCTCATCCATTTCGCGTGATCGAGAAAGAAGTCCCAATGTGAGGTAGGCCGGACAGGTTCTTCAGCACGCTTCCTTTGTCGAAGACTCCACCGATCTAGATTCTGCAGCTGATATAGTCTCTTCAGCACACGACAATGTGCTTGGTAATTATAGTCCACCAGGTGGTCAGCAGTGGATATTGTCTTGTGAGAGTGCTGCAACAAGTATGATAGCGACCCCTGTCGGTTTTGTGAATGGGCTTTGCTTTCGAATAGTGTGTACATGTAATCCTTTTCCTCGTTCTTGGCGAGTTCGGTTGATGCCTGGTCGGGTCTAATGACCTCAATGGTATCCGCGTCAGTAATAGGCCGTTGCGGCTTAGCAAAAACGACGGTAGACAACCTGCTTCGCTCTTTGTCCTTCCGATCTTTTTCAGCTGCCCGTGCTGATGCTGATATCGAAGATTCATTGTTAGGAGAGGCTGATCGTGGTGTCTCGCCTAGAATTTCAGAAACGGATTTCTTTAGTAGAACGCCAGACTGAATCCTCGTTGCTCTACGGCCAGTGTCAACAGTAGGTGTAGAGACAGGGGTCTGCTTGACCGGGGTTTGACTTGAAACCGCAGCTGGTGTTTCCACAATAGCGCTGTCCTGCCGAGCATCGAAATAGGATTTCTGTTGCGGTTGCGTGTCTATGCTGTGGGAAGACTGACTATGCTTCGTATCTCTCAGTAAGGGAGGAGGTGGATGTTTTGGTGCTTCTATTGGCGAGTCAAAAGCAGTAGTAGGGTCGACATCGATCATATCAACATCAATGGATGATATTGACATCTTATGTGTAGGAGCAACAATAGTTAAATCAGGTGTTTGTGGCTCGTCGTGTTGGTCGTCGGACGTTTTCTGGTTCGCAATCTCCAATAACGTAGACACATCATCTCCAGCACTTGTGGTGGGAGAACCTCGATCAGGTACTGGAGTGTGAGAGGATGGCGCAACTTCTGTCGACGCTGGTGACGACTGGGCGTCTTGGGCGTCTATTGGTAGTGGAAGTGCTGGACTTGCCTTCCGTAGCGCGACAGGCGGCTGTTTTAGGCTGTCCTGTCCATCTGGTGGTTGTGGTGTTTGCACGTCTTGCGGCTGCGCATCCTTCAAATGCCCGACTATTGAAGGTGACGGTAAGTCGTCTTTCACCACACCATTTCGTTTCTGAAGTTCTACATGCTCATCCGCAGCCTCAAGAGTGGACTGCACCGATGCCTGTCGCACTCCTGCCTGAGATCGTGGTGTGTCTGAGCGACCCACAGGCTGAACCGACCCTCTATTTGACAATTGAGGGCTGGCTTTCGATGGAGATTTCGACCGTCTGACACCCTTCTGATTGATCTGAGTGTCGTGGTTCGTATTTTGGGCGACATGACTTGGTGGTGCTCGAATCGCGTCGCGTCGGGGAGGGAGGGTCGACTCGCTGAACAAGCGACCTCTACAAGTCGGAACAGATTAGCAACGACGACCATAATAGCAATTATTCGTATCATGCTGACGATGATCCGTACATGCGAAACCATTGTACGTACTTTAGTAGATCATTGGCATCCTGAAATGCTTGTAGTTGCTGAAAGTACAGATCATTGGCTTGGGTATCGGGCTTGTAACCAGTGCACGTTGTGACCGAGTACAGTTCCGCGAGTTTTCGCTTCCTAGACAACAACAACTTCCTGATATTCATGAAACTCGGTCAGCATGCTAATCATCATCTACTGAGTAGTATCAGTCGCTCATTCATAATTGAATACTGACTGTGCATCTGATCTTTTGAGTCGCAATTGCTCGACTAGTTGCATCGAGCCTATCTCGATGAGTAAACATCCGAAGGAATTGCCGGAAGTTGGAATTTAGACAGTAGAATGACAAACGCGTTGAAATAGTCGCTCAGAGAGAATTATTTGGGTGTGTTGTGGTGAAAAAGTAATGGTACAAGAATTGGTGGTCTTTCGCGTTGAAGCCAGGAACATTGGCAATGCAATGGGGAAATAGTGATGATACGAGCAAGACGAGGGGATGCAAGATGCTCACACCGGCGCAATGGCGTCCACTTTCAATCCCTTATTTTGAGCCCGAGCTAAGCCCAAACCTCCACAATAATTTCTTCGTCACCTCTGAAGCGTTCTATCTTTCAACCACGAGATGATGAATTTTACCTCATCAATCGTCATAACATTTTAATAGGCCTGATAGCCTCGCAAATGCTTTACCACATCCGCATGCTATAAGGATAATATCTACAAACTCTCAAGAGGTCTTTGAACAAGCCATTTCCTGTCATCAAACTTGATTGACGTCGCTGACAGAAATTCTGCACTCTTATGCTCGATTTGCAAAATTTTCCACAATGGTAAAAAGGAAAAGAGCCCACGAGGCTACCAAGTCTTCGGAGATCACAAACGGTCATGCAGCGAAGAAGTCTCCAAAGCTTGATGATGTCCCAACAGGTCAAAGTAATACATCAAAGGCAGTCTCCAATGGTCACAAGGGACTTACCAATGGAAATCATGGCGTTGCTCAGGACCAGCATGCCTTGTCAAAGCAAGCTACCATTACAACTGCAAAACCTGCCAAACAAGCACCATCGAAAATCGCAAAGACAGAAAACCACATCGATGTGAAGACTATCACGCCAACTGTTCAAATCATCGCGGGCTCTTATGAAAGAGTCCTTCACGGCATCACAGCCACTCTCCATCTGTCGGAAGACACCTTCACTGCAAAATACTCAGATTCCTTCCTCTTCAACGCCCACGCCTCAGCAGTTCGTTGTCTAGCTCTATCTCCTATGCCTGAAGATTCGACCCAAGGCGTCTATCTCGCAACGGGCGGCTCAGATGAGCGCATCAACATTTATTCACTCTCGCCCTCTCCACTCCCGGATGCCGACTCAAAAGGTCGCAAAATGCCCAGCATGCCCAGTCTCGGCCCTAACCAAATCAGCGAGAATCCCATGAATCGCGAACTAGGAACTCTGGTGCAACATTCCTCGAGCATAACAGCACTGCACTTCCCATCACGGTCGAAGCTGCTGTCAGCAAGCGAGGATAATACCATCTCCGTTACCCGTGTTCGAGACCTCAATGTTGTTTCAAGCATCAAGGCGCCTAAACCCAAAGCGCCTGGTCAGGCATCGGGTGATACTTCAGCGATGAGCATCCTCCCATCCGGCGTCAACGATTTCGCCATTCATCCCTCAATGAAACTCATGGTAAGCGTAGGGCGCGGCGAGAAATGCATGCGGCTCTGGAATCTCGTTACAGGCAAGAAAGCAGGTGTCCTAAATTTCGACCGCAAGATCCTGCAGGCAGTAAAAGAAAGTAAGCATAGCCACGGTGAAGGACGAAAGATCGTATGGAACAAAGACGGCACAGAATTCGCCGTAAGTTTCGAAAGAGGAGTCGTGGTATTCGGCCAAGACTCAAAAGCGAAATGTATATGTCTACCACAACCACTGACAAAAGTCCACCAAATTCGGTATTTCTCAATTGACACCGACCGCGAATTCCTAGCCATATCAACCGAAAACGGAAGCATAATCGTCTACAGTATCGACCAAAAAACCAGCACAACCAGCACCAACGACAAGGAAATCTCGACGCCAACGCCAATAGCTCACACAGGTGGCAAACAAATGGCCATCACAAACCGCATTAAAGACTTCCAAATCCTAGACCTCACACCCCACGATCTGGAAGCACAACTCTTGACAATCGCCTGCAGCGACGGCACCATAAAACTCATCGTCATCCAGAACTCTGAGCTCCCCAAGAACGCCCAGCAGGTCAATAGCTTCATCGGCCGCGCGAGCACAGATACATATTCAACCGGCAGCCGTATAACATGTCTCCAGTCCTTCATTATGCTGCCACCACATGATATTGAGGGAGGTCTATCGGAGGCTGAGAGTGCATTAGATAGTGGGGCGGATTCGGAGGATAGTAGTGATGAGGATTGAGCTTGCTGTCTGCAGTCCAGTATGTAGATAGAAGGCTTGCAACAGCTACTCAGATAGATACAATAATAGAATATCACCCAAAATATACCATTTAATCACATCTCCAACCATACACTCCACCCATCATTACCACAACCCAAACCACATGCTATATAGCAAACACACAACCAGAAAACCACGCCAGAGTGAAATTCCAACCACCCACAATCTACATTCACCGCAGTACCATAAACCACACTCCCACATCTTATCAGCAACGAAGAAGTGAAGCTTCACTCCTCGCTCCCGGTCATTGAACTTCGTACTGACTTGCCCGATCGGGTATTTCATCTAACCTGTTTCGGTGGCTTACCTTCACTTTCTGAAGGGTAATTCTGTCGCGTGGCTATTTCGCTCCGTCGGCGTGAGATGCGATGTCTCAATACCAATCTCATCAGTGCAGCTAGTATCTACCTCCTGTGACTGTGGAGAAAAGACGTGCTCGAAAGTGATGGATGTCAGCAAGACTTTTTATGTATATACTGCTCTGTTTTTGTTACAATACTTTACAGTGCTCGTGCCTACCTAAGTATGTATCTATACTTTGTTTCTTCCCGTCCATGTACTACACGTGTGGCTACAGATTTGTTTCAGTCATATGTTCACCACGTTCAGGATGTGGTAGGTAAGATGACAGTGACAGACAGGCGGGTGCACCACGTAGCACGAGATGGTGCCATCAAACAGCGGCATTGTACTGTGTTCGGGCGTCTGCGAATTGCAATGCGGTAAATGATTGTGTATACACATTTCCATTGATTATCTATGGTAGCTCACCGTTGCTGTTGCTAGTATGATTCCAACACACGTCTTTCTCCAACAAATCAGGTCATGCGCTTGCCTGCTAGAACGTCGTCGAGATTGAGGGTATACAATAAGAAACTAAAAAAAGAAATTCGTAAGTCGTAGATCGCATATTGCGGATCACATCTCGTATGGTTGTTTGTGGTCATTCATTGTTTAGACATAGTATGATCGACGTCTGCTGCCGCTGCCGCTTCTTTGCGATCCTCTCGAATGTCCTCTCCTGCTGCTATGTCTTGATCTCCGAACCTCCTTCACCACGACTGTCCTCTCATGTCGATGGAGGAAAACTGCGAGAATAGAAGTAATGAAGAAAAGAATAGTGTTCATGATGCTAAAGGCCCATGAAGCCTTCAACATGGCGCAATTCTTATCAATGTGTAAAGCCCATGGCGAGTCGGCTTGTGTTCCGTAGTATCCAAAAGGTCCGATCGCCACGTAGATGGGCGCGCTCCGGAAGTTTGAGCATTTGGCTGGTCCAATACCTCTAAGTTCGTAGTCGGCGGCGATGAATGCTCCGACAAAACATAGATCAATGAATGCGACGAAGATGGCGGAGCGGCGGGTGGAGCCGAGTCGGAGGAGGGTTGCGATAGCCCAGGCGCAGGCTAGAATAGAGACGATGAAGAGGACCAGAATTGATGGCGGCGTCAACTGGTTGTTACTGTTGAAGCCACTCACAAACCATGACTGCGCAAGTTAGCTATGATCTCGTCGAAATTCATCATCAGGCTTACTAGCATGCCAATCACCGGTATCAAGGTGATGATCTCAAGAATCCTCCAGAAGCCGAAGAGAAATCCGCCTAGCATTTTGAACGATCTTGGTTGAAAGTGATTCTAAGTGTTGCCTATACTTTCGGTATCTTCTTATGTGGTCGATCTGTGGGCGTAGTCTAGATACTGGAGGCAGATATATAACACGAATGCAGGCAACGTAATGCTGCGGGGATCAGCAGATAGATGAAGTGAATATGGAACAAGCTCCGAGCTGGAATATTGATGATGCTGAAGAGAATGGAGCAGCACACGAGGAAGAAGAAAGAGTACAGCACATGACACGAAGGAAGACAGCAGCAGATGAAATAAGAATGGCACAATGCACGTTGTTCAACAGGAAACGGATGGCTGGTAACATTGAAATACAAGGAACAGATCCTGCAGCCTGACCGGGAATCGTGGGGCTGGGAGGGAAGAGGATCGTGACGAGGACGATCTTGATCTTGCTATAGGCTGGCATGTCCGCTAAGCTTCTCCGAGGCAGCACTCTAACTGTATTTAGCTAAGCATAATAACGATCTTGGCAACACTTCAGCGTTTTAATTTTGGTAGCAGTTCATCATCGTTATCGAGCTGTTCCTCGGGCCCTTCGCGGGGTGAAGTACAAAATCCCATCTGAACCGAGTTCTTTGACTTGGACTGTATCTATACACCGCCCGAAGTCGTTGTAAGCTTTACGAATTGCAGCATGAGCCGGCTCGTGACATCAGGTATCCAGCCCGGCTCAATTTCGGCAGAGTCCTGGTCGACGGCATTATAGTTTGCTTCCTCGGCTTCCTGCTGGCAGCAATGAAGGACAACAGAGCTTGCGACCGGCACTCGACTGCACTTGTTCTTCACTCGATGGTTGGTCTTCGATCTTACTAATGTCGGTGTTACTAAAGAACTGGCGCTCCTAGAGATACAGACTCATGGCAGATAGTCGAACACAAAACACACTGCGAGCCAGTAGGGTTTTGTCTATTGCCTCAGCACAGGAGTCATTGAACCTTGATACAGATGCAGCAGTGCTTGCCCCCGTCCAGCCAGCTGCTACTACCGCATTACGCAAGCAACCTAATCGGATCGTTGTTGCATGGAAGAGGCACATATCACTTTCGGTTCCTCACGACAAATGTCGCGATCATTTAGGTCAGTCCATACACGACCCGTAGCTTTTACGCATCCAAACACATTCGGCACTCGATTCTGACGGAAAAGTCTTGTTATACAGCGAATGAACGGACTGCTCTAGCATGGATTCGTACTGCACAGGCCTTTGCCATGCTTGGTGTTATCATCAGTCAACTCATGCGTTTGACTCATTCAGATACACCGGATCCCGTATTCGGATTTTTGGTTATCAGTATACCTTTTTCTGCGGTTTGCCATATCATGGCGCTCTTAATCACTTGTGTTGGTTGCTATCGCTACCTTCATTGGCAGGCTGAAATGGTTAGAGGTAAAGCTATCAGTGGTGGCTGGGAGCTAATCACTATGTGTATCCTCAGCATGCTAGTAGGTCATGTACAGCCTTGTCTGGTTTTGCGCTGACACTGATAGGTCCTGATCTGTGCCTTTGTTCTGGTCCTAGGCATCAGCATCAAGGAAGATAAGGAAGGGAAGGAGTGACCATCGTTTTTCCTTCTCAAGTGCATGGAGTTGCTGATTTCAGTTGACTGCAGCATTGAGAACCTGTGGGACAAATTCGTGGTGCATGTTCTCCTCATGTGATACAGCATGTGGCAGCGATGCGAAGCTCCAACATGCTAACTTAAATGCTCCGATCTTCATTCTGATCCATCCGGCATATACGGATATGTATGTGGGCTCTTACTAGAGGGGCTTGAACGCGGAAGTACGAGCTTCTCAAAGGTAATTGATGTTTGTGTCAGCCAACACCTTGCGGCACAATGGTTAAGTCATCTTACGAAAGTATACGAGACCGCCTTTTGCAGATCAGATCCCGATTGGACGATACATCAAGACCGGAGGAGAAGCAGCGAAGTGTTGACCTAATGTGTCTGCTCGAGTGTGGTCGAGGGGGATGCGCTCCATCTCGATTGCCCACTGGGTTCCATCCGTGCCGGTGAGCTAAGACCAGGAAATATCCCGAAAGCTTCCATATTTTGACTTAGCGAACGCCACGAAACTCAGAAGATGTCGAGATATCACGTTTGGTACCTCAGAAGCGAGGCAAAGACGGCACACAAAGGTCTACACGGCGTAGCGGGGACGGACTGGCAACGCTCAAGCAGCAAACTATGTGAAATGTGCAGGCAAGGCTAACTTGAAGGGCAAGGTAGACTCTTTCGAGCCACCTTACGGCTGCAGCCCTCAAAGCACCAGTGGCAAATCATCGCCGCAAATATTCAAAGTCCACTTTGTATACAATGGCTCCCCCTTCATCACATTGAACGCATTCGTCCAGATTGTCAATGGTTGTCTAAGCGCTCGCTGGGAAACCGCAAGCGTGGCCGCGAAACCCCGGCAAACTTTCTGCGATTTAGTCTGTTTCACGTGATCTTGGTTGCATGAACGCCAAGTCCCACCATGTGCTCAACTCGACGTCGCCTGCATATGCCCAAGCTAATCGATGCCTCTGGATCATGCTATACAACCCGTGCATATGTGCTCTTTACATTACAAATTCATCTTACCACGCTAAGATGGGACTTTCCGCCTCTAAGGCATAGTAGATGCCTGGTCACCGTTTAGCGTGGATGACCTCCTCGAGTCCACCTCCCGATGCTCGACCGACTCTGCCAATGTCACTCTGCCAATACCACTCTACCAATGCCACCTTCTCGGCCATCTTCTACCAAGTTGCTTTGCTACCTGATGTGGTTCTTGACCAGAACTACTGGATGACATCAATCATACCTCTTTGGACCCGCCCGGTGTCTTCTAGCCCAGCAGCAAGCAGCATCGTGAAATGTTCACCAACACTGCTTCTGCTGCGGCACAGCGGCCTCAAAAGGTCCCTTCCAAGCTAAGGTTCCTCTTTTCCTCTTTCTTCATGTTCACCAAAGCAAGGCATATAATGTGGTGCAGGGCTGCATTGCTCCTGTGTCACTATTACATCAAGAGACCATGTCAACTCCTACAGATCAATTTGCCGGGTTGTCTATTCAAGAAATGGTTCCAACATCTGAAGAGCTCAACAAGAGAGCGATAGAGCTTCAGGATATTCTCTCAATATTTGACGAGACCAATTTCCCGTCTGAGTTCCAATTGCCGGTTGTGAAGCATATTACTCGTTCTCCAGCCGACCGTCCTCCGCCAGATCAATGGATCGACATCACCAACTTATATGGAACACTCCTCACATTAGGTTGCTGGGATGATGGTTGGTGGGATCGTTTCGCCCAGCTTGATGTTGCCAAGCTCCGAGCTACGGCTTTCACTGATAAGCTCAGGCGTCGATTTAGAGAGTGTTTTGACGCTTATGAGCTGTTATTGGAAACACCTCAAGGTGCTGATGAGCTCAAGAAGAATATCACGGACATTGCTCGTCGTATTTTAGTTGTATTCGAAGCAACTTACGTTGATCAGAATACATTCAGAATTCAAGAAGCCGAGACACGAGAGTCTGATACGCTTCAAATCACGCTCGAAGCATTGCAAACCATTTGTAGCTTCGCAAAACCAGTCATACCAGTCGCAAGTACCGGAGGTACAGCAAGAAGAGCTCGAGGCCGAGAAGCGTCAATGGGCGATCCACATCTGAGTCTTTTCGGTAGTCTGATTAGAGGGCCTGGCAATGACATGGGGGCGGTTCTTCTCGACACGCTAGAGCAGTTCACCGGTCCAGCACTGAATCAGCATAAGAACTTGCTGGTGCTAATCAGCGGACTACTCGACAATCTTGGCAATACTCCCACAGATTTTGTTGAGCGATTCGACGCTCTACAAGAAAAGGCAAACGATGAATCAGCTGTGTCTAAGCTGAAGTCAGCTCCAGGTGGTCGCAAACGCGGTCTTGAGCCAGACCCGAAAATAGGGTCATTACCCGAGGTCACCCCGAAACGTGGCAAACGATCTGGTGGTAGATGATGCAGGAAATCAGAATACCATTCGAGGTTGCTCTGTGAGCTCTTCTGATGCTACGAGGAGACTCCCGACTGGTCACACGAGACGTTTCATTGCTGGGATGTCCCGTTGAGTAATTTCACTTCTCCGCGCGGGCGCACAATTACATTGATTCACGAGTCACATTCTACTGAGGAATTCATATGCATAATCCGCTCATTCACAGAAAGAGTACTACATCCACCATCAGTGTCGTCACCGACTCCATCAGGCTGACAGCAAGAAGAAGATTTGCACGCTACGGTTTCGCAAAGTGTCACTTTGTGCCAATATGCGGCCGTTTTATGACCGGCCGCTTTCTGGCCGCATTTACATAGCCAACAGCCAAAGTGAATCAAGGTTCGTACTCAGGCAGCAGGCGTAGCCGATAACGACCCTATACCACCATAAGTTCAGCCTGATGTTTATTGAGTGCCGACAAGCAACAAAGGCAAGACCCACATGCGCTAATTTCGTGTTCGCATGTATTTAGCACTGCGAAAACAGCTCACTACCCTGAGAACAAACTCCTGTGACCACTGAAACCACAATCATAAGCGCATAGGAACGCATTCCGACCACAAGACAAGATCACCTTCATCGACCATGGAGACGAAGCTTCAGGTTATGATGCAGGATCCTAGCTCACAATGACTTGCTTGTTGGCGCGCATTCATCAACACTTGCTCTCATCCCTAGTCAAAGCTTCTGAAGCCTGACCGAAATCATTCATCTGAGGCAGACACATCAATCATCGCTCCAAATCCATGCAACCAGTTGCAAGTCCAGTGTCGAGATCGTCAACACGGTTCAATTCGTGAAAATGACTTCGCTCTACGACATGCGTCTCATGCGCCTATTTGCCAGGGGGATGGCAATTAGCTCATGCCGCCATCGACGCGGATCCATGCGAGCATAACTACCTAATCAATAACCACATCCTGAAACAAGAACGCCTTACACCAGACACCCCAACCACAGTTCGATCGCACTCAAGATCCACTCTCCTTCCATCAATATGCTACTCAGCACCACTCAGCCAACTCAACGAAGCTGTCAGGAACACAAGGCTCCCAACGCCCCTGCGTGCGTGTGGTGCTGCCCGACCAGACTCCAGGACTCAATGCCATAACTCAGCCCCCAAATCTTCCATGACAGGGAACAATGAATTCTTGAATACGACAGGCAACCACTGCAGGACATGGAAGAACATCTGCCCACGTCTAACCTGCTGACACACCACGGGCCCCCCAATGTACGTTGACCAATGGTATCTCAGAGCCTGTCTGCATACTGCCGCCTCACAAATCTTCACGCATATGTTCTCAGACTCAGACTCAGCACAGGGCAGGCAGCACGTCAAATCCCTATTGTCGTCTATCGAGACGGGGACTAGTCGTATGTCCTGTGCCCACGATTCAGAACAGTGCGATATTTTAGGTTTTATCATTGTGTTCGGTACAGTATATCTCTGGAGTGGACTTGCCCGATCAAGCTGCGTGGGAGGCCTTACTAATATGTTTGCTTGCAGTGGTGTATCAAGGGTGGATCAATGGGTTAGTTACGATTCGATGTGATGGATTGAGATGAGTACGATGGAATTGGAATTGGAATTGGAATTGGTCGTTGATCGTTGGTCGTTGGTTTGTGGACCGAATGCATGGAGAGATACTCAGGGAGGGTACGTGATTCGCAGGTACTGGAGCTAGGACGGGGGCAAGCACTG
>Ga0181466_1000069_pt2 | contig 15102 bp, 14 predicted proteins | sample InSIn4gowninarea_FD_119078 | JGI IMG/M metagenome (GOLD analysis project Ga0181466, IMG submission 119078) | Clean room microbial communities from NASA Spacecraft Assembly Facility at Jet Propulsion Laboratory, Pasadena, California, USA -... ... | reverse complement strand
AATCTATAATATTTTAAGTATTAAAACGTTTGGAAGGAGAGACATTCTTGAATTCAGTAGAAAAAGTACCGAATAGTGGGCAGGAACAATATGGAGGGTTTTGGATCCGTGTTGCGGCATATGTAATCGATTCGTTAATTGTTGGTATTCCATTAGCATTACTATCTATTTTGGTGATCATGGTATTTTTCATTCCAACAGGTGCGTTTGAAATGATGTCTACGGATTCACTCAATTATGAAATGACTGAAGATGAGGCGTTATTATTTTTAGGAACATATCTTGGTGCGTGGTTTGTTGTAATTATTATCAATTTAATTATCACTGTTGCTTATTTTGCTGGATTACACGCATCCAAATGGCAAGCGACGGTAGGGAAAAAGCTTTTAGGTTTACAAGTAACCGATTTAAATGGGAAACGTATTACTTTTTGGCGTGCGTTTGGCAGATATTTGGCCATGTCTTTTCTATCGGGGATTTTTATGTATTGGTTTTATCATCACAGCTTTTACAGAAAAAAAACAATCTCTTCATGATTTAATAGCAGGTACAATTGTAACCAAACGATCATAAAAGATCATTTTGTTAAACATTAATATTTAAATAAAGCAATAGGTATATCGCCGATTGCTTCTCGATTAGCCTCCACCTCAAACTTCTAGTACAAGGGAGTTGAATAAATGGAAACTGAAAAGGAAGTTATGAAAAATCGGGGGCAATTAAGTCCTTGGCGTTTATATATTAGCTTACCTATCCTTTCCTGGGCGTTATATGACTTTGCTAATACGATCTTTTCATCCAATATAAATACTATTTTTTTTCCGTTTTATTTACAAGAAGCAATTGGTGAAAATGAAGTTTTAAACCAAATAGCCAGTACCTTTATATCTTATTCCAATGCCTTAGCTAGTTTCTTTCTTGTTATATTTTCACCATTATTTGGTGTATTAATCGATCGATCCGGAAAAAAGAAGAAATATATTATTATATTTACACTGATAACCGTCATGTTAACCATTTTAATGGGGGTATTTGCAAGCAGTTCGTTTTCAGGGGAAATACTGGGTTTACCCATTTATCTATTTCTGGTCATTATTTGTTTTGTCATAGCAAAATTCTTTTTCCATTCCAGTTTGGTGTTTTATGATGCTATGATTTCTGATTTAGGCACGAAAAGTGAAATCCCGCTTATTTCTGGTTTTGGTGTTGCGATTGGGTATGTGGGTACGCTCGTTGGTTTATCTGTTTATCTTTTTGTCGGTAATGATGGTTTTCATCAGGCTTTTATTCCGTCCGCCATCTTATTTTTATTATTTTCACTTCCGTTATTTTTCTTTGTTAAAGATAGCCCACCTGATGAGGTGAAACCGAAGCAATCATTTTTATCTGGATATCGGGATATTTATGCTACATTTAAAGAAATGAAGCAATATAAAGCTGTCTTTACGTTTATGATTGCCTATTTCTTTTTGAATGACGCCATTGCGACTACAATCGCGATGATGGCCGTCTATGCCAAAACCATTATAGGGTTTTCTACAGGGCAATTTATTTTACTCTATCTTGTGTCAACCATTTCAAGTATTATTGGTTCATTTTTATTTGGGTATATTACGAAAGCAAAGGGAGCCAATAAAGCGGTTAAATATGTTGGTGTGCTGTTAATTATTGCCCTCATTATTGCAACGATAGCTGTAAATGAAAGTATGTTTTGGATCGCCGGAAGTATGTTTGGTGTTGCCTTAGGATCGATGTGGGTAACGACAAGAACATATATTGTCGAACTAACACCTGAACATAAAAGAGGTCAATTTTTTGGTTTGTTTGCTTTTTCCGGTAAAGTTTCATCGATTATTGGTCCATTATTGTATGGAACCATCACTTTATTATTGGCTGACTATGGAAATCTCGCTAGTCGATTGGCATTAGGATCATTAATCATCTTAACATTAATAGGCTTAATGGTGCATGCCAAAATAAAAGTGAGTGAAGATGGTTAATTCCTTTCCATTTTATCCCGCATTAATGGGCAGTAAGACCTCTGCTTCAAGACTTAAGTCCTAGGTGGGAACTCCGCACGAGCTTGGTGAGTGAGATACAGTGAAACTTTCCTTTGCGAATGCAAAGGTTTCGATGGTTCGTATTGTTGATTGTTCAATCTGAAAGATTTTGAAAGCAGCGACAGTAGAACGAGACAAACAAAACCAACCCTCATTGGCATTTGAGTTTAATAGTTTAGTTGAAAATTTTATTGTGAAATAAGATCCCTTATAAAGAAATCTCCGAAAATATTTGAAGAAAGTTCGTGGTTTCGTGCTATAGTAATAGGTAAATAAGATTATGCAAAAGGAAGGACGATAGAAAATTGAACCAACAAAAAGAATACCATGATCACCAAAATAGATAGTAATGCTAATGGAATACCAACAATTAACGAATCTTATTGGAGAGCGGAACAAATGAATTAGAAATTGTTGAGTTTGGAATTGGAAACAACAAGTTTGGCATCAATGTTATTAAAGTAAAAGAAATTATCAATCCTGTTACAGTGACGGCCGTACCGCATGCGCATAGGAATGTAGAAGGAATCATCGAACTACGTGGTGAAGTGTTACCTGTAGTTGATGTGGCCACTGCATTAGGGTTTCCACCTTCGCAAAATACACAACAGGATAAATTTATTGTTGCTGAATTTAATAAGCAAAAAATCGTATTTCATGTCCATAGTGTCACTCAAATACATCGTATTTCATGGAATCAAATCGAGAAACCATCGGAAATGTATCAAGGACCAGAAAGCCAAGTGATCGGTGTAATTAAATTAAATGGAGAGATGATTTTACTACTGGATTTTGAAAAAATCGTTGTTGAGATAAATCCTGAAACAGGGATCAATGTTCAACAAGTTCAAAAGCTTGGGAAACGAGAACGTTCAAATAAGAGACTAATTGTCGCCGAAGATTCGCCATTATTACGTAAATTATTAAACGATACCTTACAAGAAGCAGGATTTCATCAAATCGAATTTTTTGAGAATGGATTTGATGCCTTATCCTATCTTGAAAACCAAGTTGAGGCAGGAAAAACGATCGAAGAGGAAGTCCAACTTATTATTACCGATATTGAGATGCCTCAAATGGACGGCCATCATTTGACCAAGAGAATAAAGAATCATCCTGATTTATCCAAGGTGCCTGTGGTTATTTTTTCTTCCTTAATTACAGATGATTTGCGTCACAAAGGGCAGATGGTAGGTGCAGATGCGCAAGTGAGCAAACCGGAAATAACAGAGCTTGTAATGAAAATTGATCAATTAGCCTTATAATCGTATGATGAAAAAAAGAAGCTAATAATTAGCTTCTTTTTTTGCGTTATTTTTAATAGGGATAGATTTGTCCGATAAAAATTGAAAAGGTTCTTAATTTTCTTACATTGTAAAAGAGTGTGATTCATAAACTGTACAAGGGGAAAATTCATTAAAGCATGAACTAATTAAAATAACTTTCCCCTAATTTTTTAAAGACAGGTTTTTCATAGGTGTGTTTATGTTTTTTCATCGGATGATTGTTTGGTTCTTTTATTCCAGTATATGAGAGTAACAGTCTCTTTGCTTGGGTAAGAGACAGAGTAGATTTCGGATTTCGTACAAATGCATTTAATTTCCCTAAATGTGGCAGCTTTTGAAAGTCATCTTTCAACGGTGGTATGTGAAACGAATATTTTCCGCATTCGACCAATACATCGGATTGCTGCTGACTTAATCTAGGATTTTCAGAAAAGTGCAGACCTACTTTTTTCGCTTTTCCTTCTTTAATTAATTTGTGCAACGCTTCCTGTTTTAGTTTATATAGGAATTTAGGATTTGGTGCAGTTTTTGCATGGCGATTAACGGTGAAGATTGCTTGAGCGAGGTTTTCAACCGTTGGGTGTAGATGAGGGTGATCATCTTTTCTATCCGTATACACTAGAAAGACTCCTTTCATATGTTAAAGAGTGCATACGTTTATTATAACCTCATCATAGGATAAAAGAAATGGTAACAATGAGATTATTCATTTTTTAAATAAAAAAATAATAAATCGTATGAGGGTGTTTAGTTATAGTTATCTAAATTATATTTCTAATGATTATCTTAATATCGAATAATAACTCTTGTTCCATTCGGAACAATCTTTGCTAATTCTAATACATCTTTGTTATACATTCTAATACAACCTTTTGAAACGGCTTTTCCAATGGAAGCTGGGTTATTCGTCCCATGAATTCCATAGCCAACTTTTGATAGGGAAAGCCACATGGCCCCATAGGGCCCTCCCGGATTCGGCTCTCTATTAACAATGACAAATTCACCGACTGGTGTTTGTGTCACCATTCTTCCGATTGCGATTGGGTAAACTTTTTGAACAATGTTATTTTTAAGCAATGTTAAAGTTTTGGCATTTTTAGAAACAATGATTTGATATGGGATCGATTCTGGATTGGGTATACCAGGTATATTGATAGCCTGACCTGGATAAATGAAGTGTGGGTTTGAAATCCCAGGATTGGATGCTAAAATTTGCCCAAGCGTTCGGCGGTAATTCTTAGCAATGATTGCCAATGTTTCACCAGATTTAACAATATGTTTCATCCCGTCACCACTTTTTGATATTTTAGATGGAGTGTCATATTATATTCCAATGAGGGCAAATGGTTTCATTAATAAAATAGTCCAAGTAAAAAGAAGAGTAAATAAGTACTCCATTCTTTTCATTTAACCATTATTCAGGATTGAGTGTAAAAATGGTCAATTCTGGTCGTGATAAAAACCTGAATGGAAGCCTTGTTGTGCCTATGCCTCTGTTAACATATAAGGTAAGGGGCCTTAGCCCTATAGTATAAAAACCTTCATGATAATATTCAGCAAACGGTGGTTTGACAAGAGCGCCGGCAAAGGGGATTTTAACTTGACCACCATGACTGTGACCACTTAATTGCATTTGTATATTGTACGTTGATGCTTCATTTGCTAGATCAGGTGCATGAGATAGTAAGATTTTATAAGCGTCTGTTGGAACGCCTTCTACAGCCATTTTAATATTTGGCTTACCAAGCATGGCATCGTCTATACCCATAATATAGATACTATTTCCATTTTGCATTCTCACTTGTTTATGACTATTTAAAAGAAGCGTAAATCCTGCCTGCTCCATAATTGATTTGTAAATATCTGACCCATATCCCCCATGATCATGGTTTCCATAAATGGCAAATTTACCGTAAGGCGCTTCCAGATCTTTTAGGAGGGAAATGATTGGTTGTACCTCTTTATATTTATTTGGTTCATCAAGTAAGTCACCTGTAAAAAAAATGATATCTGGTTTGATGTCATTTATTTTTTGAATAAGGGTCTGAAATTGTCGTTTTGAATAGTGAAATCCAAGATGTGTATCACTGAATTGAACAATGTTAAAATTATTAAATTCTGATGGTATCGATTGATTTGTTATATGATGGTGATTTACTTCTAGAAGTTTAGGTTCAATGTCTCTAGCATAATAGTACCCTCCTAAACCTAAACCAAACGTAGTTAATAATGTACCAAGTCCTGTTTTTATAAAAGATCTTCGCGAAATTGTTCTAGGCATATTCATTACCAACCTATTTTTAGTGATTTTCCTGTCAAGAATATTATAAGAAATACTTGTAATACCCTCCTATACTATCAAACTATATTCTAAAGGAGAAGAAAAATGATCAATTCTTTTACTTTGATATAATAGATGGTATGGATCATGTGAGATTGCTTTAAGGAGTCAATTTTTGTACGTATCGAAACCATAATATTTTATTAAAAACTTCTTAAACGAGCTTATGTTATAATATTTCCACATTCCTATTGGAGGCATAAAAAATGGATGTACTCGAAATCCTTACGAATTTGGATAATGTTTTTCCATACTTTCAACCGATATTCAGCGCAGATGGACATCAGGTTATTGGGTATGAGGTACTAGGCAGATATAAAAGTGCAAAGGGGATTGTTAGTCTAGGTTCGTTTTTTTTAGATGAGAATATCCCAGAGGAATATCGCCTTGAGGTCGATGATACTGTTTTAAGAAAAGCATTAGAAAAGATGCTAATACTAGATGAACAATTACTTATTTTTATTAATAGAGATGCAGACTTATTAATGTATGATAATGGAGAGTCATTTTTAAATTTATTATTAAAGTATCAAACGAAAGGGATAAAACTTGACCGAATCGTTTTGGAATCATCAGACTGCATATATAAGGGGAATGTCGAACATTTAGATCATTTATTGAATTATTACCGGACATATGGAATTAAAATAGCGATTGATAATAAGGGAAATGAAAAATATCAGCTAGATCGTATTGGACAGCTTTCCCCTAACATATTAAAAGTCGATTTAAATGAATTACGTTCAACGGCTAGTGCCCATGTTCTACACGATATTTTATATTCTTTATCTTTATTAGCAAGAAAAATTGGTGCAACGTTACTGTTTAAAAATATAGAGATGGTGTATCAACTGCAATTTGCCTGGAGGAATGGCGGGAGATATTACCAAGGGTGTTATTTGCATCCACCATCCGAAGATTTTGTTGATCAAGGAATTTTAAAAGAGAAATTAAAAGTGGAGTGCCATCGGTTTATTTCTTATGAAAAAAGAAAATTGCAGGCAGTTTTTGATTTAACGCAAGAAATGAATGAGCAAATACAACAATGTCTCCAAAATAAGAATCGGAAATTAACAAATTATGATGAGATATTACATATCATGGCTTCCATATTTGATGATATGGCATTCCGTCTATATATTTGTGATGAAGACGGTTTTCAAAAATCTGCAAATATCATTAAACTTCATGGAGATGAAATGTGGCAGCTAAAGCCTGAATATTTCCGGAAAAATTGGAGTTGGCGACCTTATTTTTTAGAAAACATCATGAAAATGAGCAAGGATAAGAAAGGCATTCTTTCTGATTTATATAGTGATATTGAAACGGGAGAAATGATACGAACATTCTCGTATCCGTTAAATGCAAATGATTACTTATTTGTTGATATTCCTTATCGATATCTCTATGAAAAAGAAGATTTATTGTAAAAAAGGTTTGAAGCTGGGAACAAAGCCCAGCTTTTTTAAAAGATTATCTGCATTTTTTTCCATTCGGTTTACTTATTAAAAGATGAAAGAATACTACAAGCAACGATGAAAGTGATGACAGAAAAGTTTTTATTGATTGGGAAAATCGATTTGAAAATCGTATAAAGATTCACCTCATGGATACGATTTTTGTAAAAAAAATGAATGAATATTGATATTTTACTTGTCTTCCTACATAATATTACTTTATGCTGTATTTATTGGTTATGATTAGAGTCTTTTGTCGAATATTCTGAATCTACTCTGTTCGGATAGAATCATGCCAAAAGAGAAAGATAAACATAGATGTTCGTTTTTGTGAAAGGAGAGAGAGCATGTCACAACTTCAAGGGATACTTACACGCTTAAAAAACTTACAGGAACAATCTAATGGCGGTGAGCCTACTCAACGTTTTTTTGAAGTAAATGGCGAGAGAAAATGTCAGGTTACATATCAACCGAAAAATGAAATGTTTGAATTAGAAGTATACAATGAAAAAGAAAAACCAAAGCGATACCAATTTGATAACATTGACATGATTACAATCGAAATTTTTGATTTGATTCAGTAATATCCTAAAAGGGGTCCAGAGATGGACCCTTTTTTTAGTGAAATAATTCTTTAAAAGACAACAGGCCTTCTTGAAATTATGAATCCGCTTTCATTTTTTTGGTGCTTAATACGAGAAATTGCAAGAAAATTATGATAAACTAAGTGTAGTTACAATACTTTAATTTTGAGGAGTTTCAGTAATGATAAGACTTCACAACGAGGAATTTTTAGAGAGTAATATTAGTAACTTTATGATACCTTCAGAACGGGTTGCACATGTTCAAGTTGGGAACAGTTTACAACATGCTCTATTAGTGTTAACAAAAAGTGGTTATACGTCCATACCAGTACTTGACCCATACTATAAACTACATGGGTTAATAAGTACGCCTATTATAATGGACTCGATACTTGGACTTGAACGAATTGAATTTGAAAAGCTGGAAGAAATGAAAGTGGAAACCGTAATGAATAAAAAAATCCCGCGTTTAAATATTCATTCGAAAATGAAAGACTCAATTGGCTTACTAATTGATAATCCTTTTTTATGTGTCCAAAATGAGGATGGCTATTTTGAAGGGATTTTTACACGTAGAGCGGTACTTAAGGAATTAAATAAGCATGTTTGGAAAATAAATAAAAAATAATTCTATTTGGCTCCCAAGATTGGGAGCTTGCTTTTTTGAATTAGATACCAATCTCGGTCATATAATGAGTGCAAGGCCTTCAAATTGAGGTGAAACTTTTTTGGGACAAGTATTAGATAAAAAGATCATTGAAAAAGCGCCAAAACGTACAAGACGTCCGCTTGTACTTGCTGCAGTTATGCTAGCCATGTTTATGGGAGCCATTGAAGCAACCATTGTATCAACGGCAATGCCAGCGATTGTAGGAGATCTTGGAGAATTTTCTTTATATAGTTGGGTTTTTTCTTCGTACTTATTAATGAACGCTGTTACAGTCCTTATTTATGGAAAATTATCCGATTTATTTGGTAGAAAACCAATTTTAATTTTTGGAATCATTCTTTTTTTAATCGGATCATTACTTTGTGGATTTGCGACATCAATGACCATGCTCATCATTTTTCGATTGATCCAAGGGTTTGGTGCAGGTGCTGTGATGCCGATTGCAACAACAATTGTTGGTGATATATACAGCAAGGAGGAACGAGCGAAAATTCAAGGATATTTATCAAGTGTTTGGGGGATATCTGCTATATCAGGACCTGCCATTGGAGGGGTGTTAGTTGAATTTGCCAGCTGGCATTATGTTTTTTGGATAAATATCCCTTTAGGTGTTCTAGCTATAATCGGAATCGGAAGATATTTACACGAAAATATTGAAAAGAAAAAACCAATTATTGATTATTGGGGTGCTTTTTTATTAACAATATCGATTACTTCGATGATGTTTCTTCTCGTGGGTAGCGGAACAAATTGGGGTTGGACTTCACCAGTGGCCATTGGTTTATTCGTTGTAAGTGGCATTACCTTCTGTCTATTTGTTTTTCAGGAAAAAAGAGTAAAAGAACCAATGATGCCTTTTAACATTTGGAAAGAGCGTTCCATTTTAATCGCTAATATGGCATCACTAACAACAGGTATTATGCTTATCGGAATATCCAGTTTTCTACCTGCGTATGTTCAAGGGGTCATGGAAAGATCTTCGGTAATAGCGGGATTTACATTAACAACGATGTCGATCGGCTGGCCAATTGCTTCATGGGCTGCCGGAACATTATTGTTGAAAATTGGTTTTAGAACGACCTCTATCTTAGGTGGTTTGTCTCTCATTTTAGGAAGTGTTATGTTTGTCACACTTTCACCTGAAGATGGCCCTTTATGGGCTGCAGCCGGATCATTTTTATTCGGTGTTGGAATGGGGTTAACATCCACCACATTTATTGTATCCATCCAAAGTACAGTGAGTTGGCAACAGCGTGGAATTGCAACAGCTGCGAATATGTTTATGAGAAATTTAGGCAATACGATTGGCGCTGCCTTATTGGGTGGTGTATTAAATAATCAAATTATGTCTTATTTTCAAAAGCATTCAAATGAATCGGAACCTCTATCTGTTGATACAACAAATATCCTCTTAAATGAAGGAGAACGAAATAAGCTAGCCCTAGAGGTAAAGGAGATCTTACAGGATGGGCTGACCCTTGCACTTCATTGGGTCTATGATGTCGTATTCATATTTGCTGTTATTAGTTTTCTGTTAATTATTTTTCTTCCTAAAAAGGAAAACCGCTCTGCGTAAATATGCAGGGCTTTTCGTATTGGTATAATAAAGTAAAATTTCAATAAGTGTTTGAGATTCTCCTCCGTAAGTTCGTTACATAAATCGAGCAATAAAAGGCAGTGGCTCCCTACATTAGGGATACATTTTCTGAAGGATTTAGTGGACCGTATGTCGTCTCTAAAGAAAAAAAGATCAAACGAAAAGGGTGGTTAAATGTCATCAATTTCAGAGTTTCATTTTCTTTCCGTGCTAGCTCAAGAAATGAATATGAGGAAAGCGGCTGAGCGATTATTTGTATCCCAACCAGCGCTATCACAGCGTTTACAAACAATCGAAAAAGAATGGGGTGAGAAATTATTTATTCGATCACAAAAAGGATTGTCACTTACACCTGCTGGCGAATTAGTGATTCATTTTATTCATGACACCATTGCTAAGGAAGAAAAGGTGCGTGAAGCGATTCATGCATTAAATTCCGAAGTTTATGGAACGTTAAAAATTGCAGTTGCCTCTATTGTCGGCCAAAACTGGCTGCCACAAGTATTAAAAAAATTTGTCAAACGATATCCACAAGCAAAAGTATCTCTCGTTACAGGTTGGAGTAGTGAAATTTTGAAATCATTATATGAAGATCAAGTACATATTGGAATTATCCGTGGCACTACAGATTGGAAAGGTCCAAAAATTCATTTGTTTAAAGATTGTCTTTACCTCGTTGATAATGAAATCACGAGTATTGAAGGAATTCTTGAGACGGATCGGCCATTTATTCAATTTAAAAGTGATTCAAATTATTATCAAGAAATACAGGATTGGTGGGTCAGACAATTTAAAAATCCTCCAAAAAGGACCATTGTCGTTGATCAAATTGAAACTTGCAAACAAATGACTTTTAATGGGATCGGCTACGCCATTTTACCTGCCATTACATTAAATGGGGCCGAGCAAGGTATATTTAAGATTCCTCTATTAAATGAACATAATCAGCCGTTACTAAGGGATTCATGGATGCTTGGATATGAATCTGCATTCCAGCTCAAACAAGTACAAGCCTTTGTAGATATCGTCAAAGAGCATATCAAGGAGGAAGGTAATTATACGAAGGTCTAGTGGTGGCCTGTCCTTTTTTAATTAGGATTCATGGGGCATTTTATTTTTTCTTTTATCCAATGTTTGCTAAAATTGAATTGATAATCGTTACAAATATTATGAAATGCAATAGAGGATGACTAATTTCATGTAAATACGGGTAAGAATATGAAGGGAGTTCCTTGTTGCAAATTATAAAGATTACTTAATTAAATTAATTATAATTAATGTTGACTTGGTAAAATGAGTAGTCTATAATAATGTTTGTAATGAAGTTAATAAATGAGAATATTAATTAATTTTCTCATTTAAAAAGATAATGGAGGGATTACATATGCCAGAACGTATGGTAGGAAAACAAGCGCCACGATTTGAAATGGATGCAGTATTAGCAAATAAGGAATTTGGAAAAGTAAGTCTTGAAGAAAATATGAAAAATGACAAATGGACTGTACTTTTCTTCTATCCAATGGATTTCACATTTGTATGTCCAACTGAAATTACTGCGATGTCAGATCGTTATGATGAATTTGATGATCTTGATGCTGTTGTGATCGGAGCATCAACAGATACAATTCATACACACTTAGCTTGGATCAATACAGATCGCAAAGATAATGGTCTTGGCGAATTAAAATATCCTCTTGCAGCTGATACAAACCATGTAGTATCACGTGAATACGGTGTCCTTATTGAAGAGGAAGGCGTTGCACTTCGTGGGCTATTCATCATTAACCCAGAAGGTGAACTAATGTATTCAGTTGTTAACCATAATAATATTGGTCGTGATGTCGATGAAACATTACGCGTACTTCAAGCTCTTCAAACTGGTGGACTTTGCCCAGCAAACTGGAAACCAGGACAAGCAACACTATAATTTTCAATAATAATCGAATGTATTGGGGAGGCCTAACGATTGTTAGGTCTTTCTTATACTAGCTGATTTATTTTGCGTATATATCATGTTTTTGGAATCTTGTACACCTTTGTTTTTGGGAATGATACAAGGAAGTTTTAATAAAGGAGGAACATTAAAATGAAATTACGTGAACCGATGCCAGAACTTCAAGGTGCAACAGAATGGTTAAATGGAGAAGTTACAAAAGACCAACTTATTGGTGATAAGCCGACATTGATTCATTTCTGGTCAATTAGTTGTCATCTTTGTAAAGAAGCTATGCCTCAAGTTAATCAATTTAGAGACGAATACAAAGATCAATTGAATGTTGTTGCTGTTCATATGCCTCGTTCAGAGGATGATCTTGATTTAGAAAAAATTAAAGAAGTAGCAAATGAACATGAAATTTCACAACCAATCTTTGTTGATAGTGAGCACAAACTAACAGAAGCATTTGAAAATCAATATGTGCCAGCATACTATGTCTTTGATAAAGATGGAAAGCTTCGTCATTTCCAAGCTGGTGGCAGCGGAATGAAAATGCTTCAAAAACGTGTGAATCGTGTTTTAGATGAAATGAATAAAGAAGAGTAATCAAAAAGATCAAGAAATTCTTGATCTTTTTTTATGGTGATAGGAAAAGGTATACCCAAAAGACTAAGAACATAAATTTATTGTCTATGTTAAAATAACAACATATGAAATCTTTCTAACTGTTGGAGGAATAATGGTGAAAAAAAAGGAATTTGCTGTAATTGGACTTGGTCGTTTTGGTGGAAGTATATGCCGTGCTTTGGCTGAAGAGGGAATGGAAGTAATGGCGATTGATAGTAATGAAGATCGTGTGAATGAATATTCAATGATTGCCTCACATGCAGTTGTCGGCGACACGACAGATGAATCCGTTGTAAAAAGTCTAGGAATCCGAAATTTTGACCATGTTATTGTTGCGATAGGCGAAAATATACATGCAAGCATATTGACGACATTAATATTAAAGGAATTAGGTGTCAATAAAATAACAGTAAAAGCACAAAATGATTATCATGAAAAGGTTTTGCGAAAAATAGGAGCAGACCAAGTTGTCCATCCGGAGAGGGATATGGGAAAAAGGATTGCGCATAATATCGTTTCTAACAATGTCCTCGATTACCTTGAACTATCTGACGAACATAGTATCGTAGAAATAGTTGCTAACGAAAGTCTCACTGGCCATACAATCATTGACTTAGACATCCGGGCTAAATATGGAATTAATATTGTAGCCATTAAAAGAAATAGTGAAATTATTGTTTCACCGAAAGCAAATGAAAAGATACAATTGAATGATGTGCTCATCGTTATTGGTGCAGATATTGATATCAATCGTTTTGAGAAAAAAGTCATGGGCTAAAAATAAAATGGCTGTATTCCCGCGTTTTAGAAGGGAATACAGCCATTTTTAGCATACTTTAATTATATTTTAGTATTCATTTGCACGCCTAAACGGGTTGGTTTCGTTTCTTACACTTCCATAATAATTGGTAAGATCATTGGGCGACGCTTTGTTTTTTCATAAAGAAATGGTGCAAGTGTGTCTGTGATTTCATTTTTAATTTCTGACCATTGGGTTGTTTTTCGTTCCATTACTTTGTTTAAATGCTTTGAAATAAGGGATTGGGCATCGTTAATAAGATCACCAGATTCCCTCATATAAACAAACCCACGAGAGATTAAATCAGGTCCAGCTGATATTTTGAAATCTTTCATATTAATACTTACGACAACAACAACTAGGCCTTCTTCTGATAAAATCCGTCGGTCTCGTAAAACGATATTCCCGATATCGCCAATACCACTTCCATCAATATAAACAGATCCAGATGGAATTTTTCCAGCAATTTGGGCTGAATCATTACTTAGGGCAAGGACCTCGCCATTATCCATAATAAAACAATTTTCTTCTTTTACACCACAATCCACAGCTAATTTGGAATGCATTTTCTGCATTCTATATTCGCCATGTATCGGCATGAAAAACTTAGGTTTAATCAGCCTAAGCATTAATTTTTGTTCCTCTTGTCCACCATGGCCAGATGTATGGATATCATTTAGTTTCCCATATATTACCTCTGCACCTGCACGAGTTAGTTTATCAATGGTTCGACTTACACTTATCGTGTTACCAGGGATAGGTGAGGATGAAAACACTACAGTATCACCGGGGATAATTTGAATTTGCCTATGAGTGCCACTAGCAATTCTTGAAAGGGCGGCCATCGGCTCTCCTTGGCTTCCAGTACATAAAATGGTCACTTGATTGGCAGGTAAGCGGTTAATTTGCTGAGCATCAATAAATGTATCTTTAGGAGCATTAATGTATCCAAGCTCTTGCCCAATCGTAATGGCTGCTTCCATACTTCTTCCGAATACAGCTATTTTTCGCCCGTTCGTGACAGCGGCTTCAGTCACTTGTTGTAAACGGTGTATATTCGAAGCAAATGTAGCGAAGATGACACGTCCATCTACTTTACGAAAAATATCATGAATGCTTTCACCGACTCTTCGTTCTGACATCGTAAATTCAGGATTTTCACTATTTGTACTATCCGATAATAGACAGAGAACGCCCTCTTTACCGATTTCAGCCATTTTTGTTAAGTTAGCGGGTTCACCAACTGGTGTAAAATCAAATTTAAAATCTCCCGTATGAACGATTTGTCCAGGTGGTGTTTTAACGACAATTCCGTACGAATCAGGAATACTATGGGTTGTCCTAAAAAATGTTACAGATGTTTTTCTAAATTTTATGATGTCATCTTCTTTGATTTCATACATTTTCGTTTGTCTTAATAAACCGTGCTCTTCGAGTTTATTTCTTAATAGTCCGAGCGCTAATTTGCCGCCATAGACAGGAATGTTAATTTCTCTTAATAAATAAGGGACCCCACCAATATGATCTTCATGACCGTGTGTAATAAATAATCCCTTTATCTTATCGACGTTTTTTACTAAATACGTATAGTCAGGGATTACATAATCAATTCCAAGCAATTCATCTTCAGGAAATTTAATGCCTGCATCAATTAGGATGATTTCATCCTGGAATTGAACACCGTACGTATTTTTACCGATTTCGCCTAGTCCACCGAGGGCAAAAACGGCCGTTTGGTCATTTTT
>Ga0181466_1000444_pt2 | contig 15113 bp, 13 predicted proteins | sample InSIn4gowninarea_FD_119078 | JGI IMG/M metagenome (GOLD analysis project Ga0181466, IMG submission 119078) | Clean room microbial communities from NASA Spacecraft Assembly Facility at Jet Propulsion Laboratory, Pasadena, California, USA -... ... | reverse complement strand
TAACCATGTGCGCCGCTACTATTGCTGATACCCTTAGTACTGAAGCCGTCATTGCTTATGTTATAAAGAACTATCTCTCCGATTTACCTGACAAACCTATTTGGGTAGATGGTTCTGGCTTATCGCGGCACAATTTATTTACCCCGCGAACAATAGTTTCTTTGCTGCAAAAATTATACACCGAAATACCGCCGGAACGATTATTTCCTTTGCTTTCGGCTGGTGGTCGCCGGGGCACCTTGCGCAATTATTACAAAGCTGATATTCCTTTTATTTTTGCTAAAACAGGTAGCCTGAGTAACAATTATGCGCTTTCAGGTTATCTAATAACCAAATCAGGTAAAACTTTAGCCTTTAGTTTCCTCAACAACAATTTCCCTAACAAAGCGGCTGATATCCGGAAAGAAGTAGAGCGGATTTTAACTGATATTCACTTAAATTATTAAAGTAAAGAAACACAAGTATCAAGATATTAGACACAAGGCTTTTATTACAATAATATATTTCATATTGTAAGCTTTATGTGGTGTAGGATCTACAGAATTCATTAATATTACTGGCAAGTAAATCTATATCAGGTAAGGTGTGCAGACTATTTAAAATTATTCGGGTTATATTAGGGTCCTGAGGAGTTGGATAAGCAAAGCTGGATATAAGTATATCTTTATCAAACAAAAAAGGGCAAAGCTCATTTTGAGGTGTGTAAAACACCGGGTAATCTGGGAAGAATCTGAAAAACTCCGGATTGGTTAACCGGGTTAAAAAATAATTAATATTCCTGAACAGTTTTTCACGTGCCTGTTCGTAAAGCTGGTTTGCCTGTAAAAAGGCATATAAATAAGCGGGTACTACCGGCGAACCACCGCCAAACAACGGACTTTGTTTAAAGGAATTTACAGTTTCTGCTTTTCCTAAAATTACGCCACCCGGTATTCCTAATGCTTTGCCAATAGAACTTACTACAATTAAATTTAAGTTTTCCGGAAGTAAAATTTCGGTAAATACGCCTGCCCCATTTTTACCTGTTATGCCAAAGCCATGCGAATCATCAATAATTAAGGTTATTTGTTTATTTAGGGGTAATTTGTTTATCCAATCTAAATCAAACTTTTTAGCCCACAACGCATCTACCGCATTAAAGAGTACAAAAAGATTGTCCTCGTTACAGTTTTCTATTATATCGGGCAATTGCTGCAGCCATTCTTCCGTAGCGACATTATTAAAATTGGTTGGGTTTAACCAAAGTGCCGGATGAGTGCGTGGTCCGTACATAAAGGCACCTTTACCAGCTAAAGTGCGCACCACCAGTTGACCGGCTAAAAACCCGGAAGAAACTGTTAAGGCCGCTTCGGCACCGGTATAATTTGCTAAATATGCTTCGGCCTCATCAAATATTTGCAGGTGCACATTAGAGAGACGGGAACTGGAATAATTAGAACCGTAACGGGCTAAGCCCTCTAGTAAAAACTCCCGAAATTCTTGATTACCCGGAATACCTAAATACGACGTTCCACTAAAGTATAAAAGCTCTTTTTCGGTAGTGCGCAAGGTACGCCCGGGTAAGTAACTGGTTTTTAAAGGTTCGTTCATAAACAATAACAAACTGAAATTACCTTTAAAGTAGTTTATTTTAACAAACCTAAAAATTAAAGCTCAAAAATATTCCAAACTTACTTTATTCCGGATAATCATATTCAAGAATTTATTAAAGGTAGAAAGATAAAAAAACAGCCCGAAGTAATGTTACCTCAGGCTGTTTTAAAGTGAATTATAATATGTATTAATCTACTTTTGGTTGCTCACTGGTTAAGAAGAAACCTTCCGTAAATACTTTATATTTATCAAATATAGAACGTACTGATCTTTTTAAATACGCCTCGTTATTAAAATCTTTGTTTCCTAATAATCCAGAAGCATAGCCCTGCCAAACAGCTCTGTTGCGTTTCCGATCTATTAATATAACTAACAAAGTACCCTTAGTTAAGCTATACCTAATGGGGTCGTATTCCTTTTTTTCTTCGCCGGTTTCCTCATCCACTTCTTCTTCAATTACCTTCCCGTTGGTTAGCCAAACATCAATATCGGTTTGGTTATAACCTTTAAATAATAAATCGTCGTAAAAAATTTTAGAAGACACCAGCAAATCGGGTTTGTTCTCGGTGTATTTATACCCTTGCAGTTGCAAGCGGGCCCGAACGGCATTTTCCACAATTGCTAAGTGATGGCTGGAATCAGAGTCGTTTTTCTTGTAGCCCATAAAACTAAATGTTCTGTACTTCTTAAAATTTCCGGAATAACTATAATCCGACTCTACTCTATTTTCATAGAAATTCATGCACCCTGAAAACATGACCGTGCCCAGGAGAAAAGCAATTACATAAAGTTTGTTTGTCTTCATTGGTAAATAGTAAAGGTTATATCATATAATAAAATAGCAGGCTTATAAATAAATTAAGATGTTGTGGTAATACATTGAGTAACAATCGTAAACTATACGTAATATATACAAAAATTAGATTCAAAATATAAAAATAAATTCTTAAAATTTACCAATTCTTTGAACTGCTTAAATTGGTTATGTGAGCCAGATGATGGTTACCGTGCCAGGCATATAAAGCGGCTACTTTAGTTAAGGTTGCTTCGCCGGAAACCGGATGCAGGTAGGTGCGCTGCCACTGATTTGGCGTTAGTGATTTTAGCATAACTACCCACCGGTGATGTAAGGTCTGCAACAATAATAACGATACTTCAACCGGTTCAAATTTCCCATCTGCCAGTTCGGCCCACCTATCTTCTTCGTAAGGCTTAATAGTAGGATTGTCTTCGGTAAGAGCCAGTTTAAAACGAATATAACTGTTTATATGGCTATCGGCAACGTGATGGACTACTTGCCGCACGGTCCAGCCGCCAGGCCGGTAAGGGGTATTTAATTGTTCATCTGTTAAGTTTTGAACCGCCTGCCGCATTAAGCCGGGTAATGCTGCTATTTGGTCTATATAATGCTCTAAATTAGCATCTGCTGCATCCGGGTTAAATTTACCTATTGGGAAGCGCAATTTCTCTAATTGCTCCGGCGATATTGTTGTTTCCATGTTTTTAAGTTGAGGTATTTAAATATAATAAGGCTTGGATAATAAACAAAAAACCCGGTAGAAGTAAAACTACCGGGTTGTATAAATTAAAGATGTTGGAGAATTAAAGCGGCTTTTCCAGTACGAGTTCGTAAGCCTTATCGTAATATTTAGTTAAGTTTTGCCAGTCGAACTCCTCCGAAGAGCTCTCTACGTGGTTGCGCAAGGCAATACGCTCACGCTGGTTGTATTTTACATATTGAAACAGGTAATTCGCTAACTGATTGGCCGCATCGTTGAAATCGCGGTTCCGGCGTTTTACTACACAAATGCCATCGGTATCTTTAGTAGCCATTTTATTAACCACGTAATCACCAAAACCCGATAAGTCGCTGGTAACAGTAGGTACGCCGCGGGCAATACATTCCAGTGGGGTATAGCCCCATGGCTCGTAATAGCTTGGGAAAATTCCTAAATGGCAACCCCGTACAAACTGGCCGTAATCTAAACCAAATAATGGGTTGGTAACCGATATAAAATCCGGATGGTATACTACTTTAACCCGGTCGTGGGCATGATTTACCAGGTTAGAAGTCCGTAAGAAATTTAAGATTTCGTCTTTGGCATCGTTTACCAAGTTATGGGTAACAACGCTGGGCAGTTTGTGCGTTTTCCAGGATTGCAACGTACGGCGGTAACGTAATTGCCAGTAATCGTCCACAAAATCGCGTAACGATGGTAATTTAAATTCATTACTGGAGGCGGCTTCGTAAAAGAGTTTACGGCCAATTTCTTTTTCAATGGCTACACAGGTTTCCCTTATTTCTTCCATCATTACCCGAGATTGCAATACCTCCGGATTTACAGAATGAAATGGTTGTTTGGTTACAAAAAACATAACCACGGTTTTGTTTATTCCGGCTTGTTGCATGCGGTAATTTAACCGGGCCAGCGCTTCCAGGGTAACATCGAAACCTTTATTGCGGTATTCGTAGCGGCCCGAAGTAAAGAAATACAGGGTCTGATCTAAATCGAAGGGGAAGCTTTGAAAGAAATGCGCCATCACAAACTGATGGATTTTTTCTTTATAGCGCTGGTGCAAATTCTGGAACTCGTGATGGGCCGCAAACCGCTGAATATTTAACCCATTAGGTAAAATTACATCGGGTATACGTTCCAGCAGGAAAATACATTCCCGGGCTGTTACCTCACTAACGGTAGAGAATATATGAGCACCGTGTGCCGCTGCACGCTCAATGCGCACGGCTGTTTCTATATTAAAATGAACAGCTTCCTTTAACCAATCTACCAAAGTTAAATGGTCGTAAAAGTTAGGATCGTTCATGGCCAGGTAGCGGCCTAATAAAGTAGCATGGGTTGTAAAAACAATCCGCAGGTCGGTTTGTTCGCGGCGTAAATCCGGAATAGCGGTGCCCACCATCCACTCGTGAAAATGTGCTATTACTCTTTTAGTTGTAATTTCAGGATCTACTACCTGTTGCAGAAAAATCTTAGCTAAATAGCCAAATGCTTCTACCTGGTTTAACAAATCGTCGTTGCCCGGAGTAGGAATCTGATGCCTGTCCCATAAGGAAAACTTAATATCGGAAAGGCGATCGTACACGCTGTAAGGATTTAACAGCACCACTTGCGGCTTACCGGTAACCAGCCAATGCCCATAATGGACTTCGAAGCCCATACTGCGCATTTTTAAAACAGCCTGACCAAATGGGCTGCTATAATCATCGGTGGGTTCAAATTCGGCCTGTGCATGTTGGTGAAAATACGGGCCAATCAGGCAATAACACTGGTTCCAGCGATCCATCATAGACGGTACTTTAGACCGGATAACGGTATAAATCCCTCCTACCTGGTTACATACTTCCCAGGCAACTTCAGCTAATAACGCATTTTTGGAGTCAATTGCATCGGCGTCTGCCATATTAGAGTTACTTTTTGCCACGGCAATATCTTGTTTTAGGTGTGATTCAGATTTAAATATATAGAATTCATTTTATTCTATACGTTAACTTTTGCAAGATATTAACGCAAAAAAAAAAGTTACGAACGTCTCTAAAGCAAAATAATCTGAATCAAACCCTTAAAAATTAAGCAGAAGGCAAAAAATAGCTAAAATAGGCCAAAGAGTTCTACCTGAATTCTATTTATAATAACTCCTAAATCTTCCGGATTAGCCACAAAATCAAGCTTATTAACATCAATTACGAGCAGTTTTCCTAAATCGTAACTTTTCATCCAGCTTTCGTAATGTTCATTTAAATGGCGTAAATAATCTAAGCGAATATTGCTCTCATAATCGCGCCCGCGTTTTTCTATCTGCCCAATTAACTTCGGTAAATCAGCTTTTAAATAAATCATTAAGTCTGGTGGTTTTACCATGCTAATAATAGACTGAAAAATACCATAATAATTATCGTAATCGCGCTGGCTCATTAACCCGGATTGGTGCAGGTTGCGGGCAAAAATATAGGCATCTTCGTAAATGGTACGGTCCTGAATAATGGGGCGGTTACTTTCATTTATTTGCTTTACCTGCTGAAACCGGCTATTCAGAAAAAATATCTGCAAATGAAATGCCCAGCGGGGCATATCTTCATAGAAATCCTTTAAATACGGGTTATTATCAACTGCTTCCAGGAATAACTCCCATTTAAAATGCTGGGATAATTTTTGGGCTAAAGTAGTTTTGCCGGCGCCAATATTACCGACTATAGCAATGTGCATACTTATTAAATTTTGGGCACGCAAGTTACGGGGAAAGAACTAAAAGTTTAACGTAAAATTTTAGACTTATTTATTCAGGCATTGGCAGCTTAATCTAATTTACTGCTGAATAATGTATTTTTCCTTAATAGAACGCATAAAATTTACGTATAAAAAAAGCACTGCTTACATATGAGCAGTGCTTCCTAGTTTATATAAATTAATTTTTTACTGGTTATTAAAGTTGCCGCCTGGCCGGCCACCACCTGGTCCAAAGCCACCATTTGGCCGAAATTCGCGGTTTCTTTCTCTAAACTGACCATCTCCCGGATTAGGGTTGTTATTATTAGCACCGTTGTATTTCCGGATGGTGTAGGTAAAGTTTAGCATTACATACCGCTGCAAGGTACGGGTTTCCACATCTTCGATGTAAGTAGGCTGAATGTTGCGGGTAATGCTGTTGTTCTGCTTTAACAAATCATAAATCTGTAACCGGATATCGCCATTTTTCTTTGGAAATATTTTTTTACCTACACTTACATTCCATAAACTATAGCTCTGATTAAAGTTAGTGCTTAAGCCTGAATAAATACGCTGCGAAAAATCAGATTGCAATACCAGATCTTTCCAGAAAATAAAGTTAACCCGGGCCCGGTTGTTCATGGTATAATAACTGGTATTCTGGCCGGCCGAAGCAGTATTTTCGGTAAAATTCATGTTGCCATTAGTAGAAAGCGTAAAATCGAGTTTCTCGCTAATGTTACTACTTAATGTTAAGCCCAAACCATAATTCTGGGTGTAAGAATAATTAAGAATACCCTGCAAAATACCCGGATTTTTGTTGTAGCCCACATTGGCATCTACGTTTACATTAGTCTTAATAACTTTTACCGGAATCCCGTAATTGGCAAATCCCCGCACATCGTACTGGCCACTTAAGTTGATTGGCCGGGAAATCTGCTGATTGCGTAATAGCTCGGTGCCATAAATAATAGTATCTGCCGAAGCAATAATGGTTTGATTAGCAATTGGGTTTTGAGTTACGGAACCGCTTATGCCGGCAAAAAAAGTACTGGCTTTTTCTAAATTACTGGAAGTATACCGGATAGATCCGGAATGGCGATAAAATTGGTTTAGATTGGGATTACCCAAGGTAATACGCAAACTATCGTTACTTAAAGTTTTAACGTCTTGTAATTGTTCTACCGATGGTGGGTTGGTATTACCATTATAAAACACTCGCAGATTTCTTTGCTTGGTTATATTGTATTGCAGATTAGCAGAAGGTACAATATTGTGAAATCCGCGGGAAAAGTTATTTAATGTGGGATAAATGCGCTCGTTGTTTAATTCTGAATACTGGTAAGCGGTATTTATATTAAAATTTAACTTATTGTCTTCTGACCGGATGCGGTAACCCAAGCCAAGCCGGTGAGATGGATTGGCATTGGTAAACGTATTAGAATAAGCAGTATCGAATTCTGTATAGTTTTCGAATTCCGGGTTATAATTGTAAGTCCGCTTATCCGATTCGTTTTGCTGGAAGTTGCCGGTATAATTAATTTGCAACTGGCTAAAATCGGTGAGTGGCTCAGAAAACGAAATATTTGGCCTTACACTCCAACCTTTTACAATCTGATCATTGTACTGGTGAATTTCAATAATCTCGTCCGGATTGTATTGCTCGGTTCTGGAGTTGTTATAGCTATCAATATCCCGGTTATTAAAAGTAGTACCTACCCCAATAGAAAACGATCTTCCCCGTTTGGCAAACTGGTGACTAAACGTAAACTCATTAGAGAAATTAAAGGCAGCCGAGTTAGATTCGCTATCCCCAATAGTTTTGGTAATATCGGTGCTATCCATCATTCTTTCCCGGTTTATGGTAGAATACCGGTCGGTGGTTTGGTAACTAAACCGGGGACGCATGTTTATGGTGTTTTTCGGGTTTATTTTATATTCTAACCGCATATCTACCCGATGGTTGGAATTTTGGGTACCCGAAGTACTGTTTTCGCTTTCTATGTTATACGGTAAACGTTGTCTAACTACATATTGCAACAATGAGTTTTCGTAAGTGTCGTTATCGGTCATATTGCCGAAATAACTACCATTAATTTCTATTTTTTTACCTAAAGTGCCGGAGTAATTGGTTCCAATAGAGTGGGTTTTGGTTATACCGTTCATCTGGGGCATTACAAAATTACCACCGCCACCACCACCAAAGCCACCGGGTCCGCCACCACCACGACCACCACGGCCACCGCCTCCTCCCCCGCCACCACTACTCATTAAACCAATCATATCTTCGCCGGAAAAGTTTTGTTGATTAATGGTATTGGACTGGCCCAGAATAGTAAACCGTTGGCCTGGTTTAAACATGTTCACACTACCGCCAATCTGGTACCGACCTTCGTTACCGGCACCGGCGTATACCCGGCCAAATTTCCCGTTTCTTCTATCTACGCGGGTTACAATGTTCATGGTTCTAACCCGGGTACCATCGTCAAAACCAGAAGCTTTCGCCTGTTCGCTTTGTTCATCAAATACCTGAATTTTGTCTACTACTTCGGCCGGTAAATTTCTTAAAGTGGCATTCACATCATCGCCAAAGTAAGCTTTACCATCAACCAATACCCGTTGTACATTTTCGCCCTGTGCTTTTACCTGGCCATCCTGTACGGTTATACCGGGCATTTTCTGCACCAAGTCTTCCACATTGGCATCGGGGTTTGTTTTAAAAGCCTGAGCATTTAATTCGGTGGTATCGCCTTTTTGAACAGCCTGCGGCGTTTTGCCTTCTATTTTAACTTCTTTTAGTTGATTGGTGCTAATGGTTAAAGCCAGGTTGCCCAGGTTTATAGGGGCAGCGGCTACTTGTATGGTGCGTTGTAAATTCTGATACCCTAAAAACGACACCCGCAGTACATATTGTCCGGCCGGTCGTTCTAATATAAATCTGCCTTCGTTATTAGTAATAGATCCTACCCGTACCGAATCGGGTATTCTGGTAAGTGACACTGTTGCTCCTGGCAAAGCCGTATTATCTTTACTATCTCTTACAACCCCGGTTATAGAAACATTCTGGCCAAAAGATACATAGCTTGTAAGCAGCAATAGTAAGGTGTAGAGATTTTTCATTAGCAGGCAATAAAATTCTATTTTTATGACCTGTTAGAATTTCAATCTGCTAAAAGGTTTAATTAACAGCCTGAAATATTTTAAATTTTATATTCTATCTAATATAAAGCCCTGTAAATAGTACACTTACCCCTATAAATTCTTTTATTGGGAGCTTACATTATAATAAATGTAAATAAGGCAGGCTAAGCCCAATACTTTTTAAGTTTTATGTAATTTTCAACTTCTTCCGGTACCATATATTTTATAGATTTTCCACTTCGTACACAATCGCGGATTAAGGTAGCCGAAATATCCAGCATGGGTGCCGGTATTAATTTTATTTTAGGATGGGTTTTCAAAGGAGTGTCGGGCGTGCCGGATCTGGGGTACACATATACCTCAAAGAAATCGAGGATGCGTTCGTAGTTTTTCCACTTGTGAAACGAAGGCAAATTATCTTCCCCAATTATTAAAACAAATTCGTAAGTAGGATATTTATCCTGGAGATAAGTAAGCGAATCGATGGTGTAACTGGGCTTAGGCATGCTAAACTCAATGTCAGATATACCCAGCCGGTCGTTTTTATCAATTGCCAGCGATACCATGTGCATCCGGTCGAACTCGTGTAATAGCGAGTTACTGGCTTTAAAAGGATTTTGCGGCGATATCACGTACCAAACCGCACTCAGATCGGTGTTATAGGCCATATAATTCCCCAGAATTAAATGGCCCATGTGCACCGGATTAAAGGAGCCAAATAATAGCCCTACTTTCATCCAAAATATTCGTTGTCAGCCAAAAAATTATTTACCAGGTCTTCGGCTTGCTTAAAGGCATCGGCCAGGTTTTCGTTTACAATAACGGCATCAAATTTATCTTCGAAGCTCAACTCAAATTTGGCTTTGAAAACGCGGCTGGAAATACTGGAAGCAGAATCGGTTTGGCGGGCTTGTAAGCGCTGGGCCAGGGCTTCTATAGAGGGCGGTTTAACAAAAATAGCTAGTACGCGATCTTTGTAATATTCTTTTATCTTAAGTCCGCCTTTTACATCAACATCTAGTATAACGTGTTTACCAGAATCCCAGATGCGTTCCATTTCAGACTTAAGGGTGCCGTAAAATGCACCTTCGTACACTTCTTCCCACTCTACAAATTCATCTTTTTCGATGCGGGAACGAAATTCTTCGGGCGTTATAAAATAATAATCTTTGCCGTTTTCTTCACTGCGCCCACGCTTATCGCGGGTACAGGCAGAAATAGAAAAACTAAGATTTGGGTTTACTTGAAGGAGGTGTTTAACAATAGTAGTTTTGCCGGCACCGGATGGAGCCGTAAACAGGATAATCTTTCCTTGCATGAGGAGTTTATGCGGTTGCTTTAATTACCGTTTTTATAGAAGACAATAAATTTGCCGGAACGGTTTTGCTTTTAATATTTTCTTTTAATACGTCTTTTAAACGTTGGTGCTTTTGGTGAGAATCAAAGCAGGATTTACACGTTTCTACGTGCGAAAAGAAATAAATACGATCTTCATCAGTAGCTTCGCCGTCGATGATCTGGTCTAATAATAAAACCACTTTTTCGCAATCTGGCATATCCATAGTGGAAACTTGATCTGGCTGTGTAGAGGTTGTCTTCATACTCATAATATTATTCTTCATCATTGTTATAACCCATTGTTTTAGCGTAGTTCTCTAGCTTCTCTTTTAGAAAATTCCGGGCCCGGTGCAATCGCGAACGAACCGTACCAATTGGGATATCCAGAATTTTCGCCATTTCCTCATAAGTAAACCCTTCTAAATCGCAAAGGATAATTACAGTTCTGAAATCAACGGGCAATGAATTTAGGGCACTAGCCACCTCATCTCCAATTAACTCCTGCACACTTTGGCTGCGCATATCCGATGTAGTGGCAATTTCTGCATCGTTATCGTTGCCTTCGGTGTTATAGTAGCTTTCTACCTCACTGTAATCTACCTTAGCCGGTTGTTTACTTTTTTTTCTGAAATCGTTAATAAACGAGTTCTTTAGGATTCTGAACAGCCAAGCTTTGGCATTAGTTCCTTGTTCGAAATATTCAAAGAACCGATAAGCCTTTAAATAAGTCTCTTGTACCAGGTCATTGGCATCGTCTTCGTCTAGTGTAAGCCGAAACGCAAAGTTGTACAACGAATCTATAATGGGCAAAAGCTCCGCCTCGAAACGTGCATCCTTCTCTTCCTTACTAAGTTGAATTCCTCTTTGGTCGCTCATGTAGATTGATCTGTACTGATTAAAAATTACTTGACAGACACCTATACGCAAATTTAGGAAAATATATAACACAGCTAATACTTTTATTTAGCCGTAGTACCTAATCCTGGTTTCTAAATTAAGGAATTATTTGGTATAGTTTCATTAAAAATGTTATTTATACGAATAAAATAACATGTGTTGCCAATATACTTATTTATTAACTTTACTTAAGTTAAAATATTTTGGCCGTTCTGGTTAAAAAATTAAAAGCTGCTCTTTTTCTCATGCCCGATGTACTAACTTTACGGCCTTTAAACCATTATACATATAAGTCTTAATTCCGGATAAATCAGGTTTCTGGTTTAAAGGGCTGGCTGCTTTTATGCAAATACAATTATCAGTAGTAATAATAACCTTTAACGAGGAAAAAAATATTGCCCGGTGCATTAACTCGGTAAGCGAAATTGCCGACGAAGTAGTGGTGGTTGATTCTTTTTCTACCGATAGTACCGAACAAATTTGTACCGCGTTAGGCGTTACTTTTATTAAACAAAAATTCTTAGGCCACATAGAACAAAAGAATTTTGCCATTTCTAAAGCCTCTTTTCCTTACATTCTGTCTTTAGACGCCGACGAAGCCTTAAGCAATGAGTTGCTGGCGACGGTAAAGAAAATAAAAGAAAACTGGCAAGCCGATGGCTATATCTTAAACCGGAAAACCAATTATTGCGGCCAATGGATAAAACATTGTGGCTGGTACCCCGATCCGAAATTACGGCTATGGGATAGCCGGAAAGGTTATTGGGGTGGTGTAAACCCGCATGATATTTTTATAATGGAAGCTGGTGCCCAGGTAGTAAAAATTAAAGGCGATTTGTTGCATTATTCTTTTTATACTATGAGCCAGCATCTGGAACAGGTAAATAAATTTACGCAAATCGGGGCCGAACAATTATTTAGCAAAGGCAAACGCCCCGGATTTTACCAGTTATTTTGTAAACCCGGATTTAAGTTTTTCATCAGCTATTTTTTAAAACGAGGATTTTTAGATGGCTTTTATGGGTATTGTATTTGTAAAATTTCGGCCCATGCGGTTTACCTTAAATACGCCAAAGCCGAAGAACTATTTAGAAAAGCAGGCAAATGAGAATATTACATTTATCTTCGGAGAAAACCTGGCGTGGCGGCGAACAGCAAATTGCTTATTTAATTGAAGAGCTTTTAAAACACAATATTCCCTGCTTTGTAGCCTGCAAAAAAGAATCTGCTTTTGAAGCGCATTGTATAAAAAATAATATTCCGCACCTATCACTTGCTTATGCCAACGAGTTAGATGTTGTTACGGCTTTACAAATAAAGAAATATTGTAAGCAAAACACTGTTAGTCTTATTCATGCCCATACGGGTCATTCCCATGCCCTGGCAGTCTGGGCCGGTTTGTTAGGCAATAACTTGCCCATTGTTTTAAGCCGTAGGGTAGATTTCCCGGTGAAAAAGAATTTTCTATCCAATTTTAAATTTAACTACAAAGGCATTTCCCGGATAATTTGCGTTTCTGATAAAATAAAGGAAGTAATGGCACCGGCCTTGGAACATCCGGAAAAACTGGTAACCGTGCACAGTGGCATAGATGTAAGCCGTTTTGAAGAAAGTAGCCGGGAAGGAAAATTACACGAAGAGTTAAATTTACCTTTAAGTACCTTTTTAATCGGTAATGTATCGGCCATTGCCCCGCATAAAGATTATTTTACTTTTGTAGATACCGCCGAAATTTTATTAAAGAATGATTTAGACGCCAAATTCCTGATTATTGGAGATGGTCCTTCCCGTCCGGAGATTGAAGCTTATGTAGCTCAAAAGAAACTGGAAAAAGATATTCTGTTTTTAGGCTTTCGCAAAGATATACCCGATATTTTACCCGAACTGGATGTTTTTTTAATTACTTCCGAAACCGAAGGATTAGGAACTACCATTCTGGACGCTTTTGCCTGCCGGGTACCGGTGGTAGCGACGAATGGGGGTGGCATTCCCGAAATTGTTAAATACAACCAAACAGGCATGCTGGCAGCCGTACAAGACAGCCAAATGCTGGCCACTCACTTGCTCAATGTTTTAACCATCGATAGTCTGCGTAGCCGATTGGTAGCCAAAGCCTCTGAATTTTTAAAAGAATTTACCAAAGAGCAAACGGCCCTGAAAACACTTAAAATTTATCAGGAAGTACTGCAGGAAAGCCGCATGTAATTTACACCAGACTAATAAATATTATTACTCAAATATTTATTAGGATATGCAACTTAATTAACCTGCCAGGTCTCTTGTATTTAGAGAATCTAAAATCGATATGATAAAATTAACTTACCTGGTTTTAATAAGCTTTGTTGGTTTAGCTACCATCAGTTGTTCGGAGCCCGAAGAAATGATTGAGATTTGTGCCAAAGGTAAAATAGTAGATTACAATTGCGGCAGAAATGCGGTAGTACAGGTAATAACTCCCAATATTAAGCTAGGAATTAAAGCCAGGATTAATAATACAACCACTGAACTGGAGAACGTAATACAAATAAATAATTTACCTGCCGCCTTTAATCAACCAGGCGAAGAATTTTACTTCACCTTTCGGTTAGCAAAAGAAGATGAAAAAGACACAGGAATTTGCCCAGCCATTTACACGCCTTACAACGTTCCGCAGGTGATGGTAAAAAATGTCTCTGAATTACCCTGCGACGATGACGATTGGGATGATTGGGATTAAATAAATGGGATTAAATAGAAAAGCCAGGCAAAAACCTGGCTTTTCTATTATTTTAATCTATAATCCGTGAAATCCAAAAATCCGCAAAAATCCGCGATTTAGTAACGATAATATTCTGGCTTAAACGGACCTTGTTTTTCAACGCCAATGTAAGCGGCTTGTTCATCGCTTAAATCTTCCAGTTCCACACCAATTTTAGCTAAGTGCAAACGAGCTACTTTCTCATCTAAGTGTTTAGGTAAAGTATACACCTGGTTTTCATAGGCGCCATTGTTAGTCCAAAGTTCTAATTGCGCTAACACCTGGTTTGTAAAAGAGTTAGACATTACAAAAGATGGGTGACCAGTAGCACAACCTAAGTTTACCAAACGACCTTCAGCTAACACAATGACGTGTTTACCTTCAACCGTGTACATATCTACCTGCGGCTTGATGGTATCTTTGGTATCTCCGTAGTTTTTGTTTAACCACGCCATATCAATTTCATTATCGAAGTGACCAATGTTACAAACAATGGCCTTATCTTTTAAAGCTAAAAAGTGCTCACTCCGGATAATATTGCAGTTACCGGTAGCAGTTACCACTATATCAGCTTCCTTAATGGCATTTTCCATTTTACGAACAGCAAAACCATCCATAGCTGCCTGTAAAGCACAAATCGGATCTATTTCGGTAACAATTACGCGGGCACCAGCACCACGCAACGAAGCGGCAGAACCTTTTCCAACATCACCGTAACCAGCCACAACCGCTACTTTACCAGCCATCATTACATCAGTAGCGCGACGAATAGCATCTACTAAAGATTCTTTACAGCCGTATTTGTTATCGAATTTAGATTTAGTTACCGAGTCGTTGATGTTAATTGCCGGCAAAGGCAAGGTGCCATTTTTAACGCGCTCGTATAAGCGGTGTACGCCGGTAGTAGTTTCTTCCGAAATACCTTTAATGCCAGCCGCTAATTCCGGATAACGGTCCAGTACCATATTGGTCAAATCGCCACCATCATCTAAAATCATGTTAAGCGGCTTACGGTCTTCGCCAAAAAATAAAGTTTGTTCGATGCACCATTCAAATTCTTCTTCGTTCATACCCTTCCAGGCATAAACCGGAATGCCTGCCGCCGCAATAGCTGCCGCTGCATGATCCTGGGTAGAAAATATATTACAAGAAGACCAGGTTACTTCAGCACCCAGCTCAATTAA
>Ga0181466_1000465_pt1 | contig 15149 bp, 15 predicted proteins | sample InSIn4gowninarea_FD_119078 | JGI IMG/M metagenome (GOLD analysis project Ga0181466, IMG submission 119078) | Clean room microbial communities from NASA Spacecraft Assembly Facility at Jet Propulsion Laboratory, Pasadena, California, USA -... ... | reverse complement strand
AACTGAGATTTTGAAGCAGGAAAAATAAAATTTTACCACATACGGATACAATGACTAAGGCTACTGTTTTTGATTGCAATATTATTCACCTTCCCAAAATTTATAATCCTGCCGGCAGTATAACGCCTGTGCAGAATAACATCGACATTCCTTTTGCAACTAAAAGGATTTATTACCTCTACGATATTCCTGGTGGAGAAGACCGTGGGGCACACGCGCATAAAAACCTGGAGCAGTTGGTAATAGCGGCAAGCGGTAGTTTTGATATTACGATAAATGATGGTAGAAATAAGAAGACCGTACAGTTAAACAGACCTTATATGGGCTTGTATATAAAGCCTTATATCTGGCGCGATATCAGCAATTTTTCTTCGGGCGCCATTTTGCTTGTAATGGCTTCGCATCTGTACGATGCAGATGACTACATAAGAGATTACGACGAATTTATAAACTACAGAAAGGAATAAAGGATGATAACGCAGTTTGAAAAGTATGGTTTATGGTTTAGAACAGTAGAAGAAGATGATGCAGCGTTTATATTAGCGTTAAGAAATGATCCTGTTTTGTCAAGGTTTTTATCTCCGACAAATCCTTCTGTTGAGCAACAGAAAGCGTGGATTAGAAAATATAAAGAAAGAGAGGACGAAAACCAGGAAATTTACTTTATCTCTCAACATAGAACCGGTGAAAAACTCGGACTAAACAGGTTGTACAATTATGAAAAAGACTGCTTTGAAATAGGCAGTTGGTTATACAAGGCTGGACCGGATATGTCTGTGCCAATACTTGGTGATTTTGCTGCAAGAGACTTTGGCTTTGAGACTTTGGGTTTTGCATTTTGTAAGTTTGAAGTACGGAAACAAAATCTTTCGGTGGTAAAATATCATCTTGGTTTTAAACCTGAAAGAACAGGTGAAAGTGAACTGGATTACTACTTTAGGCTTTCTTACGATGCTTATAAAAAACACAGGGATAAACTTTTAAAAATATTGAATTATGGAGCAGGATAAATTTATACAAGACTTCAAATCTCAGTTTATTGATGAAGATGAAATAACGGTAGAGGCATCTACAAAGTTTCGTGACATCGGCTCATGGGACTCTATGACAGGCATGGCAGTATTGGTAATGATAAAAGATGAATATGGTATTGATATGTCTGATACCGATTTGAAAAAATGTACAACTGTGCAGGAAATCTTTGATTTTGTATCAGCCAAAAAATAAACAGTGACCAAAGCGTACCTCAGGGCTATCGAATATTATTTACCGGCAGCGGTGTTGGATAATGAGGCCATAAGTAAAGAACATCCGGAATGGTCTATAGATAAGATTGCTGCCAAAACAGGAATCTATGAAAGGCATATAGCTGCATCTGACGAGTTTAGCAGTGACATGGCGGTGATGGCTGCTGAAAAGCTATTTGCCTCAAAACGTGTCAACAAGGCTGATATTGATTTTATTATTTTATGTACACAAAGCCCGGATTATTTTTTGCCTACTACTGCATGCATTTTGCAAGACAGGCTTGGTCTTTCTAAAAACATTGGAGCCTTTGACTTCAACCTTGGCTGTTCAGGTTTTATTTATGGATTAGGCATAAGTAAAGGACTAATAGCAAGTGGACAAGCAACTAATATTTTACTGATAACGTCAGAGACTTATTCAAAGTTTATAAACACTGACGACAAAAGCAATAAGACTCTATTTGGAGATGCGGCTGCTGCAACACTGGTATCAGCACATGAAAATGAAAATGAAGTAGCAGGTGAAATATTGGATTTCGTTTATCTGACCGATGGTAGCGGTGCTGGAAATCTAATGGTTAAGAATGGTGGCATGAAGAACAGGCATACAAAAGGTGAAACCATTACAGACGAAAACGGTTATGTTAGCAATGATGATTATCTTTTCATGGATGGTAAAGCTATCTTCAATTTTACCGCATTTCAGATACCAATATTAATAAAGGACATTTTAGCAAAGAATGGGTTAACAACTGACGCGGTAGACTTATTCATTTTTCACCAGGCTAATGAATTTATGTTGCAAACGATAAGAAAGCGTACAGCAATACCGGAGCAAAAGTTTTTAATTCATCTTAAAAATTGTGGCAACACAGTTTCATCTACTATTCCGATTGCATTGCACCATGCTCTAATTGATAATAAAATAAAAACAAATAATAAAGTACTGCTTTCAGGTTTCGGTGTTGGACTTTCTGCTGGAGGCGTTGTAATCCAATATTAAAGTGGCTATGAATATTCCTTTTCTTTCTTTCAAAACCATGCAGGAATCTATACGCGATGAAATGATTCAATCATTTACAGAAGTTTACGACTCCGCCTGGTATATTTTGGGTAAAAAAGTAGAAGCTTTTGAAGAGGCTTACGCAAAATTTAACCAGGTAGCAGCATGTGTAGGTGTAAGCAATGGTCTGGATGCACTGGTTATTGCATTAAAGACTTTACAAATAGGAAAAGGTGATGAAGTAATTGTTCCTTCCAATACCTTTATAGCATCTGTACTTGCTGTTACTTATGTAGGTGCCGCACCCGTTTTTGTTGAGCCTGACGAAAGAACTTATAATATAAATCCTGCCCTTTTAGAAAAAGCTATTACGCCTAATACAAAAGCAATCATTCCTGTTCACTTGTACGGACAAGCTTGTGAGATGGATAAAATAACAAGTATTGCCGAAAAGCATAAACTGTTTATCATTGAAGACAATGCCCAGGCTCATGGTGCTACCTTTGCCAATAAAATGACCGGTAGCTGGGGGCATATTAATGCTACAAGTTTCTATCCCGGAAAAAATCTTGGTGCTTTAGGCGATGCCGGCGCAATTACTACAAACGATACAGCCTTAGCAGGTAAAGCAAAAGTTTTTAGAAATTATGGTTCTGAGAAAAAGTACTACAATGAAGAGGCCGGTTTCAATATGCGACTTGATGAAATGCAGGCGGCATTTCTATTGATTAAACTAAAAAAAATTGACAGTTGGACTAAACATAGGCAACAGGTGGCCGATTGGTATATACAACAATTGCAAAATACCGGTGACATTACTTTGCCTTTTACCCATAGTTTAGCTACTAATGTTTATCACCTGTTCGTCATAAAAACTCAGAGACGAAATGAATTAATGAAGTACCTCACTGATCATAACGTTCATACACAAATACATTATCCCGTTCCTCCACATCTGCAGGAATGCTATAAAAATCTGGGCTTTAAAATAGGTGATTTTCCTATTGCTGAGCAATTGGCAAAGACTTGTTTAAGTCTGCCGTTGTATCCGGGAATGACAGAGAAACAGGTAGAATTTGTGGTAAATAATATAAAACATTTTTTCCTCTAATGGATTTTAGAACTAAAAGTGACAGTGCATTGCCATTGGTTTCTGTAGGAGTATTGTCGTATAATTATGCGGTATACGTTTTAGATACATTAGATTCTGTATTCATCCAGACCTATCCTCATATCGAGTTTTTTATTGTAGATGATGCTTCGAGCGATAATTCAGTCGAATTGATTGAGCAGTGGATTATTGACAACGAGGTGGATGTAGACCTGATAGTTCATCCTGTCAATAAAGGTAGAAATTCTGCTATCAACAATATTCTTGGTAAAGCCAGGGGAAAATATATTGTTCTGTTTGCCTCCGACGACGAAATGAATCCACGGCGTATTGAAGAACAGGTAAAAGCGATGGAGGCAGCAGGTGAAGAATACAGTGTTTGTTATTCTGATGCTGAACTAATGAATGAGCAAAGCAATTATCGCGGGTTATATTCAGAAAAATTAAAATCACCCTTTTTAAGCGGCAATGTTTTTGAAAAATTTTATCATGGTGAGTTCTTTATGGCAGCAGCTTCCATAATGTTTAGAAAAACCATTTATGATACAGTGGGGCTATACGATGAAAGACTCACTGCGGAGGATTATGACATGTGGATGCGAATACTGCCGCTCACCAACGTTCTCTTTTGCAATTACATCGGCGTAAAATACAGAATTAAAGAAAACCAAAACTTTGCACCATCTGTGCAGAATAATTTGCAGCAATGGTATCATAGAGATAGAATTCTTATTTATAAAAAATTGGTTACTCTTCTTCGCAAGTTACAGCAGTGGCCCAATATTGAGCAGGCTGCAACAAAAAAGATAAGGTTTCACCTGATTCATCTAAAGGAGTTAAAGTCGCCTTATTTTGTTCCTATGTTGATGTTTCTTCTTAAAAATTCATTTTATAATATTCCATTTGCGTGGCTTTTGAAGTTACATATAAATCAGTTGTTAACAAGGCAGGTGAAAGAGCGTCTTGAAGTGGAAAGTTGAAAGAGATTTAGTAAAAGGTAGAAAGTAAAATGAATGAAAATTTGACAATTCAGGGTTCCAAAAGATTATTGGTAATAATAAGTTTTAGTTTTTCTATACGGTTTCTTTACCGGTCAGGTATGCTACACCAATTGCGGCAGGTTGCTACACCTGTTATCGCGATTACCTGGCACGAGCCTGCACTAATTGAGGAGCTTATAAACGATGGATTTGAAGTGCATGTAATACCGGAAAGCAGGAAAGGACTTCAATACCTTGATATTCGTACAAAACTGGATTACTGGTTTAAGCATCATGCCCTAAAAAGCAATTACAGAAAGATTCAGGTAAAATACCTTGATCAATATTTACCGTTTAGGTCTAAGTTTATTAGAGATATACGTGAGTTCTATAATTACAGCAAGTCACTTTTGCCCGGTTACATCAACAACCTTTTTATTAAAGAAAAACAGTTGTTAGAAGACGATACCAACTTCAGCGATATGCTTGCCCTGGTTGATACGCTTAACATTGATGCTGTTTTTACGCCTACACCTTTTCACACGCAGGAGGACATTTTTTTAAGAGCTGCAAAAGAAAGAGGTAAAAAAATGTTTACGTCTATTTTGTCTTTTGATAACCTGACGAAGCGTGGTTGGATTCCCGTTGATTTTAATGTTTACATGGTATGGAATAAATACAACTTTAATGAAGCGAAAAGAATTTATCCGCGTGCAACAGCAACGGGTAATGTTCACATTGTTGGCGCTGCACAATTTGACGTTTATTTTAAAAATGAAAACCTCATTTCCAAAGACCAATGGAAACAGTTGACAGGAATACCTTTAAATGATAAAAAAATTATTTTATATGCAGGCGGTCCCGGTGCACTTTTTCCCAACGAATGCCAGTACCTGAAACATCTGGTTGAAGCTTTAAAAAACAAAGAAATTGAAGGAGACCCACTTATTTTATTTCGTTGTCATCCCATAGATAATGTTGAACGCTGGAAGGAATATGTAGGTGAACATCCAAACCTGATTTACGATACATCGTGGACAGGTAAAGAGAGGCTGCAGTTGACAAATATTACCGATAAAGACATCTCAAAGCTATGTTCAACACTTGCCTTTACCGACGTTCACATCAATGTAAACTCAACCATGTCGGTCGATGGCAGTGCTTACAGAAAACCACAGATTGGACCTTGTTATGACGAGGTAAATCAGGCAAAAGAGCATTTGTTGCAGGGCATGTATTCACAGGAACACTTTATTCCTATAGTAAATACCGGTGGATTATTACTTGCCAAATCAAGAAAGCAGTTAATTGATTTTGTAAATGAAACTTTGAAAAACCCCCGCAACTTTATAAGCAATAGTAACAGGATAGTTGAAGAGATCATTACCTACGCCGATGGCAGAAGTACAGAAAGGACTGTTGAAATAATAAAAGAAAACTTATATCGTTAGCTAATTATGAAAATTGTTCACATAAGTCATTTGTATCATCCATCACTTGGAGGAGTGCAGTTTTTCTTTCAAAACATTTCTGAAAGACTTGTGAAGGATTATAAAGACGAGGTTACTGTCGTAACCACTAATTCATATTTTGGTCCAGACAATAAAATATTTAAAAAAATAGAACCTGCAGAGGAAGTCATTAATGGAGTCAAAGTAATACGTTTTCCTTACCAAAGGTGGCATTTAAAACCTTATTCTTTCATCTTTAAAATGCTGGGAAAGCTGCGTATAAAATGGCCTGAGTCAATGGTGCTTAAGTCAAACGGACCGTACTCAAATAATATGAAAGACTACCTGATGAAAGTGCAGGCAGATGCTTTTTGTGCGTCGTCAACTAATTATTATTATATGCAGCTTCCTTTATGGAGAAAGTGTAACTTTTTTTATTACGGCTGTATTCACCTTAACGAAGACGAGCGCAAAACCCATCTTTATCCAACACAGATTGCATCTATAAATGCTTCAACGCTTTACCTTGCCAACACGCTGTACGAAAAAGAACGGCTTGAAAAATTAGGCGTAAAGAAAAATAAAATTTTTGTCTTAGGAACTGGCGTTGATATGGAGCCTTTTACTTCAGCAAACATGAACGAGGTTCAATTGTTTAAAAAAGAATTGGGTATTCCGGCAAAAGCATTGTTAACTGGCTATGTGGGCAGAATAGAACGTACAAAAAATGTAATGCTACTCATTAAAACATTTGAGAAAATTGCTGCAAAATATTCTGACCAATTCCTTTTAATTGCTGGTTCGGCAAGTGGTTATGTAGAAGAACTTCAGTCGTATTGCAACAGCCTGCCTGCCCATATTAATAATCGCATCAAATGGCAAATTAACTTTTCCTTCGAGCAGAAATCAATCATTTTTAATAGTATAGATATACTTGTTTTGCCAAGTCAAAATGAATCATTTGGTCTTGTCTTCCTGGAAGCCTGGAGTTGCAAAAAACCTGTAATCGGAGTATCAATTGGAGCTATAAGAAGTGTGATAAACGATGGTGTTGATGGTTTGTTGATAGAAATAGACAATGAAGAAAGTCTGACTAAAAAATTAACCCAACTGATAACAGATGAAGATTTAAGAAATTCAATGGGAGCAAACGGGTTTGCAAAAGTGGAAGAAAAATATACCTGGGACAAAATTGTTGCTCGTTTAAGACAGTGTTATGTAGATGCAGGTCTGTCAAAAAATCAAATTGGAAAGTCAGTTAACGTTTTAGAAAATGTTTAGAGAAGAATCGCTTTGGATTAAAAATGCCTTGCAAAAGTTGAAGCCTGTTAATGGCCATAATGAAGTAGCTAATATTGGTTCTTCTACCGAACATTTTAGAAGAGTGATTCAACCGCATATTCATCAAAACATTATTCATACGCTGGACACAGCAGGTTGGGCAGTTGTTAATGTTGATATGAAAAAGGAACCAGGCGTAGATCTTGTTGCTGATGTAACAAAGCAAAATTTTGCAGATCCCTTCAAAGACCGTTTTGCTTTAACCATCTGCACCAATCTGCTGGAGCATGTAGAAGACATAAAACTTGTCACTAAAAACCTGGTTGATATTACCCGTTCAGGAGGACATCTTTTAATTACAGTTCCTTTTAAATATAAAATCCATTTAGACCCGATTGATAATGGCTTCCGGCCAACTCCTCAACAAATTGTTGACCTTTTTAACGACGTTGCAGAATATATAGTTGACTCTAAAATTATATCAATAAGCGACAAAGATCAGTATCGGGTAAAGCGATCCAAATTTCCAGGTTGGGGTTATCGCGAAAGGGTTGCTTATTATTTTGGCAAGCGTCACAAAACATCAGGAATACTATTTTCCATAAAAAAATAAGCAGTAAAAGCAGTGTGCGGAATAGTAGGCATTTTCAGTTATAAAAATAATGTGCAGTATCAAAGACCTTTTATCAACTGGTCTTTGCAAAGCATGCACCATCGCGGGCCTGACTCAAATGGAGTCTGGACAAATGATCGAAATTATATTGCTGGTTTTGTACGGTTGTCGATTCTTGATTTGTCGGAAAATGGCAACCAGCCAATGATCTCTTCCTGCGGTAAGTATGCAATATCTTTTAATGGAGAAATGTACAATACATTGTCCTATAAAAAAAGGTTGCAAAATGCCGGTGTCACTTTTAAATCTACGACTGATACAGAAGTGTTGTTGTATGCTTTGATTTGTTGGGGGGAAGAATATGTGTTGGAAAACTTTGATGGTTTGTTTGCATTCGCTTTTTATAACATTGAAAAAAATCTTTTAATACTTGCCCGTGACCGCAGTGGAATTAAGCCGTTGTATGTTGGTTATAGCGCTGATGGAGTTATATATAGTTCCCAATATGATCACATCATCAACCATCCATATATAAATTCAAATCCTTTGCATACCGGTGCTGTTGGCGCCTATCTTTCGTTGGGGTATGTTCCTGAAAATGCAGGTATTGTTACGGATACTTTTTTATTACCTCATGGCTACTTTCTAAGGGTTAACTGTACAGGTTATAGCCGTCATCGTTTTTTTAATTATTCTCTTCAGCAGCGAGAAAAGACGTCTAAGTCACTTGAAGAGGTTCTTGCGGAAAATATAAAGGCTCAACTGGTTAGTGATGTGCCTGTTGGTACTTTTATGTCTGGCGGAGTAGATAGTCCGTTGGTCTCTTATTTCGCCAATAAACAAACCAATATACAGTCTTTTACAATAGGTGTTGATGATGAGAAAATGGATGAAAGCAAAGCTGCAGAAAGCTATGCAAATATTTTTAATACAAAACATTACTGTCAACAAATTACTGAGAAAGATTTACTGCAAACAATAGCAGATAATACAAAAGCATTTTCAGAACCCTTTGCTGACTTCTCATCTATACCCACTTTATTACTATCAAAATTTGCCCGTCAAAAAGTTACGGTAGCACTTAGTGGCGACGGAGGAGACGAGTTGTTTTGGGGTTATCCACGAAACCTGCGGATGCTACAGGAAGGTATGTTGTTTAAGCAAAACCAGATAACCAGGCTTCTCTCTTTTGGTAAAGAGAAAATAACAAATGGTAAAAGAGTATATCGTCGAAGGCATTTCCAGGTTCCTGATTTTCCGGCTTATTATTATCGTTCATTATTTATAACCGGGGCAGAAGAATGGTTGCCTGAAATATTTAAGCAAAAGACAGATGAAGCTTTCTTCCTAAAAGAACTTTACAACGAACCAAAAGCATTAATGGTTGATGAGAACAGCGTAATGAATATTTTACGCAAGCTTGAATTTGACCTTCACCTGCAACGAATACTCATAAAAGTAGACCGTGCCAGCATGTATCATAGCCTGGAAGTAAGGGTGCCAATTTTAAGTAATGAGATGATTGATTATAGCACAACTTTAAGTTATACTGATTGTATAAAAGACCAACACGGCAAGTATAACCTAAAGCAATTATTGATTGAAAAGTCAAATGAAAAATTGGTACTGCAGCCCAAGAAAGGATTTGTAATCCCAATTGGAAACTGGCTGAGAAACGAACTCAAAAAAGATGTTGAAAATAAACTGTTCGGTATGCCAGCAGAGCTTGCGCCACTATTTAATAAAAAAGAATTGGCAGCACTTTTTACGCAACACATGAGTGGTAAAAAAGATGGGGGATGGTTATTATGGTCCTTATATTCTTTAGTCAACTGGCACCATGAGCATAGAAATAATTTTCAGCCAAATAATACGTTTTAATACTTCTTAATATATTCTGACTTTAAAACGATCGATTATGCTTAACGGCCTTCAGCCAAATATCAATGAAACTGATTATTTTAAAACTTGCGGTTTTTTATATGTTGCAGTAGGAATCAAGTATTTAAAAGAAGCAGAAATTTCTGTCAGGTCGCTAAAAAGGTTTACAAAGTTTCCTGCTTGCCTTTATACAGATATTGAAAATTATACGAATCCATTATTTGATATTATAATTAAAGCCGACGTAATAAATGGAACCTATGGCAATAAGATAAACGGAATTTTGAAAAGTCCGTTTTATAAAACACTTTATTTAGATGGCGATACATTCATTTGCGGTCATGTTGATGATTTGTTTGATGTTTTAGACTTGTTCGACATGTCGCTGATGCCAGATCCTTTACTTCATAGTTATTTATTTTTATTGCAACGACCCGATTATAAAATTTTATATGAGAAGATTGTTCCCGAATTTCAAATGGCTGTAATTCTCTTTAAAAAAAGCCAGATTGTATTGCAATTATTAGAGGAATGGCTCGAAACCCATGCCAGATTGAACATTGTTTCTGACATGGCATCGTTTAGAGATGCTTATTTCAGGTTTGTAGGGCGTGTTTCCATCAATCCGTTACCGATGGAATATAATTATAATGGCACTATGACGTTTTCTTTGGTCTATGACAAAGTAAAAATCATACACGAAAAAATACAGGAAAGAAGAGACAATCTGCGATTGATAATGGCAGACTTTGATAAAATGGAAAGACATGCAAAAAGGTTGAATAAATATAGTTTTAAGCGATTAATAATTCCTTATTTTGGCCCTATTCCTTTTTATTTCAGTCCGTATCTTATTAAACGAAAAATAAAAAAACTCTTAGGTGTCAAACGCAAAGTCAAAGACGAATCATTTTAAATTATTAAAAAAATCAGCGCAGCAGCACTGGTTGTGATTATAAAAACCAATGTCAGACAAACCATTACATATTTGTCTTATTACAGGTGACTTTCCTGCATTGACCGAAACTTTTGTCACTACAAAAGCATTGGAACTTGCTGCACGTGGGCACGCTGTAACAGTGATAAAAAATATGGATGTTGGTTCTTTTAATCAGTCGCATCTTGCACAGGTACAAAAAGCAGGCATTAAAATTTTATCCTTTCGTATTCCAAATAGTTTAACCGGTTTGCTAAAATCTTCGTTCGCTCACCCTGCCGTTTTTATCAGTGCTTTTTCTTTTTCAACCAATAAGTTTAAAACTGCTTTTAAAAATAAACTGCAACATTCCTTATTAAAAAAGCAGCATTTTGATATTATACATTATGAGTTTTCAGGACTTGCCGTTAATTATTTACAAACAATAAAAAGTGCTAAATGTCCTGTTGTTGTTAGTTGCCGTGGCACAGCAGAAAAGGTAAAACCTGTAAGTGAACCTTTGCGAAAAGATAAGCTGAAGCAATTATTTTCAGCCGTTAATTCTATTCACTGTGTCTCTGCAGATATGGCTGACACCATTATACATTATGGAGCAGATAAGGCAAAAATTTTTATCAACCGGCCTTCTATTGATCCGGCTATTTTCAAAAGGTCAACACCTTATAGTAATGCTAATGCTAAGATTGAGTTTTTAACGATAGGAAGATTTACTTTTCAAAAAGGATATTTGTTGGGTCTTTTGGGCATGAAAAAGTTGAAAGAAAATGGTGTTGTTTTTACATGGAAAATAATAGGAGATGGACCACAAAAAGAAGAAATAATGTATCACATTCACGCCCTGGATCTGAAGGATTGTGTGGAGCTTGTTGGCAAGAAAAACAGGGATGAAATTTTGGAAGTATTCCAAAAAACCGATGTTTTTGTTCTTCCCAGCGTTTATGAAGGTATTGCTAATGTTTGTCTTGAGGCTATGTCAATGGAATTGCCGGTGATTGCTACTAAAAGCGGTGGTATGGAAGAAGTGATAGTTCACACCCAAAATGGATTGTTGTGCGATGTATATAATCCTTATCAACTTGCTACTTTACTCAAAATTGTTTCTGAAGATTTTACTTTCAGAAAAAATCTTGGTATCAATGCCCGAAAAACTATTTTGGAAAAATTTACATTAGAAAGGCAGGTCAATGTTTTTGAGGAACAATATTATAAGCTGCAAAATTAATTACGATTGGTTTTTTCATTCATCCGTTATACACAACCAGGCTGGCAATTTAATATAACACCTGCAAAAAATATTTCGTTTTCGTCGTGTTACTATCATCCACGATTGCTGCCTCTAACAGACCTGAAAGATGTAGAGGCCGATACTGATTTTGAAACTGAAGCAGCCCGAAATGCAGATATTGGTTACCGTGCCTGGATGCGGGGTGCATTAACATGGACTGATAAGAACACGGCTGATAAAATAAGATTTTTATCCCCGCCGTCTTTGAAAGATGAATACACATTCATCTTCAAATACTGGGGCAGGCCCTGGGCTTTGTTTGCACTTGTTCAACGTTTGTTTTCGTTGCACAATCCTTTCAAAGAACTAACAGCTTACGCAAAAGCCCGTTCAAAAAAAAGAATTAATCCTTATACAAATCCAATAGCGAGGGAAAGCTTTCATACTTTTCAATCAACATTAGTGGAAGCCCAACCATTAGTAGCTGTAATCATTCCCACACTAAACCGTTACAAATATTTAAAGGATGTTTTGGAAGACCTTGAAAAGCAGGACTATAAAAACTTTGAAGTAATTGTGGTGGATCAGTCAAATCCTTTTGATGCTGATTTTTATCAATCATTCACTATTTGCATCAGCGTTTTTCATCAAAAGGAAAGGCTGTTGTGGACAGCAAGAAACAATGCAGTAAAAGCCACAAAGGCAGAATATCTTTTATTTTTTGATGATGACTCCCGTGTTAACCCTGATTGGATTACACAGCATATAAAGGGTCTCGATTATTTTCAGTCAGATATATCAGCAGGCGTTTCACTCGCTACTGTCGGTATGAAAGTACCTGCAAGCTACAGTTACTTCAGGTGGGCAGACCAATTTGATAGCGGCAATGCAATGGTGAAAAGAAGCGTATTTAAGCAGGTGGGTGGGTTTGACGAACAATACAATAAGCAAAGAATGGGCGATGGCGAATTTGGATTAAGGGCATATTTAAATGGTTATAAATCTATTTCAAACCCCCATGCTTACAGAGTTCATTTAAAAGTGTCTGAAGGAGGTTTAAGAGAAATGGGCAGTTGGGATGGGTTCAGGCCCAAAAAATGGTTTGCTCCAAAGCCAATTCCAAGTGTAATATTCCTTTATAAAAAATATTATCCCAAACGATTGTACAGAGGAATGATGCTTTTGGGAATTATGTTATCAAACGTACATTATCGCAACAAAGGCAGCAACAAAATGCTGGCTGTAAGTATTGGGCTTACTGTTATAAAATCACCACTTTTATTGATCCAGTTTTTAAGGGCACGAAGCATAGCAAAAAAAATGTTGCGTAAGGATGATGGAATTAAACTTTTGGAAGCATAATGCTCCCCGTTACAAATTCAATTTTACTGATTGCTTCTGAGTTTCCACCCAATGTAGGTGGCATAGGCAACCATGCTTTTAACCTTGCTAAAGCCTTACAAATCGAAGGATTTGAAGTAACAGTTGTAGCAGATATAATCAATGTTGATGAAAAAGAATTAGCTGCATTTTCTGCAAAGCAATCTTTTAAAATTAACTGGATAATAAGACAAAGCCTTGTTTATAAAACTTATTTACAAAGAATAAGAACAAGCGTACGGCTTGCAGGTAAAAATAATATAGTAATCTGCTCCGGCAAATTCTCTTTGTGGAGCGCCGTTTAATCAAAACTTTCTTTCCAAAAAAAAAATCTGATAGCAGTTGTTCATGGCACAGAACTCGATTTTAAATCCACCATTCCTAAAAAAATTACCGGTTATGCTCTTGGTAAATTTGATAAGATTATTTCAGTTTCAAATTATACCAGTCAGTTTCTGCCTTTGTCGTTAAAGCAAACGGTGAAGAAGTATATTATTCACAATGGTATTTATAATAATGAATTTGTCTCATCAGCCAGTGATCGTCTTTTAGGAAAGCCGGCTTTAATAACCGTTGGTAATTTAACTGATAGAAAAGGGCAGGAAAATGTCATAAAATCGCTTCCGCAAATTCTTTCACTTTATCCTGAAGCCCAATATCATTTAATTGGAAAAACGACCAACAAAGAAATATTGGCCAACACAGCAAAACAATTAAAGGTTGATGACAAATTGCATTTTTATGGTGCTGTAGCGCGACATGAATTATTGGATATTTTAAAAGGTGCAACCATAAAACTAATGCTGAGCAACCATACGAAAGAAGGCGATTTTGAAGGATTTGGTATTGCAGTATCAGAAGCCAACGCTTTTGGTATTCCTGCTATTGGCAGCAGAAACAGTGGATTGTCTGATGCTATCGAGCACAATATAACCGGCTTGTTGGTAGACCAGTATGATAAAAAAGAAGTTGCTGACGCCGTTGATACTATCATCAGCAATTATTCGTTTTTCTCAGGCAATGCCCGCGACTGGGCAATGCAACACGACTGGAAAAATATCATTAAACAATACGTTCAGGCGATTAACGAATAGAGCATGAAGCTGGGAATTATATCAGATTGCGTTCACTATAAAACACCCGACGGAAAAATCGGTACCGAAAATCACATTTTACTAAGGCAGCTAAAGGTCTTATCTTTTAATTATGCTGAAACATTTATTTGTTGTCCTTTTGACAAATATGATCCTTCTAAAGTAATCTCTGTTTATACAGATGCAAATATCCATTTCATGCCCGTGCCTGTTGCCGGTGGCGATAGTATGATGGCCAAGCTGAATTTGTTTTTTATCTTCTTCAAGTGGTGGGCAGCTTTCAAAAAAATTGACCGTGTTACAGATATTGTTTACCAGCGCTTTCCCAACAACTTAAATATTCCCGGATTCTTTTTTTTCTGGTTAAAAAGAAAAAAAGTTTTTGCAACCTATACCGGTACCTGGGATCATTATAAAAACGAGCCTGTTACTTACCGAATGCAGCGTTGGCTGCTTAAAAATTATTTTAAAGGACCGGTATGGGTGTATTCAAACGAAGTAAAGCCTGGTAGCCGCATATTGCCCGGCTTTAGTCCATCTTACAGCATCAACGAATGGAACGAGGAAACGCTGCAGGTTCAAGACCGGATACAGCTTATTCGTCAGCAGGGCATACCTGTCTTTAGATTAATTACAGTAGGCAAATTAATCGATTATAAAAACCAGGTAGGAATAATAAAAGCCTGCGAACTACTAAAACAGCAAAATTTTTATTTTCGGCTCACCATCGTAGGTGATGGACCGATGCAAAAAGATCTGGAATTACTAATTGATAAAACAGGTTTGCAACAGGAAGTAAAACTGGTGGGTAAAAAAAATTACCAGGAACTAAGGCAGCTATACCGAAACCACGATTTTGTAGTACAGGCGCCTTTTGCAGAAGGTTTTGTATTAAAAATATTTGCATAGCTTTCTGCAGCTTTGCTTTCATCCATTTTCTCATCAT
>Ga0181466_1000461_pt1 | contig 15191 bp, 15 predicted proteins | sample InSIn4gowninarea_FD_119078 | JGI IMG/M metagenome (GOLD analysis project Ga0181466, IMG submission 119078) | Clean room microbial communities from NASA Spacecraft Assembly Facility at Jet Propulsion Laboratory, Pasadena, California, USA -... ... | reverse complement strand
GGAGGCTTGTTTGATTTTTGACATAGCAGGCAAATTTTAACCCGAAAAACAGGTTGCTGTTTTAAATGGTTTTCAATATAACTATTTCGGGAGAAGAAAAAAGAGAAGATTTCATTATCCGTAGAAAACTGCCCCGGAAGGTAACACGCTCCTTCCCTTACACCCATACCTGAAGAAATTGCAGCGAAAAGAAGGTTCGTTACTTTCCGATACAAAATTTAGAAAAAACATAGTCCAGCAGATCATCATTACTTACTTCGCCCGTTATAGTGCCCAGATAATGCAGACATCTTCTGATATCCAGCGCCAGCAAATCACCCGGAATTCCACGTTCTAGTGCATCTGCCACGTCGTTTAATGAGTGATGTACTTCCTGCAACGAATGATAATGTCTGGCATTCGTCACAATCACATGCTCGCCCTGCACTCCTTCGTGCAATACCGCATCCACCATTCGCTGTCGCAACACCTGCAGATGAAGGCCCGACCTCGCTGAAATGAAAAGAAGTCCTGCCAGGTGCGAGAATGTTTGCCGCACTATAGTTTCATCCATCAAATCCACTTTGTTGGCGACCGGCAAAAACGGGATATTGTCACCTTTCATTTCTGCCAGATTGTTCTCCAGTTCTTCCGGCGTGGTTTCATTTACATCAAACAGGTAGAGCACCAGATCGGCCCCCCGCATTTTTTCCAGGCTTTTGGCAATGCCTATGGATTCGATGCTGTCCGTTGTATGTGATCGGATGCCGGCAGTATCTATCAGGCGAAACAAAATGCCATCAATGTTGATGATCTCTTCAATGGTATCTCTTGTGGTGCCGGGAATTTCACTGACAATGGCTCTGTCTTCATTCAATAGTGCATTCAGAAGGGTTGATTTGCCGGCATTGGGTTTACCGATAATGGCTACACTCACGCCATTTTTAATCACATTGCCCAATTGAAATGACTGTAATAATCGTTGGGTAAGTTGACGGGCCTCCTGCACCAATGCTTTCAATTGTGTGCGGTCGGCAAACTCCACATCTTCCTGCGAAAAATCCAATTCCAATTCTATTAGGGCAGAAAATTGAATCAGTTGCTCCCGCAGGGCTTTCAGTGCCTGCGAAAAGCCGCCACGAATATTGTTCAGGGCCGTTTTGTGCGAAGCGGCGGTATTGCTGGCAATCAGGTCAGCCACTGCCTCGGCCTGGGTTAAATCAAGCTTACCATTTAAAAATGCACGTTGCGTAAATTCGCCTGGTTTGGCCAATCGGGCTCCTTGCTGCCGGCAGGCATCTATTACCTGCTGATGAATAAAAGGTGAGCCATGACAGCTAATCTCCACCACATCTTCGCCTGTGTAGGAACGGGGTGCTCTGTAAAGTGAAACCACCACCTCGTCCAACAGGGCCTCTCCGTTTTTCAACAAGCCAACATGCAGCGTGTGGGACGATTGTTGGGTCAGGCTTTTTGAAGGAAACAAACGGTCAACAATCGCAACAGCGTTATCACCACTTAACCGAATGATACCCAGTGCTCCTACTCCGGGTGGCGTGGCTAGGGCAATGATGGTATCATCCCAATCCAGCAGGCGTAAACTCATCTCCAAAGGTAAGGAACGGAAAAGGTTAAGCAGGAACCGTAATCTCCGGGCATCCTATGGAAAAAATTCATTTTCATTTTCACGAATGGCCTACTTCTTAAAAAAAAGTCCCCACCAAACGGCAGGGACTTTTTTATCGTTAGCGGAAAAATTACATTTCCTGAATCACAAAAGTGATTGGCTGTGTGTGATAAGAACGCACTTTCCGTCCGTTTTGTTCACCAGGATTCCATTTAGGACCACGTTTAACCGTTTCCACAGCACCCTGCCCCAGACCATAACCCGGATCATTCAGGGACCGTACATCGGTGATGCTGCCGTCTCTCTCTACCAGAAAACGCACATTTACGGTGTAGGTACCAGGATTCATACCGGAAGAAGCGGCATCCTCAATGTAACGCTGCAACTGGCTTTCAAGGTGGCGGCGCCACTGGCTTACGTTCACACTGGCTTCAATTTCCACCTTTTCAAAGACTTTGTTTTCGTCTTCTACCGGCTTTACTTCTACCACCTGCGTTCCTTTGTCCACCACGGGGGGCGGCGCCAACATATCCGTTTTTACACCTTCCTGCGTTTTGTCGGCTACAACCACTTGTTCCAGTTTGTCAATTGGCGGAATTTCTTCCTTTCTTACTTCTTCGTCTTTTTTGATCACCGGAGGAGTAAACTTGGCCGTTTCCAGTTGGGGAGGTGGCGGCGGTGTTTCTGGTGGTGGTGGTGGCGGTGGCGGTGGAGGTTCTTCCTGCACAATATTTTCGACCACTACATCACGCACTTCTACCGTATCGTCGGCTTCTGAGGCCAGCGCATCGGATAAAAAGGAGGCACCAACAACACCAAGGGCCAAGGCTGCCGTAATGATAAGCGACAGCGTTATCCGCTTGTTGTACTTTCGCCGCAGTTCGTAAGCGCCGTACTCTTTGTTTCGGTCTTCGAAGAGCAGGTCAAGCAAATCGGCCTGTAAAATTTTATTTGCTTCCATGTTTCAGTTATTTGTTATGAGATACTGTTCAGAAACAGTTTCCATAAAGATTGCTCAAGTTATTGGGCAGGTTGACCCTCCGTCAGCCGGATGGCATCCATTTCAGGTTGTGTAATGTCCACAATGGCAAAACGCCTGATATTGTTGATGGTCATTTCGTCCAATACATCCACTGTATTTTTGTAAGTAGCGTTTTCATTGGGCTTGATCACCACCACCAGGTCTCTGTCCAGCGAATCAGGATGATAGCCCAGGCTTTTGCCCATTTGCATAACATTCTTCTTTTTGTTCTGGATAACTTCCCTGACTTCTTTATACGTAGTGCTGCTGAAATTAGAACCATCAGCTTTCAACTGCCCTTCGTAATAGTAAATGTTGTTGTCTTTTCCCATCAGAAGCGTAAGGGCTGCTGATTCCTTTACTTCTGTTTGATTCTCGGGTTTTTTTTCATCTTTCGGCATAATCAGCCGCATGGTCGTAGGCGTACTCATCGTTGCCGTAAAGATAAAAAACGTGATGAGCAGAAACCCTAAGTCCACCATGGGTGTCATGTCAATGCGGGTAGATAGTTTTTTGGCTTTTTTGACGCCACGCCCCTGTTTATGGCCACTATCGCCACCACCTTCTATTGATGCCATAATTTGATTTTTTAAAGGTTTACGATTCTGTTTCGGATCCACCACCGCTTTGCCGCATCTGGTACAGTTCTGTGCCGACCGGAACACCTTTGGGATCGGTAATCAATTTGTACTTGAAAATATCATTGGCTCGCAATGCCTCAATCACGCCTTTGAAGTCAGGATATTTCGCATTGTTGTCCCCTTTGATCATAATGTCGACCTGCTTGGTTCCAAAGCTTTGACGGGCAGCGCTCATCCAGCGGGCCAGCTCATTATTACTGGAATCAACCGGAATGCCTTTCTGACGGATCTTATCCCAGTCTGTTACCGGACGAGACATCACGGCTTTCAACTCGGTTAAGGGAGAACCAATGATCGAATAGCCAACGAATTTCTGAATGTCGGCATCCGTAAGACCCAGGTTGGCTTCATTGTTTACCCGTTGAATAAAGTCACGCTTCAGGTCCTTGTCTTCTTCTTTCATCAGGTTTACATTCAGATAAACCCTTCCGGCCGAATCAAAGGAAATCAACAACGCATCTTTTTCCTCCAGCTTTTGCGAAGAAACCGACAGAGGGGTTGTGATGGTTAACGGCTCTGGTGGTTTAAACTTGGTTGCCATGATGAAAAAAGTCAACAGGATAAAGGCCACGTCCACAAAGGGAGTCATGTCCGTATCCGTGCTTTTTTTCGGCATTTTAATACTTGGCATATCTGTTTCGTTTTTTGTTGTAATGAGAGTATAGGACTTTGCCTATTCCATAAAGCCAATGCTCCTTATTTGTACAGGGAAGCAAAAGACTGTGTTAAAGTAAATCCTGACTCGTCAATACCGTAGGTGATGCTATCGATCCTTGTTGTGAAAACGTTGTACATCACTAACGCCAAGGCTGACGTACCGATACCAATAGCCGTGTTATAAAGGGCCTCAGAGATACCTTGTGCAAGGGCACCGGCATTACCGCCACCACCTTCAGCACCAAGCGCCGAGAAAGAACGGATCATACCCATTACCGTTCCCAGAAGGGCCACCAGCGTACCAACAGAGGTGATGGTAGAGAGGAATACCAGGTTCTTTTGCAGCATGGGCAATTCCAATGCGGTAGCTTCTTCTACTTCCTGCTGAATAGAAGCCACTTTCTGCTCCATGTTGAATTCGGAGTTGTTGATCATTTCTTTGTAACGGCGTAAGCCGGCCTTCATGACATTGGCTACAGAGCCGCGTTGTTTGTCGCATTCGGCCAAAGCAGCGTCAACATTACGATTGGCAAGGTGATACTGTACTCTGCGAATAAAGTCAGAGATGTTTCCTTTACCTAATGCTTTACTAATGGTCAGAAAACGCTCAATCGAAAATGTAATTACCATCAAAAACATTCCAATCAGGAGAGGTACGATGATCCCACCCTCATAAATACCATTGATCGCAGATTTGGGTCCTCTGTGCGACGGCCAAAATCCACCAGCAGGATCAGGCTGCGTAAAACCGGACGGATTGCCAAAGATGTACCGCCAGATGCAATAGCCGGCGATAACACAAATAATAGGAGCCAGCCAGGAGATGGCATTGCTTGATTTTTTTGCCTGAACTGATGTTGTCGCCTTCACGTTTGATGTTGCAGTCGGTCTAGACTCTGCCATGATTGTAGATTTTAGTTTTTGAATTTTTAAATCGTTAAAATTGTTCCGGGTTTTGGTGCACAATTCTACTGAAAAAAATCAATCGAATGTTGGTGCCAATTATTTTTTTGTAAATGAAATTTTTATTTGACCAAAAATAGACTGTTAAAGTTAAGAAGTCCAACTATTTTACTGCCCGGCTGTTTTCCATAATTCCTCTTTATTCGTAACGTAACGCATCAATGGGATTCAGGTTACCGGCCTTGATAGCCGGATACATGCCTGCTGCCAGTCCAACAATCGTGCAAATTATAATACCATAACTAATCCAATTCCAGGGAACAACAAAAGCCGTCTGCAGTAGCAGCGCTAAAAGATTGCCCAAAGAAATCCCCAGAAGAATGCCGATGGCGGCACCGGCCAAACTAATGATTACCGCCTCACTCAGGAATTGCATCCGGATCCATCGTTTCTTTGCCCCAAGGGCTTTCAACAAACCTACTTCTTTCGTCCGTTCAGCTACTGCTACCAGCATAATGTTCATTAATCCAATGGCGGCACTAATGAGTGTAATCAGGCCGATGATGATGACGGCCGCCGTAAGGTACCGGAGACTATTGATGGCCCGGTCGGCCAGGCTGGTACTTCGTTCCAGCACAAAATTGCTCTCCTCCGTGACCGCCAATTTCCGGATGTTGCGCAAAATGCCTTCGGCCTCTCCCATGGCTTCCTCCACACTGGTCACACCTGTTGTCTTTATACCAATTGTAAACGAGTGAAAGTTAAAGTTGCGCACGAGGTTTTTGTAGGGAATAACTACCATGTTGTCGCGGCTAAATCCAAAGGTTGTTCCCCTGGTTTTTAAAACAGCGATCACCCGGAAGGGTATATTGCGGATGCGGACGTTCCGACCCAGGGTAGCCGCTTCGTTTTCATCGAACAGCTTTTGCGCCACGTCATAGCCCAACATGACAACGGCACCGCCATCAGCTATTTCTTTGGACGAGAAATTTCTGCCCCTGTCCACTTCATTGCCATGCAGGGAAAGATGGTTTTCATCTCCGCCAAATAGAAAAACAGTTGGTGAGGTTTGCCTTGCACTAGTTGCAACGCTGTTCATGTTGCCGCCGGATACGGTGAATCCTACCTGGGCAGGATAATGGAAAAGGGAGCGAAACCCTTCTGCCTGCTGCAGGGTGATGGGTTGTCCCAGGTTGGATCGTTTCTCCTGCTTTTGCCCCCTGCGGGTAACTGCAATCCCACGGCCGCCAGTGCCAAGCCGGAAGTTGCGCTCTTTCGACCGGATGGTAAACCCATTGGCGCCCATGCTGGAAAAGCTTTCCGTTAGTTTCTGATTCATAGCTTGTATGGCCGTGACAATGCCAACAAGGGCCGTGATACCCAGGGCAATGATAGCGATGGTAATACAGCTTCGGAGTTTATTGCTTCGAAGGGTGCGAAAGGAAAGAGAAATAATTTCGCTTATACCCATGGTGCAGCCGAAGATAAGCAAGTAGTTAGTACCAAGTTAGCTACCAGCCTTTTGGCAAAAGCTTCTTACAAAAAGGCCCTTCCTGAAAAAGAGGAGGGGCCGTTTTGTAAAAATTTAGTTGGTAGTAGCGCAACAATCCAGCACAGGCTGTTTTAGAAATACAGCCAATACAACAGCAGGTTTGGATATACACCGAGAAGAATGGTAACGGCTGCTACTGCCACCAAGGTTATTTTAAAGCCGGAAGACACATTGCCGATGGTTGCGTTGCCCTCTTTAAAATACATAGCCTGAATCAACCGGAAATAGTAATAGACCGAAACAGCCGCCATTAAAACGGCAAATACCGCTAGCCATACATTACCAACCGCTACCGTAGCCTTCAACATATAGAATTTGGAAAGAAAACCAGCGGTCAGCGGAATGCCAGCCAACGACAATAAGAAAATAACTAATGTCGCAGCAATCAGCGGTTGTTGTTTGGCAAAGCCGTTAAAACCATCGAAAGTGTAATCCTGCATCTTGGCCAACACGGCAAAGATGCCGATGGTAGCCAGCGAATAAGCAGCACCATAAAGCAGTAAGCCCTCTTTGGCATCGGCCGTAAGCGTGTATACGGCCAGCATCATAAAGCCGGCCTGTGCGATAGAAGAATAGGCCAGCATCCGTTTGACACTTTGTTGAAAAACAGCGGTGATATTGCCAATAAATAACGTAGCCGCCACAATGATGGCGACAATCAATTTCCATTGTGCACCAATATTGCCAAAGGCATCCGAAAAAAGGCGCATGAAAGCAATAAAGCCGGCGGCTTTTACGACCGTAGCCATAAATGACGTAAATACCATTGGAGAACCATCGTATACATCCGGTGTCCAGAAATGGAAAGGTGCCGCAGATACTTTAAACGAAAGTGAGAATAACAATAGTAACAAGCCCGTGATAAACAACACAGGTACGTCGTTGGTTGCAATGTTCATGGCAACAGTACTGAATGTACCGGCTGCACCATAGATCAACGCAATGCCCATCAGCATTAATCCCGTGGAGAAAGAGCCCATTAGAAAATACTTCAGGGATGCTTCATTGCTCCGGAGGTTGTGCTTTTCGGTACCGGCCAGGATATAAAGAGGAATAGAGATTATTTCGATTCCTAAAAACAACAACAGCAGTGACTGAAAGGAAGCCGAAATAATAATACCGGCCAGAATAAAAAAGATAAGCGCAAAATAATCGGCATAGTGGGTACCAACTTTTTCCATGTCCTTTGCGGATAGCAGCGAAAAAACCCAGGTGCAAAGAGCGGCAATGAGAGTAAAGAGCAAGGCAAAATTGTCAAACGACAACATGCCCTTCAAATCAATTTGAAAAAAGGAAACACCTCTCAGTTCGAAAAAGGTAGCCACGACAATCAGAAACAGGAGCACCTGTGCCAAGGTGCGCACAGCGCTCCGGCCCAGCGCAAACCCGCTGAACATCATCACCACACCGGAAACAGCAGAAAGAATAAGTGCGTTCATATTATTGAGAGGCTTGTGATAAAACCTTTGTTGAATTCGTGATTATAGATTGTGTGTACTCGTTGGTTATGTTTAAAAGCGGCTGCGGATAAACGCCAAAGGCAAAAATCAGTACTACTAAAAATGCCAGTGCCAGCCGTTCGTTCAGGTGAATATCCACGGCATTAGCGGTACGTTCGTTGGCTGACCCGAAAAACACTTTTTGCACCATCGTGAGGGTGTACACAGCCGCCAGGATAATAGAGAGCAGTGCCAATACGGTAAATAGCACATTGTACTTGCTGTAAGTGGAGGCAAACACCCCGGCAAACATCATAAACTCACCCACAAAAGCATTGGTCAGCGGAAGCGAAATATTGGCAAAGGCCAGAATCACCAGCAACGTTGCCAGCGCCGGCGCCTTGGCAGCAATACCGCCCAACTCCGAAAGTTTGCGGGTACCAAACTGCCGCTCAATCAGCTCTACAACAATCCACAGGCCAATGATATTGATGCCGTGATTGAACATTTGCATCATCACGCCTTGCAAGGCAAGCTGCGTTTCCGCAAAAATAGCCAATGCCATAATGCCTATGTGGGCAATGGAAGAATACGCGATAAGCCGCTTCAGGTCGTTTTGCTGAATAGCTAAAATAGAAGCGTAAATAATTCCGATAACCGCCAGAGACGAAACTACATCGCCCCACGAATACGCTGCCAGCGATGTTACCGGCAATACCCAGCGAATAACGCCATACACACCCATTTTGACCATTAAGCCACTCAGCACCATCGTCACGGCATTAGGCGATTGCTCGTAGGTATCGGGCTGCCAGGTATGGAAAGGGAAAATAGGCATCTTCACCGCAAAAGCGGCAAACAGCAACCAGAAAACAAGGGTTTGGTTCCAGGTACGGTCGGCTGCGAGGGCATAAAACGATTCAATTGAAAAGCTACGGTCGGGTGTAAGAAAATAGAGGTACAATAGTCCAATCAGCATAAGTACCGAACCGGTAAAGGTGTAAATAAAAAATTTAAAAGTGACTTGTATTCTCCGCTCACCTCCCCAACCGGAGCAAAGAAAATAAACAGGAATCAGCGCCAGTTCCCAAAAGAAATAAAACAACAGCGCATCCATGGAGGTAAACACACCCATTAGCCCTGCCTGGGTAAGCAACAAGAGCGCAAAAAAGTTATTGGGCTTGCGATAAGTGGTACGCCAGGTAGAAACAAAAATAACAGGATAAGCAACAGCCGTTAGCAGACAAAGGATTTTACCCATGCCATCCAACTTTAAAGAAAAACTGGAATTGAGAGAGCCCATCCAGGAGCCCGTAAATTGCAGGGCATCGGATGATGTTAGGTAACGGGTGCCCAGAATAGCAAGGACTAACGTCACCAGCGAAACCACCAGGCTCCAGGTGCGAATGCCTTTCTCATCCTTAATAAAAAAGGAAAGCAATCCGCCGATTAAAGGAACCAAAAAAAGTAATAAGACAATCATATCTGAATTCTATGTGAATGGCGAATTGTGAATGCTGAGTCTGTGACATGGGATAACCTTACCCACCACTTTCATTTCGCCACGCACCGTTTTTATTTTCTCAAAAAGAATTGCAGTACCAGCAACAAAACCATACTAATCACCATCAGCAGCACGTAGTTACCTACCTGTCCGCTTTGCAGCCAACGCATCTGCCGGCCACCATAGTTCACAGCCCTGCCTACACCGTTTACCAAAGCGTCGATGGTACCTTTTTCGATAAAAGCATTTGTAAAAGAACCCAGTTTATTCAATGGCCGAACAACAACAGCATTGTACAGTTCATCTACATACCACTTGTTTTCCAATAAGCTTGTGAGCGGCGTATCTTTTTCTTCCCTGTATGTACGGTACCGCAGATAGGCCACGATGATGGCAACCACAGCGATCACGGTTGTCAGTATCACCAGTATCCACTCGGTTGCATGATTTACTTCTACTTCTCTCGACCTTACTACCGGACTTAAAAAGTCGGATAAAATTTCTCCGCCATGCAGGAACAATTCAGGTATACCGATAAAACCACCGATCACAGAAAGAATCGCCAGCACAATCAGTGGGATGGTCATGGCAGCCGGGCTCTCGTGCAGGTGATGTGCCTGTTCTTCTGTTCCTCTGAACGTTCCGTTAAACGTCATAAACAGGAGACGAAACATGTAAAACGCTGTCATAGCGGCTGTCAGCAGCCCAACGGCGTATAACACCTTATTAGCTGCAAATACATTCAGCAGAATGGCATCTTTTGAAAAGAAACCTGCAAAGGGTGCTATTCCGGCAATGGCCAAACAGCCGATTAGAAAAGTAAAGTAGGTAATGGGCAACTTTTTTTTCAGTCCGCCCATATAACGAATATCCTGCTGACCACCCACGGCATGAATTACAGAACCGGAGCCAAGGAATAAAAGAGCTTTGAAAAAGGCGTGTGTCATGACGTGAAAAACAGCGGCCACATAAGCCCCTGTTCCGAGGGCCAGAAACATATATCCTAATTGACTGACCGTAGAATAGGCCAGTACCTTTTTAATGTCGTTTTGCCGCAAGGCAATGGTAGCCGCCAGGAAAGCCGTAGCGGCACCAACAATAGCAATGATGTTTAAAGTGAGTGGAGCAGCAGAGAACAGAAGGTTGCTACGGGCAATCATGTAGATGCCGGCCGTTACCATGGTAGCGGCGTGGATGAGTGCTGATACTGGTGTGGGACCGGCCATGGCGTCGGGCAGCCAGGTGTAAAGCGGGATTTGCGCACTTTTACCGGTCGCTCCTAAAAAGAGCAATAGCGTAATACCAATAATATCAGTTGAGGTTAATTTGTCAAGTGCGCCGGTCGTTAATACATCACTGAAGCTGACAGAGCCCAGTTTGGCAATCATCCAAAATACCGCCAGCAGAAAACCCAGGTCGCCGATGCGGTTCATCACAAACGCTTTTTTGGCGGCTTTTGTATAATCCACATTTTTAAACCAGTAGCCGATAAGAAGGTAAGAACAAAGACCAACGCCTTCCCAGCCGATGAACATGATTACGAAATTGCCCCCCATTACGAGCAACAGCATTGAAAACACAAACAGATTCAGGTAAGCAAAATAGCGTCCGAAGTGTTCTCTCTTTTCATCATGCATATAGGCGGTGGAATACACATGAATAAGAAAACCAACCCCGGTTATAATAAGAAGGAATAACGTGGAAAGCTGATCAATCTGAAAAGAAAAAGGAATGCGCAAAGAGCCGACACGGATAAAATCAAAATAATGAAGAACAGGGTTACCTACGATTCTGGCACTGCCGGAAATGGTGCGTCCGCCAATAATATCGTTCAGGTTGAAAAAAGCATACAGGCTAATGAGAAAAGACCCCAGAATCACACCGCTTCCAATTACGCCAATAAGGCCTTTCGACAAATGTTTCCGGCCTAATCCATTGATCAAAAAACCCAGGAACGGTAAAAGCGGAATGAGTAAAATTAAGTTCTTCATACCCCTGTTCCCCTGAAGGGGAAACGTAGACTCAATAGTCTATGTGCTTTTTCATTCAAACACAAAGAGCAATGAGCAATTTTTAAATGGTTAAACGATAATTTCAAATCAGCTTTCCTCACCTGCCTCCAACAAACCAGCGAACGACGTACTATGATAAAGCAATCTATTTCCTACCACGCTTTCGTACTAGAAACAACGATTTAATGTCTTAGTCTGTTCAAAAAGTTTACGTCCACCGATTGTGTGTTGCGGTAAAGCATCACGATAATGGCCAGTCCAACACTTACTTCGGCGGCGGCCACCACCATAATAAAAAAAACAAAAATCTGCGCTTCGCTTCCGGCAATCGGATTGGTAGCGGCATTGGCCAGATGGTGCATTTTAGAAAAAGATACTAACAGCAGGTTGACTGCATTCAGCATCAGTTCAATGCACATAAATATGATGATGGCATTGCGGCGGGTTAGGACACCAACAATGCCAATAACAAACAAAGCAAGGGAAAGAAATATATAGTACTTAATATCCATAAGAAGTTATATCCCGTCAGCTATTTAAATAACCGGCTGTTTCCGATTGGTGTAGTTCGGTTTTTACGACCTCTGCCTCAACAATCTCGTTTTCGGCAATTCTTTTTTCCCGTTTACCGATCACCACCGCACCAATCATGGCGCTTAAAAACAAAATGCTGGCAATCTCAAACGGCACCACGTATTGGGTAAACAGCACCTGTCCCAGGTTTTGAATCAGTCCGATATTACCCGTTCCCATTTCGGTCATTTGCGTTTCTGTTGTACGCAAGGCGGCCACCAGCACTAGTAATAAACTTCCGCCGGCCACGGCACCGGCCAATTTTAACCATCGGTTCTTTTGTGGTTCAGTAGCCTTACTCAGGTTCATTAACATAATAACGAACAGGAACAACACCATAATGGCGCCGGCATAAACTATAATATTGACTATCGCCAGAAATTGTGCATTGAGCAAAAGGTAATGGCCGGAGATGGTAAAGAACGTCACAATCAACCACAGCACACTATACACCGGGTTTTTGCTGGTGATGACTAATAGTGCGCTGGATAAGGCAATTGCCGTTAGTAACCAAAAAAGAATTTGTGTGATACCCATGCAGTTGGTTCTATTCTAAATTTTACTGACGCCGGTTCCGATTGAGCCTTTTGCTTTTTCATAGCCTTCAGGATCTTCTTTCGGATTCGGAATTAATAAATCATCTTTCTTATATATAAACCCTTTGCGGCCATAGTTGGCCGGTGCAAAGGTTTGTGTCAGGTAGATGGCATCTTTGGGACAGGCTTCTTCGCAAAGACCGCAAAAAATGCAACGCAACATATTAATTTCATACTTGGCTGCATATTTCTCCTCCCGGTAAAGGTTCTCTTCACCCACCTGCCGCTCAGCACCTTCCATAGTGATGGCTTCGGCAGGACAAGCAACAGCACAAAGCCCGCAAGCCGTACACCGCTCACGGCCTTCCTCATCCCTGTTCAGAATATGTAAACCACGGAAAACAGACGAAAATTGCCGCTTCTCTTCCGGATACTTTATCGTAGGATTCTTTTTAAACAGGTGCGAGAACGTAATGCCCATGCCCTGGAAAATGGCCGGCAGGTACAGTTTTTCCGCCAACGTCATTGGCTTTCGTTCTACCTGTCTTTTTCTATTTGTTAGTGCTTGCATTCCTTTTACCCCCTTTACTCCTCAAGTTTGATAATTTGTTCCAATTTAATTTTCAGCGGTGCTAAAGGCAGTGGATAGTTTCTCCCAAACTCTGTCCCACTACACCGTACTATCAACGCAAACCGATTCATTTCATGCAGCTTTTATGTTTTTCCACTCAATTTCAGCATATGTTTCAAGCAACGACGGTGGTCGTTTCGATGCGTACTCACCAATAGCTACTAATCGCATTCAACAAGCATCCTTTGCAATTGTGTATCTGAAAGAAACGCCTTTTCTGTTACACCTTTCCTCTACGGGAAAACAGCATCAATGGAACAAACGATGATCTGCAAAAGAAACCTTCGAATTTTATACTTATCCTCCTCATGCTTCGAATAATAAGATTCTTTCGTTCTTCTTATTTTTACGAAGGAGATCATACACGGTTCACCTCTTCCCTTGTATACGAACCAACCAATTAATCTTCTACTACCTTATCTGTAACCTATTCCGGCCGCAAAATTAGCCGTTCTGTATCATCCTTTGCTCAAAAGTTGATTTATTTATTGAGTAACAAAACCACGACTGCCGTTATTAACATATTGCCTAACGCCAACGGTAGCAAGCCCTTCCAGCCCAGGTTCATCAACTGGTCATACCGAAACCGGGGAATGGTCCAGCGAATCCACATAAACAGAAAAATGAAAATAAACGACTTGGCCATTAGGGTGGCAAAACCTATCAGCCCTACCCACCAGTGTGCCCCCCAGGAAGCTTCGTTGATAAACGGAAGGTCGTAACCGCCGAAGAAGAGGGTAGCCATTACCACACCACTGATAAACATATTGATGTATTCGGCAAAAAGGTAAAAACCCAACTTCATGGAAGAATATTCCTGGTGGTAACCAAAGTTTAATTCGTTTTCTGCTTCCGGCAGATCAAATGGTGTACGGTTACATTCAGCCAGGGCACAGACAAAAAAAATGAGAAATCCAAGGGGCTGGTATATAATATTCCACCCATGCTGGATCTGATGGCTCACAATGGTACTCATTCGTAAATCGCCGACCAGCATCAGCACGGCAATAAGCGAAAGACCAAGTGCCAGTTCGTAGGAGATCATTTGAGAAGCACCCCGGATAGAAGAAATAAGGGAAAACTTATTATTCGACGCCCAGCCACCAATCATGATACCGTACACACCTAAACTTACGACCCCGAAAATGTACAAAATGCCGATATTGACATCCGCAATCTGCAGCGGAACCTGGCGGCCGGCCACATCAATAGTCCAACCCCAGGGAATCACCGCACTTGTCATGGTAGCCGTGATCATTGCCAGCAGTGGCCCCATCACAAAAAGTGTTTTGGAGGATGTAAGCGGAATGATTTCTTCTTTCATGAACAACTTTACACCATCTGCCAGCGGTTGAAAAAGACCAAAGGGCCCGGCCCGGTCTGGGCCAACCCGGTCCTGCAAGAAGGCCGCCACCTTTCTTTCGGCATAGGTGCTGTACATAGCCACCACCAGTGCCGTGGTTACAATAACCGCAATCAGGATAAATTTTTCAATAATGATAAACCAGTCGATTTGTAGTAACATACAATAAGCTTTGAGCCATCAGCCAGGAGCGATAAGCCCTTTTATATTTTTTATTCGTTGTATCTTTTTTGCTTCCCTCCGATGCCACGACAACACACTCTTCTTCCGGTAATTCTACTTTGCACAACAAAACCTTGTTTCCTTCAGTCAGATTCATCAAAGTATAGCCCTTTTCTATTTATCTGGCCTTTGTCCTCTGTACTTCTGCACCTTACGGTGTAACAGGATTTGTGCTGTCGGTACCGGCCAGATTTCGGCCTTTGCCTTCTTTGACATCCGTTATGTTTACACCAACAGCTTCTGGGTTGCTATTAAAGGTAGCACTGGTTGCCGGCCCTTTGATATCCTGCAGACTTACCTGATTCACGCCGGTTATATCTTTAATATCCAGCAAGATTTTAGGATCACGTCCCAGTACTTCATTGAATGTTTCTTTTGGTTTTACGGCATTGGTATAATGACCAGCGTTAATTACGGAATGCCTGTTTAATTTCGTCGGACCTTCAATGACCCAATCGTTTACCTTCTTTTTTTCAAACCGGCATTCGTTACAAATCCATTCTTCTACCTCGCCCCATTGATCTTTACGGG
>Ga0181466_1000457_pt1 | contig 15314 bp, 12 predicted proteins | sample InSIn4gowninarea_FD_119078 | JGI IMG/M metagenome (GOLD analysis project Ga0181466, IMG submission 119078) | Clean room microbial communities from NASA Spacecraft Assembly Facility at Jet Propulsion Laboratory, Pasadena, California, USA -... ... | reverse complement strand
TGGAATGATCCTGATTACATCAACATAGGTTGGGTGGGAAGCTCCAGTGCTACAGGTCAGGGAAGGAAAACTACACTTACACCGAATGAGCAATATGCCTACATGAGCCTTTGGTCGCTTATGGCTTCTCCATTATTTTTTAGTGGCGATATGAATAGGCTCGATGCTTTGACGCTAAGCGTCCTATGCAACCGGGAAGTAATTGCAATCGACCAGGATCTTTTGGGACGCCAGGGAAAAATTATCCGTAACGATTCCACCGGGATGATTATGGTAAAAGAGTTGGCAGATGGATCTATGGCTGTCGGCTTATTTAATTACCCGGGAAGCAAAAAGAATCCGGTTGACTATTTTGTTTGGGACGAAAACAGCGATGGTTCGCAAAGAATAAAGTTCTCGGCTGCTGAATTGGGTATTACCGGAAAGTTTAACATACGAAACGTGTGGACACAAAAGGATCTCGGTGCTTATGAAAATAAATTTGAAACACAAGTTCCGTATCATGGAGTGTTGCTGTTAAAGATCTGGCAATAGGCGGAGATGTTGTCGCAGAAAACATCACAGTCCCTCTCATCTTCTCAGCGGTAAAATATACGAGGTCATACTATCTTTCAAACCATGCAAAAGACGAAAGAAAACACTTTATCAATCAGCAAATCGTTCGTTGCACAAATGCATGGCAGCGACGTCTACAAGTGCTTTCTCACTAACGGCGACCTATCACTAAGCGTAACAAACATTGGATGCAGTATAGTATCAATTCATACACCGGATAGAGAGGGCATTAGCAAGAACATTGTTGCAGGATTTGAAGACATCAAACAATACTTTGTTAACAGAAATTATTTCGGATGTGTAGTTGGAAGATACGCGAATCGTATTGCGGATGGAAAGTTTGTTTTGGATGGACAACAGTTTTTACTAACGGTGAATAATGATGGTAATCATTTGCATGGAGGTGTGGAGGGATTTAATAAAAAAGTTTGGAAGATCGATGACCTTGTTGAGTCGAAAGATGATGTATCCGTTATATTCAGTTATCTAAGTAAAGATGGGGAGGAAGGTTACCAGGGTAACCTGGAAGTTACGGTTACCTATTCATTGAACCTGCAAAACCAGCTATCGATAGTATACGCTGCAAGAACAGACAAACCGACACCAGTGAATCTTACCAATCATTCGTATTTTAATCTTGCCGGCTTTGCTAATCCACAAATTTATGATCACTTATTGCAGGTGAATGCGTCTTATTATACAGAGAAGAACCAACGAAATCTGCCGACTGGTTCTCTTCTGCCAGTGGCGGGAACTGCACTGGATTTTAGCACTTTTAAAAGAATAGGATTAGACATTGATAAGTTTCCAGTCGACTTTGGGTACGATCACAATTTTGTGTTGAAGAAGGAAGGACAAGATGCAAATGCAATCGCAGCGAAGCTTTATGAACCGCTTAGCGGCAGACTAGTGAATGTATATACTTCAGCGCCAGGAATGCAGGTGTATACAGCGAACTTTTGGGATGCGACTATTAAAGGCTTACATGAAGCGCCTTATCAAAAACATGGAGCTGTTGCTTTAGAGACGCAATCATTTCCAGACAGTCCTAATCACGCTTCATTCCGCAATAGTATTTTATATCCTGATAAGCAATACCTTTCTAAAACGATGTATGAATTCAAGATTGAATAAGAAACTGAATGTGCAGACCGCTGCTGCCGGTTTTGCGTGTCGCCTGAGGAGCTTTCCAGTGGCTGCTTTCAGGAAACTAAAGGCATTTGCACACATAAGATTATCCATCTTTTTCAATGCAAATTCCATTGTGCTTTCAGTTGTTGAAGGGTATGTTTGTAAGGAACATGTTGCAGGGAGAAGATACAGATTGCAATGCGATGACTACAATGTAATTTCAAAACGAGGACAATCATAATGAAAGTACAACACCCAACATATAATAGTTCCTATGTGATAGGGATCTCGTTTATTTCTGCGCTGGGTGGATATCTTTTCGGATTCGACTTTGCAGTTATTTCGGGTGCACTGCCGTTCTTAAGAACTGCTTTTGAATTAAGCACCTGGTGGGAAGGATTTCTCACTGGTTCATTGGCGTTAGGTTGTATTGCAGGTTGCTTAATAGCAGGCAATATCGCAGACAGGTTTGGACGAAAACCAGGATTGATGACAGCCGCGCTGATCTTCGCTATTTCATCGTTGGGCATGGCTTTCTCAAACACACTTACTGTTTTCGTCATCATGCGCTTTGCAGCTGGCATTGGTGTTGGGATGGCGTCTATGTTAAGCCCAATGTACATCGCAGAAGTTTCGCCCGCTGCAGTACGTGGTCGCAATGTTGCTATCAACCAACTGACCATTGTATTGGGAATTTTAATTACAAATCTTGTCAACTACCAATTAGCAGATAAAGGCCCTGAAGCATGGCGCTGGATGTTTGGCCTCGGAACCATCCCTTCTTTGTTGTTTTTGGTTGGTGTTGTTTGGTTACCGGAAAGTCCCCGCTGGCTTTTCAAAGCACATCATGATCGAAAAGCGCAAGCGATATTAGAAAAAATTGGCGGGCCGGCGTTTGCAAATACAACAATCGCTGAGATCAGCAGATCTTTACCAACAGAGACAAAAGAATCGTATTCAGCAGTATTTGCAAAAGCAGCTAGACCTGCAGTGTTGGTCGGAATTACACTTGCCGTATTTCAACAATTCTGCGGCATCAATGTGGTTTTCAATTATACTTCCACCATTTTCGAATCCGTCGGTGCAAACCTCGACAGGCAACTTTTCGAAACCGTTGCCATAGGTGCAGTGAACCTGGTGTTTACTATTGTTGCGATGTGGCAGGTAGATAAACTGGGAAGAAGGCCATTAAGGTTGTTCGGATCTCTTGCTTTGTCAGTCTTATACATCGTGATGGCGTTATTGCTAAAGTCAGGAGCTGGTGCAGGCTGGGTTTCTTTATTAGTATTACTGGCAATAGCAAGTTACGCTACATCCCTGGCTCCGGTTACGTGGGTATTGATTTCTGAAATCTTTCCAAATAATATTCGCGGTCGTGCAACATCAGTAGCGGTGATTTCATTGTGGATTGCCTACTTCATTCTGGTTTTCACCTTCCCGATTCTTGCTGAAAAGGTCGGAACCTACGGGCCGTTCTGGTTATATGCCGGAATTTGTCTCCTCGGATTTTTCTTTATCAAGTCAAAGGTGAAAGAAACGAAAGGAAAGACCCTGGAAGAACTGGAACCGGTAATTGTGCATTAGAAAATATTCGGCAATACAAATCTGTAATAAAAGCTCCAGGTAAGTTTCATTGAATCTGGTTACACTGGAAAAAACAAACTCATGGAAAAATCAACGGTAAGTGTTTGGCAGGAAAAAGTGGTGATACCTACTTATGAGGTAGGTGTGCCGGAAAAGAACCCTATGTTTTTTGAAAACCGAATTTACCAGGGAAGCAGCGGTGTAGTGTATCCGCATCCAGTGATTGAAAAGATCTATGATGAAAAGAAAGATAAAGAATACATCGGTTTGTTTCTCGAGAATGAGTACCTGAAGATCATGGTTCTTCCGGAACTCGGTGGACGGGTGCACATGGCTTACGATAAGTTGAAGCAACGGCATTTTGTTTATTACAACCAGGTTATCAAACCAGCGCTGGTAGGGCTGTGCGGACCATGGATCTCCGGCGGCATCGAATTCAACTGGCCGCAACATCACCGGCCAAGCACATTTCAGCCGGTTGATTATACCATAGAAGAAGGTAAAGATGGCAGCAAAATTATCTGGGTGAATGAAGTCGAGCGAATGTTTGGAACAAAAGGCATGGCTGGTTTTATCCTTCATCCCGGCAAAGCTTACCTGGAAATTAAAGTGAAGCTTTTTAATCGTACCGATCTGCCACAAACGTTTTTGTGGTGGGCAAATCCTGCGGTGAAAGTGAACGACGACTACCAGTCTGTTTTTCCACCTGATGTCAATGCGGTGTTCGATCATGGCAAACGGGATGTGTCAGGTTTTCCCATCGCGACCGGTACATATTATAAAGTGAATTATGCACCAGGCACCGACATCTCACGATACAAAAATATTCCTGTTCCTACTTCATACATGGCAATTCACTCCGATTACGATTTCCTGGGCGGTTATGAGCACGATAGCAAAGCAGGTGTACTGCATGTTGCCGATCATCACGTATCACCGGGCAAAAAGCAATGGACGTGGGGACACAGTGATTTTGGACGCGCGTGGGATCGCAATCTTACAGATGAAGATGGTCCCTATATAGAATTAATGGCTGGCGTTTTTACCGACAACCAGCCTGATTTTAGCTGGATGATGCCTTTCGAAGAAAAAACATTTACACAATACTTCCTGCCATACCGCGAGTTAGGCGTCGTAAAGAATGCGAGTAAAGATATCCTTCTGAATGTTGAGGAGGAGGAACAAGGAATAGCTTTAAAAATATTTGCTACATCGGCACGCGAGATCTGTATCGAATTATTTCATGGCGATCAACGGCTATTCCAGGAAAAGATATCTATCGGCCCAGAAGCGGTTTACTTCAGGGAAGTGCCTATAAAAAAAGCAGCTCCGGGGCAGCAGGTAGCAGTGATCATTTCAGATAGTTGCGGTGCGGAATTATTGCGTTATGCACCAGCGAAAATCAGTGACCAAATTCCGGAACCAGCGCGGCCGGCATTGCCGCCATCGGAAGTGACTAATAACGAACAATTGTTTTTAACTGCGCAGCACCTTGAACAATACCGTCATGCAACCTGCTCCCCTGTGCCGTATTATGAAGAAGCGTTGGGGCGCGATGCTGGTGATATCCGCAATAATAATGGTTTGGGATTGTGGTACTTTAAAAGAGGACAGTTCACAAAAAGTGAAAGTTATTTTCGTAAGGCCATTCAATCGCTTACACAACGTAACCCGAATCCTTACGACGGTGAAGCGTATTATAACCTCGGTTTGTGCCTGAAAGCGCAGGGCAACAATAAAGAAGCTTATGATGCTTTTTACAAAGCTGCATGGAATAACGCGTGGCAGCATAGCAGCTATTTTTGTATTGCGCAATTAAACCTGCTGAACCGAAACTTTACACTTGCTTTAGACCATGTTCAACTTTCACTCGATCGTAACGCAGGTAACAGTAAGGCGCACCTGTTAAAGATTGTGGCGTTAAGAAAATTGAAACAATATGCGCAAGCCTTAAGAAGTTGTGAAGCTGCATTATCAAGAGACCTATTCAACCTCGGTATATATTTTGAACAAAGTGAAATTTATAAAGAGTGTAATGACGAAGCAGCAGCAGCAAGTGTCATCCGGCAGCTTACAATCCTTTCAAGAAACGACGAACAAAATTTTATAGCGTACGCACTCGACTATGCAGCTGCCGGCTTATTTGATGAGGCAGTTCGTCTGTTGAAATTGTATGTTGATGAAGTACCTGCGAACGTGTCTCCGATGTCGTGGTATTACCTCGCATGGTTCAATAAAGAACTTGGTGGCGATCATGAAAGCAGATTGTATTTGCAAAAAGCTGTAAATGCTGACTCCTCGTATTGCTTTGCAAATCGGTTGCAGGACATCACCGTACTGCAGCTGGCAATTGACGCGAATAAAAAGGACGCAAAGGCGCCGTATTACCTCGGTAACCTGTGGTACGATAAGCGGCAATATCATGAAGCTATTGCCAGCTGGACCCTATCTGTGGAAAGAGACGATTCATTTCCTACGGTATTCAGAAACCTTGGGATTGCATACTACAATAAACTCAAAGACGTAGACGGCGCATTGCGTATGTATGAAAAGGCATTTTCATTGAACAAGTCCGATGCGCGTGTGCTGATGGAACTCGACCAGCTTTATAAACGGTTAAACAAAGACCCGAAAGATCGCCTTGCCTTTTTGGAAACCCACCTTGCAGTAGTAGAGCTGCGGGATGACCTCTACCTGGAGAGAGCCGCGTTGTACAATTTCCTTGGTGAATATGAGACAGCGTATGAACTCATCATGCAACGAAAATTTCATCCATGGGAAGGAGGGGAAGGGAAGGTCTCTGCTCAGTATTGTTACAGTATAATTGAAATGGGCAAGCAACAGCTTCATGCAGGTAACACACGCAAGGCGATTGCTCTTTTTGAAGAGGCACAAATTTACCCGCACAATTTGGGCGAAGGCAAATTGTATGGTGCACAGGAAAACGACATTTTATATTTTACTGGTTGCGCATTTGACGAAGCAGGCGATAGTGACCGGGCAAAGGAATTTTTCAGGAAAGCAACACTCGGATCGGCTACACCAACGGTAGCGATCGTTTACAACGACCAGCAACCCGATAAAATATTTTACCAGGGACTTGCATGGAAGAAGCTCGGCAAAACGGAAGAGGCCAAACATATATTTTCACGCCTGTTGGAATATGGCACAACACACCTGAACGATGATGTGAAGATTGACTATTTCGCCGTTTCACTTCCCGACTTACTCATCTTTGATGACGACTTCAATAAGCGAAACAGGATCCATTGTTATTACATGAAGGGGCTTGGTTATCTCGGGTTGGGCGAATTTGACAAAGCTAAAGAGGCATTTAAGCTCGCCTTAATGGAAGATGCGATGCACTTCGGTTCCAGGACGCACCTCGAACTCGCTTCGCAGCTGCAAGCATCAAATGCAGTGGTAGAGATTTAGTACACGAGTCACGTAACAATATTAAACGCGCTCTCATATAAGCAAGAATCGGGGCTGTGGCAGATTTGTCACGGCCTCATTATTAAGTAAGTTTTCTCTATTTAGTATTCGATAAAGGATGATGAAAAAAATCACTACTGTTCTCCTGGCGTTCCTGTTTATTGCGCAGGGTTTGTATGCGCAGTCCGACACTATTCTAAATAGGTACAGGCAATATCTATTCGCTACTTTAAAGGTGAACGGTAATGTTGATGAACTGGTAACATCGTTGAATGCAAACGGACAGTGGAGTGATATCGATTACCAGGACCAGGAAAGGGGCGGCTGGAAACCGTTGATACATATGAAGCGGTTACGCGACCTCGCATTAGCATACAGTTACCCTGGCTCCCCATTTTTTCAAGAAGCGCGGGTGCGGCAAAGTATAAACATGGCACTTGATCACTGGCTGCTGCATCGTTATAAATGTCCTAACTGGTGGCACAATGAAATTGGCGTTCCGCAACAAATGCGGGATGTCATCATCCTCTTCAGACCAGAACTGACTTCAAAACGGATGGAGGGCGCGCTGGAAGTACTCGCACAATACCAGATACATCCGAACACCACAGGTGCAAATCTTACCTGGACGGCCGACCTGGGTTTACATTATGGCCTGCTGACTAACGATGCCGCATTAGCTCAAAGATGCAGGGATCTTATTGTCCATGAAATTGAAATCAATACTGCAGATGGAGTTCAGCCCGATTATAGTTTTCACCAGCATGATAAGCGATTGCAGATGTATCAATACGGGGCGGCATTTTTACTTGAAAATATCCGCCTCGCATGGGAACTCCGGAATACTTCACTTGCATTTCCAAAAGATAAGCTCACACTGCTGACAGACTTCCTTGTAAAAGGATGGCAATGGATGACGAGAGGTATTAATACCGTTCCCGGTACCATGGATCGTTCAGCAAGCAGGATAGATGCGCTGCATAGTGCTGATGTGCGACCGCTGCTTCCTTACCTTATTGATCTGGTGCCGGAAAGGGAAAATGAACTAACGGTTATTGCGCAACATCAAAACGGCAACGGTGCGTTGAATGGGTTTGCATATTATCCTTACTCGGATTTTACCGCATATCAACAAAAGGATTTTAGTTTCTTTTTAAAAACGATTTCTACACGCACGCTCGCTACGGAGTCTATCAACAGCGAAAATTTAAAAGGCCATTTGCTTAATAGTGGTGATGCTTACATGATTCATGACGGGAAAGAATACTTCAACCTTATGCCAGTGTGGAACTGGGAGTATCTTCCAGGAATTACAAGTTTTAAAGGAGCAGATAGGATGGTGCGAAAACCATTTGTCGGAAGCGTGGGTAATGGTAAACAAGGCTTCACCAGCATGGACTATTTGCTGGAAAGTAAGGATCGCAGCCGGTCCATTTCTGCTAAGAAATCCTGGTTTTGTTATGATAATAAAGTTATATGCCTTGTTGCCGATTTGAGGGGCAAGGGAGTGGATACCGCTTATACGGTAATGGATCAAAGCAGGTGGAACAACAAGGTATGCGTCAATACCAGTCGCAACATACTTGCTGAAGGCAATCATTCATTTGCCGAATTAAAATGGGTGTATCATCGAAACTTTCTTTACGCTCCGCTTACTCGTGTTGCAGGCGAAGTACAATTGCATTCAGTGACTGGTGAATGGACAACCATCAACGCATCCGAGGTCGCACCGCCGGTTAATGAAAAACTGTTTATGCCGTTACTGTTGCATGAAAGTTTATCAGGCGGAGCGGCTTTCGGTTACCTGATGACCTATTCAAAAAGTGATGCTGCAGCTAAACGGCTAGCGAAGAAGCCAGGCTGTAGCATCATTCGTAACGATTCACTGTGTCAGTCGGTTTTGTTCGATGACGGTACCCTTATGGCTGCATTTTATCAAAAGGGCAGTTTTGATTTTAATAAGCACCGGCTTACGGTTAACAAGCCATGTTTAATAATGATAGTTGGCAACAAACTATATGCAAGTGATCCACAGCAAATCAACAACGGCGTTGAAATAGAAATCGATGGAAAGAAATACTCTATTGAATTGCCTGGTCACGGGTTCACAACGAAGGGTGTTGCGGTAAACCTTGGTTCAGGCAAAGGCATGTAAGGAGCAAGGGCACGAAGCAATACGAAGACTTGTCCTTTGTGCTTCTTTGTGACTTGGTGTCTTAGTGGCGAATTAAGCGAATAAATATAGCCGGCGACAAATAAGCCCGATTTCGGTGACTCTACCGGAAACTAACTCCAGTCAAATGTTCTGATTTTTCCGTTCAATCTCCATTTAGCGGGTCTTGCGTTAATTAGCCAATCGAGAGGTTCGGCAACAGGTAATTCTTTAGACGCGAGATCAAAGCTTCTCTTCAAGGCCGTTTTTTGTTCAGCGCCGATCGCTTCTTTTTGTGCGGATACAAAAAGAGGTGTTCCGCTTTCTGCAAGCAAAGCCATCCATTGCTTATTTTTTTCCCATGGTATTTTCGTGGTTAAGCCAACGCAATCACCATCGCATGAATAAAACTTCTTGTGTTGCACCATACGAAAGCCAAGTGTATTCGGGCCCATTTTTGCCGTGCGGTCCCATTCCCGTCCGCTAACGTCGTCGCCTATCCGATTCAATTCAAAGATACCTGCAGAAAGGTGACTGATGGTATTGCACCCGATGAGGTACATATCTCCTGCGCCTTCCCGGATGGTTTTGTACAACTGAAGAATCACTTCTGCGGTTGTACGGCTGTTATCATAAAAGCGCCATTGGGGAGTAGTGATATCATCATCCATTTCAAATCCCCACTTTCCCAGAATGTCATGCGTGGTAAAGTCATGTTTTACCAATTCGTATCCCCATTGTTTATGCGTTTCAATAATATTTTTTACACGGGCAAGGTTTTCTTCAATGGTTGGATCGAGAACCGGCTTTTTTGGATCCTTGCGATTGGGAAGATCAGGCAAGAGTACGTGCGTCGGATCTTTATGAGAAGCACATAACGGGCGGGTCCACAGGCCAGGTCGCATGCCAAGTTTGTTAATCTTCGTGGCCAGCGTTGACATATCTTTAAAGTTGTCGTTGGCACGAGTATAATCATCCTGCCAGCAACAGTCACCGGGAAGCAATGGCGAATATGCAGCCCAGCCTGAATCAATCACTGAAAACGGCCGGTTAGCAGCGTTGCTCATATAATCAGTCATCAATGCGGTATGCGCTAATATAATGTCTGCTGAATTCTTGCCGTAAGTAACATACCAATCATTAATTCCATATACAGGCTTTTTAGGCAACCGCGGTGTACTACACATGAGATCGCAAAATCGCCGGGCGGTTACAAAAGTATTTTCATTGCTGTTGTTTTTTGTTGCAACTATGTCAGCTGCATGAAGCATGCGCTGGCTTAAAGAAACTCCTGTACCGCCACTACGCGTGTCGAGTGTCAGTTTCATCTTGTCGTCTCCAACCTGCCAGTAGCACATTGTGCTGCACCCTGTTTTGACACCGAAGCAGTTCGTATTGTTTCCATGTTGTTGAATAAAATACCAGGGAAGTTTTTTTGTAAAAGATGCTTCGTCAAAGAAAACGTCACCGTATGTCCGTTCCCAATGGTCGCCGGTCAGCTTGCTCCCCGGGGGAGTAGAAATTTTCCAGTGAAGTGCTACGTTGGAAATGGCCTTTGAAGGGGAGTAAACAAATACCTGCAGTGAATCATGATGGTACTTTAATTGTACGGATATATCCTGGTATGTCCAGCTTTCCTTTGTGGTGGATACGAGATCGTGCATTCCATCATCTAACAGCACAGATACTTTTTCCGGCAGCTGAATCAGTTGTGCAGCAGTTGGGCTATTCCAGTTTAAAAAAGCCAGGCTTGCTAATGAAGCGCCGGTAACATGAATAAAATTTCTCCGGTTCAAAATACAAGTGATTTAACTAATGTTCATGATTGGTCGCTCATGAAAAAAAACAGCGAAGTGTAATTATATGTGGCTGATTGCTCCTCTTACCGTGTGCGCTATAAAAGTAAATGTTGGTAGCTGTAGTGCCAATGGAAGAACTTACCGGATTAATGGATTATTAAATGAAATGATTGGAGAGGAGTCAATTCGCATTAATGTGACCGGTATTTATTGATGCGTTGATATTGACACTGCTACGCTCACCAGGATGAAATATTGTATGCTGACTGTATGCCAGCGATAGAAAACGGTCCTCTACCTGTTCAGCATATTCATAAACAGCTCCGGGTAGCGCGTTCCTGATGCAATACCTGGAGGCATCATCGATTCGATGTTTTTCAAGTCGTTTACAGTAAGCTTTACATTTTCTGCTGCGATATTTTCCTCGAGATACTTTATACGTTTTGTTCCCGGTATGGTGATGATGTCTTCTCCTTGCGCAAGCACCCAGGCAATCACTAACTGCGATGCTGTGCAACCTTTCTCTGAAGCCATTGCTTCAATCTTCTGTACCAACTCAAGATTTTTGTAGAAGTTGTCCCCCTGGTAACGCGGCATGCGCGCACGACTATCCTTGATATCTTCAGGGCTTTTAAACTGCCCGCTTAAAAATCCACGGCTCAATGGCGCGTAGGCCACCAGTCCGATTCCCATTTCCCGTATCGTTGGCAAAACCTCTGACTCGATATCGCGTGACCACAAAGAATATTCTATCTGTAATGCGGTGATGGAATGTGTTGCAGCCGCCTTGCGAATTGAATCCGCGGATGCCTCAGACAAGCCAATATAACGCACGATCCCTTTTTGAACAAGTTCTGCAAGTGCACCAACCGTGTCTTCAACGGGCACTTCAGGATCAACACGCCCGGGCGTATAAAGGTCTATATAGTCGGTCTTCAACCGTTGCAGGCCATGCATCACCGCATGCCGAATGTAATCAGGGTGTCCATTTACACGTCCGATACCTGCGGTTGAAGCCATGAGGCCTGTTTTCACCGAAAGGAACGCCTTATCCCGTTTCCCCTTAATTGCGCGTGCAATAAGCATTTCATTATGGCCGGAAAGATAAAAGTCGGCGGTATCTAAAAAGTTATGACCCAGTTCTAAAGCCCGCTCTATGGTAGCAATTGATTCCTTTTCATCTGATTGTCCATATGCGCCAGACATGCCCATGCAGCCTAATCCTATTGCTGATACTACCGGTCCATTTATTCCAAGTTTCCTGTTCATTGTAAATGATTTTATAGTGTAGACAAAAATCATGAAGGCATGATTAAACAGGCCGGATAAAACGCATTAGTTCCCTGACAAATCCTGAAGGAACCGTCCTATACTGTGACCGGTTTGCTTTTTGAATAGACGGGAAAAATATTCCGGATCGTTGTATCCAAGATCGTAAGCAAGTTCTTTAATAGAGGAGCTTTCGGAGTAATATAAGCGACGTTTCGCCTCCAGTATTAGCCGGTTAGTGATGAACTCCTTTGGCGAAAATCCTGAGTAATACTTTACAATGCTATATAAACTATTAGTGTTCAACGCCAGTTTTCCGGCAATTTCAGATATACTAGAATGATCAGTGAGATTATTTTCTATCAGGGTTTTGAAGCGAATGTAGGTGGCCAGCTTATCGTCTGCGGGCTTCTTCTCAACTTCAAAATAACTTGCATTAATTTCTGTCAATAACGTGTTCAGGTGCGCCAAAATAAGCGCCGGGTCTGTATCCATTGATTTCAACAAAGTAAGGAGCATCTGGAAGATGGATGTAATTCTATCCGCAGCAGATAAATTGATTTCAATCTTTTGATTGTTCAGTGGATTAATCAGAAAAGGATATTGTGTAGGAAGCAGGGAAAGGCAGTGATCATCAAAGCCGAGTTTGAAATAGTTAGTACTTTGATGTGCTGCCGGCAATTGATGTATTTGATGAGGAAGGATAAAAAGCATTTCATTTCCTGCTACTTCGTACTGCTGCAGGTCAACTGTCTGAGTTGTGATGCCTTGAAGCATGAAGAGAAAAAAGTAATACGGTTTGCGATGCGTAAGCCCGTAGTCTTTCAAACTGATAGCAGAGATATGTCCGAAAGTCGGCGAAATAAGACGGATGGGAAGCTTATTGTTTTGTTTATGAATGTTGAGGAAATTGCTCAGATTTTTCATAATATGAAGTAAAAGAAAAGGTACGCCGGAATTGATTAACAGAAAGTGTTGGCTTATTGAAGGCTGGTAATATGTACAAACAGTGCGTGCAGCACTTATATTATGAACGAAAATTTTTTTCGTTCACTCCAGCGAAGCAAAATGATTTGTATAAGTAAGATACCACCTGTTGCTCGCAGCTCTTACTTCGAGGATGGGAACGCCGAGTGATAGAGATTCAGTAAGACAAATGTTTCTGTTAACGAAGAAGATCTTCATCTGCGGCTGGTCAGTTTTATTGCGGAAAGGTATACGGATGTTCTGACGTATATGACCTGGAGTGCCATCGGTTAATACGAAATCATCAAACACCAGGTTGTTTCCAAGGTAAATTCTTAGACTGTCGCTAAAATTTCCTACGAAAGAAATAGTGAATTCATTTTGTGAATAGTGATACTTGTCGTTCGACATCACCTTGGTAGATCGGGAAATGGTTCTTACTATCTGCTCCTTCACAGGCTCACATGGCACCTGTGCATTGATGGACAAGGAGGAAGCAAGTAGAAATAAAATGAAAACGATCCTGCACATAACCCATCATTTTGCTTCAATTTATAGTTTCGGAAGATTTCCCGGAATCGAAATTTGCTGAGTGGTTATGAACAGATACCTGCGGTGAAAATAGCGGAGGAGATGTTGGGGGGATGGATGCTGGATACTGGATGCTGGATACTGGATGTGGGATACTGGATGTTGGATGTTTTATGCTATGCCTGCTTACTGTTAGTGCGTCAACCACCCCGGTTAAAAAAGAACTGCTTCGCATGTTTTTTTTAACATCCCCTCCTCGACGAGGAGAGGACTCTTAAGGATTCATGGTCCGGGATATTTTATTCATAGACGTAATCGAATAATTATATTTCTAAGTGATCGCAAATTCATCATGTGCATCTAACATCCACTATCCAGCATCCAGCATCCAGCATCCAGTATCCAGTATCCACTATCCAGCATCCAGTATCCAGTATCCAGTATCCAGCATCCAGCATCCAGCACCCAGCCACCCAGCACCCAGCCACCCAGCCACCCAGCATCCCCCCTACGCGGTCGGCTGTGCGATTTTTTTCTTCACGACTATGCTCACCCGATAAAGTAGGATTACGCTGAGGACTGAAATGGATACCATCACGAAGCCGAGCGTGGTATAATGTTCTAAAGGACTGTAAGTATCTTTCTGTATTACAATCATACCTGCAGCTGCCGCGGCGATACCACCAGCTATCTGTTGCAGCGAGGAATTGATGCTCATGAATGCACCGCGGTCACGCGCCTCAGGCACAGCTGTCATCAGTGCTGTAGCAGGAACCATCCGGCTTAAAATACCCATCATCATCACTACATTAAATATCATCACAATCCATAGTGGTGTAACGCCGAGATGTGTATATAGTATCACAACGATGATCATCCAGGCTGAGGCAATAGCAAAAAGTTTAAACTTGTCGATCCGGTCTGACAGCCGACCTACCAACGGCATGATGACCAGTGAACTGCACCCGGACACCATAAACAGCATGGGCAACTGCGCCTGTGTAACTTTCAGATTGTTAATGGCAAACGCACTCGAGAAAGGCATCATCATAAATCCACCTATCGATAGAAACGCAGTGGCGAGGAAGCCAATACGATAATTCCGCTGCGCAAAAGTGTTTAACAGGTGTCGTAGTGGTGAGTCATCATGTTGTTTTGAAAGGTGCTCGGTTACTGGTTTCAGTTTTATCAAAATGGCGATGGCAATCAACCCGCCCATGATGCCGACCAACGCAAACGGCGAACGCCACCCCCATTGGTTCGCCAGGTATAGACCAACCGGAATACCCAGCACCTGGCTTGCGCCGAAACCCATTTGTACAAATCCCATAACACGACCACGTTGATGTATGCTGAACAGGTCGGCAATAATGGCGAATGAAATAGATCCGATAACGCCGCCAAACAAACCTGTAATGATGCGCGCAATTAATAACATATGGTAAGAATTGGCGACACTGCAAAGAATGGTACCGATAATGAAGCCGGTATATCCGCAAAACCGGCTGTAAGTAGCCCGGATATGCCGGCACTGAAAGCATAAGCGGAAACCGCAACGCCAAATTTTGACGGTTCCAGGCCAAGTACCTTCATCAACATATCGCCGAGGGGCGACATGATCATAAAGTCGAGCACTACGGAAAACTGCGTAATGGCAAGTATGAAAATGACAAATTTCTGGTAGGAGGAAAACGGTTGTTTTGCTGATTCTTTTTCCATTCGTATTAGCTGTTATGTAGTGACCCGCCTGCTGTTTTTAAATGCGCTAAATTGATGGCATCCAATATCAAATGTTTTCTTGCAACCGGTGATCTGTATCACTACATGTTAAATGACGCGCGAAAGCTTTCTCACCGCTGCATGGTATCTTTTTTAAGCGAGGGCTATCTATT
>Ga0181466_1000454_pt1 | contig 15343 bp, 13 predicted proteins | sample InSIn4gowninarea_FD_119078 | JGI IMG/M metagenome (GOLD analysis project Ga0181466, IMG submission 119078) | Clean room microbial communities from NASA Spacecraft Assembly Facility at Jet Propulsion Laboratory, Pasadena, California, USA -... ... | reverse complement strand
CCCCACAGCCGCGAGTATGCGAATAGGCCGACGGAGGAGGGGGCGGGGCCGAGCTGGTTCGACAGCGTGACGAATCCGTGGGAGGGGGATGTTGATGGGTGGAGGTTCCTGGGTACGGGCGGGCAGCCGATTGATGATGTGTTTAAGTATGTTGCGGGTGAGGATAGGCTGGATATGATGGAGCATTTGCTGAGGTGGAGGTGTAACGCGCCGACGGCGCCGGATACGCTGTGTGAGTTTTCCTTACGGTGCATTCAAAGACATTGCATCCCCATGAAGACAATGCGGTGTGGGAAAACACGAAGTACGGTACTGATGGTATTGCTAGGGTGCTACCCCTTCCAGATGCAAGATCCCCTCCTCATCAAGGACTGCCCGCACGTCTACTTTGTGGGCAATCAGCCGCGGTTTGAAACCAGAGTCATCGACGGTCCAGCCGGCCAGCTCGTAAGGATCATCGCTGTGCCAAAGTTCAGAGAGACGGGTGTGCTGGTGCTGGTGGATGCGGAGTCGTTGGGTGTGGAGTGTGTGCAGTTTGGGACGTTTGATAGGGGGTGAGGATTGGTGGGCGGCTTTGATGAGGGAGTGTATGGGCTGCATCTGCACTTGCCTTGGCGCTGGTAGCTCGCGGTAGCTCAAAACGAGCAATGTACTCCGATTCGGAGTCTGCTGAGGATCTTGCTAAGGCAACCTTGTACTGTCTGGTCATGGCGAGGCAGATATGTGGCTTGCGTGTCGGAGGAAGGCAGGAACCGACAGCTCTCGGTAACCAAATCAAGCTTCAGTGCAAAGATTAAGGACCGCGCTTGGAGCGGACCGCTTGTTCAATACGAACGTGCACTCGCGACCGAGATAGAACTATAAGGACACAGCAGTCCAACGCTTTCGAACACCGATCGCCTGAGGCCATTGAAGACACGGAAATAATGTTCGGTTAAGCTAGTCTCAACTTTGATGTACACTGTGTAAAAGATTGACTATAGTGTAACAACGTGACGTGATTCCCACTGAGTTACAGATTAACCTGAAAGTTTGTATGTATCCCTTCGACTTACACAAAGTAAAAGGGACTATAAGAAAACGCAAAAGAAAGGTCTCGCCCGGGATCGAACCGGGATTGCGGGAAGTCAATGATCTGATCAGAATCCCGAGTGCTAACCTATTGGATGTTAGGATCTGGAGTTTGAGAGTTACATTTTGAGGATGAATCCCTACCATTACACTACGTGACCGGGAGACTGAGTTACACTAAGCGATCCTGTTGCATCGCATTGGTTGGTTCAGGAATTTCGATCTCAAAATATATGTAACATCCATTCACCGCTGCTCTCGACCGTTAAGTCTTACCTCGATCCCCCTTTGATACCTAGATATTTGGAGGACATAAATTGTTAGGCTCCAAAATCAAGCAAAACTACCAAGTTCACCACGTTCAGGAAGGCCTTTACCGTCACCCTTTTGGCTCTATCGTTTCTTACACTAGGGCAGCTAGAATTGATATGCTCACAGGTTACTGAAATTCAGGAAATCCACCACGTCTATGAAGACCCTTATCATTCCAACTCTATCTCCGTTTATGACTTACCGTACGCTCACAAGGCTATAAGCGTGTCCTGCTCGCTTCGGATCACATGAGCAGTTATCATTTGAATCCCTATGCGTGACTACCGCTTCAATCATGCGTGTACTATATTACACAAGCCTGTCTCTCCTGCCACAGAAATGTTCAACAACACCTGAGTCTATCTCGCGGCATCGTTGCCCTATTAGGAGTATTTAGGAGTTAAGTATACAATATGAGGGTCATCCGCAGCAAAGTAATAATGCCACCTCAAGCTCATTCCCGAAGACCTCAGTGTTTCCATCGACAATCTGCGCATACAAATCTTCTATTCATAGAGCAAACATCTTCTTGTTCAATAATGTTGATCAGGCATAGTCTTCTGTAAGAATGTGGATGCCTCGCGGCGATGACAAGAAGCAGCAGCGGCTGCGGTTGAATTTCCTGTGGATAATACCTACTAGTACACTTCTACCCTTCTCGCTGCGTCAGATCCTTGACCCCTTTGGCTGAGTGGATTCGAACAGCATCGAGTCACCTGGCAAAGAGAGCAAATACTCGAGTATGTCAATTGTGATACAAATCATTACTACTAGAATGCCCGCATAAACGGCGGACGCACTGGCGTGGATTGTTGTAGACATCCCTTTTGGTACCAGACACCGTTGCAAGCTCAAAAGGAGCGTTATCGTCCTACATCGTCCCCAAACTCCATGTCCCGCTCAGATAGACGAATGAGACCGCCCAGTAGATTACCAGTGACGAACCGCGTCACCTCACCCTCTTACTCAACTTCCTCCTCGGCGCCTCCTCCTGACTAGGCGTCGCTCCACGGCTAGGGTTCAGCGGCGACTCGGACTGCTCTCGGGCACCGGAATCCCGCCATATGTCCCCATGTCCGCCACCGCCTGGTGCTGATGCGGCCCCCATACCACGGGGCCCGCATCACCCTGTATTGTGTCCCCGCGACTTCGCCTGTCCCGTCCGAGGCTCGTTAAGCTATTTCTTGCAAAGCCGAGGGAGCCGGCTACAGCGGCCATCTGGGGACGTGGTCCGGAGGACGGGGCATCGGGGTGTTTGGAGTGCAAGGTCTCTGAAGGCGGCGGGCCGGTGTAGGGCGCGTCGTGCGCGGCCATGTTGCCGCTTACAACGTCCTTCTTCTTATCGTGCCGGCGCTTGAGGTAGACGCCGATAATGGAGATGAGGACGAGGCCGACAAAGATGATGATGAGCATTACGACCCAGCGCCAGTGATTGGCGAACCTGGAGGTATTGAGTTAGTGGGACTGTATGCGGAGATGGGTTGATCGAGGGCGGAATCTTACCAGCCGCCTTCCGGGTCGTCATCGCTGGAGTTGGAGATTGTGTTGCTGGAGCTTCGCGCTGTCGATGTCGGGCTGATCGTGGCGGCCGGATCCGCGGTAGAGGTCACGACTATGAGGGTGGTGCCCGGAATGCTGCTGGTGCCGGGCTGGGCCGGTTGAGCACACAGTTGGGTGTACCAGCTGTAGATTCGATCGAGATCGGGTTGAGTACAGAAGGCGTCGCATAGGCCATTCGGACTTTGTTTGAGCGTGGTGAGATATGCGGACTGGCAGAAACAGGCCTGCTCCCCTCCAGCAGCGCTGATGCAGGCGGCCTGTGCCTGGGTAAGATATGTGCATTGCTGGGCGCAAGCCGGGAGTTCGGCGTAGTTGAGGACGGTCTGGGCGTAGCACAACGGAGAGAGCACGGCGAGGACGGCCAAAGCGGAGAGAAGAAATCGGTTGGCAGATGCCATGGCGATGTTCGGCGCGGCAAACATGTTTGCCATCGGGATGTGTGAGTTGAGGCTATTTGAAGCGAGCGCCAGCTGCAGATGTCGCAATGGTGTGTACTGAGGGATCCCACGGCCGGTAGCTATGTCGAAGCCCGATGGTACGTCGGTTGTTCAAACGTTCATGGCCCGTTGCGCGACTTTCGAATGCGATCGGGGTATTGTGACACGATGGATGGAGAAGGGGATGGTAAAAGGTGGTTGGTTTGCTGGCGGCGGGTAGAAGAGTATATGAAGCGAGCGATAGCTGGAAGAGTCGAGTGAGTGAAGGAGAGTGGCGAAGGGTTGCAACGGTTGCAACGAGGGTGGGTGGGCGGTTGTCCGATATCCTTGCGAACGGGCTGGAGGTCTGCGGAGTTTGGGGTGGACGTGGCCTGTGCGTCTAACCACAATCGAACTCGATGGTGAGCTTGCGGCTTGTTTGTCTGCCGCTTTGGCTGGAATGAGACATTTGCATGCACCTCCGCTATGCCCGTCCCATAACTTAGCCGGTTTAGAAGAAGGGGGTTCATCATGGAGTTTTCCAACTGTCGCTGGGTACTCAGCACAAGGATAGTATCAGAGATCTTCGGCGCCAGGGCGGTTTCTTGGCAATATGCCACAAGGAGAACCTCGTCCTAAGCATTGCCCTTGCCGTGCCGCTATCGACTCCCCTAGCGACATTTTGCTGCCGCTCTTAGGCCTCAGTCAACTCATCTTACATCTTCAGTAAGCACGGAAGAGTAACAACATCATGACCCCATCTGACCTTGCCCTGGAGGTAGTACAGACTTGTCTCGTCTACCCATTCTTGGCCTTTTGGGTGTACAAGAATACAGAGTTGAGCTGGTCTGTTCGTGCGGCAGGTCTTGGAGCGCGTTTTGGAAAGGTTGGAGGCTCCGAGGCCCTCCCTCTGTATCATGTCTCGTGGTTTGCTATGTACTCTACAGTCTCTGCCGCTTCTGGATGCTCACCAGCTCTGAGCCCCACGCGTGATCTATGCGACAGTCTTCTCCTTGAGGAAGATGCCGTACTAGAAACCATTAGCTGCATAGAAACTGTGAGGGGAGAAGGGCAGATCTTACCTTCTCCTTCAGCTCTTTTATGAGCGGGTCGTTGATCTCCGGCTTCATGGGTGCTGTTCGAATAGAGTCAGCTCTGGACAAGCGGACAAGCGGCGAAAGGTTGCTCACCCAGAATGCCGTGCTCAGAGATGGTGCCATCTAGAACTTTGAGTACCGCAACAGCGCAAGGGACGCCGACAAGTTTGGCCATCTGCGAGACGTTTATGAGCCATGTGTCAGTTCGGGTGGAGCAGGACTACTGACCGCTGAGTACCCCTTCGGATCTCCGTACTCGATGAGTGTCGATGTCCGAACCTCCTTCTTCCCATCCGACCACTCGATACCGAATTTGTGCTGTAGATAGACCGCATCCCTCTCACCCTCCTCGTATTGGCACTTCTTCTCAAGCACCGCGCAGAGGCAGTCGAGCGGCGTGCCCTTCTTGTCCACGAACTCGTCGCTAAAAAGGCCGATCCAGCGCAGACCCGCAATGATGCGTTGCTCCTCCTCCTCGTCCGCGAAGCTGGTCTTGGACTTGATAGCCGAGATGAGATCGTGTTCAGCGTTGGATCCTTCACCGAGGATTTTGGCGGTTGCCTCTTTCCAGAGCGTCGGGTGGTCGGATGGCTGGAGAAAGTCTTGTTCCTCTTCGGAGAGAAACCCCATGTCGACAAGCACCTTAACGAACTGAGGGAAGCCGCCGTATCGCAGGGTGCCCCTTACCAGGTCCGTAGCGTCTGGCATATTGTATCGGTAGCGATACGACGTACAGTCGCGATTGGGATAGCCGACCAAGTTGAACGCAGGCATCAAGTGATATGGTTTCGCTTCTCCCATCAAGTCCTCGGATTCGACTTCCACGATCTTGCCGTCCTTGTAGTACTTGGCCGAGTTGCGGAGCGCAAGGAGGACACCCCGGGAGCTCCACGAGAACTTGTATCCCAGCGGGTTGTCTGAGCATTCTGGCGCTGGCAGCCCACCGCAGTAGGAAAGGAAGCTTGTGATCCGTCCAAACTTCTTGTGAACCTCATCAATCATTTTAACTGCGTATAGGTGGTCGAGGCCGGGGTCGAGGCCAATCTCATTCATGACCGTGATACCCGCCTCCTTCGCCTCCTCATCAAGTTCCATCATCGCGGGGGAGACATAGCTGGTGGTCACGACGTGCTTCTTCTGCTTGATCGCGGCTTTGATGACCTTGACGTGGTGGATGTACGGGATTAAGCTGATGACGAGCCCATGCTTTCCGACCTCGTGCTCCAGAACAGCTTCATCGTTGACGTCGAGGGAGATGGCGCTCGTGCGACTTAAGCCCGCTGCCAGCTTCTCGGCGGACTCCAAGGTTCTGCACGCGACCGTGACGGATATGCCTTCCTTGCTGGATTCGTCAGTTGGACGACCCGCGGATGACAAGAAGGCGAGGCAAACCTCAAGATATCTACCGTCGGCCTCGCGACGAAGCCAGAGCCGAGAAGCAGGACCTTCTTGGAGGTGCCCCAGAACGGGATCATGCTATCCATGATGGGCGAAGGTGGGATAGTGAGTCGATGGGCACGTTTCTTTGCAGGCGCTGCTGGCTCGTCTCTAAACTCTCAGGTCGCTGTATACCCAATTGTCGTGATCCAATTTCAGTGAACTCGAGGTAGAAGATCTCAGATGTGCCGCACCGTGTAGGCTTTCTGCAGGGTTTGGAGCAAGGAAGCCGAACAAAACCTAGCCTCGAACATTTCATGGTGGGGCATCGGTGTCACTGGCTCGTCATCGCACGGAGCGGAACAATCGTCACCACTGGAGACGGCTCTCGTCCCTTTGCTTCGTTGCTGCTTCTATGGTGTTTGTTGCTGTAGAGCATTTACGGTTATTACCCAAGACTGCTCTTATGTTTGACTGTGGTCAGGATGGGCGGTACTCTAGCCTTCTGGCAGGTCTCACCAACATTTATGACACTACGACGATGAATTGCTGCCACGAAGGCGGCCGTCACTCGGATTCCCGGCTCTATGGACACTATTTAGATACAGTAGATCGAAATAACTCTCAGGCCGGATTGTTGCAATAGATTACTGCCAGTCCCGTCAGGATAGCAGAATGTGCAACTCGGCTAAAGACGAATGCGTCTATTCAACACATGCGAGTCAAAAGATGCAACCTCCAACGCCCTCTCGCCATGAAAGTCGGGAGATCGAACGCCATAAACCAAGCCGCATGCAGACTAATGAACCCAAGCATGATTTTTTGTACAATTAGTGGTTAGGGTACAGAGTAATCTAAAAGTTCCGCGACGGTGGCACTGTCTCGACGGGCTTCGGGAGGGCGTTCGGGCGTCCATCAGGGTAATAGGTATCGCCGTTGATGCCGGTAGTATTTGGGTTGCCACGAGTATACCCGTTGGCGTACCCGTTGGTGGCGCGGTCTGGGTATCCATTGGTGTAACCATTGGTGCCGTTCGTATAACCATTCGCATGACCATTGGTTGCACCGTCCCGGTAGAAGGACTGGTCATTGTTCGCGTCGTTCAGCCCCATCTCGACCGATGTTTCCCGGCTTTGGTGATGTTTCGTCCGGACCGCAGGAACGAAGTCGATGAAGAAGCTGAGGACATAGAACGTATAGACCAGGGCGATTACCCATTCCAGTATAGCGGATGTGTTTAAGTTCTCCTGGTTTTGGGTGACTCCGAAGGCTAGTATACGTTAGAAGCTGCAACCGCCCTGGAGCCACAAGTACATACCAATACAAAGTGCGAGCTCGAGAAAGATGAATGTCAACTTGACCCAGAAGGACGCGCGCAGAATCCGGTACTGGCGGTAGTGGATTCCTAGTCGCTGATACTCGGCACAAATGAAAATAGCAGACACAATGTACCCGCCGCTGCGAGAGTGGTTAGCTTGAGTTTCAGCAAGAATTTCACGGGGTAACTTGCATGAACATAATGAGGAAGTATTGGTGCAGTCTCTCGTGGCGCAATGTGTCAAATATCGCCAAGAGGATCAGGCCGGCAGCGCCAATGATACCGAAAAGACCGGAGCAAATATTAAAGAGCTTCTGCCAGTTTGACGTGTTCTCCACAAGGCGGCCTTTGTGGCGCAACCACCGCTCGAGGATGAAGCCGAGATCGAATGAAATAACTGAAACGGCGCCCATGGCGATAAAGAGAGGCTTCAATTCCTGAGCTCCTTCATCGGATATGTAGCTGCGAGAAGTTAAACGTTTGTTTTCATAGAAATCCGTGTGGTTACTGACGCTATGGACTGGTTGGGCCCCATCGAGCGATAGATCGGCTTGCCTTTCGCGATCCAGTTCAGGAACAAGGCAAGCAGCATCGCAAGCCATACTATCGCCGAAAATAACGGTACTACCCAGTATGAGATTCTCCACATGATTGTAGTTGCGCTCGAATCGTTGCGAGGCAAGTAAAGGAGCAGACGGCCTGCGCGATTCGGGGAGTGGATGTTGTTCTATACGGTGCGAAAAACGAGATTCTGGGTGGCCAACGGCGCAAGCTTCAACTATGATCAAGGGAAGGAGAAGTAGGAGTAAAGAGACACAAGAGAGGATGTTTGAAAATGGTGATGGATGAACAACCACGAGCGGGAGAGTGGCAGTTTGTTGTTGGTTGATCGAAATTGCGTATTATCGCGCCTTGACGTCAGCATCCGTAAGATAGCCGGCGCGGCAGATTCCCATCACAGACGGACCGACTTCAACCAAGCCTCCAACCGCTTGTGGCTTGGAAATGTCCCGCCTCTCCCGTGCAACGAATTTGCAACCGCGGCTTTCATAAGATTACTAGGAAACAAATTTCTAAAGCATTGCAAGCGGTCAGGGCTTGAAGCGATCAACGTGTCTGAAAATTTGGGCTTCCTCGGATGATGGGCACGGTGTCTCTCAGCGGTCTTGAGCTATCTACATCTTGAGAGACGTAAAAGAGATTAACAGGATGTGTAGCGTGCTGCCTGGTTCGTCCGAATCAGATGGCATCCCCCTTGCATTTTCGGTGATCTTTAGTGTTGGAGTGCGCGGACCCGGGATGTGTTCCTCGGATTCTTGAGCGCTGCAACTCATGTTGATCTCTGAGACCTTATCGGACTCGAGAATGGATCGCTTTTGATGCTGCAGCCTACGGTGGAATGGCGAGAGAGATTTGGCAAGGTATCCCATGATAGTTGCGGTCGTGACTTTTGCCTGAGGCTCTGAGTTTCTCACGTGACTGGCAGGAAGCCAGCCGAGCTGGAACAACTAATCACCGAGCCCTCCGCACATCGCCGAGTTTCTTCACGACTGCGACGGGTTGAAGTAACGACAAGCGACGACCACAGCAAAGGGACCCTTAGAGTGAGTGTTCCAGCAACACAGGATAGTAGCCGAATCTGTCGTATCTGACGTGGAACTCTTAGATTACCTCTGCCCAAGTCGAAAATAAGTCACCATGCCTAAGGTACGAGCACCCCAGCGCCAACCGGAAGCACTAGCATCGCGCACACAGAGTAAAGGCGAAGGGCGGTCGCGAACGTCGATTTCGAAGCCGTTACGATGCTCCATAGTTTCCGAAATGTCGCAACAAAGAAAAAGCGAACGAATTGCGCAATCAAAGATCAAGGCTAAGAACTGGCACTACAGGAGGTGAAGCAGGTGAAGCAGAGGTCCGGCATCATTGTCGGCCTCAACGCCGGACACAAGGTCACGCCGCACCAGCCGAAGCCCAAAATCTCCCGGTCAAAGGTACACGAGCCGGCCCAAGAGCGTCTGTAGCGGAATTTTGACGGTTGGACAACAGGGCAGACAATCGGCACGCGGCAAGTTCGTCAAGGACATCGTCCGCGAGGTAGCAGGCTTGGCTCCCTATGGTAGAGTCCACCAACCCACGAACATCAGAAGGAGGAAACTGACACAAGGTCGAAGAACGCCGCATCATCGAACTTCTCCGCAATTCGAAGGATAAGAGGGCCCGCAAGCTGGCGAAGAAGCGGCTCGGGACGTGGGGGAGGGCTAAGCGCGCCGCTGACAGAATGGTAAGTAGCCTGTTCAAGTCAAAATGGAGATTTGCTGACCCAGCGCAGAGCGCCGTCATCGCTGAGTCGAGGAGGGCAGGTCACTAAACGGGGCGATGGTGCATGTTCTTTCTGCTTGCTGTGATTTCCGGGGTCATGTTCTTATGAGCAAAAGGTTTCCTGCTTGTTCGGGGCCTAGTACGATATAAGAATTGCCTCCTGGCGAGAATCATCCCGCATGACCAAGCGCGGGTTTCTTACGATTATGACCACTGCGTATGGAAAGCCTTTTGGCGCAAGCTACTGAGTGTGTCTGAGCAGTTCAAACTAGACACTGCCGAAACCGACTTCTTAGCTATCAAGTACCAGTAACATGATCCTTCTACCCCGAACTTTCATCCAAGCGGACATGCCCTCGTCACTTCGTACCTTATGACGGATCTACGCCTAACCTCAATGTCCTCAAGAATTTTCACCGAGTCCATCACTTCTTCGAGAGCTTGCCCATGAACAGCTTCTTGAGCTTCGACTCCTTATCTGGATCATCCGCCTTCTTCCCCTTTTCAACCGGACCTGCAGCCGGCGTTGGTGGCTCCTCAACGGGAGCTTCAACCGGCTGCTGCATATTCATCTCCTGCGCCTGCTCTCTCCATTCCTTCTTCAACGACGATTCCCTCTGCGCTTCCAAGCTTGCGCCCTCGCTCCACACAAGGTACATCATAACGCGGCCCTGGAACCCTAGATCCGGCACCAGCCGCTCCTTCCCCTCCTTCAACGGCACTTGTCCGCCCTTCGACCCGGAGTACCTCAGCACAAACGGCTGACCCCCATGCGCGAGCAGCTCTCTTACGCGTCCATAGAGCACCTCAGCCGTGTCCAGCCGTCCGACCGTCATCTGCACGATGCTCTGGTCGGGCAATCGGATGCGCAGCACTACCTCGCTGATTTTGGCAAGCTTCTCGCTCCGCTCTTTCTCCTGCGCCGCGAGCTCCGCGTCGGAGGGGAGCCGCCGGTTGCGGCTTTCGCTGAGGAGACGGGCTTGGTGCTGCTTCGCGTGGTCGACGGTTGGCTCGTAATCGGCGGCGTTGAAGGCTTCGCGGGCGGCGCGGGGCGTGGTGTCGGAAGGGGGCGCGAAGATGGTGATGAGGCGCTGGTCTGGGCCCACTATTGCGTTGTCGGGGAGGGCTTCGGCTTCTGTAGGCTCGGTTACTGGTGTGAGGGCTTCGTCGTGCTTGCGCTTCTCGGGGGTGGTGCTAGATGTGGCGTCGGCGGTAGGGATCACGTCTTCCATAGGTTTCGGCTCGTCTGGATTGGGCAGGCCTGCGATGTCTTCGGTGATTGTGGTCTTTTCTGGTTCGGGCATGGATTGCGCTTCTCCTGCGCTTCCAGCATGGGCGCCGTGCGCCTCGGTCGTTGCTGGCAGAGGCTCCTGGGCATGGCTAAAGTATTTGCTTATCTCCTCCATGGCCTCCTCGAGCGGCTGGCCGCTGTTCTTGAAGCTCAGGCGAAGTAGCGCACTCCCATTGTTGATACCAAGCTGTGCCAGCGTCTTCTGCAGATCCACAAAGGTCCCAAGATCCCTGCCCATAACGTTCAGCACCGGCATCTCATAGTTAAGCCTGCCGCCGCCTGATGAGCCAGCGCCACCCATTTGCGGCGTGCCTCGTTGTGTGAAGTTGAGGTTCTGCGGCGCGCCATCGCTGCCAGGGCTGCTTTCGAAGACTCGGAGTATCTGCCAAAGCGAGGTGTTGCTAGGGAATTTCTGGGTGAGTCGGCTGCCGCCGTCGGGAGGTTGTAAAGCCACGGAGACGACGGAGGGAGAGCGAGAGGATTGGACGAGGTCGAGCTTCGCGCCTGAGGGGAGACCGGAGAGCCGGTAGGTGCGGGAGAGGTCTACTTGCTTGTTGTTGTGCCTGTGAACTAGGTCAACCTCTGCTTTGGTTTGACACAATACCCAGCCGCTGGATTAGAAGAACCCAGCCGTAAGTTGGAACGACACGGTAGAGCTACCGGAAGATCCAAGCGGACCGCAAGTGGATAGAGAAGTACTCACTTCAAAGTGTACTGATCGGCTTTGACGCCGAGCTTCGCGCACGCCTCGTTCAAGACATCGCTGAGGTATTTGCCCGGTGTGGTCTTGATGGTAGTCCTCCGAGCCGTGGAGTCTACTACAACGACGTGAGATGCCATAGCGCTATGAAGAAGTCAAGAGCGCCCCAGATCCCAGCCAGGCTATTGATCCAGAGCATCGACTTCAGCCGATTACAATCCGTGGAGTGTCCGCTCTTGCGTAGCCGGTAGTAGGTTTGGAGTGAAGAATAACAGATCCACGAGTTAGACACCAATCTAAAAAGTATGCGCTCGCCTTTCGTGGCCGACAGATGTCCCATTTAGAAGGTGCTCGAATGTTGTTTGCGCATCAACACCAGGGCGTGGCAAAGAGCTGGCAGGCAGCAGGATGGCCACGCCAAAACTGTTCAGGTAGGACTGTAGGAGCTGGAGAGCCTTGTGTACATGGTATGTTCGTGTACTTGGTTACCATTCACGGCTGGAAAATGCAGCGTTGTACAGCACTTAGTTGTATATATTTCTAGCTGAGCAACATCTAAACGCTCAACTGCACGATGAACGAGGTGCGGCCAGAAGCAACCTAGGTTTGTGCTCTTGACACGCCATGAGAAGCTCACTGGCTGTAAGAGCCTGATACAAGCTAAAGCACGGTAGTCCAGTGACGTTGGAACGTTAGAGCGGAATATCATGTTGCACATATGAGGCTTTCTTGAACACATGCTTTGTATGCTCGAAGTGGTGAAATGAAACCCCGCTGGCATCATCCCAGGATGCTCCCGTTACTCTAGCTCTTCGGAACAGAGCTTTTAGAACCATCCTAGAGGGACATGCAGATTCAGCACGCCGGCACTGCACAGCTTTTGTTCAACCTGCAAGCTGCGGGTAGTCGCAGTTTGGAGAAGGTAAGGCTGACGTAAAGCCCCACGAGCTCGGCGCCAAGCCGTGGGCCAAACCCGTGTCAAAGCAGGCGGGACCAAATCGAGTCGCGGCGCTGTCGAGAAAGCCTGCCACTCCAGTGATTTATACTCGTATCTTCAACACAAACACCTCTGCCACCCTCCATCCAGCTACCCTCAGGATGTCGAAAACGGTGCAGATAGGCTCTCCCTCGCAGTTCAGCTCACTGCTGTCCTCTTCACGCATAGTTGTCGCAGATTGTAGGCCGAGTCAACCTTTCGATTTGTCGAATCTACTGCGGCTGACCCCAAGATAGTCTATGCGGATTGGTGTGGACCATGCAAGGCGATTGCCCCGCTATACGAACAGCTCTCCTCTCAGCTCTCGCGGCCAGACAAGATCACGTTCACCAAGGTTAACACGGACACGCAGAAGCAGATCGCACAGTCGTACAGCATTACAGCGTGAGTCTGCGGAGTATGGTGGCATTGGTCTTCTGAGTGGACCGTATCAAGGACAAGCAGCTGACGAGTGACCCTCTGGGGCAATCAGGATGCCCACCTTCGTCATCTTCAAGAACAGCCGCGAAGTCTCACGGATACGCGGCGCAAACGCACAACAACTCTCCGAAGCTGTCGAAAAGCTCGCCGCCGAAGCCGAGTCAGACGGCGCATCGTCCGGCGGATTCGGCGAAGCAAGCTCGAGCTCTGGCGGCTCATGGCGCGGTGCAGAACTCCCACGCGGATACCAGGACGTGACCGACCAGGTCGATGTCAGGGGGCTGGACCTGCTGAACGCGGACAGCGAGTTTGGTGGCGCAAGAACGCTGTTCGAGAGCAGTAGACCTTCATCGCTAGACTCGTCGAAGGGGAAGGGGAAGGCAGAGGGTGCAAGTGCGGGGGCCGATTGGGTAGAAAGCGACACGGACGAGCAGCTCATGCTGTTCATCCCCTTCCAGTCAACACTCAAGATCCACTCGATCCACCTTACCTCTCTACCGCCCGCCGTTTCGGAAGATGGCGACGACGACGAGATACCAATGCGACCGAAAACTGTCCAGCTATACCTCAACCGCGCGCACAACCTTGGGTTTGAGGAGGCTGATGACATCCCGGCGACGCAAGCGATTACGATAAAGCCGGATGACTGGTCTCAGCAGGGCACTGCGAAGCTCGAGTTGCGCTTCGTCAAGTTCCAGAACGTTACCTCGCTAGTGCTGTTCGTGGTTGACGGCGAGGGCAGTGGGGAGAAAGTTCGCTTGGATAGGATACGGCTCGTTGGCGAGACCGGCGAGAAGCGGGAGATGGGCAAGCTAGAGAAGGTTGGCAGCGATGATTAGGTTGACAATGTGTTCTAGACCTGAAGAGCGGCTGGTAAAAGGAGTTGGTTGTGGGATTTGGGAGAAGCATTAGGCGGAGTATGTGGGAGGACCTGGCGGGAGAACGGGTGACTGCTGGGTACTTGAGAGATCACATTCCAACTCTTGCTCTGCGGAAGCTATGGCTATACTACAGGTCAATTCTGATAAATACGAAGGAGGGGATATTAACTGAGAAAGCGGCAGCCGCTTGATCACCCTCCAATGCTATTAAGAAACATCAACAACCAGTTTGTGTAATTCAAATCTGCACCTTCTATTCACTGAAGATATATCTAATATGCCAGCCCACCTCTGTAAACGCCTCACTACTGGCTAAGAAGCCTTGTGGTCGCGCGCCATCAAGCGACCGCTTCCTCGGTAAATACCCCGTCCTTCGTGTGGCTATACTACAGATCAATTCTGAAAAATACATCAAAACACGTATATTTGTTCGACCGCCGCTGCCAACGTCCATGCCACTAACAGGCATGACCGCGACGGGCAGCAGTCAATTGTGCAATATGTTCGCTCTGTGGCGCAACTGACGCTTTCGACAACATCATGGAATAGATGGAAAAGCAACACGGAGGATATCCGTTGCGCCGCCGCACGAAGAAGGAAACTTTCTTGGAGGAGCAGATTTCGCTGCAGCCGTTGCTGCTCGCCGCCTGGGTGACAGAAATTGCCGGACTCCGAAAAATAGATAGGTCTTCAGTCAGCTTAGAGAGGTCATGAATAGGCGTAATCCTTTATAGTATGCTGCCATATAAACATGTGCAAACTATACCTGGAGGTAGGATAGCTAGAGTAAAGATCTTTGAAGACGTAGTGAATTAATAGATTTCGTTGATTTGGGAGTGAGTATTAAGTCCGGTAGTTTACGAGTTCGGCGATTTCTGTCACTCAGTGCTCGCTTAGCGGCAGTCTTGCCTTACCGGTTTTGGCCTTAGCGCGGAAAACTCCGGTGGAAGAAATGTCGAGGAAGAATGCCTCGAGTCCTGCTTTTCTTTCTTCATGGCCGGTGATGAAGGATGCGAAAGCGTCAACACATAATAGGAAGAGAATGACCTGGCGACTGCTGGGGCTGATCTCAATCGACAACTCTCTGAGGCCTGTACTTGACCGCGTAATGCTGTGACGATTCGGTTGCTTTTCCTGGTTCACGTAGATTAGCTCTTCAAGGCAACCCACAGTCCTGCTTGGTGTATGACATGCTGGGTAATCTGGCTTTTTGATCTTGTAGACATTTGTGCCGCCTCTTGCGACGCCGCTTTGTCGCCTTCCGTATCACGGCGCTCGACTTCAAACAGTTTCTTGATCCGAACGTACGGCTCTTTCACTGCATTTCTTGATGCTCCTTTGCAGCGGCAGTAGTCCAAGGCTCTTACGCGGTTGCTCGCTATCAGCTTTCCAGCAGTATAGTCCGCCCGAAGGAAGAAGTTTTGAATTGGCCGCGCGCTCAAGTCTTGAATCATACTTCACAGAAATACACTGCTGACATTTAGCCGTCGTAGGGCACTTTATATCTTGATATATATGACCCTGCAGCTAGTACTTGCTGGGTGGTACGAGTAATGTGCCAAACGACGGCTAAATGTCAGCAGT
>Ga0181466_1000249_pt2 | contig 15447 bp, 19 predicted proteins | sample InSIn4gowninarea_FD_119078 | JGI IMG/M metagenome (GOLD analysis project Ga0181466, IMG submission 119078) | Clean room microbial communities from NASA Spacecraft Assembly Facility at Jet Propulsion Laboratory, Pasadena, California, USA -... ... | reverse complement strand
GTTCGGCATTCTGGTTTCAAGGGTAGCTCGAGTTAATGGGACAAACGTTCAGATTCACCATGATTTCCTAAATCTACCAGGGCTGTTGAAGTTACTTTGGGGAATGGATAACTGTGGCGTGATGAAGGGAGACATGCCTGCGCTGCTGCTCACGGGATCGTCAAGGCAGGGCTGAAGCACGTATAAGTTTGCTGTTGCGAGAGTCACTGAGCGAGAAACAGTACTCCATCATTCGTCAGAAATAAACTAGCACCATCGTGAATACGACACTGTCCCTTTGCAGGGACTATCTGCATCATGCCATTTCCATTTTTGATCTCTAAGACGTAACTACATCGTTGACGACCATGTGCCAGCGCAGATACGCCATAGTCCACCACCGAGTCCGCCAGGATAAAGGAAACGCCAAACCCATCCCGATGCAAGCCGGTAGTCAGGCAGAAGCCCGCTCAAAAGTTGGTGATGGGAAGAGCAGTAAGAGAAAGTCCTGTTATCTGCTCGTACTGTCGACGTGGACTATTCCTATGGGATGCGGTAGCCATGTCTATTCCGGAACCGACTCGACGGTTCCCCACTACTGGCCATGGAAATGAAAATGTGAATGCGTCCTCGAGGAAGGCCCAGGGAGACGTCTGTCCTTAGTCAAGGATATGCCGGGTCAATCTTAATATGAGATCTAATGGTACACGGAAAGCAACGGTGGGCGTAGGTGACTGGTTGGTTCACGGTATATTTAGAACTCGAAGTCACCTGCCCGAATCAGAGGAGTATGCTGCAGCGCTCTACCACTCAAAGTCACCTGATGCCTTGTGGAACAAGTAGCTGCAACACGTGTTAGTATAGGTAGCATCAGACGATAGTTTGCTGGGGAACCCACTCCTTGTTGTTGGCATGGAGAATACCATCCTTGAGGGTGCACTTCCACTTGTTCTTGACGCGATTGACCTTGTCGTACGTGCAGACCATATGGTCGCCCAGTGCAGCGAAAGTGTCATCGTCGTTTTCCTCTACGATCGGGTCCTCGTCGGAATCGTCTAGATCAGAGTTGATGGCATCTTCATCCAGTTCCTCCTTGGCTTCCGAGTCCAATTCTCCATCGAGCTGCGGGATGCTTGGCGATTCCGACACGGTCTGGAGGTTGCTGCGAGCCTGGGTACTTCGGCGCTTCTTACCCTTGCCTTTCACAAGCTGGTCCAGTGGAACGAACAGGCCGCTATCCTGCTGCTCAGCCAGTTGCTCGAGCTTCTGGCGCATGATGCCGTCGGCGGCAAGTCTACCGTCATTACCATGGGCTCGACGGTCTGCAAGCACAGCATCCCATGGCTCAGACGCGTCATCGGCACCATCGTACTGAGAGGCGGCAGGGTAGGCTTGCTGCGGACGCTGGTAGTTCTGCTGAGTTTGCTGAGTTTGCTGGGTTTGCTGAGGCTGTTGGGGTTGTTGAGGGCGGTGTTGGCCTTGACTGGGAAGCTGCAAGCCCATTGGCCTCTGCTGCTGGCCAGGCAGGGAGAGCCCGTTTGGCTGCGGGCTGAGCGGGTTGACTGCAGGGACAGAACCTTTGGCCTGGTCGCCGTACTGGTTCGCGATGTACGCTTGTGCCCGCTGGTGCGCTAGCTTCTGGTTCAAAGCAGGATGAACGACCGGCTGCACCGGACTGGTGTACTCCTGCTTGATACTAGGTTCGACCTTGATATGAGGACTAGCAGGATAGCCATGCGGAGAGTTCATCTGCGGGGTGCCCAGGTTGGCGGGGAGCGGCGAGAGTTCATGCTTGGGAATATTGGACGGCACGGTTGGAGGGTTCGCGACCTGAGGGAGAACTGGAGGCGGATCCCAGGGGAAGTGGGCAACCCTCAGTTCCGATAGCCGTTTCTGCCATCCCTATACAACGTGTCAGTACCTAATGAAGGTTACAGAACAAATGGAGCGAGGTCAAGTAAAACATGAGACCGAATGCTGATGCAGGAAAGTCGTATCACATGACCCGCTAGTCAAGCTGCGGGAAATTGGTGGGGGTGCTAGGGTTCAAAAACGAGCAAAAACAGCCAGCGCCCCGAGATCGCTGCTCAACCCCGCCTTTACTGGCCCACTGCGGTCCTCACCACCAGGCAGCCATACAGAGAACGAACAAACGACATCGCGCTGTTTCTGCTCAACAACGACGCAGCGATCATTGGAACGGACGGAATGAACAGCAGGAGGGACGAGACGGTTGCAGATTCCGCGGAGGTCGCGTCCGACAAGAGGCAGTAGAGCGGAATGTCACCACATACCGAACGAAGCTCTTGCAGCGTTTGACTGTCGACCCCGGCCTCCTCGAAGTCGTTCTCTGAAGCTGCAATCACAGCATCGATGACCTGGGCATAGGTCGGTCCCTGTACGAAGTGCCATGTCAGCCCAGTGCTCCCGTAGAGGAAGTAGAGGCTGAAGCAAGGACTGGTGTCAGGCTCGCGAGCAACGCACAACTATATTCTCCGACATGTCTGTGGATGCGTTCGGGCGTCCTTGACAACTTTATGCGACGGCGAAGAGGAGAGGTATGAGGTTGGGGCCGCTGGCTCGATGCGCGCCGAAGGTTCGTTGTAGTCTGACTTGACGGATGAACAGCGAGCGATGTCAGCGCCGTCGACCTCCCACGCTCAATCCCCTTCCTATGCAAAGTTCTCTATCCCGGTCATGCGACGCTTGCTCGGGCAGCAAGGGCTTCGTGCCGTTGGTTGACTTGCGTGATGCTGTCACGGAAGTTCTTGGGGTGCAGGCGGTTGTAGGTGGTTAGGTCGTGCTTCCCAGATGGAACTGAAGGCCAGCTCTCGCTTAGCGGCAATTCTCGCAGAGCCGCATTCGGCAGTACTCTAAGACCTCCCATCAAGGTCGCTCTCAACATGCACCCATGTGGAAACCTCACTCATGTCTATCGCATATGCATGTTGATGATCTCGTCGGTAGATGTCCCTGTTGCTTCACCTGGCGCACTGTTCGGCCAGGCGGCACAGTCCTTGATCGGATCGTTGCCGAATATCCTTGCTCTACTCACCAAGACCTGCCTAGAAGAAAGTACCATTCACAACTCGATATCTATCCATTCAGGCCAGCAGCATAAGGCCGGGGTGCAGTTAAACAGCTTGCGGAAGATTTTGAACTTTCGATATGACATGGTACAGCTCGTGAGGCGCATGTCCTCATTCCGGCCCCATGCTCCACGTATTCATCGCAATCCCTCCTCCTGCTCCCTTTCCTCATCCTCAGCGTCCTCATCAACAAGCGGCACGAACCTGAAATCCACAAAGCTGACCTTCCCACCATCAACCTCGATCATAAACTGCAAGCTCAACATTCCCTGCTCGTCAGCCCTGATACTCACCTTCGTCGCAACAGCCATCGCTCGACTCGCCGCCCTGACCAGTCCGAACTTATAACTATGCTTCAGCTTCCGCCCGGGCTTATGGTACGTCGGAGCCAGCGTGAAAGTCTCCAGCAGCGACGAGAAGCCCGCCGACGACGCCGTCACCGTCGACGGCAAGTCGCTTCTGAAGTCCACAACCGCACTGCCCAGACTGCCCGTCGCGCCCAAAGCGAACCCGACGGGATCCGCGCTTGCTGTCAGAGTCAACCGCTCGGGATTCGTGCTCGCAAGCTCGGTGACGGCGTCGTGCAGCCAGCTAGCTCGCATGATGATCTTTAATGCTAGCTGGTCGCGCGCAAATGGTATGTCGCCCACCGCGGCAGCGGGCTCATAGGTCGTCAGTTCGCAGGTCGTTGTTACGCCTGCTTCTTCGAGGATGATGCAGAGGGGGGCGCCGGGCTGGGCGTAGGAGAGCCGGCACGTGCTGGTTAGGCCCAAGACGCGGTTATCGAAGGCGGTAGGCGCGGTGGTGTAGGATGATGGATATCCCGGCCGGCCGCCTGGTGCGTCAGCGATGTTGAAGATCTGTAGAGTCTCTAACAGCGCGGCGAGGGAGATCTGGAATACGGGGGAGTCGTCGGATGTGGAAGCGTCGGAGGCGGCGTCGTTCGTTGCTGCGGTCGAGGGGTGCGGCGCGAAGTTGTAGGACGTGAAGAGAGACTTGTCGAGAAAGGCAAGGCCTTCCATGATGCTGTGTTCCTCGACGGAGAAGCGTAGGCCCTCTTCGCTAATGCTGACTTGGGCTTTGGGCGCAAAGGCGATGCAGCGGAGCAATTGGTAGAGCTGGCGCGCCGAACTCGATACTGCGCTGAAGAGAGGAGGGTCGTCGTCGTGATCGGCAGAGGGTGTTGTGGCCATGATAACAGGGTTTGGTTACGAGGAACGCGGTCAATGCCCCTCTTTTTATTATAACACTTGCGGCTTCACGGTGGAGGAGCCGCTATCGAGAGCAGTCGAATGCTTCTATTGCATCCAGAGGTATTATACACGCTAATTGATGATCGAACCGACCCATATACGATGCAGGGTAAGGAAACTAGACGTAAACGCCGACAGCGCAGATCATGTAAACGGCGCCAAAGCTGCTTGACATCAGCACTGCGTAGGGTGATTCTTCAGGGCGCAGACGTACCCGAACGCCAGCGATGCAGGAACGCCGAGGATAGGCAGATTCGGCAATGACCGATCTACATGGAAGTTAACCATCGTGCTACAGTACAATAGACATTGGAGAAACCCTACTCAATCCGAAGAGGCCTGACAAAACCAAAGCTATGAGTAGCAGAGTGAATCCGACGGTGAACTGGGCGTTCTTGCCTACTGTCGGCTGGTACGGGTTGGCGGAAGCGGCCTCCCAGACGTCGTGGAGCGGTGTTGAAGACATGAAGTTGATAACGAGCGTGACGAAGTCCCCTTTGCTTGTGCCAGTTGATGTCGTCCGGAGAGAGAGCCGTACTTGGCTTGAGGTTCGTGGAGCTCAAGCTTATGTCAGCAAGAATTTCATGCACGTGTCGGATCATCGATATTTCTGCCACCGCCCGCCCACGCCGCCATCGTTGCTCCCGCACTCCCGCATCCGCCCATCGTCACTTTCCGAAAGCGTCGACTTGTGTGTTTGGCGCCTGCCCCCACTGAATGCCAGCAGCAGTAGCAGGCGCCATGGCTCCTGTTCTAAAGGAAGACGGTGAGTCGCATCTCCCTTTTGCACACCACAGAGGCCACAGCCAGGCACCATGGCTCGGAGTACATCATCCGGCGCATCCAGCGCATCCAGCGCATCCAGCACTTCCAGCACCTCCAGCACCTCCAGCATAGGCTCTACCGTAGCCGTGCGCTCTTCGCCGTCAAAGGTTCACGCAGCTCGGGGGAAGCGCATAGGCTTGCGACCGGGCACCAGGAGCTCTCCGTCACGAGGGGCGACCGCACTTAAAGCCTTGTCTCCGGAGCCTGACGACCTACCTTTGCCGTCCTCGTTCCCCCCAGGGTCGTCTCCTCCGGCGGACATTTCCTCTACTTCACCCTCCTCAGAGGATACACATTCTTCTACTTCATCGTTCGAGCCTGAACAGTCATCTCCAACGCCCAGCCCTCCGATTGAGACTGCGCGAAAGAGTAAGAGACCCTCTAACCGAAGCACAGTAAAGCGAAAAGCAGACGAATCCCTCGACGCCGCCAGTCCCTCAAAACGGCCGAAGCAGACCGACGACTCCTCCGAGAATGCCAGACAGGTTTCGAAGACCTCGATCGGACAGCTGCAGGAGAAGCCCGCCGTCATTGAAGAACGCAATGGCGAGATCGAGTTCCGAGTGGTCAATAACGACGGGAGCAGGGAGAGCACCATTATTCTTACAGGCTTGAAGTGCATCTTCCAGAAGCAGCTGCCGAAGATGCCGAAGGATTACATTGCGCGGCTTGTGTATGACCGGACGCATCTGTCCATGGCCATAGTCAAGAAGCCGCTTGAGGTCGTTGGGTATGTATCACTCCCTTTTCCTATCGAGCCCATTTCAGCTAACATCTTCTCAGCGGCATAACCTACCGCCCCTTCAAAGGTCGCCAATTCGCCGAAATCGTCTTCTGTGCCATCTCCTCGGACCAACAAGTCAAGGGCTACGGGGCACACCTGATGTCGCATCTGAAAGACTACGTTAAAGCCACATCCGACGTGATGCACTTCCTCACCTACGCGGATAATTACGCAATCGGCTATTTCAAAAAGCAAGGCTTCACCAAAGAAATCACACTCAGCAAGCCGCGGTGGATGGGCTACATCAAAGACTACGAAGGCGGCACCATCATGCAATGCAGCATGGTGCCCAAGATCCGCTACCTCGAGTCCCAGCGCATGCTCACCAAGCAAAAATGCTGCGTCGACAAGAAGATAAAAGCAATCTCCAATTCCTACAAAGTGCACCCCCCACCCTCGCAATGGAAGAACGGCGTCCACCCCATCGACCCCCTCACCATCCCCGCGATCAAGGCGTCAGGCTGGTCCCCTTCCATGGACGAGCTGGCCCGCGCGCCCCGCCATGGCCCGAACTACAACCAGCTGCTCCACCTCCTCAACTCCCTCCAGAACAACAGCAACGCCTGGCCCTTCATCCAGCCGGTCAACAAGGACGAGGTCCAGGACTACTACGACGTCATTACGAATCCTATGGATTTGAGCACTATGGAGGAGAAGCTCGAGAAGGACCAGTATGAAACGGCGGAGGATTTCCTCAGGGATGCGAAGCTCGTGTTCGATAATTGTAGGAAGTATAATAGCGAGAGCACGCCGTATGCCAAGGCGGCGAATCGCTTGGAGAAGTTTATGTGGGGGAGGGTTAGGGAGGTGCCGGAGTGGGCGCACTTGGAGGCGGAGCTGGGGAGTGGGGCGAAGTGATCATGGGCTTCTGGCTCTGTTTGGTCGGGCGAAGGCGTTTGGGTGAGGGCATGGTTTGCGGCGGAAAAGGGGTGCATTTGGTGGCGTTCGTATACCTGGATATCTTCAGGCTGAATGCCGGTGGCGCGGTGGCATACCAGCGTCATTTCAAGGTGTTATGACTATGGCTTGAGGGTTTTGGAGCGTGCGGATTCAGTCTCCCCTGGGCGGAAAAAAATGGAGGTTGGGCGGCGGCATTGATACCACTGGCGCGGCTATAGGCGCTATATGCATCTATAGGAATTCATTATCATCTGCTTCACACTTGTGATGAGAAAGGGCTGGGGTTGACAGGTTCGGTCTATTCACTCTACGCTCTGTCAGCTTCAGCCCCTAGTCCTCTTTACCACTATCTCAGCCTTCTCTACCTCGATTGATCCTGCATCAGGCCCCTCGCCCCTCATAGTCCGCAAGCCAACTGCAGAGTCTTTCAGTCTTTTGTGCTTCCATTTTTGCGTGCTAAATGGCGAGAATCCACTCGTACCCTTTCCCAACGCACGTTGTCCTATTCTCAGAGCTCTTGAGCTTAAGCAATCGCAGTCTTCGTTCCCCGGCGGCCCGTTGGGCTGGAAGCGTCGAGTTGGTCCCGTAACTAGAGTGCTTTTCGGGTCTAGAGAGCGGTTCTTGGACCATGATGACGGGTGTAGCGTGTGTTGAAGTCACTACCGGCGGTCGATACAGTTCTTTTCGTAACGTTAGGAGTTGCAGCCGAGTAGCAGCCGAGTAGCAGCCAAGTATATGCGTTGAGATTGCCGTAGCGGTTTCGGAAAGGCTGTCGGTTTGAGATGCGTCTGAAGCCGTACTGATCCGGACGTGCTGCAGCATTGGATGTCAAAGCAGCACGTGGAAATTGTTCAGTATATTGCGCACGGTAAGGCTTTTGAGTTGGCTCTGCACGGTAATGTGCTGATCGGTTGCAAGAACTCCTCTAACGAATGACACTGTATCCCGTGGTGGGCTTCGCGTCGAGGTCTCATGCCACATGGGCCACGGCGTTGTCTTCATCATGTAACGGACTACAAGTCGCGGCGCAGTAACATGTCATCAAATCTATAAACAGTCCACCTCCATCCAATTCATCCATTTGAGAGCTTCCTATAAGCCATCGTCGATGCGCAGGGTTCGAGTGTTCGATGAGATTTGCTCGGGACCATCACTCCAGCATACCGCCCCTACCGTTGCCCTCCGTCGTCTTCTTTTTGTTTTCACCTCTCAATCCAGTCTCGAACGGCTACTTGATCCATAAGTGAACATGCAGCTGACACGCCAGGTTGTTGCGGTTTGATATGGGATACATTGCACCGGCGAAGGATCTCCGGAGGCCGAGGTTGAGTAAGCGAATTGTCTTGAAGATATTCTTCCCCTGATTGTTCTCCTTTCCTTTCTTTCCCCAGCAACCGTACACTCAACCAAGGCGACTCAACTGCTCGTCTTATCCTACAAGGTGCACCTTTGGTCTTCCCTCTGGCACACCATAGGGCCACTTTGTGGTATGAAGCAGACCGTACCCTGACCGCACTCAACTCTATACTTTATTTCAGCTTTATCGCTCCGCCACAGAGGGCTCATATCCTTTGAAGACCCAAGATGCTGACTTCGTGCAGTTGTCGCCACAGAAAACCATGTTCCCCGAATCTCATTTCTCGAGGCGCGTTACGTCAATCAATCTTCCGTCAGTCTTCCTTGATTACGTCTCAGCACAGCATTCGTGGCTTTGGCCCTCCTAACCTCTTACTGTCACCTCAACCCGTTCTCACAATCTCGCCTCCGCTCGGCTTCTCTTGCCTGCAACACGGCTCACGTCCACAACAATCTATCCCCTCACAAGCTCTATCTACTGCCGAACGCTCTTATCGCCTACCCAGCTGCGCACTCTATCATGGTGTTATTGTATCGAAATGCTGACTAATATCAGAGGGGTAACAATTACGGCTCAAGTGCTGAACGTCAACTACATTGTATGTATTCGCTTCCTTTGTGTGTCTTCAGGCGTACTAATATGTTCATAGTACGTCGAGCGTGGTGGCCGCGGCGGCCATGGTAGACGAGGAGGATATTCAAGACGAGTAGACCAATGGTGGGAAGAAGATCAAGGGCAATGGGAAGATCCAAGACGAGAAGATCAACGACGAGGAGGAGGCTGTGGACGGAGAGGACGAGGAGTATGTATCCTTATGTCAATCACAACTCTTTGCTGCATCACGCTAACCTGTGCATCTCCAGTCTGACCGGACTCGCCGCCGCCGCGAGCAGCATTTGCGTTCTGCACAGCGCTTGAGTGCTCCACAACACGAGCAACAACCTCAGCCCCAAGTCCAGCCTCAGCGCCCGCTACCGCCGCTCTTACCTGCACCTTCCGCACCCTCCGCGGACTTTTCGAGCCCGTTCACGGATTTTCCAAACCCCGTCGCGAATAACTCGAGTCCCTTTAGGCACCAGGCTCACATCCAGGCTCAGCACCCTCTTTCACCCCTCTTCGCCGCTCCTCCGGCTCCGTTTGCGGCTTTTCCGGCTCCCTTCACGCCTGCCTCAGCGCCCTTAACCGCGCCGCCAGCCTCTGCCTCCGCCTTCAACGCCCCCGCCACGCAGCAGCCGGCCCCACAGTCGCGTAAGCAATCGTTTGAGCAGTCACTCCAGCGACTCCGCCAGCTGCAGAAAGAGCAGCAAGAGCAACTCGACAAGGCTATCGCCGCCGTCGCCGCCAAAACTGCTCGGTCCGGCCCGGCATCAGAAAGCGCGAAATCCCAGCCTCCAGGCCTACCTTCGGAGGCGAGATCCTCGCCAGTGGACTGGTTTCTCCCACTGAGAAAACCGATAGCTGATACAAGTGTTCATCATAGCTCTGTACCTATCAAGGAAGAAAGAGACGACTAGTTTTGCCGATTTGTGACTTTGCTTCTTTTGCTTCGTGTAGATTTAGCTTTCTTCACTCGACGTCTGCTCTGTTGCTGTAAATATATATGATAAATAGAATGAGTGACTAGGATTAAGCACTTCCGCCTATAAACCAACATTGATGCTGCAAGGAGCGTGATTACTACTCGATCAGTTTGAGGCAGACCTTCTATGCAAGATACAGCTCCACCATATCAAACCCCAACGCAATGCACTTCTAAGTCTAAAGGAGTGTCGTCTAAAGTTTACACATTACATCCCCAATCAATCCTTTCCTCCCCTTCCCTTCTCTACCAGCGATTATGCCCCACACCAGTCGGCTTCACCGTGCCCCAACTCCACGTCCCCTTCCCCGTCCCACTCGGCCCAGGCTTGCTCGGTCCCCCGGTACCGGTCGGCTTGTGCTGCTCTGGCTTCTCGGTCTCAGGATGGCGCGTAACAGTCAGCGTGGTCGTCTTGGTGCCGCTGATCGTCGCAGTGATGGTCTCGTAGCAGCTGTGGCAATCCCTGGGCGGCGCGGACGGCGTGACGTAGATGGTCGTGTAGACTGTTGTCGGTGGTGGGCAGGTGGTTGGAGCGGTAACGGTCAGGATGGGATTGCTGGCACTGATCGTGGCGGCTGGTGGCTGAGGCGAGAGGGTGTAGGTCGTCGTGCAGAGACTGGTGTAGATGGTTGTGGAGCGTGAGGGGGTTACCCAGGAGGAGTAGTATGTGGTTGTCTTGCCGCCGGAGGTTGAGGTGCCGACTTCTGTGGAGCAGGGTACGAAGGTTGTGTATATTTTTGTGATCGTGGTGGGGTAGACAGAGGTGATGGTCTGCGACTCGGTGCCTGTGGCCCAGGTCGGCTTGGAAGACTGAGTTGAGTTTGAAGACGGGGTTGGGATCGGCGAGTTGGTGGGTCGGCCATGGCAGTTGGCCTTGCAGGACGTGACGGTAAGTGTCTTTGTCGTCAGGCTCGTCGTGATGTGCACCGATGAGCTATGGGTCTGCGTGTAGGTGATCGGGCATGTAGTCACGGTGGTGTAGGTAGTCAGGATCTCCGTGCTCCCTGCTGGAGGCTTGTCGTCGCCGGTTCCTGTAGGCTTCGGTGGTGGGTGGGATGTAGACTGTGTTGGCTTCGGCGCTAGGGAAGTGCTTCCAGTTGACGAGCCGCCGGTCGGATGCGGAGCACCTACTGTCGGCCACAGCGGAGTGTATGACGGGGTAGCAGCGGCAAAACCGAGTAATGTTGCGAAGAGGAGTGTAATGGGAGCGCGCATCCTGAGTGGTTGTGATAGATGTCTATGGAGATGATCGTGAAAAACAAGGTTAAAGGTTAAGTGCAGTATACGACTGTATATGATCAAGGAGATGTGCAACTGTAAACAGATAGCGATCGACTGTAGGAAATGAAACTCCGTAGCGAATGTATGGTTGATGAGTACAAAGAGAGCTAAGACGACGGCACATCGACACTTATATAGTACGTCCGTACCATGACACCTACCGACGAGTCTCTCGTATTATCAAGCATAGTGCAGTTGGTATGCTCATCGAGAGGAAATGCAACAGTGTTCAACCACTAGGTAGGACTTATACGAAGTGACAATACGACCACGGGTTAGCAAGGTTCCCTGGACAGAAAGGACATGCGATCTATGCATGCGCCACGAACTGTCCGGTTCAAGCGTTAGCAGAGCTGAGGTACATCCATGGATATTGGACACGGTTGAGTACGAGTGACTACGATGGAGTCCAGTCGTCTCAATAAGCAGTCGGGAAGTTCCGGAGGCCTATTTTTGGCTTCCCGTGTCAGCCAAGACGACTGTCAGCCACCAAGCAGAGCGTCACCTCAGTTTCTTATCTCTTTATGCCGAGGGATGTGCAAACTGATGTGTCTACTAAAACAGATATCCGTCAATAACTTGGATGAACACATCTGCGACGATGAGACATCCTTTGTGGAGCAACCTTGTGCCCTAGCTTCTCATAAGTGAGGAACGATAGTGCCAAAGATGGCAAACACGAGCGGTGTGATCCATGTCTCATTACGATATTCCAGCCGTGGATCTAAAATAATATCTTTCTCATTGTCTACTCTACCAATGACTGTTGCCTGCGCCTCACTCCGAGCGCGATTGTATCTTTCTAGTGTTTATTCTATATACATCTCACTCGAAAGATTTTACTCGTCCAAGAAATCGCACGCGATTCCTAAATACGCATGTCTCGCGTTACATCCGCTCGTCAGCGGCTAAAAGCTTAGCATCATGACTGTCGAGGTCTTTTTGCGCGCAGTGTCCCTGAAGTCATTGAAAGAGCCACGAATCGGGAGCCCGTTGAACACCGCCGGGATCCTGGACGGTTCCAGGCTAAACGGACATTTCTTACGCCGGCCGCCACTATCCAAGGTACGACGGAGACAATCTGGCGACTATGGTTTCTGAGTCCTCGGAAATAAAGTATCTCACGCAACAGAAGCGATGTATCTCTCCCGCAGCCCTTGAGAACGCTGTGCCGCACATGCTCAACGCATGCAAGCGTTCTGTGTAGGTTGGCGAGTCTTGTGGGAGATGGTTCCGCGGGCGTGTGGGAAGGAGATGAAGATGATTGTGAGATTGAGACCATAGTGAGCCGCGACCGCATGATGATAGTACGCAAAACTGACCATCTGGGTTCGAAGATATCCGCGGCGCAAGACTGACCACCTGGAACAGTTATGCTGTAAGTCGAGAACTCATCGTCTAAGTTATGTCCGTGGTAGGTTGTAGAAGTCGCAAAAACGGCGAGGCAGCGCCTTTGTAGGTATGTTTACTCCTGGTCTTCCAAACCCCAGAGACTAAGAAAATGCAAAACTAGAAGGAAGGAGAACATGCCGCAGCAGGTGTTCGCTTGTCCCGACCCCCTTGGTTACTCATGCGCCGGTTCGGCTTTGATGTCGGAGAGCGGATGTCATCGGTTGTATTCGAGGTTGTGCAGCCGTACATTCCAACAACCGGGAGATAACCTAGTACCTACAGGAGATACATCTTACACGCGCTCAACTGAGTTCGTCCGTTCAGTCTCCCGACTCCGTCTGCCACCTACCTCGAACGCACCGCCCCGACACAAATGCAGATACTGGAGTCTGTATAACAGTTTCACACCTTTGCGCTTCAACAGACACTGCGGCGCTGATCCAACCCAAGGATGTCGAGTATTGACCTGCATGTCGGTGCAGATGCTCCGTTCATTGAACAATATAGGACGAATTTTGGCCCGCTTTGTCCGGACCGACACTGTAGCGCTTTGTATACAATGCTCCTCATGTACAACACAACGACATTGTTGCTCATCAGCGAGGCCCCTCACCAGCGTTGTCCCTCACCACCATGGTCCCTCACCAGCGGATTTCAGATGGTGAAATTGTATACTCACAGCGCCATACTTTCTGTGAGGGAGATGTATGGACTACTTAAGACAGAGCTTTCCTCCTCTTTCCACTCCAGCTGCAGTTGAATCTGTGTTCTACTCCGGCTGATACTAACTCTTCGGCCAACCGCACCAGAACACTTTTCCAAGCTCATCGACTACTGTCTCTGCTTACCATCGATTAACATCAAGTCTTTCGACCCTTATTCCCTACGCAGCGCGTCATGGAAAACACAACAGTCGGCTCGCTCTACGCCCGACGTCGTCCAGGAAGAGCACCACTTGCACCTGTTCGGATCGCTACGCCAGTTGGGGAGAAAAGCGCCCTTCCCGTTATCAGCCAGGGAACCCAAACCGGCGTTCATTTCGAGGCTTTTGTGGGCGATGTTTCCGCAGCTCTCCAAGCTGCGATGGATAGTCCACTACCTCTCCTTCAGAAGATCAACTCGCACGGCACTCTGAACGACATCGGTAAGAAGCAATACTCCGGGCTCGGCATCTCACTGGCTGAGGACGAGCCCGACTGGACAGTTATCAGCGGGAAAGCAGCATCAACAAAGCTTTCTCTCCCAATGTTCTCAAAGTCGGGCAAGCTCATCCCGCAGGATGGCTCCCTTTCCCTCTCGCAATTCGACTTGGGCTGGTTTCCGAAGGAGATCGCCGAGTCTCCGGAGGGTCCTCCATCACCATGGGGTCCAGGTGCTAGATTCCGAATCCAACAGTCCGCTCAGAATGGCGGAGCCGGATCCGTGGGAGATACACGTCGGCACGGAATCCAGTTCGAAGTGCCGTATGCTTCAGACGTCAGCGCTGCCCCAGCCGCGCTTCGAGCTCCCCGCCGTGGGCCAGTCGCGGCACTGATGGCCTCGATGTGGCCTGAAGATCTTGCTGGGGGGACGATGGACGCCTATCCGCAGGCTGTGGCGCAAATCGAGACCCAAGGGCCGGTGTATGCAGAGTATCTTACTGCATCACCAGAGTGCATCGACGAATTCAGCAACGAGCAATCCTCAGAGGACGACTCAGAGCTTGATTCGGACGACTCGGACTACTCAGACTCCTTCGTCGAGATTCAGAACACGGAGACGGACAACGTCATCTGTGAGCTGATGTCCGAGATTGACGAGGTCATTGACCTTTACAAGGGCCTTGGGGAATCGTGAAACTTTGGCTCTTTTTTCGGACAGGGCTTTGGCCTGAGATTGGGAAGAAGGCGCTGAGGGTTTGACTTGTGCTTCGGCAATTCGCCTGATACTACGTTAATCGCAAAAAATTGCATTCGCTGGCGTTGGGCTTGCAATGGGATTGGGCTGCTCTTAGGGCGTTCTTGCTAAACCACAAGATAGAAAAAAGTAGAAAATGCAAAGCATTGCTCTGCCTAAAGTTATCTCCATTTGAGCTGAAAGAATCGTGACATGTGTGACTGTAAGCTTATGTTCCAAATCATTAGGGTTAATTTTGTCGAGGATGTCCTGCTGGCTAACATGCGATCAAGAATGCTCACTACTTCTCCAACCCAATCACCCCAATCAGCCCGCCCGTAACCCACCTCCACCACCCCCTCCCTTCCCCCTCCCCCTCCACTTCCCTCACCCTCCCCTCAATATACACAACCTGTCTCCCCAGCTCCTCAACCCCCGTCTCCACATCCTCAACCTTCGATCTCAGCACATTAATCTCATACTCCAGCTTCGAGCCCAACGTCTCGATCTCCTTGATACCAGTCTGCAATCTGGCTCTCTCGTGCGCCAGAATCTCCTTCGACTCCTCCGAGAGACTGTTGTACGAGTCCAACAGCGGGTAGTACAGGTCTTCTAGCTCCTGCTGGTTGCGGTCTGCTTGGGCGTCTAGGTTTCTGATCGTGTCGATGCGGCGCTGTGTCCATGGGACGAGCTTGGAAGTGACGTGGGACATGCTGGCGGCGGCGCGCCTGGCGTCTTCGGCGAGGCAGAGTTCCATTGTGAGCTGTTTCTTGGGGTCCGTTGACTGCGTATCTTCTTCCTCGTTGGCGCCCGGACGGTCGTTCCATGTCAGAACGCTGTCCTCAGCAACGCTGAAGGAGAGGTGGCGGGGCCAGCGGTCGAGTTCTGTGGTATCGAGATTACGTAAAGTATCCTCAGTGATACTCTGCGTCCGGCGCAAAAGCGGTGCGGGCGGTTGGGACATTTCTTCTGCTGTGCCAAAGAGGTCATCCAGATCTACACCGCGATACACAGAGCCAGCTACAGAGGACTTGGCGGTAGAGGGGTTGGAAAGAGCTTGAAGCGATGAAGTCAAGGTTCCTCTTAGCTCTGGTCGCTTGTCGTTTTTGTCATCCTCAGTCTTCTCAGGCGTC
>Ga0181466_1000441_pt1 | contig 15533 bp, 8 predicted proteins | sample InSIn4gowninarea_FD_119078 | JGI IMG/M metagenome (GOLD analysis project Ga0181466, IMG submission 119078) | Clean room microbial communities from NASA Spacecraft Assembly Facility at Jet Propulsion Laboratory, Pasadena, California, USA -... ... | reverse complement strand
TTCTGGAGTATTGATAGATTAAGAACTGCTTAACATCGCTTCCGGCAGTTGCAGTTAAGTTTGATCTGTGTTGTAAACTGTATGTAAATGCCCATTAGTTGATAATAGCCGGGTAAAGATGAATACGATAATACTGCACAAGTGGGCCGTTGGGCAAGTTTAGGGTAAAAAGTGCGAGGCAGAATAATGTGTTACAGTACAAGCGAGCGTGGCAACGATGTTTAATGAACATTGTACTGACGACTACATAAAAATTTTCTAAACAAGAACAGCGAACAAATGAATATTTCAGAATTATCGCTAAGAAGACCGGTTCTGGCAACAGTAATAAACCTGCTGATCATACTGTTTGGCCTGGTCGGCTTTAGCTTTTTAAGTGTGAGGGAATACCCGGCAATCGATCCGCCCATTGTTAACGTAAGAACGTCTTACACAGGGGCGAATTCCGACATTATTGAAACCCAGATTACGGAACCGCTGGAAAAGGCGGTCAATGGTATTCCCGGCATTAAAAGCATTACGTCTTCGAGCAGTGCAGGAGCAAGCAATATAACTGTAGAATTTGACCTGGCTGTTCCGCTTGAAGAAGCAGCGAATGATGTTAGGGATAAAGTAAGCCAGGCTGCAAGACAGTTGCCGGAGGATCTTGATGAACCTCCTATAGTAAGTAAGGCAGATGCGAACAGCGAGTTTATAATATTGCTGGCGGTTCAAAGCCGGACAAAAGGTTTGCTGGAACTAAGTGACTACGCGGAAAATGTTCTGCTTGAGCGTTTTCAAACCATTAATGAAGTAAGCGCGGTAAATATTTTTGGCCAGAAGAGGTATGCTATGCGTATCTGGTTGCAGCCGGATAAATTATCGGCTTTTAATATTTCGTTCACCGAGGTTCAGAATGCGCTTAACCGCGAAAACGTGGAGTTGCCTGCTGGAAAAATTTCGGGCAATAATACAGAACTGATTATTCGTACGTTAGGCCGGCTTACGAGCGAGAAGGATTTCAACGGTCTGATTGTTAAGCAGGACTCTGCTGGTATTGTTCGTTTAGCTGATGTTGCTAAGGTGGAACTTGGCCCTCAAAACGAAGAGACTAGCTGGAGATATAATGGTGTGAATGCTGTAGGGATGGCTATTATTCCTCAGCCAGGTGCAAACTATATAAATATCTCTAATGAATTTAATAAAAGACTGGAAGATATTAAGAGAACAGAGAAGTCGGATATTGAAATGAATGTATTGGTTGATACTACCCTCAATGTGCGTCGGTCGTTGGAGGAAGTTGAAGAAACGCTTCTTATTTCGTTGTGCCTGGTAATTCTGGTGATTTTCTTTTTCTTTAGAAACTGGTTAATAGCAGTCCGTCCGTTAATAGATATTCCTATATCGCTGGTGTCTTGCTTTTTTATCATGTATGTGGCTGGATTTTCAATTAATGTATTAACGCTGCTGGCAATTGTTTTGGCTACCGGTCTGGTGGTAGATGATGGAATTGTCGTTACGGAAAATATTTTCAGGAAGCTGGAAGAAGGAATGTCAATCAGAAAGGCGGCATTAGTAGGTAGCCGTGAAATTTTCTTTGCAGTTATTTCAACATCCATTACCCTTGCAGTTGTGTTCCTTCCGGTTATTTTCCTGGAGGGGTTTGTAGGAAGGTTATTCCGGGAATTTGGTGTGGTGGTGGCAGGAGCGGTGCTGGTATCAGCAGTCGTGTCGTTAACTATTACGCCTGTTTTAAACGTATACATGACCAAAAAGAACAGCGGTCACGGGAAGTTTTATGAAAAGACGGAGCCATTTTTTCAAAGTATGGAAAATGGTTACAAAGGTTTATTAGCCGGTTTTTTGAAAGTAAGGTGGTTAGCCTGGATCATCGTGCTTATCTGCGGAGGGATTATTTATTTAATCGGCAGCGGTATGCCAAATGAAATTGCTCCGTTGGAAGATAAAAGTAATATTCGTTTAAATATTACCGGTCCTGAAGGTGCAAGTTATGATTATATGACAAGGGTTGGGGAGGATATTGTAAATTATCTTTATGATTCAGTGAGCGAACGTGACTATGTGTTTGGCGCTATTCCGGGTTTTGGAGGTGCCGGTACTAACTCCGGTAGTTTGCGTATAGCACTTTCCGATCCGGATGAAAGGAACAGAAGTCAATCAGAGGTAGCAAGAGACCTGCAGGGTAAACTTAAAAGGTTTAATAATGTAAGGATTTTTCCTATTGAGGAACAAACGATATCGGTTGGAGGGGGCAGGGGATCACTTCCGGTACAGTTTATCATTCAAAACCTAAATTTTGATAAGATAAAAGATGTAATTCCTAAGTTTCTGGAGGAAGCCAGGAAAGATCCAACTTTTGCAAATGTCGACGTAAACCTTAAATTCAACAAACCTGAACTTCAATTACAAATAGACAGGATTAAAGCAAAAGACCTGGGTTTATCTATTACAGATGTGGGAGGAGCCGTACAAAGTGCTTTTAGCGGAAGGCGGGCAGGTTACTTTACAATGAATGGCCGGCAATACGAGGTTATTTCACAGGTTGAAAGGGGCGACAGAAATGAACCGGTTGATATCAATAATATTTATGTAAGCAATAGTGTCGGAGACAAAATTCCACTAAGTGCTGTCGTGAGCATGGTTGAAACCAGTAATCCTCCAACGCTGTATCACTATAACCGTTTTAAAGCAGCAACCATGCAGGCTTCACTGGCTGAAGGCAAAACGATAGGTGATGGCGTAAAAGCTATGGAGGCCATTGGATCGAGGTTACTCGACGAAACCTTTCAAACTTCATTGGGCGGTCCATCAAGAGATTATGCTGAAAGTTCTTCAAACACGGCCTTTGCCTTTGGTCTTGCCCTGATGCTGATCTACCTGGTGCTTGCAGCACAATTCGAAAGCTTCACCGACCCATTCATTATAATGATCACGGTTCCGCTGGCGCTATGCGGGGCTTTAATCAGTCTATGGTTATTTGACCAAACACTCAATATTTTTTCCCAAATTGGAATGATTATGCTCATCGGGTTGGTTACAAAAAATGGTATCCTGATTGTTGAATTTGCCAACCAGAAAAGGGAAGAAGGAATACCAAAAGTTCAGGCGGTGCTAGAGGCATCAGCGCAGCGTTTACGGCCTATTTTAATGACGAGCCTTGCAACAGCATTAGGTGCATTGCCGATCGCAATGAGTTTAGGTGCTGCCGCTACAAGCCGTATTCCTTTAGGTATAGTTATAGTTGGTGGTATAATGTTTTCGCTGATATTGACCTTGTTGGTAATACCGGCAGTGTACACCTTTATTTCAGGTAAGCATAAAAAAGACACCAATAAAGAATACGATGATGTTAACAGGGAAGAAAGGCTTCAGCAGGAAAAGTTACTACATTCAGGAAACGGAAACGGTAAAAGCAGTGAGGTTTTAAAGCCTTCACCAATGACAATAAATTAAACAGGATGATGAGATTTTTTTTAGTTGCCCTTCTTTTCTTAGGGGTGGTTGATGTTGAAGCCCAGGTGCTGACACTGGAAGACGCTATAAAAATTGCATTAAAAAACAGCCTTGATATAGAAATTGCCAGGAATAATGTTACCGCAAACGAGATAAATAATCATATAAGTGTTGCAGGTGGATTACCCCTATTCGATGCAAGTTTTGCCAACACTCAATCACTTACCAATTTAAACCAGAAGCTCAGCAATGGCACCACTACATTGCGGCCGGGTAATCTCAATAATCAACTAAATTCGAGCATCGGTGCCAGCTTTCTCGTATACAACGGTTTTAGGGTGCATGCCACAAAAAAAAGGCTTGAAGCGTTGCAACAGCAGAGCGAGCAGGTGGTTAATATGCAGATACAAAATATCATCGCCAATGTAATGCTTAGATATTATGATGTTGTGCGCCAGCACAGTTACATAGAAACGATACGGCAATCAATTGAAGCAACCCTGCAGAGAAAAAGGATTGTAGATGTAAGGCAAAGCGTAGGTTTAGCAAATAATGCAGACACCTACCAGGCTCAACTCGATCTAACCGCAAGCGAACAGGAGTTGCAAAACCAGGAGCTGATATTAATGCAGTCGAAGGCCGACCTAATGAACCTGATGACCCAAAGTCCTGATAGTGCTTTTGTAATCCGCGATACAATCATTGTAGATAGTTCAATAAACTATAATGCCGTAAGGGAAAATATCAAAAACAACCCTGAGGTCTTGTCCGCTGAACAGCAAATTTTGATTAACGAATTAATTGTGAGAGAAGTGGGAGCGCAGCGTTATCCCGCTATTTCTGTAAATACCGGTTTCAACTATAACCGGAGTCAAAGTAGTGCCGGTTTTACTTTATTAAACCAGAACTATGGACCTTACATTGGTCTCACTGTAGGTGTACCTATATTCAATGGTGGTCTTTTCAAACGGCAGCAAAGAGTTGCAGACATTTCTACAAAGAATGCCGCGGTAACAAGGGAAATTTTAATAAACAACCTGGAAACATCAGCGGTAAAGTCATGGCAGGCTTACCAAAATACATTGCAAAGGCTGCAGGTCGAAAAGGAAAACAATCGTATTGCTGCTGCTCTTCTCCAGCTAACGCTTCAGCGATTTGAGCTTTCTGCTGCAACCATTGTAGAAGTTCGCGAAGCACAGAGGAGTTTTGTTGAAGCGGGTTACAGGCTTGTAAATCTGTCTTACTCGGCCAAGCTTGCCGAAATTGAACTAAAGCGGCTGGCAAGCCAGTTAGGAATTTAGAAGAAGCTGATTTTCGCGTTCGTACAAAGATTATGGCAATTGTTATTAACGATACAGCCACTAAGCCTTCAGTTGTTAGAAAAGACTGAGGGCTTTTTTATGTAGCAAACATCCGTTCTCCCTGCAACTCCGGTTGTGTCACTCACTTGTACTCCATCTTTTCATTGCGTCTATTCTTCAAGACGTCTGCTTGCTCTCTGTACAAGTTCTATTTGCGCTTAAAAGATGAATGTCATTTAACTGGCAATTCTACAAGAAAGCCGAATGGAGTATCTGCAAGTACAAGGGAGTGACACAACGATGTCAAAATAGAATTCCGAAAGCGCTGCCCCAAAAAATTTGCTTAAATAAATCAAGCTATTTAAAGTTCATCTCTGTTTCTTCACGGAGGTTCATTAATAATTAAGCATTAATAATTGAACATTCCTTCCTTAAAAGCATCTCCTTACACATTACCCCAATCGGTCTAACCCCTGCCCCAATTGTGCTAACCGCAATTCTGCTGCAATCTGTATTTGCAAAGCACGTTTAATTAATGTTGCCAAACGGTAACACGGTTTTAAGTCCTATATCCAAATCAATATCCAAACTTCCAATTTCCTATGAAAAACCTTTTTTCACTCGGGTTAGCCATTTTATTATTTGGCTCCTGCAAAAAGCTCGACGAGCTTGCAACTCCAGGCAAAACACTTCCCACAGCCGAACAAGCGCAACCGCAATCACAAATTGAAAATCTTGGCCACGTTTTTACCGGTACCAACATTAACTGGACCCTTCACCCGCTAGATGCAGGCCACGTACCTTTATTTACTTATTTGCCTAATCAAAAAAACGGTTACTGCTTATTAATGATCGACAATGGTAAGTTGAATGGTCAAACGCCTATCAATGCTTTTCGCTTTGTAGCTGTTAACCTGCAAACCATGACGTCAAAAATTATTTCTGTTAAAGGTGCTGACGGCAATCCTGCTAACTATTCTCTCGGCCGCATCATTCGTTTCATTTTTGGGATGGATAAAAAGTTTTATGTTGCTACCGAAGGTTCCCCTACAGGTGGCGGGCACCTTATTCAGTACGATCCAAACACACAAACTGCTGTCGACCTTGGGAAGCCTTTCAAAAATGGCAACACTTACCTTGCTATATACTCCTTAAATGTAGGTAGAGACGGTGCTTTATACGGCGGTTCTTTTGGTGGCGAAGGTGATGTAATGACCTTTCGCTACGACTACAAAAGCTTTTACGTAGACGCAAAACCAATTGACAATTCTTCTCGTTATGTTACCCATATTACAGGCGACAGCAGGTATACTTATGCCGTATGCGGCAAGAACAACTGGAACCTATACGCTATAGACAGGCAGACAGGTGAAAAAAGAACACTCAAAAGTAATCCGGGCAACTCTACTCCTATTGATGTTGGCAGCTTTACAGATGCTCCTTACGCACATTCAGTAGCTACGCATTATAAACTTACTGGTTTCAACATTTCAGCTTTGAAAGAGTACGACAGGCCAGCTAGTGAAAGAATAGAATATGTACCTTATTCCGAAACAGATCCAAATGTTCCCCAGGTACGTTGGGATGATGTAAACAATAAAGTAAACTACCAGTTACCGAACGGCCAGGTTGGTTCAGTAAAAGTAGAAGGTTTACAGGAAGATATTTACGCTGCCGCCGGTCCTACGACGTATTATAACAACAAGTTATACCTGGTATCGAACAAACAAGGCATATTGGGTACTTATAGCCGCGGTGATGGTTTTCAGAAATTAGGACGCACCAGTATGTCAATCGATGCCCTTGCCGTTCCGCATGCAGGTGCTGCTGATGCAGGAAAGATATTCATAAGTGGTTATCCTAAAGGTGAGTTGCAGCAGTACACTCCCTCACAATCATGGTCGGTAAATGTTGGTGGTTTCGGTAATGCAATAGCAGCCGCTGCCACAACCACTTCAAACCCGGCCAGGGGCGGACTGTTCCAAAATGCTGACGCATCAGGTACAAACGGTTCTATGAGTTTGCTTGGTATCGGTTATACAAAAAATGGCTACATAGCAAGTGCAGGAAACAACGACCGTATCACAGTTTCTTCAGGTCGTGAGTTGAGCATGGGAAGTTTTAAGAACGGTACAGTAAGAAACCTTTACCTACCTGAATTTTCAAACTATGTGTTCCAGTCATTCTGCCTTTCATCAGATAGTAACTACGCAATTGTAACTGGGTTGCCTCGTGCAGGAAACACTGCAAAGATCTTTAAGTATAATCCGGCTACGAACAGTATTGCCGGTTCATGGAACCTCCCTTTGTGGAATGACCTCGACGTGAAATTCAGTGTTCTTGAAAACGATATACTGGTAGGAGTTTGTGGGGACGTAATATTTTTATTCGACCTTAAAGTTGGTGAGATCGTTTGGAAGCAGGTACTGGGACAGGGACAAAGAATTTATGCTATGGCAATTGCACCAGATCATTCAGTGTATATTAATTATATGTACAGGCAGGCTATAAACTATAAAATAGTTAAGTACAATTTCAACTTAAAAGACGCAAAAAATATTCAGGCTTCTTCAACAACCATTACAGAATTAGAAGACCAGGACGGTGACGAAAGGTTTAAACCAACAGTAATGCTGGTAGCTCCGGGAACAGTACCGGGAACCAATGAACTGTATGTTTCCGGCTTGATGTCTCTTTACCGGATCAGGTTGTAATAAACTCTTTCATGGGTACGGATTATAGGACAGAGGCTGCTACTGGGAAGGGCAGCCTCATTTTTTTACACCTATCTATGCATAACTTCCCTTTGATAAGTATTCAGTTCCAGGTATAATAGACCTGCGTTGAGAAATAGCGCAAGGCCGTGGGGCTAAGTAGAAAGACTCACTAAGGAATAGAAGCTGAAACTTCAGTTGCATATAATTTCAGCGAGAGGACTAAAAAAAATGACCTACATTTTTAAGTGTAAGTCATTCATTCTGATTTTGTGGGGCCACTAGGACCACTATACATTTTATCTGCTTTTTCTTAATTTAACTCAAACCCTTTGTAGTACTGCTTTTTGTTCAATTTTGCAATTAATCTAAATACTGCAAAATCATCTTAAATTAAATCAAAACCTCCCCTGTATGTATATTCCGGAGAAACTGACCATGTGATTCCGTGGCAAACTGACCAGGGATTTAACTGGCGAACGGAAGTAGTAAATGCTGTAGAAGTATTGTCAAAAGTAGTTGTTTAAAAGTGTTTTATTCATAGGTTTTATCCTGCTGCTCAGGTTTTCTTTTTTTTCTCATAGACTCTCCTTTTAGCTCGACTCGGTGAGCGTCGTGAACGATGCGGTCGAGAATAGCATCAGCGATTGTTTTTTCACCGATGACTTCAAACCATTTACTGACGGGTAGTTGGGACGTAATGATTAGGGAAGACTTACCATGCCTGTCTTCAATAATCTCCATTAGTGCTGCTCTGTTTTGGGAGTCAAAGGGCTGAATACCGAAGTCATCGAGTATAAGTAATTGTTGTCGTTCAATCTTCGCAACCTCTTTGATATAAGACCCATCTGCTTTAGCCATTTTTAGTTTAGCAAACAGTTTGGGTGTACTGGCATAAAGTACACGGTATCCTAATATACAAGCCTGGTGACCAATGGCTGAGGCTACATAGCTTTTACCAATACCGGTGCTTCCGGTAATGAGCAGATTTTCATTACGGTCAATAAAAGTGCATTCTGCCAGGCGCATAATCTGGTTACGGTCTATACTGCGTTCGGCATGGTAGTGAACGTCTTCTACCGAAGCTTTATAACGGAAACGTGCATAAACAAGCTGTCGCTCAATACGTCGGTTCTGTCGGTCATCCCACTCGGCTTCTATGAGCTCACCGAGTAGTTCGTCCGCGGTGTAATCAATTGTCTTTCCGGTTTCCAGGCTGCTTTTAAAAGCGTGGAACATGCCAAAGAACTTCATCTTGCGCATTTTGTCTAAAGTGTTTGTATTCATATAACTGTTGTTTTTAAAACATTTATTTGTAGTAATCTTCTCCTCTGATATTGTCATGAACGGGCATGGGCAGCTCTTCGGCAAAGAGGGTGTCTTCATAATTGTCCATCTTATTTTCAAGGATTGACTGTATGGTTTTATAATTATACACCCCATAATCAAGCGCCCTCCTGCAGGCTATAATGAGCCGGTCATTACCCGCTTTACGAGAAAAGCTAAGTATGCCCACACAGGATTTATAAGCCTGCTCAGGATGCTGCTTACGTTGCAGTATTTTAAGAATATATAACCTGACATCTTCGTGAATAGAAGCCGCCCATCCCAGAAATTTATCCGGTGTCCATTCTGTAACAAATTGGTGTGTAGTAGCCATGTGGTCTTTATCGGTCGTATAGCTGTAAGGGCTTTTAATGCGCTTATGGATGGCAATACGTTCGTAATGATAGAAAGCCTCTACTGAAGAATGAGAGTACAGCAGCTTTATCTTCTTGCCGATAAAGCGGTAAGGCACACTGTAGTAATGCTTGTCAGGTCCCAGGCAAACATGCCCGTTCTTCATAACAGTAGCATGCAGCTGTTTTTTAAACTCATAACGTAAAACAGGTAAAGGAGCGAGGGCCTGTCGTTCTACCTCTTCAAACTGTAGTCTTCTGCTGTAGTTGCGGCCTTTAAGCAACTGGCTGTTGTGTACTTCCAGAGCTTCACGGATGGCAGTATTAAGTTCACTTAAAGAATGATAAATTGTCTTTCTTAAAGGCTCATAGATACGGGCGTAGATAATCTTAACAGCACCTTCCACCAATGCCTTGTCCCGTGGATGATAGGCTCTTGCCGGCAGAATAGTAGTACCATAATGATCTGCAAAGTCTGCAAAGGTCTCATTGAGGGTAGGTTCATAACGGTTGCTTTTTGTTACTGCTGCCTTTAAATTATCAGGAACTATAGCATCAGGAACACCCCCGATATAATGTAGTGTATTCTCACACGCAGCTATAAAGTCTTCTTTCTGCTGGGTAAGTACCGCTTCTACATATGTAAGCTGGCTGGAACCCAGAACCGCTACAAAGACTTCGACCTCTGTAATCTCCCCGCTTTCTTTATCGGTAAAATTTATTTTTTCACCAGCAAAATCTACGTATAGCTTATCGCCAGCCTTGTGCTCCATATGCATCACCGGATTGACCCTGGCTTTCCATTGATTGTAGTAAAAACAAAACTGGCTGTACTGATAACCATCGGGGAACTCTTTGCGGTAAGCTTCCCATAGCATGTGACGTGTAACTCCGGTGCGTTTGAGCTCTTTATCAATATAAGGAAAGCATCGCTGCATAGACTGCATACGACTGTTGGCAGGCTGTTCTTTACTCTTACCAAAGAAGTCTTCCAACTCCTTATCATTTAAAGCATTTACCTCCTCGAACGTATAGCTGCTGGCTTTAAAGGAGGCTACATACTTCTTTACAGTGTTGCGTGATGCATCTGCCTGTGCAGCTATGGACATTATGCTGCGTCCCTGGCTGTACATCCTCAATATATGTCTTATCTTACTCATGCTGATCGTAGTGTTGGCCATGGGTTTGAAAGGTTAGGTTTAACCTCAAAACTATGGCTGCTTCTACAGCATGTGCTACTTCTTAGGGGTGGTCAGTTTGACCCGGAATCACCTGGTCAATTTCCAGCGGAATCCCTGGTCAACTTAAAGCGGAATGGAGTGGTCAACTTCAGCGGAATCTCCAGACGTCACTCCCGAACTTCTTCGTAGCTATGAGAATTGGATGCTTACTAACAAAAAAAGCGTGACGACAACCGGAATATATCTGCGAAGTCTTAGGACAATTTTCAACATTGCTATTTCTGAAGGTATCGTATCAAAGGAATTATATCCTTTTGGAAAGCGCAGATTTGAAATACCAACTGGAAAAAACGTTAAAAAAGCCCTTACCATTAAAGATATTTCCTCCCTTTATCATTACACTCCATTGCAAGGAAGCAGCCAAGAGATGGCGAAGGATTTATGGATGTTTATCTATTTCTGTAATGGTATTAATGTAAAAGACCTTTGTCTTTTAAAATATAAAGATATTGACGGAGATGTATTGGTTTTTGAAAGAGCAAAAACAATAAGAACAAAAAGAAGAGTTGAGGCTATCCGAGTGCCGTTAGTGGACCCAGCCATGGAAATTATTAAAAAATGGGGTAATAAGAAAGTGAGTACTGACACGTACATATTTCCTATTTTAAAAGGAGATCTTTCAGCTGAAAGAGAACGTCAGTTGATAAAGCAAATTAATGACGTGATTAACGCAAACATGAAAACTGTCGCTAGAACTGTTGGTATTAATCAAGATGTAACAACATATGCGGCTCGACACAGTTTTGCGACAATATTAAAAAAGAGTGGAGCTAGCACAGAGTTTATAAGTGAGGCATTGGGGCATTCAAATTTAAAGACCACACAAAGTTATTTAGCCTCGTTTGAGGATGACCAAAAGAAAGAAATGGCTAAGGCACTGACTGCCTTTATAAAATAACTTTCTCTATTGAATGTCCTGTTCTTCACATACTTGCAGGAGCAAATAGGCTGTTCAAACTCTTTCAATTCCTTCGCTACAACTTTGGATGGTATAACGAGAAGACTCTCCTTTATATCTTAAAACGGTTTTGTTGGTAACGCGGTCATCAGGTAGCAATTCAAAACATATCAAAAGCCAGCTAGTTAATTGATTAGCTGGCTTTTGTGTTTTAGCCGTGTCAAAAACTATTCAAATAATATCAAAGTTTTGGTGACTAATTCGGTTGACCTATTTTTTATAAATAAATTGAGGTCACCGAATCGCGACAGAACCATTACCAGCACTGCGTTTCAGCAATAATATATATACGAAATTGAAACGTATGATACAGAAACATACGTTTTTCGTTACTCTCTTACCTTATATGAGCAAAAGCAAACAAGGATGGACTAGCTCCCGTTTATTTAAGAATAACTCTGGACGGCAAAAGAGCTGGTCTCTCTGCACAAACATTTGTAGATCCTGCAAAGTGGAATCCTCAAAAAGGAAGGCTAAAAGGCTCTTACGAAGAAAGTAAACGACTTGACCGAACAATCGAAAGCTTTGAACATCAGGCAAGAGAAATGTACAACCGTTTTATTGAAAAAGGTAAGATTCTGGATGCAGACGACATTAAAATGAACTATTTAGGTTCCGTTCATAAGCAAAGAACGTTGTACTATAAGCAGAGGTGGAGACCAATACGCAAGTTGGGCCTCTAACCCAGTCGCAATCAAGGTTTACTCCATCTCTTCTTCCACAAAATTCATCTATCTAAACATCATCTTTAAAGAACTTTTTGGAATTGTAAATCTAAAGGTGGCAATCTGTTCATCTTGTACTGTGTTATTGGGCTTTGCTTGTGTTTACTATTAAAATAATTGATATGATTCTTGGTTATATTAAAACTGGTTTCTATATTACTCAGGCAATCATATAAACATCTATGAAATTGATAGACCAAATTAAGCGGCATGGTATCGAGATGGGCAAGATGAATAGTCCATCGCAATCTGGATAATCAATACTCTCTATATTTTAGACAATTGAGTTCTTTTAACCCCAATAAAAGCCGGTTGTTAACATAATGCATATACTATGTTTTGAATTCTGCCTGCCGGAAGTTTTCGTTTCTTAATGATTCGATTTAGCTAATATGGCGGATAGGAAAGCTACGTTTGAGATGTAAGATTAGTGATTTTAGAGGCAAACGACTGCATGTTAAGTCCAATCTGACTTTACTTGTAGTGCATGGAAGATAACAAGCTCGAGATTTTAAAGGTTAGTTGAAAAAACGGGAAAAACACGGTGAGAAAAACAGGGAAAAGACGGGTAAATAAATTGAACGATGGTATGAAATTCACATCAGAAACACATCGAGGCATATGTTAGTGATGATTGCAAGGGTGAGTGAGATATACACGTTCTCTATACAAACATTCGAAAATACGAAAGTACTTTTAAATCGGAGAAGTTGCGCAAAAACAATATCCTTCCTAATCTGATATTTCGCAACCCCTAAAAAATTATCATTCAAATTTAAAAATGAACTAGTTTTTGTGTAACTGAAGCTGATTAGGTGTTAGATTATACCATTTCTGGCTTGTAAGCGAATCAGCTCGGGTATGTACAGTTGTGAAGGCGGAAGTAGAACATAAGGCCATCAAAAGACGGTTAGAAACGAGGGGAAAACCTCAGTGAAATAGATTGAAAAATATTTGCATTCTTAGTCGAGCATAAGCTTCAATTGTTAGCTAGTTTGAGCTTCAAAATATCAATACCGGGTAGCCGAAAACGGGATTTAAGAGTAGGCAAGAAAAAACTATCAAATGGCTAAAAGTACGAAAACGAAACCAGCAAAAGCTGCTCAACCAAAGAAGGCAAGTAGAGCAAAAGCTGCGGGTTCAAAGAAGTCTGTTAATCGGGAAACTCCAATAATTTTTCCTGAGTTTGCTTTAATGGCAGCAGTATCCGGAACATCGGTCTCTGCAAATGTTAATGTCACCTTTGTCAGCGGCGTGGGACAATTAACAGCGTCACTCTTTAGAAATGGCATTTTGATTAACATGCAAAGTGTAAGTAATAGCGGCACAATCTTTCTTTCAGATGTTCAATCAGGAGATGTGCTTTCAATAAACGGCGTCTGTGCCGGTACAGCAAGTATAGCTATAAGTGTAAGTACCAGTCCTGCAACTCCCCAAAATTTCGGTGCAGGCCCATTCCATGTTGGATATATAATCCTTTAATTCAAAAGAAAAAATCGATGAAACAAAAATTACTTCCTAAAATTTTATTCGTGGTTTGGATAGCTCTGGGGTCACCTCTTTTTGCGCAAAAAAACTTTACTTCTCTACCTCTAACCGCTGATTCTTTAGCAACGGGAAATTCTAAAGATGTTTTCAAAAGTTTCTTTCAATTGGCAGTAGATCGATTAGCAAGCAATAACAAAGAAATTCAGTTTTCATCTAATCCGTTTGCAGTAATGGCAAAGACAAACCCCAATTTGTTAATAGATACTAATTATATAAAATACACAGCGTTACGAAACCTCAATTTTTCCTTTGCTGGAAAGTTAGACTCGTCCTATAAATTTAACGGATTCTCTTCCGGGATTAAATATGCACTTATAAATCAACGTGATGAAACGGTGTCTAAATTTTTTGTCTCATCGACCTATAGAGCATTTAATGAATTTAATAATCTCAACGATTCACTAAGCTCTTACATTGCTAGTGTTCAGGACATAGAGAAGAAAATAAGTCTCAACGAACAAAGAAACAAGATGTTCAATGGAGAACTTGCTTTCAGCGAACTGGACAAAGACTTCCAAGACATTATCAAAAAAAAGGCGCAGGAACTCAATGCATTCAACTTCCTGAGTCTTTTAAATAACAACTCAAATCTCAATGTTCGTAAAGCTGAGAATAAAATTTATGACTCGTTGAGAAACCTTTTTCAGAAAAGACTCCTTTGGACTGTAGGAATTAGCGACACTACTTATAAGAACCAATTTCTTTTTTCTAATGTCGTGCTATCTACAGAACTACTGAAAGGTATATCAAACCCTAATACTTCTGTGGGCTCGGAATTAAATCTTAAAGGAGCGGTTAACTTTATTGATGACACATTAGAAACCGGCAAGGATTTGAAAAGAAGCCTGCTAATTATAGAACCAGCGATTAACATTATTTTTAGGAACAAGCAAACACTATATTCCTGGGGAGAGTTTAAACTGGGCGCGACATATTTACACACTTTTACTGGTCTCTATAGGAATGAAAAAAAAGATAGCTTGACACTAAATGCTACCCTCCGCATACGTATTATCAATGATGTATGGGTTCCCCTGGAAGTAAAATATGATCCGAAAAATGGAAACGTTTTTGGCTTTTTAAATGTGAGAGCCAATTTTAATGGTTTGAAAGACCTTTTTGGAAATAAAAAATAAGAGGATGCGCGAAGCATGAAAATTTAAACAGTTATACAAGCAATATGAACAACAGCAATAAATCCTTGAATACTTTAATAAGTATTGCCTTTATAATACTTATTATTTTAGGAGCTTTCGTTATCTATAGCTCTTACAGTCTTTATAATGAGTCTGTATCATTCTCCGAAAGCTTAAGGGATAAAAACGCGATGTATCAAGGTTCTCCGAACTATACTATAATTCAGCAAGGCTATTCACAGGCACTATTTTATTTCACACTTGCACTCGGAGTGTTACTATTAGGGCTTTTATTGCCACGAATTCAAAATGTGTCTATTAGTCCGACTGGCGGCATTTCTTTGTCCTTAAAAGAACAGATTCAAAAAATTGACCAAACAGTCGGCAGCCTAATTGACCAAACAAATCAAATACAAGCTGTTTCTGCAGGTTCAGGAGGCATCAAATCACAGATGCCCTTACATGAAGGTGTGCAAGGTGATGTTTTAGGTCAAGACCTCAAGGTGACAAACGAGAATAATGATGATCCGCAGAAGGGGAAATGGGGAGGATCTGCGGAAGAAAATGACAGGCTTATTAGTGCAAAGGTTAAAGAATCTGAACGCCGAGGTTATTATGAAGTCACTATTTCGGTAATAAGTACTAACCCTCAAAATCCTTTAAGCGGTTTAGTTAAGTTTCATTTACATCCAACTTTTCATAATCCCGATCCTGTTATTGCTGTGAAAGACGGGAAAGCAGTATTAATATTAAAAAAGGTATATGGTGCCTTTACGAT
>Ga0181466_1000439_pt1 | contig 15567 bp, 12 predicted proteins | sample InSIn4gowninarea_FD_119078 | JGI IMG/M metagenome (GOLD analysis project Ga0181466, IMG submission 119078) | Clean room microbial communities from NASA Spacecraft Assembly Facility at Jet Propulsion Laboratory, Pasadena, California, USA -... ... | reverse complement strand
GATCGCGGTGGAGGAGTTGAGGAGGTAGACTAGATTGGCGTCAGGACTGGTCAGTTCCTGGAGAATCCGGAGATGAATTAGTGACAGGTTCTGGAATTGATTCAAAGGAAGTGGAGGAAGAGAATGAAGTAAAGATGGAAAAATTGGGTGTTTGGGGTGTAAAGGTGGGATGAGGTGAGGAAGTATGATGGAAGGGATCAACGAATAAGCGAGCAGCCAGGGATGGTAGCTTGTGATGAATTGGATGGATGAGGCGACGTTCTGTTTTAACAGCCTAAGGTCTGCCCGACAGCACCCAAAGGCAACACATGCAAGCAATGGACTGGCCGATGATGTCGGTGCAGCTCAATGATTGATGTCTATTCGCCCCGCGTGCAGTAAGTGGGTAGAGGCCTGTACGCCATTGTGGGAACTTTCGCAAACAACTGAAACCGAGATAGTGAAATTTGAAGAAGCGGTCAAGATCTGTACTCACCAGAGATAGCTAGACGGTCGCAAGAGGGAGGAAGCGAGCGTGCTATGATCCTTGAGATGAGAGGGACCTTAAGAGAAGAGTGATGGATTGGGATTCTACGAGTATTGCAGCACCTCTATTCTAAAGCACAGGAAGTATACTTCTAGTAGTAAGTTATTAATTGGGCTTCCTTATGACGTTGATGTTACCCTATTTTCCCACCAGTGTTCGAAATGGACAGTCTGGAATCAGCATAAAAATCCATTAATCCATCGTCAATCATCCCATCCCCCACCAAAAACGGTTGGAAGCTCCATGGCGCCCCTCGTTTCCTCATTTTCTGCGGCGAAATGATCGTCGTCGCTCGCCCCTCCACCACCAGAAACATGCAGTAAATTAACACTTTCTCGCTCCGAGTACTTCGATCCATACGGAAGACACCTCATCCATGTGCCGGTGGTGTGTCTCAAAACTACTCCGACTCCAGAAGAAAATAGTTCCGCAGCTTTCCGATCTCTCTCCTTGCCAGATTGCGACGTAGATAGACTGATCGAATACAGTAGCTTGCCGATTATGCTTCGATACAACTGTAGATCAGATCATGTCAGATGCTGAACGAGCCACCACATGGCTTGTTCATCAATGGAAGCTTGGACTGCCGGAGTGAGATCGAGCGAGCTATTCCACGGCTATTTTACCTACAACACGATGCTGTCCCGACCACTTAGGCTTGGCCGGGTCGCTTATACTTACAGTACCAGGTACCTACCTAGGTAGGTAATGCCGAAAAAGATAGTAGCTACAAATACGGCAAGGTGACCACCTGTGACAGCTTTCTAAGGGACTCGATACCATCCCAGTCTTAACAAGTTGCTTGTAAGGACTTTAAATTGGTATCTAATGTGAATGTTCGCTGCTTGACGCTAGTCGTTTCAATCAATAGCCTCCCGCTGTCGCTTTTCGGAGCTCGTAAGCCCCAGTTGGAAGCAAGCACTGTCTGGTATCTCTGCAACAAGAAAAAGGGGTAATTAATAGGATAGAGTGAGGGTGCTTCACATCTTCCCTCCAGGATCATTAACACCAATGCTTGAAATCAAGCGAGGTCAATATCAGCTGCATCACGCGCAGTTTGCACTGATTGCTCCCTCATTGTTGTGCGTCGTGTCTGCCACTTACTTCTCTTCGTCCGAAAAAGCTCCGTCGTCCTTCCCGCTTCGAGTCTGGGCTGTCTGGTCCGCTGCTGCTGGGTTTGAGACCGTCGGAGAATGCTTCGGCAGCATTCGCTGTAAAGCTGCTTCGAAGTGTTACGCTGCCTGATCCAGCCTTGACAGTCTGTTCAGAGCCTTCACCTTGATCGGACACGAAGAACAGCCCTTCTCCCAAGTCCTTAGACCGGAAGGTGTCGTGATCTTTCACAGCCACTTGGAACTGCGTATCCGCACCGCAGGGCACTTTGAAGGTTTCGTGATTCGGATCATACTCCACGGTGCCCGTCGATGACTTGATTGCCTTGGTCTTGAATAGATCTTTGGCGCCCTTCGGTCCCAACGACTTGACATGGACGCGAAGAGCTCCTGGTGGATATCCGGTGGCTGAAACGATGATGAAGCTGGCAGTGCCGCTCTCCGCACCGCCCTTGGGCGTGTTTGTCATCGTTGAGTGGTTGCTCTTGGTGCGTGCATGTACCATGGGAGAAGAAGGCGTTGCCGGAGACGCTGTTCCGTCGACCAGACCTACTGCCCGGGAGGGAGTTGACGCAGAGGTAGCAATGGCAGTCTCGGTCGGCACGGTCCCATTAGCTTCAGTCTCTGTCTCTTCTTTATTACCGCGACCACCACCAAATCCTCTTCTGATGAATGAGGCGCCCTTCACGACCCCACCACCCACCTTTCCTATGCCTTTCACAGGTGCTCCGACCACTTTACCAGCTGGTGCAAAGGTGCCGGAAAAGGTCGAGGTTCCTTGCCGAGCCCGCGTGATGTAGTCAGGCTTGAACAACATCTTAAGCCGAAGAGCACCTGACTTGCCATCCAATGGATATGTCTGCTCCAGCGGCTGGAAAGGTTCCAGGGCATTAAGATCGAGTGGAGTAGAACCGAGCCAGTCGGCTTTGTCGCCAAAGTCCCAGTCATACACATCGACCTTGAAGTCGGCAGCAGTCCTGGACGGCACAGTCACTTCGAAGAACTCGTTCCAAGCTGGGTGAAGTGTTTTCTTCTGCGTTTTGGTTTTGAACACTTCTTTGCCGTTCAGTCGGAATCGACAGTACGGGTCACTGTAGCCGTTGCGGTCGGCGGACGGCAGGTCCGCCGCGTCCAGCACATCAACACGCAGTGTACCCATGTTGTTGATACTTTCGCTAGGATCGAGCTGCATCTTCACGGGTAGATACTTCAAAAGCACCGTGACCTTGTTCATTGTCCCGCTGTCGCCCCTCAGCGTCAACTCCGTTGGCTTATATAAGCATTGCTGTAGCGTAGAAAGGGTCGAGCCCGTCAGCCTGGCCGTGATGTTGTTCTCGTCTTGCTTGCCAGTCTTATCGGTCTTCTCAACGAGACGCAACGTTATTCGAGACATGTCGATCTCCCGCACCATCGCATCCCCTGTCTCGCCGAAATGGAAATCCTTCTGCCGGATCTTGGCGGAAGTATATGCTGGGAACGCGTGGTCATCCATCAACACTTCAAGTTGAATGTTAGTGTCCGCGAAGTGCCCCTCGATGATATCGAAGACGATCAATCCAGATTCTGGGTCAAGTTAGTCATGCTCGTTATACGTACGGAGTCCTCCATGCGCAGCTTACCGTATTTGCTAAGGTTCTCAGATGTGATCTTGACTTTCGGCGCCTGCTTCTTAAGACCAGAGCCAGACCTGATGGAGCCGCTGTTGATGGATGTGAGACTGGGTGCACCTTTGTGGCTAGCTGGTCCCAAGCTCCGGGGACTTTCTGGCATTGGTGTTGCGGCGTGGCCATTTGTTTTGGATTCGAGGGATGGGCTCTTACTGTCTGTAGCTATGGCTCCGGGAGGACCGGCGGCTTCAATGGCGGCCTGGGCTTTACGTTCCTCCTCTTCTTCTTCGGGATCGACCACATTCAATGTCGGGTAGAACGACACGGTGTAGTTGATGATACCCTTTTCACCACCTGCACCCCCCATGCGCAGTCCCTCGGACCGTAACGTTTTCGAGTCGTGGATTTCGTAGCCGCCTTCTTCACTTTCCTTGATAAAGTCAGACGCAGCAATCTGCACCAAACCCAATGATCGATCCCTTGCGAGTTTCTCTTCGTCCATGACTTCGAGGATTATCCGTTCAGAAGGCGTATGCATGGGGACATACATGACCTCGTTCCATGTTGGGTTGAGCTCGTTCTGGAATGTAACGGTGCGTCCTTTGGGGATTCCTGATAGCAGGACTCTTGCATAAGGATCAGATTTGCCCAGTGTCTCGTAGTTTCTGAGGTCTCTCGCGCTTTGGACGTGGATTCGCATGACGCCAATAGGAGTGATGTAACCGCCAGCACCTGTCGCACCCTTGAGTGCAACAGGCTTCCAATCTAGCATCAACTTCGCCTTGCCGATCTTGGTCCCGTGCAGGTTGTACCATTCTTGGCCTTTTTCAACAAGCTTCAACATGTCGTCCAGTTTTATTTGGTAGCTGCCAATGACTGGATCGCTGGAAAGGTCGCGGCTGTCCTTGATCACCAACCCGACCCTGGCCTTCTTACGGTCAGTGATAAGGACCGATTTGGTGTTATCCGAGAAGACTGGATTGTTGGTATGCTTGAGTTTGTTCGTAATGTGAATCTCCTTGCCGTTCAGCAGTAGTACGGCGTATGGGTCGAGGGCGCCAACCATGCTCTTGCTGCCATCCAGGTCTTTAGCTTGCTCAATGGTGATTCGCGCGATGCCAGTATTGGATTCTGGTGGGGGCAATACCTCCCCTGTCGGGAGCTTCTCTGAGTTCATGACAGGGAAGAAGCGAATATCGGCCTGGATGACTCCGCGGTGCTTTCCATTAGCGAGCACGTCGAGTGTAAGACCTTCGTGATCAGGGGCACCTTCAAGTTGATCGAGCGAAAATGTGGCAATGCCAAGTTGTTTGTCCTTACGGACATCGTTGTAATCATACACTTGTAACGTGAGGGCGTCGGTGAAGTTCGTGATGATGACGTACAAAGTCTCGTTCCAACGAGGATTGGCGTTCTCGCGGATAGTTTTGGTACGTCCTAGTTCTTTGGCACTGTTCAAAGAAACCACCACATAAGGATCAGGAGTGCCCGAGAATTTGTCAGGATTCTTGAGACCATTGGCGTTGTAAATCGTGACCGCAACGACACCGACAGCAAGGTCGATCGGGTTCCCAGACAACAGTTTAGCCACCTCGATCGGGAAGACATTGGGGTCGTACATAATCGGGGCCAGGTTTCCGTGGATCTGTTCTTTGATAAAGTTTTCCAGTCCAGGGATGAAGTTGATGTCGAACCCGAAAGCATCGCCTCCAATGGGCTTGCAGACATAGTCGATGGTTGGACGGCCAAGAAAACAGATGTCGACCCTGTCAATATGAGGGAATGCAATCTGCAATTTTATCTTGACGCGCATCAGGCCCGAGAACTCAAAGTCCTCGACAATGACCTTCATTGCCTTGCTCACGACGCCTTTGCCAATTCGAATCTCGAGCACGACTTTGGGATTGATCTTAGTCTTGAGCTGACGAGCTGTCATGTCCATGGTGTCAGTTGGCGTGAAGCTGAATTTCCAGTCCATCATAACAATATCATCTTCGGTCTTGGGGTAGGTCTTGACGTGCTCCATCCGTGGTGGTTTGGTGCCCAGTACGAACGACTCCAGTCTCATACTGTCCAGAAATGCCGGAGTGGAGGTACTCAGGACTTGGTCAACGGATTGTATAACAGCCTTGGCAAGCTGCGGCGCATAGATAGGCCAAAACTTGACCAAGAAGCTGTTCATCCATTCGAGGCTCTCGTTGTCGTTCTCTAGGCGGGCTTTGGCCATCTCCCGAGAGATGTCGTCCCTGAAGTTCCTCCTTACGCGTCTGATCGAGGTTCTGTAATAAGTGCCGCAGGTGGCCATGATGAGCAAGAGCCATCCCAAACCACCGCCGAGGAGAGCAACCAGCCATGAAGATATGCAAGCGAATATGATCACGGCGGCATTATGATACCAATCTGGATGTCTTAGCTCGATGCACATCACCCTCAATGGCCAAATATAACGTACCGCCAAAGAATTTGTCGTCTAGCTTTCCCTCTAAGAGTGTCTGATGTTCGAGCAGATTGCCTGCCTCTTTGTCTTCCTCTGTCTCACCACTACCGAAACGTGGAGCCCATCCAACCTGATGCCATTGCTCTTCCTCCTCGGGAGGGGCTCCATTCGCTACTGTGGTCTCGATCTTCGGTGCATTGGCTTTCTCTGCGATGGCAGCAGGCTCAGGTGGAGGGAGGTTATATTTGTCGGGCGGTCCACCGTCCTGCGCAGGTTAGTTGTAGGCCCTGAAGGAAATGCAGTGAACTCACCAGATCTGTGGCGATGCCGACCCCTTTCGGTTTGTGATGTCTTGTATCGTTCGCCAGCTAAATTTGCGTGTCAGAAACTAAACACCACAGCTTGCGTTCGGCTTACCGCTTTGGCTTGCGCGGCCTTCTCTTCTGGAGAGGCGTTCGGGTCGAAATGCAGCGCAGTTGAGCCTGCCTTCTGGCTCTCGTCTAGCATAATGCGTTGGGCATCGTCGGCTGAAACGGTGCCCTCCTGGGCTGCTTCGAGCGCGCCTCGAGATATCAGCTCGTTGTTGAATCCTGAAGCCATGGTGGGCGACAAAGGCACTTCGATGGCACCGAGCCAGTGTTGGGTTGGGTTCACGACATGGACATAAGGTTGGAGTAATGTAGAAATGGGCGGGGAAGGAAGTGTATGATTATCTACATTCGAGAGAAGGCAAGGATGTGGCAGGGTAGAGATGGGTTGCACCTTCTGAAGTTGTTTGGGGATTCTTTACTATGTAGATCCTTGAACAGGTGCAGACGCGGTCGGCGGCTGGGTGTGGTGAATGATCCTAGAGGTACTCCGTACTGGTAGTTTAATTAGCTGCGGAAAGCTCCTGGTTAACAAGACCCTGGAATTGGAGATTGAAGACGGGGCCCACCGTAGCTGCAGCTTCACATTCACTGGCATCACTGCCACTGTGACACTGTCACCCTCCTTCATCATTCGTCAAACATGCTCTAGACGACAAAACTTTGGCATTTGGTGCTGGCCTAAATATCAAATTACTTGAACTTCGCAGCTTCACAAGGAAGCTGAAGCCCGCCCTTTTCTAACCTATCAACCGAAGAGCTTCCCTGATTTCCACGTGAAAAAGCTTGATCTTCGGTTGATGTTGAAGAGACGAGCGCGACCCTGGGTTTGGGAAGATTTGTCCTCGCTTCACCTTATCATGCTACTCGTTATTCTGCACAACAGCGCCACCCTGAATTTGCGTACATCACAGTAACACTTGTGACGCTTTCCTCAGTCAAGTGGAATGGTTGATGGTTGCAGCCATCCTTCCTTTGCGACTCTCGATCTTGATGACCCTGAAGCTCCGGATCTACAGGGATCACCTGCGCATGGATACCCAGGTGCCACACTCCCGGAGTACCGAGAACTCCCTCCCCACCATCACACAAACTCTAAATGGTGGTGAAGAGGAGCACGTACCACCAGTAATACGTAACTCATCAGCTGGCTTCAGCTCGAGAGATCCCAGAACTTACGAGGCGGGAAAAGATTTGGAACTCTCACAAGTTTGATGTCGGCATGCCCGTGTGGCACGGTAGGAACTACCTAACTTAACCTTTACAGAAAATCTGCCAACAGGGAAGCCTACTTCCTTCCAGGCTTCTTCTTAAGTCGGACCTTTTCGATAATCTCGGGCTTCTCTCTGCAAGTTGGACAATACCAATCTTCATCCTCATCCGGCACCTTCTTCATGTTCAGGCAACCAGTATGGAACCATTGATACGGGCAATCATCGTTCTCGCAAGCCACCATTTCTCCATAAGAGCGCTGGTTGCAGAAACAATACCTCTTGTCGTCCTCGCCTTCTTCATCTTCCATTTCTTCATCCTCGCCCATTTCCACATCGTTTTCATCCGGGACTTGCTTTTTGTTGCCTCGTTTCCGTCTCGATTGTGATCCATCTGTCTCCGAGGCATCTGCGGAAGAGAGCACCGAGTCTGCGTCTTCTGATGCGGCAGTTCCTCCACGGCCTCCACGGACGGACGGGGATTGCCCCTTCTTCCGCCCAGCCGACAATCTTCCCTTGATCATACCCTTCTGTTTGAGCTTGTTGACTTGTTGATGTGGGATGACCTTCTTCGAGAGGCCTGATTTCTTCGGCGGAGCCACGGCTTGTTGCGGCGCTGCAGTCCTAGGCAAACTGCCAGCCCGACTAGTGGTTGTTGCTGTTGGAGTTGCTGCTTTAGGAGTGCCGGGACCCAATGACGATTGCCGAAGACCCGATGGGTGCGCAGGTAGATTCGAGCCTGCTGTCAGTTTGCGGCGTTTGTTGTCAGCGCCAGCGGAATTTTCGCGTTCTCGTTGGCGTTGCTGCTGCACGGCCGAAGCCGGAGTTGTGGGCGCTGAAGTGCGTTGAATGGGTGTAGTGGTTGTGGAGATCTGCGGGAGTTGTCTAGCTTGAGCCTGCTGTATGGTAGCTGCCATATGGGCATTAATTCTGTGAGCATTTGAGTTGAGGGCGCTAATAGATGCATTTTGTAAAGGTAAATTGGCTGGCAAGTCTATCAGAGGTTTTGGTGCCTCTGCTTTGCGATTGAACACACTCGGTAGTGGAGGACCATCTACAAGCTGACCGTCATTTTGTAGTTCTCGGATCTTGATGTCGATTCGTTTGAGATGCCTCTCGAGGATGTTGCAAGCTCTTTCGCTCAGCGCAACCTTTTGATCCTGCAGTTGAGCGCATGAGTCGTAGTTCTTCTTAACCAACTCAGCATACTCGTTCTCCTTAGGATGAGGCGCAAGGACTCCATTGACCTTGAGGTGTTTCTGAATGTTGTTGTCTTTTTGATTGATGACGGAAAGACATTTTTGCAACTCCTTGTCCTTGGCTTGGATTTCTTCCATCATATGATTGATTTCGGCGGGTAAATTGGCGGCGTCATGAATAAATTGTTCCAGGACGGAAGCGCAATCTTCATTAGCCGCCATGGCGAAGGTTGAGGGATAAACTCTTCAACACCCTTAGAAATGGTGATAGGCCTCACAGTCGGAGCGCGTTGTTGTGGCCGCGTTGCCCTTCGTCCCCAACACCCAACGTGCTAATGGATGCCTTCTATTATCACTGAAGTAGTTGGATGATTTTCGCAGTGTAGGTTGATGGCCTGACGGCGTTATTGATGAAACAAGATTCATGAAGGCAAGGAGAAAGAGAATCAGAAGTCGATCTTACCAAGTAGACGAATTCTAAAACTTTTCACGTGATCATCTCAGCCTTGTGGCGTCGGAAGGAACGACACATTCGATCCTTCCAGCCCCCGCAAGGCTTTGTCCATCTTCCTGTGCGGACTTCTCATACTTATTCACACTTGCAAAACCAACTTCTTTCTTCACCACAATTCATTGGAACAGTCTTAAGTTGTAATATTATGAGTCGCATCTTAACATCGGACTGCCCTATGTACGCATCCGGTTAATGAGAGAGTAGAACAGCTTCTGACACAATATGAATGTCCTTCGGGCCTCGATATCCTCCCTATACCAACTCTCCAGTCATCCGAAAGCGCTTTCAGAACATCTAAATCTACCTCGGTGAACATGGCGAACGGTGTAGTGCAAGAGTACCAATCGAGCGCGAGTATCGCGGAAGCCGCTCAATCGTCGACATTCAGTTTCTCATCCAGAATCCAACGCGAAGTCGAGGCCAACGGCATCCAGCGACCGAAAGGATACAAAGTGTCATGGCACTACAACCCAGACGTCGAAAAGTACCACTTTGGTCAAAATCACCCGATGAAACCATGGCGCCTCACGCTGACCAAATCCCTCATCCTCTCGTATGGCATGCACACCGCCATGGACGCCTACGTCCCACGGGCTGCGACCAAAGAAGAAATCGCCGAATTCCATAAGGACGAATACGTCGATTTTCTCAGCATCGCCACCCCACAAAACATCTACGAGATGTATCCTGAGCTCGCGACAGGACCACAGGGCTACTCATCCGCTATCTTCGGAGTGGGCGAGGATTGCCCCATCTTCGATGGCCTCTTCGCTTTCTGCTCCACCTACACTGGCGCATCCATCGATGCCGCCCGGAAACTCTGCAATAAACAATCCGACATCGCCATCAACTGGAGCGGCGGTCTCCATCACGCCAAAAAGGCCGAAGCCTCAGGTTTCTGCTACGTCAACGACATTGTCCTTGCGATTCTGCAACTTCTCCGCCACCACCCGCGCGTTCTGTACATCGACATTGACGTGCACCACGGCGATGGCGTCGAGCAAGCCTTTTGGTCCACCGACCGGGTCATGTGCGTATCTTTCCACAAGTATGATAAGGATCAATTCTTCCCGGGTACCGGGCCCCTGGACTCCACGGGCCCGCTTCACCCAGACAATCCAGGAAAGAACTACACGATCAACGTGCCCTTGAATGACGGCATTGACGACGAAGGCTACGCATACCTTTTCCAGAACGTCATCGAGCCAGCCATCAAAATCTACAACCCGTCAGCCATCGTCCTGCAATGCGGAGCCGACAGCTTGGGTCATGACCGTCTGGGATGTTTTAACCTCAACATCCGCGGTCACGGCAGCTGCGTCAGCTTTGTCAAGAGCTTTGGAATTCCATTGCTGGTAGTCGGTGGTGGAGGCTACACTCCGCGCAACGTGGCACGGGCGTGGGCCCACGAGACGTCGATCCTCATCGGCGCCGATAAGACGCTGAACCCAGTCCTGCCAGATTTCCTGCCGCACCGCGAGGCCTTCCGGCGGGAGGGCTTCACGCTGTTTCCCAATCTCAGTGGCTGGAGAAGGGAGGATGGCAACACAAAAGCCCACATTGAGCGCATCATTCGCCATGTCCGTGACCAGCTGAGTTACATCCGAGGCGCACCCAGCGTGCAAATGCAACATATCCCACCTGATATCCAGGGATGGCGGGATGAAGTGGAGGACGAACTGAGAGCCAAACGGATGGAACGAGACGAGGTCAAGGAGGAGAGGGACGGTGCTGGCGGGTTGTTGGCCAAGGCCAGTAGGAGGAGAGAGTTGGAGCGGAATGGACCGTCGGCAGGAAATACATTCCTAGCTTGACACAGACGGTACACTCGAAGCAATCAAGACTCGAGGTTGCATCCAGGGCGGCTTGTGGTGCTGAGACACACTTTTGACCATAATATGTCAAGAAAGATCGCTTCACTCCGAGATAATAAGCATTCTCCGATATGCGCGATACGATCCGCTATGACACAGACGGTGCATTTGTCGAAGGATTAGTGTTGACCAGGGAGGTTTGGACGTTATCGACATGGTCACATGAGCTATCTAAGTAGATATGCGGCAAGAAGAAGCCTGCAGTTCCCAAAGATGCAGGTATCCCTAACCTCCGTCCTTTGAAAGACCTGGAACCACGAAATGGGGTATCTTCCGTCTCAATAAAACAAAAAGGTCATATCATCTTGATCCACCATCTCGATGTATGAGATATTTTTAACGCCGTCGCAATGCTTTTTCAACAGCAACAAATGCACTGCACCTGTACCAATGTGACTCCGGAGCTCGTCGTCAAGGTCCTTCGGGGTCCAAGTCGATCTCAATCCTGGCAGCCTCCCTGTTGGTCATAGATGGATCATTACCTTGCAAACCAAAATGGTGATCCTTCGACTTGCTTTTGGGCTTGTCTTTCGAACTGGGCTTCTGCAGCTCGGCGATCTTAAGGTACCACTCATCCCAGTATTTACAGGTGACGACATTGACAGGGCCACCGTCGCCACAAATCTCGAAGACGGGACAGCGCATACACGGCACTTCGCTTGACCCGCCATAGCCAATTTCCTCCAGCTCCTGCTGTCGATACGCCGCTTTGCGAACACTTTCGTGAGTGGTGGAAGCCATGCGCTTCTCCAGCATATGCTGTTCCTTGAGAGCTAGCGGTGTCTTGAACGATCGAAACATGGTGATAGTGTTAGTAGAAGGATCATCAGGAAATTCATCGCCGGTCGGGTCCCGATGCATCTTGAATAGGCGGTCATCGTAGACCATAACGTCGAGCAGTTGCGAGATGGCATTTTGTGGCATACCCGTAACAGTAACACCAGTGTTCGTGATGTGGCGGGTTACCTCTCTGACTGTAGGATAGCCCCGATAGTCCGTTGGGAAAGGCTGGAACTTGGTCTGCTTTGGAGCCTTCGCCTTGTGATGTCCATCAAGTGTCTTCGCGGCTTTGGCTTTTTGATCGCTACGATCTTCGAAGCCGGAACTCGGTGCCTTGCGCTTCTGGGTAGGGGACCGGGGTGCGTCGTCTTCGTCATCATCATCATCATCCTCCTCCTCGACAACCTGCCAGCTCCTCGTGGAGACAAAATGTTCGACGAGATTGGAGATAGTATCAACCAGACCAACGTCGAGATGCCCCTCGGAAAACCATGCACCGCCAGTGGCTTCCTCTGATGGGTCCAGCCCAGCGAGGATGTACATCTTGCGACCCGGGTTTTTGACATGTTTCATAGGTTTGATGAGTCCTTTGGTTTCCAACTTCTTGTAGACTCGATCCAGAAGACCCGGAGCGAGCGACGACTTGAACTTGATTGTCTTTGTCCATATTCCTGCGCTTCCTGCGGCCTCGATTGCGTATATTACCATCAACTCGTCACGGGTCAGGCCTGTATAGCTGTAGATACAAAGTCAGGACTTGTGTGCTCAGATTTCATGGTGGATTGTGTGTATATACTTTTTGGCGATGTCTGGATCGACCAGCTCCCAACCGATAGTGCCACCATTTGTATCATGGAGTCTGAAGCGCTGACCTTGGACGAGATACTGGACAGCAGAGAGGAGAATTTGGACGTCGCGGTTTGGCACGATATCGGCGTCCAGGAGTTCATTTTGAAGGAAGACATGGCCGTAGTCATGGTTGTTACGACACCAGTCGTAGAGGGCTTCAGCGATGCGGTTTCGATCACCTCTTCCAGACGGCCCTGGGGCCGGGGAAGCATTGATCTTTGGAGGTGCCATTTCTTTGTAAATGGCTCATGAGATGTGCTACCGATGTGGGTAGAAATAGCAAAACATAATGGTGCAGCAGTGAAGTACAGTCATTGATGTAGTGAAAGAAGTCGCAGGCAAAAAGAGTGCCTCACGCCGCCTACTGGAATTTTTGGAAGGAAGTCCTTTGGTTCACGCGAGGAAGATTTATTAGTGCGGATGGGTACTGTGGTAGAGATTATTTTCCTATGACGCCCACCACGAACGACAACGACGACGATTATGATGGTTGATCCTGTCTAACTCTCAAGGACGATACATATGCGTGCTTCCTCAAGTCAAACAACTCTCTATCTTGAATATCGCCTATCAGTTAAAAGGCACACGAGACTGCCACAGAGCGCAGGCCAAATTGATTATCTAAGGGCACTTTTCAAGGACCTTTACCCCGGCCTCGTCGGTGGTGGGTCCGCCGAATTTTCTAGCATTTGCTGCCCGCAGCGTCACGCCAGCCTGATCATGCGTACATACAAGATAGATACGTTCTACACCTTTCACTCTCCTTTGTACGAGTACACCAACAAGCTTCAAATTCAATCCCAAATTCATTCTCCATTTTATCACTTTCGTCGCTACTGCTACTGCTCCTCCAGTTCACTTCCCTGTCCCTTCCTGTCTAACCCCCATCTGCTTCATTAACACTCCAGCATGGCGGACGCCCTTAAGGCGGAAGGCAATAAGGCCTTTGCTGCCAAAGATTTCAACCTCGCAGTGTAGGTGTCCTATCTTTCACCAGTCTACCCTTGTACTGACAAAGAAAACAGCGAAAAGTTCACCGAGGCAATCGAACTAGATCCAACAAACCACGTCCTCTATTCCAATCGCTCCGGCGCATACGCTTCCCTCAGAGACTATGAACATGCCCTTGAAGATGCAGAAAAGACTACAGAGATCAAACCTGACTGGGCAAAGGGCTGGGGACGTAAAGGTGCTGCTCAGCATGGTCTAGGTGACCTTATTGGTGCAAAGGACGCTTTCGATGAAGCACTGAAGCTGGACCCGTCAAATGCTCAAGCGAAATCAGGTCTTGAGGCTGTCGACAGAGCCATTGAAGCAGAAGCCCGTGCAGATGGCGCCGATGCTGGCATGGGCGGCCTTGGGAACATGTTCAATGATCCTCAATTGATCCAGAAGCTCGCCAACAACCCCAAGACCGCAGGTTACCTCGCGGATCCCCAGTTCATGTCCAAGCTGCAACAATTAGCCAAGAATCCGAACGATATGGGTCAGGCGCTCGGCGATCCTCGATTTTTACAAGTCATGGGCGTTTTGCTTGGTGTTGACATGCAGATGGGTATGCCACCCGAGGGTGGTCCGTCTGGGGCAGGCAAACCTACGGAAGTAGAAGAAGACGTTCCCATGCCAGACGCCCGTCCCCAATCAAACCCACCGCCTTCGTATAAGAAGGAGCCCGAGCCAGAACCCGTACAGGAACCGGAAGCAGAGGACGAAGATGCTATTGCTGCAAAGAAGGCGAAAGAGGAGGCCGAGACCGAGAAGAAGCTCGGAACTGAGAGCTATAAGAAGCGTAACTTCGACGCGGCAATTGAGCACTATGGCAAAGCATGGGACCTACACAAAGACATCACCTACCTCACCAACCTTGGTGCTGCGAAATTCGAAAAGGGCGATTATCAAGGTTGCATAGAGGCATGCGAGAAAGCCATCCAAGAAGGTCGCGAAATCCTTGCGGACTTCAAGATCATCGCCAAAGCCTTTGGGCGTATTGGCTCAGCCTACGAAAAGCTGGGTGACCTGCCCAAGGCCATTGAGAACTACCAGAAGTCCTTGACCGAGCACCGCACGCCTGATATCCTTGCCAAACTCAAAGCAGCCGAGAAAACTCACATCATAGCCGAGAAGAACGCTTATATCGACCCTGAAAAGGCAGAGGAAGCTCGTCAACTCGGGTCTGAGAAGTTCAAGAACGCAGATTGGCCCGGTGCCGTCGAAGCATACACAGAATTGACCAAGCGTGCCCCTGACGACCCGCGAGGTTATAGCAACCGTGCCGCGGCACTGATCAAACTGCTGGCCTTCCCCACCGCGATCCAGGATTGTGACGAAGCCCTCAGACGAGACCCGAAGTTCATTAAGGCGTACCTCCGCAAAGCTCAGGCACTCTTCGGCATGAAGGAATACAACAGATGTCTAGATGTATGTCAAGAGGCCATGGAGCACGACGAGGGGGGCAAGAACATGCGCGAGATCGAGGGTCAGCAGCAAAAGGCCCTTGAAGCAATGTATGCCGCGCGTGCAGACGAGACAGAGGAGGAAACGAGTGCGAGAATCCAGCGTGATCCTGAAATCAGTAAGTCAAATCACTTCGATACTCCGGCTCATCCTTGCGAGAGAGAATACTGACTTGTCTATCCAGTGCAAATTCTCACCGACCCTATCATGCAATCGATTCTGCAACAGGCCAAGGGCGACCCGGCCGCTTTGAACGAACACATGAAGAATCCAGGTATCAGAAGCAAGATCCAGAAATTGATGGCTGCTGGCGTCATTCGCATGGGACGGTAGATGCCACCAGCGCCGAATTTACTGCTCCCCGAGGACGATGGGTCACGAAGCACATGTCGATGACAATTGGCAAGGTTTGTATCAGAACAAAAGCATGCCAGAAGGACAAATGCAGCTAGGAGGCTTTTCCTTTCAGTCTCAGCAGTATGTGGCGCATGCATGGACATTCGATGCGGTCGAGAAGCAATCCGGGTTCTTTTCCAATGGTGTCTCCTTTGGTATCGACTTTGACAGCATTTAGCGGGATCAACAGAAGTTGGTTTTGCAAGTGTGAATAAGTATGAGAAGTCCGCACAGGAAGAT